>Ga0209292_1000279_pt1 | contig 70132 bp, 62 predicted proteins | sample GOMGulsemesocosm_2_FD_184634 | JGI IMG/M metagenome (GOLD analysis project Ga0209292, IMG submission 184634) | Methane-oxidizing microbial communities from mesocosms in the Gulf of Mexico - GOM9C Gulf of Mexico (SPAdes) (version 2) | ecosystem: Environmental > Aquatic > Marine > Cold seeps... | reverse complement strand
AGAAAATGATCTCGATACATTGGGAGATACCTCTACGTTGGCAGATCCGGGAGTTGTTGATAACTTGGTCAACAACAGAATCGTACATAATTAAATAGTAGCTAAACGTAAAAAGGCGCCTTATGGCGCTTTTTTTATGTGTAGGATGTACAGTAATTCATGGTTGCATAAATTTATAAGAGTGATGATGTAGATAAAATAGACATACCAAGAGATATTGGCTTTATCTATAAAAGAGGCTTTAGATAAGATTTAACTACCTGAATTTATGTTAATAAGCTTATGAGGGTTTAGCTCTACTTAAGATCATGTGCACTGATGTTCTTGCTTTCATGTGAGCTGAACATCAACTAAATAAAGCAAGGAATAATCATTTCTAGGTAGTCTGATTGATGGTAAAACGTAAAAATAAACAAAAGCCGCCATTTAAAGCTATCCCCCACAATTAATTGCGTGTAAAATATATGATACAAATGCTGTAGTGAATACTTTACATGTGTTGATTTTTTGTATGACAACTAAAACTCACCTCTTTATCAATTTTTCTTTTTAAGTTTGAGAAAAGCGCTAATGTAATTGCACTATGGTTAATTCAATCCCGCTGTAGAATGGAAATTATTATGTCACCTGAATTAAAAAATGCCGCTTCGCACAAGATTTCGTTAAACGACATTCATGTAAACTCAGAAGAGGTGTTGATAACACCCGAAGCATTACGTGCTGAATTACCTCTATTAAATCCTGGTAGAGAGTATGTGAACAATGCTAGGCAGACTATCTCAAATATCATACACAAGAGTGACCACCGTCTATTGGTGATCAGTGGCCCATGCTCAGTCCATGATATAGACGCAGCAAAAGAATATGCTCGAGCATTAAAAAAATTGCATGACCAATACCAAGGTAGTTTATATATCGTGATGCGTGTTTATTTTGAAAAACCACGCACAACGATTGGCTGGAAAGGATTAATTAATGATCCTAAAATGGATGGATCATTTGATGTTGAATCAGGCTTACGTAAAGCGCGTGAATTACTTTTGTATTTAACTGATTTAGGTTTACCGATAGCAACCGAAGCGCTTGATCCAATCAGTCCACAATACTTAGCAGAATTATTCAGTTGGTCGGCGATAGGAGCTAGAACGACAGAGTCACAAACGCACCGTGAAATGGCGTCAGGATTATCTATGCCTATAGGTTTTAAAAACGGTACTAATGGTAGTTTAGGTGTTGCTATTAATGCGCTACAGTCCGCTGCTTCTTCACATCGTTTTATGGGGATTAATAAACAGGGGCAGGTTGCACTAATTAAAACCTCTGGAAACCCTGACGGTCATGTTATTTTACGTGGCGGTAAACAGCCTAATTATGATTCCGTTAATGTTGCTTTATGTGAACAAGAGTTATCCGCACATCAACTAGAGCCCGGTATTGTCATTGATTGTTCTCATGGCAACTCTAGTAAAGACTATACGCGTCAACCACTAGTTGCTGACAATGTTTTTAATCAAATATGTGAAGGCAACAAATCTATTATTGGTATCATGCTCGAAAGTAACTTAAATTCAGGTAATCAAAGTGATTCATTACCTAAAGAGGAGCTAGTATATGGCGTTTCGGTTACAGATGCATGTATTGATATGGCAACAACAATTCAATTAATTGAGTTGGCTAGCAATAAATTAAGTACTGTACTTAATAATCGTATTAAATGATTATCTACGTTATCGGGTTGACTATTCAATGAAAGAAACTGATTTTGATATTGAAATTAATTGTTTGAGAAATGAAATTGATGACATAGATAGTCAATTAGTACAACTACTAGCGAAGCGACGTACTGTTACTACACGTGTTGGCAAATTAAAAAGTGATGCGGGTATGCCAATACATGTGCCTGAACGCGAAGCGCTATTGTTAAAGAGGCATCGTGAAAATGCAGTTAAAATGGGATTGTCTGCTGATTTGATTGAAGACATTTTCCGAAGGTTGATGCGTGATTCGTATACAAGTCAAGATGCCAATGGCTATCAATGCGTTAATATTGATTGCAATAAAATTGTCATTATCGGTGGTGCTGGTCAACTTGGAAAAGTATTTGTCGATTTGTTTATACGGTCTAAATACAGGGTCAGTATTTTGGAAGCAAATGATTGGGCTCAAAGTGACGAAATACTCGCGGACGCGGATGTAGTGATAGTTACTGTGCCTATTCGTTGGACAGCAACAACTATAAAAAAACTAAACAATCTCCCAAAAAAATGTATTCTGGCCGACTTTACAAGCATAAAAGAAGTGCCATTAAATGAAATGATGAAAGTGCATGCTGGCCCCGTAGTTGGGTTACATCCAATGTTTGGTCCTGATATTCCAAACCTAATTAAACAAACGATTATTGTATGTAATGGTCGAAATAATGAAGAATATCAATGGTTATTGGAACAATTCCAAGTATGGGGCGCAAAAACGTACGAAGTTAATGCGAATGCTCATGATAAAGCTATGTCGATGGTGCAAGTTATGCGACATTTCTCAACAATCGCTTATGGTTATCATTTAATGTCTGAAGATGCCAATTTGTCGCAGTTAGTTGAAATGAGTTCACCTATCTATCGACTGGAATTAATTATGGTAGGGCGATTATTTGCACAAAATCCAATTTTATATTCAGATATCATATTTGCAAATCCAGAGAATATTGCAATGATGAAGCGTTTTGCACTACGTTTTTTATCGTTATTAAAAAACGTCGAGGAAGGTGATAAAGATGCTTTTATTACTGTTTTCAAACAAATTTCTGACTGGTTTGGCGATTATGCAGGGGATTTTTTAGAAGAAAGCAAAGCGATGTTACTCAAAGCTGACGATCTGAAGAAACATTAATTCTATCAGAACGTCATTTTAGTGATATATCTATATATTGATTCACTTTTTTATTGGTCAAACGCTGTGGTGAAAGTGTATCAATAATCTCTAAGGTTTTTTCGATATTGGTAAGATTAACTTTGTCATCAAGCTCCATCGTACCAAATGCTTCACTGTTAATAATATCCTTGAATATTATAATAGTATCTTGTAAGTCTGTTTTGAAATTTGGTGACAGCTTAGCTTGTTCAATGTCGGCCAAAATATTTTGGGCGGAATCGAGCGCTTTTTTCATTGCTGTTAAAGACTCTTTCTCTTCTGGGCTAGCCTGTTCAAACTCAGTTTCATCTAAGCTATTTAAACGTTCTTTAAATTCACTGATATAGTCAATTAATGATGTTGTTGATGTTTTATCCGCTTGATTGTTGACTGTTTCAGAGGCTGAGTTTTTAGAAAGTTTTAAATACTCACTTTTAGAAATAAAACCATATTCATAAGTTCTTTCAATTAACGCATCTACATCCTTTGAGGCTAATGTTCCGCCTTGGAAAAATTCACTACTTAATGCACTAAGCTTTTCGGCTCTATTCGATAAATGTACACTTTTCTGTGAAGCGTCTGCCGCTGTGTAGTTGTCGTCAATAGAACTTGATGATTGCTTTTCGTCAATAACTTGACCTGATAAATCACTACTTGGCGGAGTATATACAGTAGGGGCGGGGTTAAACCAAGTATTATTATTGATCATTAGCATTCCGTGTTAATTGATAGTTACATTTATTAAGCGGATTTCGTGCCAATAAAGTCAATAAATTACCTTAGAAGATGATTTTATTGAATTTATAAAAATTCATCTTTACCTTATGTTTAATTACTTGTATAAAAGTTGTCGCTGTAGATATTATTAAAAATGTTAAGGTATGTAATGAAGTATTGTCGAAGAGTTATGATGAGTTTTTTTTTACTGATTGGTTTAGGAGCTTGTGCAAGTGAAAATGAAGTCATTGTCGGCACTGTTAGCCAAGAAGTATTATTGACACATAAAGAATTTTTATTAAATTCTGCTGAAAAAAATATTCCGGTCGAACAGCTAAGACAAATAGAGAGTTGGCCAGATGATTTGCATATCGATATATATTTTGGAACCTGGTGTCATGATAGCCAGCGAGAAGTTCCTAAAATATTAAATATATTAAATAAAAACAAAGCAATATCAAGCCAACTCATAGCGCTAGACTATGAAAAAAATGATCCACAAGGACTCGCTAAGAGTATGGGAGTTAAATATACCCCCACGTTTATTGTCTCGATTGGGAATAACGAACTTGGCCGTATAATTGAGCGACCAACACAGACTTTAGTCGCTGATATTACAAAAATGCTCGTTACACAACAGTAGCTTTCTGTCCCAATCGCTAATAGAAAAGAGCGATTACTTTTTAGGAATAAAAGTATTTGCTACGTTAGCGATTTCTTCGACACTATTTTCTAACGCCACCATTTGTTCTGAAACAACGTCTGTTTGTCGCCACGTCTTATCCGTGATCTGATGAATATCTTCAATGTGGTTATTCATTTCATTTGAAACCACACTTTGTTGTTCAGCTGCTGTTGCAATTTGAGCTGCTAAGCTCGAAACTTTTTGTACTTTATTGACAACGGCTTCTATTTTATCATTTGAAGACTCCGCTGTTTGCACACAATGTTCCGCCTCATTTTTATTTTGATTCATCAATTCGACCCACTGCTCAATTGTATGGAGCATTGCTGATAGGCGGACATGAATTTGCTTAGCTGAGTCTTGTGTTCTAGATGATAGGTTGCGAACTTCATCTGCTACGACAGCAAAACCTCTTCCTTGCTCTCCTGCTCGGGCGGCCTCAATGGCGGCATTTAAAGCAAGTAGATTCGTTTGGTCGGCAATTGATTGAATGTCCCCCATTAACTCACCGACACTGTTTGCGGACTCTGTTAAGCTATGTGCTGATGCTGATGCAGTTTCTACTTCTTTAGCGAGGTTTTTAATTTTATCAGTGGTATCGTAAATGCCTTGTTGAGCTTCTTCGCATTGAGAGAAAGTATCATCAAGATCTCCTGCTGTTGTAACGGTATTACTCGCAATTTCATTTGTTGACGATTGCATTTGGTGCATGGCAACGCTTAGTTGCTGAATAACTATTTTTTGTTGATCTAAGTTCTCACGAGTAATATCAACACCTTGTTTTACGTTATCCATGATGGCACGAATAGGGTTTGCAGCATCTAATGTTCTCTCAAGAATCGCTTTGATTTTTGTTTTAATCATCGAAAAGTTAAAATTGAATATACTAGCAGTACCACTGCCAAAATATATCTTTCGTGAAACAGAATCATACATTTTTCGCATATGTTGAGCACGCATGGCAGTTGGTATTATATCTTGCCAGAAAACGATAATAGGTGTTAATGCGCTAATTGCTGCTAGAGCCGAAACTTTCCAACCAAATGTTGAGAATATGTATAGTTGAGCTAGGCAAGAAAGGGTAACAAGAAAGAAGAACTTATGCGCAGGGGTAATTTCAAAAGTTGCACTTGTACTTTGATTATTAATTGCTTGATATATTTTTTGAGCGCTATTTACTAAGGTTGGTTTCGCGATGGTACTAATTGATTGGAAACCAATAATCTTTCCATTTTCATATTGAGGAGTAACAAAAGCATCTAACCACAAAGGATTATTTTTTTTACTTTTCATCGCTAAGACGCCCTGCCATGAAAAGCCTTTATTTAATGTCGAAGAGAGTTCTTCCAGAACTTTTTTGGGCATACTATTAAGTAGCAGATCTTTTCTATTCATCTGTAAAAGTTCATCTGAACTAAAGCCACTTTGTTCACAAAAATAATCATTTACATAGAGATACTTTCCCTTTGTATCTGTGACTGAAATAATTTGTTGAGCATCGGACATAATGCAAAGGTTCCCATAAAGTGAATATCAAATGACATTATATTAACATAGGAATGATAGGTTTGATTTAGATCTTAACTTTAATGTTTGTATAACATTATTTAGAATTGATACGCAATACCGACGGAAATAGCTGTTTCAATCCATAAAACATCATCAATTTGAGCAACACAGATGTCATTATCACAAAATAAGTTATTGTCTTCTTCAACAACACTGGCATAGCCACGAACTTCTGTAACAAAGGCGAGATTGTCTGAAAACTCGTATCGTGTTCCAAATGCAACAGTTAAAGAAGGGTAAAGCTCTTCTCCAAAATCAGTATCAAAGTATGCTCCCCCTAGACCTAATGATACCGTAGTGACATATCCCTGTTGGCGAAATTGAGCAATACCATTAAAATGTGCATATGTAACATCTAAAGAATGGTTCTGAGTATCTAAAGGGCTGTTGAAGTCATGACTCGCATGGTTTATTAATATTTGACCTTGGCCATTTGGCGAATCTTGCCAAGCCAAGGCAATACCATAATTAGCTGAATCATTTAAAGACAATGATGACTCCCCATCATAGTTAGTGATATCACTACTAAATATTTTTCCTATAAAAGGTGTTATCTCCCATTCAGCTGACCAAGCAGACAAGGAATAGGTAAATATGTATATATTGAGTAATACACATATTGATCTTTTGAAACTAGGCATAATTGGTAAACCTTTTTTTAAGGTTATGAAATAAAAGTAGTTTTTAATTAATACCGTTAATCATAAAATATAGTATGTAAGCTAACAACATTAATATTAAGACTTTTTCTTAAAAAAGCCACTGAGTTTATCCAAAGCTTTTTCTTTTAATGTATTTGTAAGTTTTTTTTGTTGTGTTTTTTTAGCTTGTTTCCATATCGCAGAAAGTATTTTTTTTGTTATTTCAGCACCTAATAAACTTGCTGGTAAACCTGATTGTTCTCCAATATCAGTAAGTTGAATGTCAGGAAGCGTTAATTGATGTACTTTACTACCAAGTTTAGATAAGTCTAGTGATAAACGAGTACCAGCAAGTATGAGTTTATTCACTCTTATATTAGGTTCTGTTTGTTCCTTTTTTTCTGAATCATTTTGTATTTCAGTTGTTGATTTAGGCATATTATTATTAATAGCATCAAGAACATCTTTAATATTCGATTGGCCACTTTTAGTGAACTCTACGAAGGCTTGAGGACTGTTGATAATAATTGCATCAATAACAACAGGATCATCAGCTAAACTTTTAAGGTTAATATCCAATGTGATAGTTTCTAATGAAAATAAGTGAGGATAATTGTATTGATTAGGGTTGGAAATATTAAAATCATTAATTATTCCTGCGCCTTCACCTAAACGTAAATCAACAGTTGCTACAGTAACTGTTTGCGCTGTTAGTTCACTACCAACAACTTCGATTTGTTGCTTTACAAAATCATTTAACGAAGCACTGGCTAAAAACCAAAGAGCTCCACCGCAGGCGAGTAATACGATTATTATAAGAGAAGCTAGTTTATTCACGTGTATTATCCAAAAATAAAAGTTAGGTAAAGTATATACTCAAATTAATCCAATGTGCATGATTTCGTTGGAAATATAAATGAATCAGAGTTAATACTCAGAAGTGAACGTTTTGTGGTACATGATTAATTCCTTTGATGAATATCACTTTATCCTATATCTAGTGATTAATTCTAATATTTTTCAAATTATTATCGATTATATACATACGATGATTGGGTGTTTATTCTGATATTAAAACTGACTTAGTTGTTTATTATACGAGTTTGGTCGTATTTATAAACAACTTGATTAAAAATCAGTCTTGTTATATAAAAATGGAAAATAATAATAATATTAAAGATAGGGTCTTCCGTTGTTTAAGATTAATAAAAAATTATGGTCTTTTAATTTTGGCTGTTTAATCGCAGGTTCTTTTGTTTGGTTAGTAAGTGTAGGGCTTAAAGCGCCTGTACCAGAAATACTTCACCTCCATACCGAGTTTGTTTTAGATTATTACTCTGGCTTAGTAACGGCAACAGCCGCCGGAATGTTAACACTCTTGGTATTAATTATTATGGGTAAAGCGTTTAAGTTGTGTACTAGTGAACATACTTTTTGGCTGATTTTACCAACACTGTCATTTTTAGTATTAACGATGATCGCTTCCCATTCAATGCTCATCTCTATTGCTTATGCGGCCATACCCGCGATGATGGTGATGTCAATCAGTGCAGTCTATTGTCGATTGGCAAAAATGAAATCATAAAAGGTGGAATAAAAGCAAAATGAATTTATTCGTTTTGCTTTTTGGCTGCACTGGTGTTTAGTTATTAGGAATCGCACTACTAGGAACACTCGTTGGATTGATGTGTTCAACGGGGTAACAACCTAATACTTTAATGAAGTTTGTTAGTTCGGTTATTTCAGTTATGGATTCTTGTAATGCCATGTTTTTCAAATTAGCTTCAACATCAATATAGAACATCTCTTCCCAAGAACGGCCTTGAATTGGACGAGACTCTAATTTACACATATTAATACCTTTATTTTTTAGCACAATTAAACATTCTACAAGTGCGCCTGCTTTTTGACCTGTTGATAAAATAATAGTGGTTTTGGCTGGAATTTGTTCGGCCACATCAACAGCCTTTCTAGCAACTAAAATAAAGCGACTATGATTTTCTTTTTGATTAGCAATAGATACTTCAAGGGCATGTAATTTATAAAGTTGTCCTCCTTCCTCGCTGCCAATAACAGCAACAGTCTCATCTTGAAGTTCAGAAACCTTGGCCATCGCTTCCGCGGTACTTTCACAATATTCAATACGAATATTTTCTTGCTTATCTAGAAAATGACTACATTGTGTGAATGGCTGCCCATGTGCATATATAGTCGTTATCTTGTCTAATCGTGTATTTACCGCGGTAAGTAAGCAATGCTCAATCGGTTGTGTTATTTCACCAACTATAGATAAATTTGTATGTTGAAGCACATCGTAGACTTCGTTAATACTACCAGAACTTGTATTTTCAATAGGTAATACACCATAGTCGACATGACCGGCTTCAACCTGCTGCATTATTTCACTGAAGCTATGGCAACCCGACTCTATAATAGTTTCTGCTCTTCTTGAAAAATAACGATGACTTGCTAAATAGCTATAAGAGCCCTTGTCGCCGAGAAAAGCGACGCTTACCGTGGGCACTTGAATATCAGGATTTGCTAATGTTTGCAAATAGGCTTGCTGATTAAGTATAGAATCTTCAATAATACTTTGAAAAATACTGGTGACATAATGTGCGTCTAAACCAAGCTTTTTTCCTTGGGTAATTAAGCGTATTAATAACTCTTGTTCACGTTGTTGATCTCTTACTGGACGAACGAGGTGAGCTTTGCTTTTTGCGACATTTAAGGTAAGGGCCCGACGTTGAGCAAAAAGTTCTAACAAACTATTATCAAGTTTGGTTATTTTTTCTCGTATTTTATTTAGATCTAATTCTTCGCTCACTATCTTATCCTATTGTTAATATCACCAATATAAAAAATTATGGGCATAAAAAAACCTCCATAGTGGAGGTTGCTTATCGTCTGTTATCTGACGGCAACACTCCATTTATTTCTCTTTCAAACTCTAAGAGATACGTATTAATAAGAATAGTTATTGAAATAAAACCAATCTTTCTAATATATAGGTGTTTTTGTTGCTCGTATTCATACTGTATCTGCGATAATAAATAAATTCAACCGATTCCTTATATCAATTTTCAGTCATCGCAGTTGAATAGGTATGATTAAGGTATGCATTGCCAGATAATGACAAATGAGCTGAGTAGGCCAACAAACCAAATGATAGATCGTAAAGTACCAATATTATATAAGTAGGTTATGTTATATAAAATCCTAGCAATGACATGAATAATAGCTAATTGTTGGATAAAATTACCTAGAGTATGTGTTGTTATCGCCGTAAGTATCGCGATTGAAAAAATAATCAATGACTCAAATGCATTCTGGTGGGCAGCTAAAGCTCTAGCGCCAAACCCTGTTAACTTTGATTGTTGTTCTCGAGGATGATTGTTATCGTAACGACCTAGCTTTTTCATTGCGTAGGCTACGGGTATTTTTGCAATAAATGGTAGTAATGCTGAAATAAATAAGCACCATAAAAGTATTGTCATATTGATTCCTTTTGAATTCTTAGTAACTATTTAAAATTAAAGTATATTTAGTTTCACCTGGTAAGAAAGGAGATGCGTTCCCTTGTTCCCAATCTTTGTGTCCTAAGTGATAATAAGGGCTCCACGGGTGCCCAGCTTGACTCGTTGGCATATGCATAATACCCGTTTTTTCATGTCCAGGGGAAACAATCATACGTTGTGAAGCGCCAAAAGAAGTGCCTTGTATTCTTGGCATGTAACTATCACCAGCGAGCTCCGTGCTAGGCATATCAAGCCAATGACCTATAAATGGAATTCCTTTGCTAAGAGGGTGCTGAATATTTGAAGTATTTTGTTTCCCCCAAGTTGCTTCCGTAAAAGCCTGTTCCGAACTCATATCAGCAACAGTTTCACTTAAGGCGCGTGCAAAAAGTACTTGCCAGTCAGTTTTGTTAAAGCCTATAACGTTATTGGGTTGTTCGTTGACTAATTGCCATAGTGGCGTCTCTATTTGATGGCGAATCGTATGAAAAGAGTAGCTCTCATCAAAAGCTTTTAAATTTTCATTTAGATGTTCAAAAACACTATTGCGTAAGTTGAGCCTAAAATTACGGACAAGTCGATACGAAACGGAATCTGTTGATGCTTTAAGTTGTTCGGTATTGACGATATTATAAACGTCTTGCCATTGAGGATTCTGTGAACGGGCAGAGTTTGTTAATATTTTTTCTAATAAAAATTTTTGCCAACGCAGAAGAAATAATGCCTCGTCGTCCAGAGTAATAGATAGTAAGTCCTTTTCGTTAAAAGATGATTTGGCAAATAGTCTATTTTTAATTTGCTGTGACCGAGCTCCCAAGGCATAACCACCATTACCCAATAACTGATATGTTTTACCGCCAACAACACGTGAATTTGCTGTCCATAACCGCTGCCGAGTGGGATTTTTGACTTTGGGGTATTCCTGAGGGGATAAATACCCTAGCCAGTCATTTTTTCCATCAGCCCAAGTGGTTGGAATATCACCTACCACCCCTTTTTTCCTAGGTATAGCGCCCATGATTGTCCAACCAATGTTTCCTTCCTTATCACCAATCACTATATTTTGGGCAGGAATACCTGATTTTGCAGCAATAACAAAAGCTTCATCTACAGAAGTTGCTATTTCCAAATTTGAGCTATAAAAATTGACTGCTTGTTTGTCATGAGCGACCCAACGATAAGCCAACAGTGGGGTATCATGATCAGTATTAATTACCGGACCCCAAATGGTTTCCTTAATGGTGATCTCTATAGCCTCTTGCCCTTTTATTGCAATAATTTGTTTGTTTTCTGTAAAGTGTTTGTAGCCCTTTGGAGTCAGATATTGATTTTTGTCTTCAGTGGTTTCAAGCTCAATGACATCACTCCAATCACCATAACTATTGGTAAAGCTCCATGCGATATTGCTATTACTACCAATAACCATATTAGGGGTGCCAGGTAATGTTAATCCAGTTACTTTTATTGGCTTATTCTTCGAGTTGAAGTATTCAAAAGATGCTCTAAACCAAGTATTAGGTACTTGAATGCCAAGATGCATATCATTGGCAATAATGGCTGCACCTGTTTGGCTAATATCTCCTGATATTGCCCAGTTATTTGATCCTGTATGTTGCTCATATTGGTACTTAGTCGTTAAGAATTTAGGTTGAATTAATGGATTAACTTTGTCAGATTTAGCTGATGAACTTAACCAAGACAATGCAGGTATGGGCGAAGGTGAATGAGTTGTATCATCGATAGCGGCGTCCCAAATGCTTCCATTAGGATTTAGAAATGCTAATACAGCGTCACCGTATAATGCTTGGATTGCTCCGAGGGTGCGTTCTCGTTCACCTTGATTATATTGTAAGTCAATATAAATGCTATATACCGACAGAATAGAATCTTCTTCTTGCCATTCAACGGGATTTTGTTGTAACAACAGATACTCAAAAGGAGAGGCATTAAGGTTGCCTAAGCCTTGATTGACTCCGCGAGTATAGGCTTTTAATAAAGATAGTTGTTCGTCAGGCAATTGATTGACAATATCTCTAGCTCGATCACGAAAACGATGTACTCGAATCGTTTTGTCGTAGTCTAAAGCCTGCTCGCCAAATAAACTTGATAACTCTCCCGCAGCATTTCGTCTTAATAAGTCCATTTGAAAAAAACGTTCTTGTGCATGAATAAATCCGGTCGCTATCGCTATATCTTGACGAGATTTTGCTTTTATCGTGGCAATACCTTGTATATCTCTTTCAACAATGGTGGTTGCAGACAATCCAAATAATGCTTGTTTACCGTCAAGCATCGGTAATGCACTCTCGATTTCACTATATATCCAAGTGAGAAAGGTTGCTGCAACTAATACAAAGACAAGCATAAAGCCGATAAAAATATTTTTAGTGTTTTTCATTCTATTAAGTTTTATTTAAATTAAAAAATGACAATGCAACAGAGCTGATATTGAGGTTACCTGAAAATACAAATTCACGCCATATAAACGCATGGCAAAAATGAACATCAGAGTTGCCTAGTTATAATGTAGGAATTAGTGTTTTTTTGATGTTTTTTTGATATTTTTTAATAAAAATAGTTTTTTATCTGATGTAATGTAATAACATTGTGAAGGTTAATTTACTGTCAAATAATCAATACTTGTAAAGTGACCTGAACTTGGGAGAATAAGCTATTACTCAGTATCCTCCTTTTTTCGATTCCCAGCGTTAAAACGTCGATAAATAGCCCGCTATTTATAAACTTTTGGCCTTGATAATCAAAAGAAACGTTGATAGGCAAGAGTTATCTCTATCTTATCTTTTTTTGCCCCATTAAGATAAATTGTCGATTTACCTTAATATCAAGCATTCATTATCTCGATTGCAGGTAGTGTAGAGTTAAATGTCGACTAAACGGAAAGAAAATGATAAAAGAAAGTTCAAGATATATGAAGGTTGATGGCTGGATTTTTGAAGTAAAAACAGTTAGAGCATTGAAAGTGGATAGTTATGGTAAGCCTTATAGTGCAATAGCAAATTGCAACATTAATGGTGATACTATGTATGTTGATGGTCTTTTAACAAAAGAAGATAAAAACTTTACAAAAGAAGACAGCATTGCATTTCAGAAATTTTGTCGAAAAATGGGCATTGACAGTTTGACCTATCATCGTTACCAAAATGGTCAATCAATTAATAAAAACGTTAAAATAAGTGATCTCGAATCGATAACAGCAAATGAAATATCTCAAAATATGGACAACTCTATTCGACTCGTAAAGTAATATTTTTTTCATTAATTATTACAATTGAATATTTGCCAAAACGTTTATGCGTGGTAGCGTGGTCATCATAAACAACAAATAAAATACTTAATCATGGCAAGCACAAGTATATGGAAAGATGACTTCCCTATTTTTTCATCACACGCTCATCCTAAGCTCTGTTATTTAGATAGTGCCGCAACTTGTTTAACACCTAAACGTGTTGCTACAGCTATGTACCATTATCAGTGTTACTCTCATGCAAATAGCCATAAAGGTTTATATAAATTAAGTGCAAATGCTACCGAACTCGTTGAGAAATCACGGAGTAAAGTCGCTGATTTTCTTAACGCGCCAACGAAGAGTGAATTAGTTTTTACCTCAGGTACTACTGAAAGTATTAATATTGTCGCTAATTGTTTTGTGGCGCCAAAAATGAGTGCTCATGCCAACATTGTTATTAGTAGTGCAGAGCATCATGCCAATATATTACCTTGGCAGAAGATATGTAAGGCACACGGTGCACAATTACGTATTGCACCGCTGACACTGGGCGGACTTATTGATACCATGGCATTATCAGCCTTGCTTGATGAAAATACCCTTATCGTTGCAATTTCACATGTTTCTAATGTTTTAGGAGGTATTAATCCTGTTGCTGAGATTTGTCAGTTGGCGCAAAAGAAAGGCATTGCCGTTTTAGTTGATGGCGCGCAAGCTGTAGCACATGGCAATTTTAATCTTACTGAAATAGGTTGTGATTTTTATACCTTTTCAGCACACAAACTCTATGGGCCCACGGGTTGTGGTGTTCTATATGCAAAAGGTGAACACTTAACTCAAATGCCTCCTTATATTTTAGGTGGCGGGATTATCAATAAAGTTAGTTTTGAAGAAACCTCCTATATAAATTCACCATTAAAGTTTGAGCCAGGTTCACACAATGTCATCGGTATTGTTGGTTTGGTTGAAGCTATTGATTATTTAAACGACATATCTTGGTTTGAAATAACTCATCACATGTCAGATATTAGTGCTTATCTTCATCACAAACTTGCTCAACTTCATTTTATTCAACCTTTACTTAAACATAACCGTGATGAACAATTGCTGCCTTGGTTAATTACTTTTCGAGTTGAGGGGGTTCATGCACATGATGTTGCAAGTTTGTTAGATAGTGAAAATATTGCCGTTAGAGTCGGTCATCATTGTGCACAACCGTTGCATAAATTATATGATGTTAATGCTTCTATACGGGTATCTTTGGGGATCTATAATAGCTACCAAGATATTGACCGTTTAATTGTTGCCTTGAATAACGCTTATCAATTATTGGTAATTAGAGAGTTTGAATGAAAACAGAAATAGGCATTTATCAGCAAGCATTACTTGAGCATCATAAAAACCCTATAGGCTTTCAAATGCCAATATTAGCAACTCATGCGGCTTGTGGTGAAAATGCAATTTGTGGTGATGAAATCACTGTCGAAGTGAATATTGCTTTTGGGAAAATTCAAGAACTCTCATTTTTAGGGGATAGTTGTGCGATATGTCGTGCTTCAGCGTCTATGATGTGCCAGCATTTATTAGATCAACCGATAGCGTTAATAGTTGAACTTACCAAAAGAGCAATGGATTTAATTAATGGCGACATTGATAGTGATCTTAAAGATATAGCATGCTATTCGTCGTTGTCTGTTATTAGAGAACACCCAGTAAGAAAACAATGTGCTTTATTGCCTTGGCAAACCTTTATTAATGCCATAAATAAAACGAATTTATAACTTTGCAGAAGAGACAATTCAATGCAAGAAAACTGGTTACAAATTGCCGCTAACTTTTCAGTTAGTAAATCTTATGTTTTGGCTACCATTGTTGAAACACGCGGCTCTACGTATCGAAAAATAGGAACGTTGATGCTCATTGATGAGGAGGGTGAGTGCACTGGTCTATTAAGTGGAGGTTGCTTAGAGGCTGATATTAGCTTACATGCTCAAGACGTTTTCTCTACTCAGAAAACTAAGCGACTCAGTTATGACTTAAGCTCTGATGACAATTTATTGTGGGGGTTAGGACTAGGGTGTGATGGTGCAATAGAGTTATTATTGCAGCCATTGTCACCACAAAATAATCATTTGGAATTTACCTTACTACTAGATGCCTTATCGCGCAGAAAAACAGGTTACTATTTACAAAGCATAAGCGATGCAGGCATACCTCAAGCACAGTTTATTGAGTATCAATTGTCAGAGGATCTATCTATTGATACAAATATACTGAGTTCATTAACGATAAAAAATGAACAAATTGTCATACCTGTAAGGCCACCCATATCGGTATTGATATGTGGAGCGGGACCTGATGCTGTTCCAGTGATTAATATGATTAATCAATTGGGCTGGCAGGCTACATTGTGGGATCATCGGCCGGCTTATTTACAGCAAAGTGAGTTCACTTGTTGTTATAAGAAAAGAAAAACCAGATGCGAAAATACTCAACCTAAAGAATACAGTGAATTTGATGCTGTTGTCGTGATGACCCATAATATAACATTTGATGCGGTTTATTTGTCTAAGGCATTATCGGCTGACGTTAACTACATCGGTCTATTAGGACCAGCAGCGCGACGAGATAAATTGTTAAAAGAGAATGGACTAACATTTTCACAAGTACAAGGCCAAGTATATGGCCCTGTAGGTCTAGATCTTGGTGGCCGCAGTCCACAAGCCATTGCTTTATCAATAACAGCGCAAATTCAACAACACATAAGCGAACATACTAATGATCTATATCGACCTTGGCGCCAGAAAATGTAAAACTAATTGCGATCATCGGTAATTAGTATGACTACTCATAAGATAATAGCAGATGAAAGACTTGCCATTATTATTTTGGCTGCTGGCGCATCTTCACGCCTTGGACAATCAAAACAATTAATTAACATTAATGGTGAATGCCTTTTAGAAAGGCAGTCCAATTTAGCATTATCTATATCGAAACATGTTTATTGCGTATTAGGCAGTGCAGCAGATCTTCACCGTCAAGTCATCGAAAAAAAAAGGATCAAAATTGTTGTTAACGAGCAATGGCAAGAGGGAATGTCAACCTCTATCTCGGCAGGCATAAAAGTATTGCCTGATCATATCAACGCCGCCATGATTCTTTTGGTTGATCAGTGGCAGCTTACTACAACTCATATTGAAAAAATTACTGAACAATGGTTATTAACGCCGAACAATATTATCGTTGCTAAAAAAAGTGCGTTGGCTACTAAACAAATTGGCCCACCAGTCATTTTTCCTAAAACTTACTTTGCTCAATTAATGGAATTAACAGGAGAATTCGGAGCTAAATCAGTATTAAAGAAGCATCAAAAAAGTATTAAAAGTATTGAGATATCAGCGGCTTTTATTGATCTAGATACTCCAGAGCAACTCGCCGAAATGGAAGCTTCTTTATAATTTCATCAAAACTGTTAAAATACAGCCAGTTTTTATAGTACTAAAATAGTGCGAACGTAATTTGACAGGGTAAAACATGGCGTCGTTGCAAGACCAATTATTAAAAGCAGGCTTAACAACTAAACAAAAAACGCGTCAAGCAAATACTGATATGCGCAAAAAAAACAAACAAAAACGCAGCGGTATTGAGCATGATGCAAGTTTACAAGAGCAAGTTAAGCAAGAACTAGAGGTAAGTAAACAAGAAAAGTCACTCAAAGATTTGGCTTTAAATGAAGATAAAAAACAACAGCTTGCTGATAAGGAACAACATTTACGTATTAAACAAATACTACAACATCACCAAATAAAAAATGTCAAAGGCGATAGTGAATATAACTATACTTTTGCTAACATGATTAAAAAATTGTTTGTTGATGCAGTCACCCATAAAGCGCTTATTAATGGCCGCTTAGCATTATGTGGCTTGGATGATGTTACCTATATTGTCACCACAGAAACTGCTGAAAAGTTAGCTTTGTTGAATGAGAATGTTGTACTTGTTCAAAATGATAAAGTTATCAATGATGATGTTGATGAAGATGACCCTTATGCAGATTTTCAAATACCAGATGATATGATGTGGTAAGAAACTGGCGCTTTTCGTCAAAGTAGTACAGTCAACTCTTTGGTTGATGTATGTTTAATTAAAGTTGAGAAAATATAAAGATGTTTATTATTCGTTGGGTTTTAGGTCGTATTATTTTGTTTTTTGATTTTGTTTTTTCACCAAGTAAACCAAAAAGAGATGTAAAGGTTCAAGCTGAAATTGACAGTGATACCGCTCATTTAAATTTGTACCAATTACCTGCATGCCCATTTTGTGTAAAAGTACGCCGTTCATTAAAACGTGATGGTTTAAATATTAATTTACGTAATATTAATCAAAACGAAAACTATCGTGAAGAACTTATTCGTGAAGGAGGTAAACGTACTGTTCCTTGTTTACGTATTGAGAAAAAAAATGAACCTGTTAGATGGTTGTATGAATCAAGCAGTATTGTCGATTATCTACAGCAATTTGCTCGATAAGGTTGCTAAATAAAACTTATAAAGTATGAGTTCATTACATCTTATACATAAAACTGAAACGCGTATTTGTTTATCAAATACGCGTTTTTTATTTCTATAGACTGACTTTGATAAGATTCCTTCATGGGTGTAGTAGGGCATTAGGGGAATGTAGGAGCCGTTGCCGAGATCCAAAATCAATGCCTGCCTGCATGGAAATGGATACTTAGCTTTTGTTTGGAACTAAAAAGCTGTGTCTAAATCGTCTCTAACTCTAACTCTAACTCTAACTCTAACTCTAACTCTAACTGAATCATGAACCTTGAAGTTGTTTGGGGATAATTACACTGTCGAGTCATAATCTAAAGTTAACAAAAGTATCACAGACGAAATTTATTGATCCTAGATGCTATCTTATGTTTATACATTTAAAGTAAATTTAAATAACGAGTAATGTGATGTTAATAAAAGCGCCAAAAACGTATGAATTAAAAGAAAATGCAGTGACTGATGAAAAGATCTACCGAGATAGGCGTTCATTGTTAAAAACCATGGGGTATTTAGGAGCAGGAAGCCTACTTTCCACTTCTACACAAGCTAATGTATTTGATTTGTTTTCAAAAGAAAAAACAGAAATGTTTAAGAGTAAGCCACTAAACTACTTGAAAGATAATAGTGAATTTGAACAAATACTCACCCCTGAGAGTAAAGTTATTTCACATAATAATTTTTATGAATTTGGTACAAAAAAAAATCAACCCATAGAGCTATCACAAGAATTTAAAGTTGATCCTTGGCAATTAACAATATCGGGTGAAGTTGATAAACCGTTTACATTAAGTTATGACGACTTGTTTAAGCAATTTCCTCTTGAAGAACGTATTTATCGTTTACGTTGTGTTGAGGCATGGTCGATGGTGATCCCTTGGTTAGGCTTTTCATTAGCAAAATTACTCAAAAAGGCACAACCTAATTCGCGAGCCAAATATGTTGCTTTTGAAACACTGTATGACCCCAAACAAATGCCAGGACAAAAAAATAGACGCTTAGGTGGCGGTATTAAATATCCCTATGTTGAGGGGTTACGTATTGACGAAGCGATGAATCCATTAACGTTAATGAGTGTCGGTTTATACGGAAAAACGTTGCCACCACAAAACGGCGCGCCTATACGTTTAGTAGTACCTTGGAAGTATGGCTTTAAGAGTATTAAATCAATTGTTGGTATTAAGTTAGTTGAAAGAATGCCGGCTACCACTTGGAATATTCTTGCCCCAAAAGAATATGGCTTTTATGCAAACGTAAATCCTAAAGTTGATCATCCAAGATGGAGTCAAGCAAGTGAACGAAGAATTACAGCTGGAGGCTTATTCTCGCGAAACCGTATTGAAACGTTGCCATTTAATGGCTATGGCGAAGAGGTATCTGACTTGTATAAAAATATGAATTTGATGGAAGATTTTTAATGACGTGGCCATTAGTATCTAATAAGACTAAAGTTAACTTTTTTAAAAGTATTATTCATTTTGCCAGCTTATTACCAATAATTTCTCTATATTTTTCAGCCTTTAATGATGAACTAGGTGCTGATCCTGTTGAAACTGTTATTCATTTTACCGGTATTGGTGCATTTAATTTACTTTTACTCACATTATTAGTAACGCCAATAGCAAAAAAGTTTAAGCAAGGGTATCTAATGAATTTACGTCGTTTATTAGGATTATATGCCTTTGCCTATGCTTTATTACATATATTAAATTTCATCGCTTTTGATCTGCAATTTAATATGAATTTATTATTGGCCGAAATAGTAAAACGGCCCTACATCACCATTGGAATGGTGGCAATACTGTTATTAACAAGCTTAGCTGTAACTTCAATAAACCGTTTGAAAAGGAAAATGGGAAAGTCTTGGCAGAAATTGCATAATACCATTTATATTATTATTTTATTGGTTGGTGTGCACTTTTATTGGTCGGTAAAGTCAGAAGTTATTGAACCAACAATCTATATCATCATAAGTATTGTATTGTTGTTTCTACGGCGGAGGAAATTTAAATTTTAGCTTCTTTTTCTGTAATGGCAACGACTTCCGGACTGAAGCGACGCACCCTATTTTTTCCCTGAAATTTTGCAAGGTATAGCGCTTGATCTGCTTGTGATAATAATTGTCGCCATTCAATATTTTCACCTTTATTACATGCTACACCAAAACTTGATGTTATAGAGATATCAATATTTTCATTGATTAGAAATACGGGAGCGGCAATGGTTTTTCTTAATTTTTCTGCAACAATCATTGCAATATCTACTTCAGTGTTAGGGAGTAATAAAAGAAACTCTTCACCTCCATATCGTGCGACGGAGTCATATTCTCGTAAGTTATCCTTTAAACGTTGACTAAACTCTGCCAGAACCTGATCGCCAGCAACATGCCCATAAGTATCATTGACGGCTTTAAAATCGTCAATATCCATGATGATTATAACAAGATTACTATCTTCTCTTTTAGCCTGAGCGATTTCTTTTTTAGCAAGGCCTTCTAGTGCGCGACGATTAAATGTTTGTGTTAGATGGTCTATCGTTGCTTGTAATTCCAAATCTTTTGCTAATTGCTCACTAGCGCTCCATGACACTAAAAAACCGGTAATGATAATAATTAATTGCAAGGCAATGAGTGCTACAGCGTGAATAACTCCTGCTTGCATAAAATTATCAATATTACTTTCTGAGAATGTCCAAAAAGCACGAAATATAAAAAATAAAGCAGGTAATAGAAAAGTAATATGCAGAATTAAAATAAATTGATGATTAATAACTTCCCTATTTTCTTTTAAATGAAATGCAATATAAATAAATTGTAAGCTCATGAATAAGCTGATAATAACAATTCTGATATTGGTATTTTCATTAAATACAGTGAAATAAACAAATGATACTAATAATAAAATAATAAGGATATTCGACAAAAAGCTAAAAATATTATGTTTAATTTTAAAAAATATTAATAAACCTTCACCTAAAATTTTGATACTGATAATTAATGTTAGGTTTGCAAGAACAATGGATGTCCAGTCGCCAGCATAGTCACGTAAACTTATTAGTAGGGAACTAAAAGCGAACAATAAATAGCCATTCCCCAATTTTTTAAAACTAGGAAAAAGTGGATGAACACGTACAAAAGTATGCAGTCCCAAACCAAGAACAACTCCCAATAATAAATTGGTTAATGCTAATGTTCTTAAATCAAACCCTTCAATCATAAACTTCAACCACAGTTATAAGGATAATGGCATTTATTGGTAAATAAATTTTCTAAGATAAGTGTGAATTAACTATAGTTGATGCGTATTAATTTACCAGTTGTCGTAAATTACTAACCATTCAACGCAATTAAGTGATGCAAGTTATTTCCTTACTTGTTGTTAATCTCAATTCATAATAAATTAGCCAGCTGATTATAAAAATATAGTTTGTCTAGTTGTCGGTTTTAAAATAAGAAATTGTTTCAGCTAAATAAAAAGGAGCTTACCTATGTCAAAAAGAGTTATTTCGTTATTACCTATGAGTATTTTGGCTGTAACGATTTCTGTTACCTTATCTGGTTGTTTACAAACAGAAATACAAGATAAAAAAGTAGCTATCAATAAGAACCCTTACCCAAGTACTTATTTACCAGTTCTACAACAAGATACGTTGATTCAAAATGCTACTGTTTTAACAGGTACGGGTGAGCGCTTAAATAATACAGATGTCCTTATTAAAAAAGGAAAAATTCAGAAGATAGGTAGCGATCTAGCTGTTGATAATGTGACTATCATTGATGCAAAAGGTAAATGGATTACACCTGGAGTCATTGATGTACATTCACATTTGGGAGTATATCCAAGTCCATCAGTTGAATCTCATCAAGATGGCAATGAGATGACATCACCTGTTACAGCAAATGTGTGGGTAGAACACAGTGTTTGGCCACAAGACCCCGGTTTTCAAGCGGCGCGCGCAGGAGGGATTACTACTTTACAAATATTACCCGGTTCAGGAAATCTAATCGGTGGGCGTGGTGTTACCTTAAGAAATATCCCAAGCGTTAGTGTGCAAGGTATGAAGTTCCCTGATGCGCCTTATGGTATGAAAATGGCCTGTGGTGAAAATCCAAAGCGTGTATATGGTAGCCGCAAAGAATTACCCTCAACCAGAATGGGTAATATGGCAGGATATAGAGCTGCTTGGGTGGAAGCAACAGAATATAAAGCCGCATGGGATAAATATGAAGAAGAATATGCACAAGGAAAAAACCCAATCGCACCTAGCCGTGATCTAGCACTTGATACATTAAAAAGCGTTTTAGATGGTGAAACACTTATTCATAATCACTGCTATAAAGCTGATGAAATGATGCAAATGGTCGATTTGGGTAAAGAATTTAATTATCACTCGGGTACCTTTCATCATGGTATAGAAGCTTATAAAATTGCAGATGAATTGGCTGAAAATGGAAATTGTGCTGCTATGTGGCCCGATTGGTGGGGCTTTAAAATGGAAGCCTATGACATGATTCATGAAAATGTAGCCATAGTTGATGCGGTTAAAAATTCATGTGCTGTTGTGCATTCTGACTCGAGTACAACGATTCAACGTTTAAATCAAGAGGCAGGGAAAGTTATGTATCGTGCCAATGAAAATGGTTTTTCGTTAAAAGAAGAAGACGCCATTAAATGGATCACATTTAATGCAGCAAAATCTTTGGGAATTAGTGATAAAACGGGAAGTTTAGAAAAAGGTAAAAATGCAGATGTAGTTATTTGGAATACCAATCCTTTTAGTGTTTATGCACACGCCGAGCAAGTATTTGTAGATGGTGGCAAAGTTTATGATAGGTTTGATGAAAATTATCAAGCGCAAAGTGATTTTTTATTAGGCCAACCAACAACTATTTCAGCAGAGCAAAATTAAGGTAAATATTATGAATACAATGAAAATTTTTAAATCATCTTTAATTGCCCTAGCTTGTGCATTAACTTCTTCGACTGTTAGTGCTGAAAGTTTGGCTATTATTAATGCCACAGTACATACCGTTACGGAACAAGGTATATTAACTAATGCCACTATTGTTATTGATGAAGGGAAGATTACAGCAATAAATCCTGACGTTATGAATGCTGATAAGACTTTTGATGCTAATGGCCGAATATTGACGCCTGGTTTTATAGGAACGATGAACCAATTGGGTCTTGTTGAAGTGAATGCTGTTTCTAAAAGTCGTGATGCTAGTGAGAAAAAAGCGGATATTACCTTTGATGCAAGTTTAGCTTATAACCCAAAATCTACCGCGATTGCTTATACCCGTAAAGGCGGCATCACCAGCAATATTGTAACCCCGCTTGGTGGTGACGATATGTTTAGAGGACAAACCTTTGTTGTTGATTTGTCTGGTGGTTTTGATAGCGTTTTAGTGACTCAAAATGCCGTTGTTGCGGATCTAGGTGCAAAAAGTAAAGGTTCGAGAGCAACAAGTTTACAAAAGCTTATTAATAAGCTTGAAGACGCTCAGTTGAAATTAACGAAAAAGACTCAAAACAAAACGAAGAAAAAAGATAAAGGTGAGAAAAAATCGCCTAAAAGAGATGAAAAAGTTGTTAATGAATTACTTGCAGGAACAAAACCTTTAATTGCCTATGCTGATAGAGCAACAGATCTGTTGGCTTTGATAAAAATTAAAAAACGCTTTAAGCTCAATTTGATTATTGTTGGTGCAGGTGATGCCATCATTGTTAAAGAGCAACTAGCAAAAGCCAATGTTCCTATTATTATCAATGCCATGAGTAATCTACCTAGTAGTTTTGATACCTTACATGCATCACTTGATAATGCGGCAGAATTAACTGCAGCAGGCATTAAAGTTATTTTATCTGTTGATGATGCACATAATCTATATCAACTACGCTTTAGTGCGGGTAATGCCGTTGCAAATGGTTTATCAAAAAGAGATGCTTTAGCGTCTATTACAGCTAATGTTGCTGATGTTTTTGGTTTGGATACAGGTCGTATTGCGATAGGAACAAAAGCTGACTTAGTATTATGGAGTTCTGATCCATTTGAGCTTAGTTCACACGTAGATAAATTATGGATCACGGGACAAGAGCATTCAACAAAAAGTCGTCAAGATGCATTACGTAACCGCTATACTACCAAAAGCGAAATGCCCAAAGCGTACATAAAATAAATACCTACTCATGATAACCTAACGTATAAAGTCAGCAATATGCTGGCTTTTTATGTTCAGGACGAACGGTATGTCACGGTCACATGGATGTGAAGGAGTGAGGATGTTCAGGACGAACGGTATGTCACGGTCACATGGATGTGAAGGAGTGAGGATGTTCAGGACGAACGGTATGTCACGGTCACATGGATGTGAAGGAGCGAGGATGTTCAGGACGAACAGTATGTCACGGTCACATGGATGTGAAGGAGTGACGATGTTCAGGACGAACGGTATGTCACGGTCACATGGATGTGAAGGAGTGACGATGTTCAGGACGAACGGTATGTCATGGTCACATGGATGTGAAGGAGTGACGATGTTCAGGATGAACGGTATATCACGATCACATGGATGTGAAAGAGTGAGGATGTTCAGGATGAACGGTATGTCACGATTAAATGACCACTCTTAGGTATCCTACCTTTGAGGTATTAGTGCATTCATGCACATGGATGTGAAAGAGTGAAGATGTTCAGGATGAATGTATGTTTTAAAGTAAGTACAAGATGAAAGTTGAACCTTATTGTTGTAATTGAAATCTACATTCTGTTGTGAAAAACATAATTGAACGAAGGTGTGAATACTTTTATTGTTTTATCCTTATAATATCTAGCTTAAACTAATATCCTTTACCACTATAAAGGATATTGATGTCTTCACAAATAATCTTAGGCAATGAATTTGGTCAAATTCAATCACTAGACTTAGCTCCTTCTATCAAAGGCTTATCCCTTAAACATGATAAGTGTAGTGCAACAGTGAGCTTGTATGGTGGTCAAGTATTAACATGGCAACCTACTGACGACAAACCTATTTTTTGGCTAAGTGGTGATGCACAATACTCACAAGGAAAAGCAATAAGAGGGGGCATTCCAATATGTTGGCCTTGGTTTGGGCCGTATCATAATGGTGGTAATCATGGTTTTGCTAGACAACAATTGTGGAAATTAACAGAAACAATCATCACTGAAGAAAACATTAGACTTGTACTCACATGGCGAGGTGAAAATCAGCATAAACTCTGGCCAGCAGCATGTAATCTTAAGCAAGTGCTTGAATTTGGTAAACAGTTCAGCCAAAAGCTTTACATGAGTAACTTATCTGATAAGCCGGTTAGATATACTGGCGCATTGCATAGTTATTTTTCTGTAAGTTCCCCTAAAAATATAACCATTGAGCAATTATCTACGGCTTCATTTGATGATAAATTAACCGGCGAGTTTGTCGAAGCACAGTCGATAGATAATTGTATAGGTCCCATCGACCGTATCTATCATAGTCGTCAAACTGTAAAAATGTTGGATAGCCACTGGCAACGTCTCATTGAAATAGAGTCGAATAACTGTCAGCAATGGGTATTGTGGAATCCAGGAAAACAAGGTGCTGAATTAATCAGTGATATTCACCTTGATGGTGAGCAACAGTTTGTCTGTTTAGAAGCGGCTAATACTCAATGGCAGGATATTCCTGCTCAAAGTACAGTTGAGATGAGCCAAGTTATAAAGGTTAATTCACTGACTTAATCTGACTCACCAAATATAATAGTTTGGTTACGACCATTTGTTTTTGCTGCGTAAAGCGCTTTATCAGCTTTCGTGATCATATGCTTTAATGATGTATTTTGAAATTTATGCTGACAAATACCAAAACTTACCGTTGTTGAAAATAGTTGTGATGAACTACTAATAGAAAAGGGGATTTCTGATATATTTTTTCTTATGCGCTCCGTTATTTCTTTAGCGTGTTTTGCTGAAGTATTAGGGAGTAACATAATGAACTCTTCTCCTCCCCATCGACCTGTTACATCATCTTTTCTTAAGCTATTGCTAAGGTGTTCTGCGACTGTTTTTAACACTTCATCACCGACATTATGACCGTAGGTGTCATTTATTTTTTTAAAGTGATCAATATCTGCAATAACGATACTTAAGTCGCTATATTCCTGTGCAAGATCTTCAAACTTCCAATGAATAAAACTACGGTTAGGTAACTTAGTTAAAAAGTCGATTTCAGTGTCTTTTATTAAGTTTGTCTTAAAGTAATTTACCGAACGAATGAAAAATAAATAAAGTATTAAAGTGACGAGTAGAAAGATGCTGAACCGAGTAAAAAATAATTGCCAATATTCACTTTGCTCTGAAGGAGGAGGGGAAATAATAAACATCGTCCAATCGAGTTCTCTCAATGGCATTTGAGATATCACAACATCGTTATGGTTAAAGGTAACAATATCCTGAGAATTTGTAGGTTTTTGATGTGCAGCTAAATATGAAGAGTACCAAGGTAAAGAATCAATATTAATAATGGCATCTTTTCTATGATGACTTGCTGTGTTCATCAAAGCGGTTGACGATAAGGTAATTTCATTATTGTTATCAACAAAAATAAGCTCAAATCCAAATCTTTGTTTATATTGTTTAAATTTACTAGCAAAATGTTTTAAATCGATACCAATACCAGTGAATCCTAAGAATTGATCTTGGCTATTTAATATTTTTATATCAATAAATAGGTGAGGGTTCTTAGCATCGCCTATATCGGCAAATTGCGTTTTTGGATCTTTTTTAAGGCGATAATACCACTCCGATTTTTCCGGAGTGAGTAGGCTTTCCTCGCGCTTAGAGTTAATTAATATTTTTTGTTTTTCGATGGCCAAAAAAGAAACAATATTATACTGCTCTGTTATACGTTCTAAGTATTGAAATATTTTTTCTTTATCAATATTATCTCGCTGTATATAATTAATAATGAACTGGTCATTAGCCATAAAATTTGCAATTGCTAAGGGATGAATAATTTCATTTGTGACCAAAGAAAATAAAGGAATGATTGCTTGTTGTCGTTGTTTATTATGGCTATTGATAATTTCTTTAAAAGTAAAATAGGACGTCAATATTATGGTTATAATAGTGAAAAAAAAGATGACAGTAATATAGCGATCAAACGTTTGAATAAATTTCATTGTGATGGAGTCAAGAGATGCATAATTAAAGACCTGTTTACTTATAACGTATTTTTATCAAAGACACTACCGGAAATTAATTATCCAATGCGTAAATGTTTTAATATGAGCCTTTGTGTAAATGAAATCTTGAGATAAAAACCTCTGGGCAAGGTCATAAAAGGCTGACCATGTTTATTCACTGCTTTAGTTCTTACTTTGCTATTGGCAGCTTTTGGTCTTAATTGTAATACTTGTCCGTGTTTGGCTGTAATCTTTTCAACTTCACCAAGAACAATCATATCAGTAAGTTCTTGCCAGTCAAGGGCCATAAGCTCCTCTTCTTCATTGGATGGTGACCAAATAAATGGCGTTCCTACAATACGCTCTGCAATAGGTATAGAACGTTCTGAAACAACAGGCACCCAAAGTACTCGTGACATCTTATTTCTTATATGGCTATTGTGCCAAGTCGCACCAATAAGGTTTGTTAACGGGGCGACACAAACAAATGTTGTTTCTAGTGGTTTTCCTTGTCGATTGATTGGTAAAGACTTTAATTCAATGCCTAAATGTGGGAAGTCAGGTTCAGGTCTTGAGCCTGCGCTTGCACCTAGTACTCTTTCCAGTAATAGCCCCACAAAACCTTTTTCTCGTTTGAGATCATTAGGCACAACAATACCTTCGCGTTGTGCAATATCACCTAGAGTTAACCCCGATAATGCGTAAGCTCGTTCAAGTAGGCTATTTTCGTCTTTTGGAATGTTAATTTTTATGGTTCTTTATCATAGTATTAGTGAATAGATATTATTATCTCTCGATAAACAACTAACAAGCTAAATATTTATTTGCTCGTAGCGTTAGATTATGGAAGAATCAGTTAATTATTGAAAATTTGTCAGGAGTTCCTTTGATAGATGCTGAAGGCTATCGAGCCAATGTCGGCATAGTAATAATCAATGACAGGGGACAAGTATTTTGGGCAAGGCGTTATGGTCAACATTCTTGGCAATATCCACAAGGTGGAGTTGATGAGGGTGAAACAGCAGAACAAACAATGTTTAGAGAGCTCTACGAAGAAGTAGGATTAAAACCTGAACATGTGAAAATACTTGCATCGACCAAACACTGGTTGAAATATAAACTACCAAAACGTTTAATAAGACACGAGAGTAAACCGTTATGTATAGGACAAAAACAGAAATGGTTTCTGTTAAGGTTGATTTCAAAAGAATCGGCTGTTGATCTACTACATTCGGGTCATCCTGAATTTGATGATTGGCGATGGGTCAGTTATTGGTATCCAGTAAGACAAGTGGTGTCTTTTAAACGTGAAGTTTATCGCAAAGTGATGAAAGAGTTTTCAACACTTGCAATACCGGCATATCGTCCTGAAAAACGTAAACGACGTGCCTGATTATTATTATGTATAACACCCAATGTGTCACTATTGGGTTTTGAAAAGCTTACTCTTTGCAGTAAGCTTTTTATTCTCTACTGCTGTAACTTTATCTATGTAATTTAAAGGAATAATATGCTAACAACGTTACGTCGTATCGTACTTCAATTCAGTCAAGATGTTGAATTTGATAGTGCATTATTACGTTTGGTTGCTCAAGTTAAAACGGCATTAAATACAGATTGTTGTTCTGTCTATTTGGCTGATTATCAAAAACAACATTTTCTTTTAATGGCATCAGATGGTTTGGCCATAGGTGCTCATGGGCAAACAAGTATTGGTTTTTCAGAAGGTCTTATTGGCTTAGTTGGTCAACGAGAAGAACCTATAAACATTGCTAATGCCCAACATCACCCTCATTTTATACATGCCCCTGAAGTAAAAGAAGATGAACTAAATGCCTTTTTAGGTACGCCTATCATTCATCAACGTAAAGTTTTAGGTATTTTATCGATACAACAAAAAAATGCCCGTAACTTTACAGAAGATGAAGAAGCCTTTTTAGTGACTTTATCAGCGCAACTTGCGACTGCATTAGCTAATGCAGAGGCGCGGGGAACGTTGTTACAAGACAATAAAAACCATAAAGGTATTAGGCAACTAAAAGGCATAAGTGGTTCTCCTGGTGTTGCTATTGGTCGTATGGTGACGGTGCAACCGCAGATAAGTTTAGCTACGTTATCTTTACAGAGAGCAACAAATACAACTGAGCAATTACAACGTTTTGCCCAAGCAATAAAAATAACGTATGCAGAATTTGAACAAATGCGGGTAAAACTGAATGACATAATAAATGATAGTAGTTTAGATATTTTTGAAATGTATAAACAGCTACTTAAGAACGAAAATATAGGTCGTGAAGTCGAAGAAAAAATTCACCAAGGCTGGAACGCACAAAGTAGTTTAAAAATAGTTATTGATAATTATGTTTTGCGTTTTGCAGCGATAGACGATAGTTACCTGCGAGAACGAGCGAGTGACATTCGAGATTTAGGTAATAGACTTTTAAGTAATATATTACAGCAAGACAGCCAGCAACCAAATATTTCTGATAACAACGATTTTATACTTGTAGCTGAGGATGTGACCGCATCGATGTTGGCTGAATATCAACATCAAGGCCTTAAAAGTATTATCTCAATGTCCGGCTCTAATAATTCACATGCCGCCATTTTAGCTCGAGCGTTAGGTTTACCCGCTATTATGGGAGTAGAACACATTCCGTTGGGCCAACTTGATCAACAGCTTGTTATTGTTGATGGTTATAGCGGTGAGCTTTTTATTGCACCTAACGACGCTCTAGTACGTGAATATCAGCACCTTATTGCTGAAGATGATGAATTAACGAATAAAGTTAAACAAGTTGCTAATCTACCAACGATTACTCTGGATGGTCGACCAATAGAGTTAGTACTAAACGCAGGGCTTTCTGCTGGTTTAGAATATTCAAAAAATGTTGGTGCAGTTGGTGTGGGGTTATATCGAACTGAAATTCCCTTTATGAATAGAAGTTGTTTTCCGTCAGAGCAGGAGCAAACGGCGCTTTATCAAAATATTCTGGCGGCTTTTCCGAGAAAAACAGTCACAATGAGAACATTAGATGTTGGCGGTGATAAATCTCTACCGTATTTTCCTATTGTTGAAGATAATCCCTTTCTAGGTTGGCGTGGTATTCGAATAACACTCGACCATCCTGAAATATTCTTATTACAAGTAAGAGCTATGATTAGGGCAAATGTTGGCCATAACAACCTGGAAATTATGCTACCTATGATTTCTGATATTTCAGAGGTCAGTGAGGCAGTACGCTTAATCAATCAAGCCTATTTTGAGTTATCTACAGAACTTTGTGGTGAAGGACAATGTCAATTAACTCGTCCCAAAATAGGTATAATGATTGAGGTGCCAAGCGTTATTTTTCAATTGCGTGATTTTGCTGATAAAGTCGATTTTTTCTCTGTAGGAAGTAATGATTTAACGCAGTATTTACTTGCTGTAGATCGGAACAATGCCCAAGTTGCCAACTTATATGACTCTTATCACCCTGCGGTATTACGCGCATTAAATATCATTGCTGAAGAGTCAAGTAAATGCTTAGTGCCGTTAAGTTTGTGTGGTGAATTGGCCAGTGAGCCGGCAGGTGCATTATTACTGCTGGCAATGGGGTATGATAAATTAAGTATGAATGCTCACAATATTGCTAGAATAAAATGGGTTATACGACATATCAGTTTGCAAAAGTCTAAAGTGATTTTGGCTAAAGCTTTATCTTTTAATACTGCCAAGCAGGTGCACAGTTATTTAAATGAACAGTTAGAGTTATTAGATCTAGGTAGCTTTGTTCGCGCGGGAATGTAATTCCTCATTTACGAAAAATGAAGTATACGAGTAAAGATAATATATTTCATGATGATTCCGTATTTTCTTTGTATTTCCTTATCGTTATTGCTATAAAAAGTTGTTGTTATTGGGCATAATAGCGACAGATATTTTAATGATTTTTTTACCTACAGATCATTATTTAGAGACAGTAAAGGGTTATCAATAACAATGAAAGCATATTTAGATTTGATGAAGCATGTTCGTGATAATGGCATTGAGAAATCAGACCGGACAGGTACAGGTACAAAGAGTATTTTTGGTCATCAAATGCGTTTTGACTTAGCCAAAGGCTTCCCGTTAGTAACAACTAAAAAATGTCATTTAAAATCAATTATTCATGAATTATTGTGGTTTATTGGAGGTGAATCCAATATTGCTTATTTGCGTGAAAATGGCGTGAAAATTTGGGATGATTGGGCAACAGATAGCGGTGAACTGGGTCCTGTTTACGGGGTACAATGGCGAAACTGGCCAGCAAATAATGGTGAAACGATAGATCAACTTGCCCAATTGATTGATGATTTAAAAACAAATCCTGATTCACGTCGTCATATTATTACAGCATGGAATCCAGCACTACTGCCTGATACATCAATAAGTCCAAAAGAAAATGCCGCTGCGGGTAAACAAGCATTACCGCCTTGTCATACTTTATTTCAGTTTTACGTATTAAACGGAAAATTATCATGTCAATTATATCAACGTAGCGCTGATATATTCCTTGGTGTACCTTTTAATATCGCTAGCTATGCACTTTTTACAATGATGATTGCTCAGGTTTGTGATTTAGAGCTAGGTGACTTTGTTCATACTTTTGGTGATGCGCATTTATATTCCAATCATATGGAACAAGTGGATGAACAGTTATCACGTGAGCCTATGGCGCTGCCTTCAATGTGGATAAACCCTAATAGAAAGAGTATCTTTGATTTTACCTTTGCGGATTTTGAACTAAAAAATTATCAGGCTCACGCTCATATCAAAGCACCTATTTCTGTTTAGCTTGTTCATGTAACCCGACCACCTCTAGATGTAACTTCAGATTTACTCATAAGGAGTTAAACTGCGAAGTTACATCTTGAAGCTGAGCTTGGGTATGAATCCCTTTAAGGGGATTTTAAACGGTATTGATATCACATTATTATGATGTCAGTAGCTCGTAATCACTAAACTCTTCTAACCATGCATACGAATAAACTTAGCCAATAAGTTTTCTTTATCTTCAACCATATTGGGATCAGGTTTTACACAATCGATTGGACAAACACTGACACAAGTAGGCTTGTCGTAATGACCAATGCACTCAGTACATTTATTTGCATCTATTTCATAGATTTTTTCACCCAATGTTATTGCTTCGTTGGGGCATTCAGGATCACACATATCACAGTTGATACAGCTATCTTCAATAAATAATGCCATGTTTTTTGTAGCTACTTATCTGTTTGACTTTGTTTAAAAGGGTGCCGTGTATTGCTTCCCTTATCGAGGTAACGCATGATAATGCCAAAAGATAAATCAAGAGTTGTATCTAATTCAATTTTCACCACATGGCCAGAGCCCTTCGCATCGGTTATTGACTCATTTTTTTTGTTAATCATGCTCTTCAAAATAAAGGTTATGTTCCCTTGTGGGGTCATTAATTCAAGTTGGTCGCCGACGAGAAATTTATTTTTGACATCAATCTCAACCAAACCTGTCTGTTGATCCTGATTGATAACCTCACCAACAAACTGTTGGCTGTCGCTTTTTGAGTAACCATAATCATAATTTTGTGTATCGCCATGACGATGCCTCTTTAAGAAGCCTTCAGTGTAACCGCGGTGTGCTAAATGCTCTAAATCGGTATTTAATTTTGGGTTAAAAGGTTTGTTAGCTAAACAGTCTTTTATTGCTTGATTGTAGATTTGTGCTGTACGAGCACAATAATAGAATGACTTGGTTCGCCCTTCAATTTTAAGCGAATGCACACCTATCTTTATTAAGCGCTCGACGTGCTCAACAGCCCGTAAGTCCTTAGAATTCATGATATAAGTACCATGTTCATCCTCAAAGGCTGGCATGTACTCTCCTGGTCGTCCTTGTTCCTGTAGTAATATTATATCGTCAATCGGCTTTTGTTCTGGAATATATATACTTGGCTCATTGATAGGTTTTGTTGCAACCACATCTCCAGTTTCTGTTTCCATTGCGGGGTGAGAGTCATATTTCCAACGGCAAGAGTTAGTGCAGGTGCCTTGGTTCGGATCACGTTTATTAATATACCCTGAAAGTAGACACCGGCCTGAATAAGCCATACATAAAGCGCCATGAACAAATACTTCAATTTCAATCTCAGGACAGTGAAAGCGAATATCTTCAATTTCATCTAATGATAACTCTCTCGATAAAATGACTCTTTCAACACCTTGTTGATACCAAAATTTAACCGTTGCCCAATTAACGGCATTTGCTTGTACAGAAAGATGAATTGCCATGTCAGGGAAGTTTTCACGAACAAGCATTATCAATCCAGGATCTGACATGATCAAAGCATCAGGTTTCATTTGAATAACAGGGGCAATATCCTTTAAAAAAGTTTTTAACTTGCCATTGTGTGGGGCTATATTATTAACTAAATAGAATTTTTTACCTAACTGATGGGCTTCATTTATTCCAAGTTCAATGTTTTCTAGCGAGAACTCATTATTACGTACTCTTAATGAATAACGAGGTTGGCCTGCATAAACAGCATCGGCACCGTAGGCAAATGCATAACGCATATTTTTAAGGCTTCCTGCGGGGGAAAGTAACTCTGGTTTGAACATAGTGTCGATTACATCAATTTATAAAAAAGAGGCTATTATATAAGAATAGTATGGGAGGTTTTTTTGATCTAAAACAATGAAGTATAGGTGAGCTCTAACCATTTTTCTAATATGTTGAAAAATTTATAATTCCTCTTCAAAAAAAGTCGAAGATTAAAAAAGTGTGCTACGTTTTAATAGTGAGTAATAAAAATAAAAGGTAGAGTCAATGGGAACTGAAAACGCGCTATATACAATTTTAGTCGAGAAGATTAAGCAAGATTCATTGGTATTACCAACATTACCAGAAATTGCGTTGAAAGTTAGACAAGCCGCTGATAACCCTGATATCAACTTAGGGCAAATGAGTGATATTATTAGTCATGATCCCGCGTTATCTTTAGGTATGTTAAAAGTAGCCAATAGTTCATTATTAGGTCGGAGAGTTAAAGCTGAAACGGTTAACCAAGCGGTAACACGAATTGGTTTACGTCAAATAAAAAGCATCGCTACAGCGATGGCGCTTAAACAAGTATTTATTTCAAAAAATAAAATAGTGACTATGTATTTGAATAAATCATGGGAGAAAACTGTTGATATCGCATCTGTTGCGATTACCTTAATGACATTTTATTTAAAAAAGCATAAACATACTTCTTTAACGTTAGATACAGTGACACTGGCCGCGTTGGTACACTCTATCGGTGTATTGCCTATTCTCACAGAAGCTGAAAAACATCCTGATATCTTTGCTAACCCAACATTCTTACAACAAGCTATTATAAAACTTGCTAGTGATATTGGTGCTGAAGTCACGAGAGCTTGGGGATTTTCTGATGAATTTATCGAATTGGTTAGAAGTTGGAGCGATTTAACGGTATTACCCGTAGAGGCTCATTATCTTGATTTTATTCGCGCAGGCGCTATTTATCATGATATTTTTAAAAATGAAGCAACCTGTCAGGTATTATTAAAAAGCTTTGTAGGTAAAGATATATTGCCTGAGTTAGATTTTATGAAAAGTGAAGAATTTGAAGAAATGGTTGCTGATGTGAAAACGATGTTTAGCTAATCTAATTCTGTTTTTCATTGAAAGCCTTCTTACCTTACAGCTGTAAAGCGTAATGTATGAAGGCCTCTACTTTTATGAAATAGATATTTTTTTATTCAGCAGCGTCTATATAGTCACTTGCTTTTGTCTCAAACTCGGCAAGTAAATCACCAATAAAACGATTTAGTTCACCAGCCATAAGTGCAAAGTCAGCATCAAGGCGAGCAATGACATCGTCACTTTCAATATCATCATTTTGCTCTTGTAATACATCATAAAATTTCAAACGTTTGATGGCTAAGTCATCACATAAAATAAATGATAAAGACTCATCCCATTCAAGGGCAAGTTTGACTACATATTTATCAGCATCTAAATGTGCCTTTATTTCATCACTTGTTAAATCTTGATTCTTAACGCGAACGACAGCACCATCGTCACCTAATGCGTTAAATTCTGCCTCCATACCAAGGTTGAAGTTAGCACCCAAGTTACTTTCAGTTAACCAGTCTGTCATTAGCTCATCAGGTGCTTTCTCTGGTGAAACACTAGTAACAGGTAAAGTACCGAGTACTTTACGTAGCAACGCGAGAAAGTCTTCAGCTTTACTTCTTGAACTCGTATTGATGACTATAATATTATGCTCTGGGTTAATATAAGCATGGGTATCAGTGACACGAGAAAAAGCTCTTGGTAATAGTTCAAAAATAATGTCTTCTTTAAATTGCTCTTTTTCTTTTTTGGTTGCACTGCGGCTTTGCTCTGTTTCCAGTAATGCTATTTTAGCTTCAAGTTGATCTTTAATCACTGGCGCCGGAAGAATTTTCTCTTCTTTTCGTGCACATAATAAATAATTGCCGTTAACACCATGGACAATTGTGCTGCCATGTTTACCTAATGCATTTACCCAACCAAAATGAGATATCTCTGTGGATCCACATGGCGTAAAGAGGTGTTCTGATAGATGCTTTTCTAAGTCCTGTTCTGAATGTTCAAACGGGCGTGTGAAGGCGAAGAAATAAAGGTTTTTAAACCACATTAAGAATCCTTTGCCCGAGTATCTTGGGCCAATGAATGAAAAAGAGCGTCATAATACCTTAGAGAGGCCTAATCTTACAAACCCTATCTACTGCCAATATTTTTAGCGCATATTACTAAATTCGATATCGTAACTAAGGCCTTGCTCTGGTTGGCTATCTACTACAATAGTGCCATTTAGGGTATCGGTTACTAATGTATGAATAATATGAGTACCTAAACCAGTACCGCCTGAATTTCCTTTAGTTGTATAGAAGGGGTCAAAAAGTTTAGGAAGTTTTACCTGATTAACGCCGATACCGTTATCTTGATAATTAATGTGCAATTTTTCTTGGTGCATTTTAACATTTATGGTGATCAGTCCCGCTTCAGTACCTTCAAAGGCATGTAAAATAGAGTTAATTATCAGGTTAGTGAATATTTGTGCCACAGCACCAGCATGACAATAGATTTCAATAGTATCTGCACAAAACACCTCCACCTTGTGGTTGTTTTTTTTCAGTTTAGGAGAGAGAGATTGAATGATTTCATCAAGGTACTTGGCAAAATTAACTAAACGTATTTTTTCGCTAATTTGATCTACTGCTATTTGTTTATAGCTACCAATTAACTCGGAAGCTCGACCGAGGTTATTTTCCAATAAACCAATACTTTGGTGTGCATTTTCAACAAATTCATCAAGCGAACGTTTTGTAAGTTTCTGCTCTTTTATGTTAGTAGTTAGTTTTACTAATAAATCGCTGAGATAACTTGTTGAAGTAATACTCACGCCGATAGGTGTATTAATTTCATGAGTCACTTCAGCGGATAAGCTACCTAAAGCTGCCATTTTTTCGGCATTTATTAGTCGCTCCTGTGCTTTACTTAATTCAGTAATAGAAATTTTTAAATCACTATTTGTTTGAGTTAAAGTTTGCTCTGTTTTACTACGGCGTTTATTTTCTTTTTGCAAACGACTTTGTTGCTCCAATAATTCTCTTTGTTGTACTTCCATTTTTAACATAGTAGTACTAAGTGAAGAGGTTTTTCTCGCTACTTCTTGTTCTAACATGAGATTTTGATCATCAAGCTTATTATTGGAGGCAATAATTTCAATTTGTGCCTGACCCAATTGTTCTTTATATTGAACAAGCTCACCAATAAGATTGTTATAGGCATTTTGGAGAATGCTTAGTTCATTTTTTTCATAATTAATAATATGCAGTTTCGATGCTTCAGGGTCATCAATATCAAATTGTTTTATTTGTTCGGTGAGTTCATTTAATGGATTTGTTAATAGCTGTGAAAATGCAATAGAGAATAACAATACTAATGCCGCAGTTTTAACCATGGCATTACCGATAAGGAAATAGATACCAACTTCAATTCGATTAAAAATAACTTGGTTACTTGATAACAGCGTAACACTGCCTACTTTAGTGGTTCTTCCTGAAAATTCAAAAATAAGTGGAAACGTATGGCCAAACAAGCCGCGAGAAACCGTAGTGATATTAAAAAAGTCATTACTGCTTTTATTAAGCGCTTCAGGGCTAAATGATTCCCCTTTGAGGCGATCACCTAATTGTGCAATGATTTGATTATTTTCATCGGTAACTGTGATGCCTTTAATCATTGGAATAGCGACTAAACCGTCGGCAATATCGATAGCTTGTTGGGTGTTTAGCTCCCACACTGCACGAGTTAGGCTGCCACTAAATGTTTTTTCTAGAGTAAGTAGTTCACTATTGATATGGCTTTTGGTATTGATATACTCAGCACCAATTTGTACGCAAGTTACAATAAAAGTTAATATAAAATAAAACGATAGAACCCGAGTCAGTAATTTTCGAGATATACTGGTTAGCTTCATAGATTCTTTCTTTTTTTACTTTGCATAGTTAGATTTTAGTCATTTTACTGAATGTTAAAAGCTTTTTCTAATATTTTAATTATTATCGAATAAGGAATAGGTAAATGATTGTTAGAATTGACCTGTTATTTAGTAAATATAAACAAAAACAGGTGTTTTTCTTAAAAATGTCATAAATTTGAAAAAAAAATGAAGCATTGTCACAAAAGTGTCATAGAGGCTTGGCAAAATATCCGCATATAAATTTGATTCTTAAAATATTAAACAGGTATACAAATGAAACTTTCTAATCGTGGTGTTACTTTTGCCATGTTATCAACACTCTCACTATCAACATATGCCACAAATGTTGATATTTATGGTAAAGCTAATTTATCAGTACAATCGTCGGATGACGGTCAAGGTTCGTATTCTGAAATTAAGAGTAATGCTTCTCGGCTTGGTTTTAAAGGCAACCACGAGTTAGACAATGGCCTAGAAGTTGTTTTTAGAGCGGAGTATCAAGTTGACTTAGATGGAGATAGTGAAGCAGGGGAAAACATAACAGATCGTAACCAATACTTGGGTTTACGAGGAAGTTTTGGTGAGGTTTTAGTCGGCATCAATGATACGGTTTTAAAGCAATCTCAAGGCAAAACTGACTTGTTTAATGATTTAAACGCAGATATTAAAAAGCTGTGGAAAGGTGATAACCGTTTAAGTGATAGCATTACCTATAAATCACCCAATATGTCTGGCTTTCAATTAGGTGTAACTTATATTACTGAAGACAATATTGATGATGAAGATGCATTCTCTATTGCCGTTTCTTTTGGAGATGCAAAATTAAAAAAATCTAAACTATTTGCATCCATAGCACAAGATTCTGAAGTGGCTGGTTATGATATTACACGGGCTACGGTACAAGCAAAAATTGCTGATTTTACTGTGGGATTGGTTGCACAAACTCAAGAAAAAATTGATGGTAGTGCTGAAATGGATGGTTATATGACATCAATCAAATACAGCATGAATAAAGTCACTTTAAAAGCTCAGTATCAAATAGCGGATTTTAAAAACTCTGCAGATAAAGCGGGTGCAAGTATTGGTGTTGACTATAAATTAGATACAAATGTTAAGTTGTATAGCTTTTATACTAATTTTGATATTAAAAACTCTCCAGATAAAGACTATTTAGGGGTAGGTCTTGAATATAAGTTTTAATTAACTCTCCTTCATTTTAAATAAAATAACTAAGCGAACATGTAATCGTTTGGTTATTTTTATTTTTGAATATATTAAATATTGATATTTAAGTAAACACTTTAGCTTATTGTAATACCAAGTAAAGGTTAAATTAATATTGCATCATGCGTAGTGAAAATTAATTCAAATTGGTAATATAATGTTAATTGTTTCTTTGTCATAAAACTGTCATTTAAATTTAGCACAATAGCTTTAATAGCATTTCGTAGATGTAATGGAATATTGTAATGAGCAGAAGAATTTTAGTTGTTGAAGATGAAGCACCAATCAGAGAAATGATCACTTTTGTTTTGGAGCAAAATGGTTTTAATGTTATCGAAGCCGAAGACATCGAGCAAGCGATGACGAAAGTTGTAGAGCCATATCCCGATTTGATTTTACTTGATTGGATGTTACCAGGTGGCACTGGTGTTAAATTAGCGAAAACTTTAAAGCAGAATGAATATACTCGTGTTATCCCTCTTATCATGTTAACTGCAAGGGCTGATGAAGATGATAAAGTAAAAGGGTTTGATGCGGGGGTCGATGATTATGTGACTAAACCTTTCTCACCTAAAGAACTCATCGCTCGTATTAAAGCGGTGATCAGAAGAGTATCACCAACCTCTTTGGAGGAAGAAATTGATTTTCATGGGATGAAATTGGATCCAGTTTCACACCGAGTTTCAATTCATGATAAAAGTTTAGATTTGGGACCTACTGAATTCAGGTTATTGCATTTTTTTATGACGCATACTGAACGTGTTTATAGCAGAGAACAATTACTTGATAATGTGTGGGGCACTAATGTATATGTTGAAGATCGAACTGTTGATGTACACATTAGACGTTTACGTAAAGCAATCACTGGTGAAGGGCATGAAAATTTTATTCAAACGGTGCGTGGTTCCGGTTATCGTTTTTCTGGGAAATTAGCTTCATAAACTATGCATTTTCGAATATCAGTACGTTCATTATTGACACGACTCATTGGTTGGTTGCTGTTAAGTGCAGTGATTGGCTATATTTTTGGCTATTTGTGGGTCTTTGTTAGCTTTACAAGTGTAGGCATGTTGATGTGGCATTATCGTCACTTACATCAATTAATGATGTGGTTATGGCAAAGTAAATCAATTTCGCCGCCGCAGTCAGAAGGTGTTTGGGGCCATATATATAATGGTTTATATAGACAAATTAAACGTCATCGACTAAAGCTTAAATCCCTAAATGACAAAATCCGTCAATTCAGAGATGGCGCTGAAGCGCTTCCTGATGCAGCACTGGTACTTTCTAATGAACTAAGTATTATTTGGGGTAATAAAAAAGCACAAAAATTACTTGGTGTTCGGTGGCCTGGAGACGTTGGTCAACGGATAGATAATTTAATTCGCTTTCCAGAGTTTTCACAATACTTGGAGGAAGCAAACTTTGATACTCCCTGTTATATTCTTTCACCAACGAATCCTGAAATTCATTTAGAATTACGTTTAATGGCATATGGTAGCGATCAAGTACTTTTTTTAGCTCGTGATGTTAGTAAAATCTATCATTTAGAAGAAATGCGTAGAGATTTTGTCGCTAATGTATCCCATGAGTTAAAAACACCATTAACAGTGGTTCGTGGTTATGTTGAAATGATTCAAGTGACTGAGCACGCTTTAGATCCCCATTGGCAAAAAGCTTTTTCAACAATAGAGTCGCAAGTTACACGTATGGATAGATTAGTTGGGCAGCTATTAATCTTGTCGCGCACAGAGATCAGCGATCAAGGAGTAGAAAAACAGCTCGTTGATGTACCTGCATTATTAACTAACTTAATCGATGACGCCAAATGGCTAAATCAAAATAAACAACATGATATTACCTTTGATATTGATCCTCATATGGGTATTCTTGGCATTGAGTCTGAATTAAAAAGTGCCTATGCAAATTTGCTCTCCAATGCTATTGCCTATACGCCTGAATACGGAAAAATTTGTATTAGTTGGCAAAAGAATGGCAATAAAATGATGTACAGTGTTAAAGATAATGGTCCGGGCATTAAACCAGAGCATATTAATCGTTTAACCGAACGTTTTTATCGTATTGATAAATCACGTTCTCGTGATACTGGAGGATCTGGGTTAGGTTTGGCCATAGTTAAACATGTCTTAAATCATCATCATGCTGAACTTGTGATCAACAGTAAAGTGGGGCAAGGCAGCGAATTTGTTATTTATTTTGATCCTAAAAGTATGAAAGTTTTACCTGAAAAATAAACCTATCCTGTCATAGAAGTGTCACAAACCTTACATATAATTGTCATATAAAATTTATATAGTATTGAAAAATTAACACTATCTAGATCAATACGTACATCAGATATTACAGTCTCATTTGGAGAAAAACATGGGTTTTAAACAAATTTTAAGCATTATAGGATTAACAAGTTTGGTAAGCTTTTCATCTTTATCTGTTGATAATGATTTACCTGAATATAAAAAAGTAAGTGGTGTTTCGGGAAATTTATCTTCTGTGGGGTCTGACACTTTAGCAAACATGATGACCTTTTGGGCAGAAGAATTTAAACGTATTTACCCTAACGTTAATGTACAAATTCAGGCCGCAGGTTCTTCGACGGCTCCGCCAGCCTTAACAGAAGCAACGTCAAATATAGGGCCAATGAGCCGTAAAATGAAATCTCGCGAAATTGAAGCCTTTGAAAAACGTTATGGCTATAAACCCACAGCTGTACGCGTAGCTATCGATGCTTTAGCCGTATTTGTTCATAAAGATAATCCTATTAAAGGGCTACGTATCGACCAAGTGGATGCCATTTTTTCAAGTAATAGGAAATGTGGGGCAAATAAAGATGTTGACCGTTGGGGAGATCTTGGCTTAAGCGGTGACTGGCAAGGAAAAGACATACAATTATATGGTCGTAACTCAGTATCAGGGACTTATGGCTATTTTAAGAAGAAAGCATTGTGTAAAGGCGACTTTAAAAATACGGTCAACGAACAGCCGGGGTCGGCATCGGTAGTACAATCAGTTTCTGCTTCACTTAATGGGATTGGTTATTCAGGTATAGGTTATAAAACATCAGGTGTGCGTGCTTTGCCTTTATCGAAAAAAGGAGATAACTTTGTAGACGCCAATATGGAAAATGCTGTTTCGAAAAAATATCCGCTATCTCGTTTCTTATATGTTTATGTTAATAAACACCCGAACAAACCTTTGGCACCTATGGAAGCTGAGTTTTTAAAAATGCTATTGTCAAAATCAGGACAAAAGATCGTCGCAAAAGATGGTTATATTCCATTGCCCACATCGGTTGTTAAGAAAGAATTTAAAAAGTTGGGATTATAATTCTTATCGCAATATAAATTGTTTTTAGCATGAAATGTAAAAAAGCCAGTGACGTTGTCACTGGCTTTTTGCGTATTGATACTTGTCTCCATAAACATAGTGACAGTGGCTGTTTTTGAGCAAAGGGTATACATTGAGAACTACAAAACTTTAATTTAAGTTTGAGCTGTTTGTACAGTATTTAACGTTTAAAAATGATCTACAATGATGATAATTTTAAATATGAATGTAAGTAGTTGTTTTTATACTACAGCATAATTTATACTGCTTAGGAAAAGTTAGTAGTAAACTATAAAGCGACGCATAATTGTTATATAGCTTTATCTAGAGATATAGCTGTTTACTCTTCAATTAATGCAATTCAAGGATGAATATCAATGAAATATGGAAGCCTTCCTTTTGTTCTTGTCAAAGCTTGAATTCTTATAGCTCTAATTAAAATTTAACATGAAAAATTACCACGTGCTGGTAACCATTAAAGTGTTTTAGGTTCACTGATAGTTGGCACAAGTAATTATATAATAGATAAATAAAACGAGAATCACTTTTAAGTGGAATTTCGTCGAATAATAATAACGTGTAAATCGTTATAAGTTGGAGGTTATTTGACCTTGTTGGTGCCAGTCTAAGCATCAATCTTTATTGGATAGGTATTATGGAAGTAATTGAATTATCATTTGGGAGGATTAAGGTGCTTGAGGATGACCTTGCCGAAGTCATTGTCAGTGAGGGCGTAGATGTCGATATCGACATGGTTAATGAAATACATAATGCGTTTTTATCTATTTTCAATAAATCATTTTCATTGTTAATCAATAAAAGCAATCACTATTCAACACAATTAGATGCTTTAATATTATTTGGAAAACTAACCACGATAAATAAAATAGCAGTATTTGCCCCAACTAAAATGGCAATGTTGAGTGCCGATTTTTCAGCAAATATTCCAAGTTCAGCTACATTAAATATTCACGTATTTACGGATAGGGACGATGCACTTTCTTGGCTTTACTCCCGTTTATATTAGTTCTCCAGAGCAACGTTCTGATTATATAGTATTGGCCACGTTACCAATGCCTATGATATTTGTCGAGCACACAAATTTATTACAAGACAAATGTGTATCTATCTAGTAGTGAAATTATCTATTACTATTAAGTCTTTAAAAACTCCTTTAGTCCCATTTATTGTTAGTCGTCAATTTTTATTTTGATATGTAAATACACTAAATATAAAATTATTAATGGCAGGAGGGAACTTTGACACTGAGTTGCACTCTTATTATTTGAGAGACTTTTATTCCCTTAGTATTTCATGTTTTTATAGTGCGTTTACTTGAATCCAAGTAAACGCTTTTTTTTGTCTTAATAAATTCACTTATCAATCTTTTAGCCATGAGAAACGGACATTAAGAGATTTCTCGAAAGAGTTAATTAGTGTAATTCCTAGAATACTATTACTATTAACACCTCATTAGAGCTACTGTTTTTTTAAATAAAGCAAACTTTAAAATACAAATTAACGGCTAACATCAACAATTAAATCATCAGCTAAATTTTCTATGCCGTGAATTAAATCTTCTATATGTTTTTCATCAACAGATACCGTTACTTTAGCTTTAAACAATTCAACACCGCTATGTGCAGCACTTTCTTGTTTGCTCACTAGTTTGAGTAAGTTTCCACCTTGATGATGGATTACAGATGATATTTCTTGCACGATACCGACTCTATCATTGGCGGTAAGGTCAAGTACAATGCTTGGCGGATTTGTGTTAATTGATTGTTCAGCCACTTTTATTACTGTGCTTAACCCTTCAATTAACTCTACTTTTTGAATTAATGCCTGATATTGATTTTCTGCAACCGCAACTTCTAATACTCCGGTGAAAAAACCAGACATGTGATGCAAACTACTAGTTTGCCAATTGCCTTTATGTTGGTTGATGATACTCGAAAGTGAATCTACTAGTCCTGGTTTATCGGGACTAATGAAGGAGATGACAATATTTTTCATGGAATATTCCTAGGAGAGTGAGTAAGGGGATTCGTTTTAGTATTAATCGGGTGAGCGAGTGAGTTGTGACAGCTCTTTATTAATTTGATCTTCATCACCTAAGTTAAGTTCAATTAGGCGGCGTAAATGCGATATACTATCAATATCAATGGCATTACATTGTAAACCAATTTCGTCTTGTTCTTCGTGGACGATGGCGATATGCATTTCGACTGTAGACTCATCATCTAGTAGTGAAAAGCTAAGAAGGCCCAGTTTACCTTTCAATGATTGGATACTTTGCGGAAGAGTAACAAGTGCACCGTTTAAAGAAATATCATGGATAGAAACAGGGTACTGGTTTTCTTCAACCTCTAATATCGCCTTAATTGAAAATAAAACTCTGGTGAATAATCTTCTATTTTCCATCTAGTTAAATCACTTTTATAGCCACATAGTTTTAGCATAGCTGTCTTTTGATAAAAAGGCACCTTTATTCCAATGTTTAATTGTGATCATTATTGTCAATAAGGGTGCCATATACTAATTAATAACTGATTGATAATTAATTAGTTAACTAATTCTTTTATACTTTATTCTATGTGGTTCTATCGCGGCAGATCCTAAAGTCTTTTTAAGCCATTCTTCATAGTCAGAAAAGTTACCTTCATAGAAATTCACTTGACCTTCATCACGATAATCTAAAATGTGAGTAGCAATTCTGTCAAGGAACCAGCGGTCATGTGAAATAACCATAGCACAACCTGGGAATTCTAAAATAGCCTCCTCTAATGCTCGTAATGTCTCTACATCCAAATCGTTGGTTGGTTCATCAAGTAATAATAAGTTACCGCCTGTTTTCACAAGTTTAGCCAAATGACAACGATTACGCTCACCACCTGATAGGTCTTTAATTAACTTCTGTTGATCATTACCTTTAAAGTTAAAACGAGAGCAATAAGCGCGACTAGGTATTTGATAGGTACCTATTTCAATTATATCAGTGCCTTCTGATATTTCTTGATAAACGGTATTATTTTCATCCATGTCATCACGAAATTGATCTACACTGGCTAATTTTACTGTCTCACCAAGTTCTACAGAACCGCCGTTAGCTTGCTCTGCGCCGGAAAGCATTTTGAAAAGTGTAGATTTACCCGCACCATTGGCACCGATAATCCCAACAATTGCTCCTTTTGGAATACTAAAGCTTAAGTTATCAATTAATACTCTATCGCCATATGACTTGGTTAAGTTCTTAACTTCTAAAATCTTGTCTCCTAAACGTGGTCCCGGTGGAATGTAAAGTTCATTGGTTTCGTTACGTTTTTGATGATCTTGATTGTTAAGCTCTTCAAAGCGTTGCATACGGGCTTTACTTTTTGCTTGACGGGCTTTAGGGTTTGAACGTACCCACTCTAGTTCTTGTTTAATGGTCTTTTGAAGTGCATTTTCACTTTTAGATTCCTGCTGTAAACGGGCATCTTTTTGTTCAAGCCACGAAGAATAATTACCTTCCCATGGAATACCATAACCGCGATCTAGTTCAAGAATCCAGCCAGCGACATTATCCAGAAAGTATCTATCATGGGTGATGGCAACAACTGTTCCTGGATAATCATGTAGGAAACGTTCTAACCAAGCAACAGACTCAGCATCTAAATGGTTAGTTGGTTCATCAAGTAATAGCATATCTGGTTTTTGTAATAACAGATGACAAAGTGCAACACGACGACGCTCACCACCACTTAGGACTGCTACCTTTTGATCCCATTCAGGTAAACGTAGAGCATCAGCAGCACGTTCCAAAACGTTATCAATATTATGGCCATCTTGACTATTAATAATATCTTCTAATAACCCTTGTTCTTTTGCTAGTGCATCAAAATCAGCACCTTCTTCAGCATACTCATTATAGACTTGATCGAGGCGTGCCATCGCATTTTTTACTTCAGATACGGCATCTTCAACCACTTCACGAACCGTTTTCTCATCATCAAGCTTTGGCTCTTGTGGTAAATAGCCAATTTTTGTACCGGCTAAAGCATTTGCATCACCTTCAAACTCTTTATCAATGCCTGCCATAATACGCAGTAATGTCGATTTACCTGAGCCATTTAAACCCAAAACACCTATTTTTGCACCGGGGAAAAAGGAAAGAGAAATGTCTTTTAAAATGGTTCTTTTGGGAGGAACGACTTTAGAAACACGGTTCATCGAAAAAATAAACTTGTCTGGCAATGCCATGAGGAAACCTTTTGTTTTTATAGGAAAGTTACAGTGCTGATATTTTAGGTTAAAGGGGCAGGGCAAGCAAATGTGTTTGAGAAAAGGTTAGCGTTTTCCGTTAAATCTACGCTGATACTACTTGAAAATAGCGAAGTCTGTGAGAATTAACCAGCATATAAGTAGCAATTCAATAATGCCTGTTGAAATACCCAAATTTAGTTTTAATGGTTTATTAAACATCATGACTTTTGGCACATACTTTTCATGAGATTCGTTTGTATGATGAGTTCATACTATCTGAGAGCACGTAGAGGTCACTCAAAATGACAACAAAATCCCAAAGATTCAAATTTTTGAACATCGCAATTCCTCTGATATATCTGTTTTTTGGAAAACAGATGATTGCTGCTTTGGGCTTCGTTACAGGACTGGAACTGCTGATAATGTATAAATGGGGCTTTGTCTTACTGTTTATTGCAGGAGCAGCGTACTTTAATAAAATGACTGAGATTGGTCTGAGTAGTAAAGTAAATATATCATTAATTAAACTTTATTGGCCTTTTGTTTTATTGATAGCTTATCAGTTTTTCAAAATTGAAGCCTTTCCAAATACTGCAATGATTTTAAAACTAGGAATACTGGCTTTAGCTGTTGGCTTAATTGAAGAGATATTCTTTCGGGGCATTCTACTTTACTGGTTGAGAAAGCTGTCATACGGGCAGCAAATATTCTATTCAGCGACGATCTTTTCATTAGTTCACTCACTTAATTTGCTATCTGGCTTCGACATTTCCATCGTTGTCCTGCACTTATTTGTTGCTTTTACAATTGGTATGCTACTCGCTATCTTGCGCCTGAAAGATAAATCATTAGTCTTAGTGATCATTACGCATGTACTTATTAACTATTCAGATTTTTTATTCAATGGTGCTAGAGGTGAACGATTATTGACTACACAAATGTTTTTAGAGTGGGTTGTACCATCAATGATTTTCTTAGTATGGTCTTTTTATTTACTCACAAAAAAAGAGTGATAACTGCACCTGAAAACTAACTGAAAAACGGATATATGAGTATTCCATAACAGATCAGCATATATTTACAAATTCAACTATAAAACCTATAAATAGACTGTATGCTAAAGTTTTTAAATCGAGGGTTATCGATGAGATATCGATTATGTTTTTTAATCGTATGGCTGCTACATGTTCAGGTGCCTACTGCTAAAGCCGCAAAATTATATCAGTGTGGTGACAATAGCTATCAACAAATGCCATGTAATGAAGGGGTTAAACAAAAAACGTTAAATCCGGATATCTCCAAAACAGGAGTTCAGTTTAGCAAACCGCAGGTTATTACCACACTAACGCCGCAAAGTAGCAATGAACATAGAGAAGAACAAAGACGGTTAACTTTAATTAATAATTTAAAGCGTAAATATGCAGGCGCTAAAAAACTCTGTCGTGCAAATAAGAAGGCCTTAAAAAAATTACAACAAAGTGTGATCGACAATTGCAAAAAAAGTCGAGATATCTTTTGTAATAATAGCGCACAAAAAATTGCTGACAAAAATTATAATAGAGCAGTGGTTAGCCCATCACGCCCAGGCTGGAGTCCAACTCATGAACTCAACGGACGCTACTCAAATCAACTATACTGCCAAGAAGCCAAAAGTGTTAAAAAAGAACTAAAAGATATTTATGATATCACTGTACGGTAATGACTTTTGGTGTCATAAAAGTCGTGCAATTGATTGTAAAGTCATTATCAATTTAAATTTCTAGTGCTATACATAAAACAGACTTGTAGCTAAAAAAATAAACAGCTGAGGCTTTAGCTAAATAGCCCTAAGATAAGGTATTTTTCTCGATAAAATTTACTTATTCATCTGATAAATATAAGTTGTTTTAACTAATACTTAGTCAAATTCTTATGTTGAATATGATGAAAACTTCAGGCCTTATTATAATTTATTGATATTATTGGTTTTTCCTGTTTGGCTCGCACTTTGCAGTTTAAAACAAAAATATACTTAAGGATGAATGAATGACAATGAAATCAAATAAAACAATCGCAATGTTAATACTGTTTATAGCCAATGCACATTTTGCATATGGACAAGAAAGTAGTGTAAAGAAACCAAAATTAATTGTAGGTATTGTTGTTGACCAAATGAGGTCTGAACAACTTTATAGGTATGAAAAAAAATACTCAGATGATGGTTTTAAAAGAATTTTAAAAGATGGGTTTAATTTCAAAAATTCTCAATATAATTATACACCTACCGTTACAGCAGCGGGGCATTCATCAATCTATACAGGGACTACTCCAGCAGTTCACGGGGTAATTGCCAATAGCTGGTATGATAGATATAACAAGACATATGCAAAAAGTGTGGAAGATACTAGTGCAGTATTAGTTGGTAGTAAAGTTGAAAATAAGACGGGGGCCTCTCCTAAAAAATTACTAACAACAACTATTTCTGATCAACTTCGTATGAGTACTAATTTCAGATCAAAAGTTATTAGTATTTCATTAAAAGACAGAGGGGCTGTATTACCGGGTGGACACCTTGCTAATGCAGCATACTGGCAAGACATTGATACAAGCCCAGGGTATTTTGTTTCTAGTTCTTATTACATGGATAAATTACCTCTATGGGTAAACAAGTTTAATCACTTGGAAAAATCGAGTGAATATTTGGATACCGTTTGGAATACGCTTTATCCGATAGAGAGTTATACTGAAAGTTATGGTGATAACAACAAGTACGAAGTTGTTCTCGGAGAAAGTACGCCAACCTTTCCTTATGATTTTAAGGAGCTGAGAAAGAAATATCGAAAAAGAGGTTTGGAATACCTAATGCTAGGTTTTACCCCCTCAGGAAACACGCTTCTTACTGAGTTTGCCATGGAAGCAGTCAAAAATGAAGGTTTAGGCCAAGATCAAGAAACAGATATGCTCACCATTAGTTACTCTGTTACGGATAAAGCAGGGCATATTTTTGGACCTAATTCAGTTGAAGTTGCAGATATTTATGTAAGATTGGATCGTGAATTAAGTAAACTTTTAAAATACTTAGATGAAAACGTTGGAGAAGGAGAATATACGCTATTTCTTACTTCTGATCATGGCGCAATACCTGTTGCCTCTTACCTACATGACATAAAAGTTCCTACAGGTATCGCGAGGATGGCAAAGTATAAAGATCAACTAAATAAGCATTTAAACACTAAATATGGAGAAGGTTCATGGATTCAAAATTTTGATGATGAGCAGTTATATTTGAATAGAACTGCCATCTTTGAAAAAGGATTGCAACTGGAGAATATACAGCAAAGTGCGGCTAATTTTTTGGTAGAACTTAAAGGTATTAGTACGGCGATAACGGCTTATCATCTTCAAACGAGCCAATATAACTCAGGCAACAGAAAACGTGTTCAAAATGGCTATCACCAAAAAAGATCTGGGGATGTTATTTTGACTTTTGATGCTGGTGTCATTCAAGATGATGACTCAAACATCGACGTATCGTCTATAAAGGGGACTATTCATGGTTCTGGATATGGTTACGATACGCATATCCCTTTGCTTTGGTTTGGAAGTAACATTGAACATGGAGTATCAGTAAGGCAAGTTTCACCTATTGATATATCATCAACCCTAACAATGATGCTCAATCTTCAATTACCAAGTGGGAATACAGGTTATCCATTGCAAGAACTATTTAAATAGTTCAGTTTAACTCAAAGAAACCTTTTGGTTTGTTACATATTAAACTAAAAGGTTTTTAAAGAAATATTACGATATTTATAGTGACTTGCAGATACACTCTTAGAGCTCAATTAGTTGATCAGAATGATACACAATATGACGAAAATGATGATGCCATTGTTACGGGTTGTTACACTGCATTAGCTTTTTAGCTGATTTCTCATAGGATAGGCGATAATGAGTAAACTAACCTATTGGATATTAATAAACTCAGTATAATATTCTTCAAAATATTTCTCTAAATACTGATGCCATTCTTTGTCGTGTTTCATGTTCAAAATTATGGGGTTTATAAATTGAAAAAAGCTAAGGTAATCTTTTGTAAACATAATATCTCTGCTGGTTTCATAATTAGCCTTTTTATGAATGACAAATTTACCAACCATGTCTTTATTTTCTATTAGATAGGTTCGATAACTTGAAAGACTTATCTCTGTAAAATCGATTCTTCCGGCAAGTAGTTTTTTTAAATTTGAAACTTCATTATCTCCAATCTCTTTTTGTATGCTTTTATCAATGAAGTAAGGTTCAAGTTGCGAATAATTATATCCTCGAACGGCTCCAAATGTCAGACCACGTAATGACTCAAAGCCTTTAAAGTCTATGGGTTTTTCAATACTCCAAATAAAATATTTCTTTTCCAAAAGTACAGGACCTGACCATAAGTACTTGGTTCCATTTTTATCGTTTTGCCAGCTCTTATTTGTCAATATCATAATCACGGGCTTATTGTTGAGATAAAAATGAAGCCTTTTACGAGGTAAATATTTTACGGCAATGATATATTTTTTTTGTTTGTGATTTAAATATTTTGCTAAGTCAAAGCTCAAGCCACTTTTTGTTTCAAGGTTTTTAATGAAGGGAGTATTGTTCTGATAGACGTACATTACAATAGGTAATCTTTCTTCTGCTGATGCATGACTGTCTATTGAAAGAAGACTTATTATAACGCCATAAAGCAGTATTATATTCATACTCATAAATCAGTCAAAAACCTCAGCAAAAGCCTAACAAGGTGTTAAGCTGGGAAGCAGCTAATATAAAATCGTACGTCTAGTTCCTTGTGCATACATGCATATTCAGAATAGTAGTAAATAGAGAGTAATTCAAACTATGGCAGGTAGTTAGATTTTTATAGGAATATAAAAGAAGTGAAATATAATTATGATATATTCGCTGAAAAAATATTTCATAAGAGTGAATTGTAATCTCAATTTTTTCACTAACAGCAGCACTTATCATTTAAATATATTGCCTCTACGGACTTGATTACTTCATATTTGAATTTATTTCCTTTTTTTTATTGTTTCTCATGTAAAATAAAAACATCACATAAATGAGGTATTGATCTCATTTTTAGTCTAACTCCTGAAAAAGTCAATTATAACAAGTGAGTAATTGTTTTTAGGGTTTTAAAGTATCTGTTATAGGGCATAGGATGAAGGTAGAAATTCCCGCTTTTAATCAAGCACGCGTATTGGTAGTTGGCGACATTATGTTAGATCGGTATTGGTATGGGCCTACACAACGTATTTCCCCTGAAGCACCGGTACCTGTTGTTAAAATCAGCCAAAATGAAGACAGACCAGGTGGCGCTGCAAACGTCGCGTTAAATATAGCCTCAATGGGTGGTAACGTTTCTTTGGTCGGTATTACAGGGGAAGACGAAGCTGCGTTAACGTTACAAACTCATCTAGAAGCAATGAAAATTAACTGCAGATTTGACAAGCATCTACAAATACCAACAATCACAAAACTGCGGGTATTAAGTCGGCACCAGCAATTAATCAGGCTAGATTTTGAGGAGTCGTTCAATGAAATTAACAAATCATCATTAACTTCTGCCACAGCGGCACTAATTGCCGAGCACGATGTTTTACTGTTATCTGATTATGATAAAGGCACATTATCAGATGTGCAAAGTCTTATTAAAGAAGCTAAAAAGCAGAAAACCCCAGTGTTAGTTGACCCTAAAGGTAACGACTTTGAACGTTATAGAGGTGCTACACTGATAACGCCAAATTTATCTGAATTTGAAGCCGTAGTGGGTGAATGTAAAAGTGAAGCGGAATTAGTTGTAAAAGGTCAACAGTTGCTCGAAGAACTCGAACTTGAAGCGATGTTAATCACCCGTAGTGAACAAGGCATGACCTTATTACGAAAAGGTTTGCAAGAATTCCATTTACCAACACAGGCTAAGGAAGTTTACGATGTCACTGGGGCTGGTGACACCGTTATTGCCACCTTAGCTTTAGCTATTGCTGCAAATGCAGAATATGCGCAGGCAAGTGCCTTAGCGAATATTGCTGCCGGAATTGTGGTTGGAAAGATTGGTACATCGACGGTAAGTGAAGCCGAAATTTTCACTGAAATATCTACAGGACAAGAAAGCGGCTTTGGTGTCTTAAGTGAAGAGCAATTAAAAATAGCCGTTGATTTAGCAAAAGCCCGTGGTGAAAAAATTGTTATGACCAATGGTTGTTTTGATATTTTACATGCCGGTCATGTTTCTTATCTTTCGAATGCAAAAAAGTTGGGCACTCGATTAATTATTGCCGTAAATAGTGATGAGTCAGTAACACGTTTAAAAGGCGCAGGACGTCCTGTAAACCCGTCTGATAGACGTATGACAGTATTAGCTGCTTTGGGAGCTGTAGATTGGGTTGTTGATTTTAAAGAAGATACCCCACAACGTCTTATCGCTAATATTTTACCAAACATTTTGGTGAAAGGTGGTGATTATAATATTGAGGATATTGCTGGGGGTGAAGAGGTCATTGCAGCCGGCGGCGATGTGCAGGTATTAAATTTTGAAGATGGCATATCAACGACTGAGATTATCAAAAGCATTCGTTCTGAAGACCAAGATTAGTACCGATTGCATGATGAGTTGCTCAATGTAAAACTGACAATTTATCTTGCTAGATACAAATATTAAAAAGGCCGCTTATTAGCGGCCTTTTTGCATTAATGATTAAAATTACTTTAGCTGCTAACAGAGTCTCTACTCAGCAATTAACCCTTGATTAATATCACTCAAGTCTTGCTCTGTAATCGTACCGCCAGAACGTTTTAATGCCAATATGTTTTGTACATAACCATAGCGAGTTGTAGATAAGTTACGCTTAGCATCATATAAATTACGTGTACTATTTAAAACATCAACAATAGTACGTGTACCTACTTCAAAACCTGCTTCTGTTGCTTTTAAAGCGCTCTCGGCACTGATCACAGCTTGCCCAAGCGCTTTAATTGCTGAAACATCGGCAATAACCGTATTATAAGCATTACGTGTATTGCGAATAACGTTACGATGAGTTTGAGCCAAGTCCTGGCTAGCTGCAACATAGTTACTTTGCTCTTGACGTACAGCGCTTGATATTGAACCACCCGAATATAATGGTACTGTTAAGGTAATACCAATAGAGTTGCTATCTAAGTTTGGTTCATTGTATTTACCTGTAAAATCATTTTTAAAGGTATCGTCAGAGTTAGTATATCTACCTGATAAATCAAGGGTTGGATAGTGTCCTGAACGTGCAATGTTTATATTTTCTTTTGCAATATCAACACTGATTTTCTGAGATATTAAATCTAAATTTTTAGCTTCAGCAGTTGCCTGCCATTCGTTTGCACTATCAGGGATAGGACGAGAAGCACTAAATCGTTCGGTATTAAGAGTATTAAGGTCTCTTGGATAAATGTTAGTAATCACTCGCAATGCTTCTTCAGCTTTAAAAACACCATTTTCAGCGCGAATTTCTGCAGTAACAGCATTATCGTATTGTGCTTGAGCTTCATGTACATCAGTAATGGCAGTTAAGCCCACAGAGAAGCGTTGCTTAGTTTGCTCTAATTGACGTTCAATTGATGCTTTTTCAGCTTTAGCAAAATCCAAATCATCTTTTGCACTTAATACATCAAAATAAGCACCTGTTACACGAACGATTAACTCTTGTTTAGCGGCCTGATAAGCGATATCACTTCTATGTGCAGATTTTTTAGCATTGTCTAAACGTAACCATGAATCGTGGTGGTAAAGTTCCATACTTAAGCTAGCACCAAAAGAAGTATTGTCTCTTTCACTGGTGAAAACTGTTCCTGATGTAGGGAATGGCGCTTTGCCATCAGATACCGACTCACTTTCGTATGCAGTCATACTTGCAGTTGCCTGTAATGTAGGAAGTAACGTTGCGCGAGCTTGATCAATGCCTTCTTTTGAAGCCATGTATTCGGCTTGTGCTTTTAGTACTAAAGGATCATTAGTTTTAGCTTGTTGATAAACTGACAGTAAATCTTCAGCATGTAATAAAGCGCTGCTAGTGACACTAGCAAAACCTATTATTATAGAAATAATTGTTTTATTCATTTGTGAGTAATTCCTTTCAATGTGCCATGATTTTACAATGTTATACATAAAATCTAATCAATATTATTCTTATTATATTTTGTAACTATCTTACAGGCGTTCTAGAATTAGCTAAATAAAATAAGTGTTTACCAATGCACTCTAGTGTAACAAAATGTTTGTTATTAATTCTAGTATACCGCGTTAGTATATGAGTCATAAATCGTTATTTGGTTAATTAATGGGGGCTTACTGTTATTAATCAACCAAAATCTGTCGTTTTTACGTTAATCTTTGTGGTATCTCTGTTCATATAATTAAAAAGCAAGCTGATGTTTTTTATACTTGATAGTTAACTTTACAAAGTTATTTTGGTAATACATATTTCTAATGCATTAAGTCTTATCATTTTATCTATCCTTGATAGGCGCTCACATAACACATAATAGTTACAATTTTGAGATCTCACCGTGCGGTTTTAAATAAATGTTTACCATTGCCCATAGGTATTACAAAATACTTATTGTTAATTTTGCACGCTGATTATTATTTATAGGTACAAATCATGACTGAAAAACAAAAAAACTCATTATTACGTTTTTGTGGTGATGACTTCTCCATCGCGAGCATTAACAGAAAGTACGATGGTTTTTTTAAAGTTGATGAATATATGCTAAGTCATCGGCAATATAATGGTACTACGAGTGCAACATTGAGCCGCGAAATATTTGAGCGTGGTGATGCTGTGGTTGTCATGCCTTATGATCCCATTAAAGATAAGTTAGTGTTAATTGAGCAGTTTCGTTCAGGTGCTATTCGCAGTTATGACAGCCCTTGGCTATTAGAGTTTATTGCAGGGATGTTTGCTAAAGATGAAAGTCCAGTAGACGTCGGCATTCGTGAAGCTAAAGAAGAAGCCAATCTCGATATTTCGCCTGATAATATTCACCCGGTGATGAAATACTTATCAAGTCCGGGTGGAACAAGTGAATGTATTCATCTTTATGTCGCTAAGGTCAATAGTGATAATGTCGGTGGCGTTTATGGTTTACCTGAAGAAGGCGAGGACATATTGGTGCATGTGGTTTCAAGGGAGGAAGCACTGAAGTTACTTGAACAGGGAAAAATTAGCAATGCTGCAACAATTATTGGGTTACAATGGTTACAATTAAATTATAAGAATATTTTTAGTTAATTGGCTCAAATAAATGAATACAACGGCTCGTAAATATCATCCACGCATCTCGACACTAATGAATTTGTGTGAGGTTAATTATATGTTGATGTTGAGAGTATTGGCAGATAAAGAAAGTGAAGGTGAGCAACGATGTTTTTTTATTTCTGATTTTCTATCTTATACAGTCAGCATCAATGAAGTGACACGATATACTTCTCTGCTGACCATAAGCCAAGATATTAACAGCTCTTTTGCGGCGGAGTCATCAAGTGGGAAAATGTTGGCTAAGCTATTGCAACCAAGAATGGTGATCCGTTTATACCACGATGCCCGCGTAGCTGAAGTGATCAGCTCGCAAGATATTCATCATGTTAAACCTCGTAATAACTACCCCAATAGTGTTATGCATTTACCCGATGAAAAGCAGCAGATAAATCATTTTTTAAAAGAGTGGTTACAGTTATGTAATGAACTTGGTCAAGTAAAGCTCAAATTACTCTAAAGCTATTACCTTTAATTACTTCTAATTACGGCACGTATAAAGCGATATGATTTTATGAGCAAGCCTTTAAACATAGTGCAAATCAGTGATTGTCATCTCTTTGCTGATATTAGCTCTCAACACTGTGGGGCAGATGTTTATCAAAATCTTATTGATGCCTTAAAACACCTAAAGCTAAATCAAGAACTTGATCTTATTATTTTTACAGGAGACTTAACGCAAGATCACAGTGATGGCTCATATCAACGTTTTGTTGACGCGGTGCAGACTTGTCAAATTGACCTGCCATTTTATTATCTTCCCGGTAATCATGATAACGTTGCAAAACTCGATGAGTACTTAGTAGGACTGCCTTTTATTGACGATAAGATTATCAACAATAAACACTGGCAAGTTATTTTACTTAATAGCAAAAGTGATAATCCATCGGGGCATATCCCATCCAGTACATGGCAACAAGTAAAACAAACGATTGATGTCAATAAACATCAGTTGTTAATCATGCATCATCATCCTATTGATGTGGGCTATTTTATTGATCGCCATGGTTTAACTGATCAAAATGAATTTTGGCAAAACCTTAACAAGTTTCCTTCAATAAAAGCGATTGCTTGTGGGCATGTTCATCAAGCATTGAATATACTGCCCAAGAGTCGTCAACAGACAGTACCTGTGTATACTTGTCCTGCAACGTCAATTCAATTTGATGCCAATAAGGATACGGTGAGTGATAATGGTCAAGGACCAGGTTATCGTCTGTTTACTTTATTAGAAACGGGTGAACTACTTACTGAAGCTATCTTTTTAAAAAGTGAAAATAAATGAACAATGTATTGTATATACATGGATTTAACTCTTCGCCTTTATCAACTAAGGCAGTTCTTACTAAAGAATATTTGACTAAAAACAGACCTGACATTAATTTTTATTGTCCGCAGATAGCTAACACACCCAATGTTGCCATTCGTCAATTAGAAAAAATTATTGCACAAAAATGTCATGAAAAATGGTATTTAATGGGCTCTTCTTTGGGGGGATATTTTGCAACCTACTTAAGTGAAAAATATGGTTATAAAGCCATATTGATTAATCCAGCAGTAAAGCCTTTTGAGCTTCTAAATGACTACTTGGGTGAACAAACCAATCCCTATACCGAGGAAAGTTATTTAGTTGAAAACTCATATTTGGATGATTTAGTGGCAATAGAGCAAAAAAAAATTATAAAAAATAATTACTTGGTCATGGTACAAACGGGTGATGAAGTGTTAGATTATCAACAGGCTGTTGATAAGTATCAACACTGCGACTTGGTTGTACAGTCAGGAGGAGATCATAGCTTTATTAATTATGAGCAAATGCTACCAAAAATGATGCGTTTTTTACAACTTACGTAACCCTATTTTTTTATAAACTATTTATAACAAGATAATCGACAACATAAATGACTGAACATAAATGACAGACCAATATAATTCGGAATCCATTGAGGTTCTTAGCGGCCTAGACCCTGTACGACATCGCCCGGGTATGTACACAGATACTAATCGTCCTAACCATTTAGGACAAGAAGTTATTGATAACTCTGTGGATGAAGCATTAGCGGGTCATGCACAAAATATTTCGGTAACCCTAGATAAAGACCAATCATTGGAAATAATTGATGATGGTCGTGGTATGCCTATCGATATCCATAAAGAAGAGGGAGTATCAGGGGTTGAACTGATTTTTTGTAAATTACACGCCGGCGGTAAGTTTTCTAATAAAAACTATCAATTCTCTGGTGGTTTACATGGTGTTGGTATTTCAGTTGTTAATGCACTGTCTACACGTGTTGATGTTGCTGTTCGTCGCGATAGTAAAGTCTATGAAATGGCGTTTGAACACGGTGAAAAAGTTGAAGAATTACATGAAACTGGCACCGTAGGTCGTCGAAATACTGGCACACGTGTTAAATTCTGGCCTGATCCAAAATACTTTGATTCACCCAAGTTTTCCGTTTTAAAGTTGACCCATCTTCTCAAAGCTAAAGCCGTATTGTGTCCCGGATTAAGCATAAAGTTTCATGATAAAAATGAAGATAAAAAATATCACTGGTGCTACGAAGATGGCCTTGTTGATTATTTAAAAGAGTCAGTTAAAAGTTATATTAATTTACCAGAAGAGCCTTTTGTTGGTACTTTTTCTTCTTCTCATGAAGCGGCTGATTGGGCCATTACTTGGTTACCTGAAGGCGGTGAAGGGGTAGGTGAAAGTTATGTTAACCTTATTCCAACCATTCAAGGTGGTACCCATGTAAATGGTATGCGCCAAGGCTTATTGGAGTCTATGCGGGAGTTTTGTGAATTTAGAAACCTTATTCCTCGTGGCGTTAAGTTAACACCAGACGATATTTGGGATAAATGCTCTTATATATTGTCGGTGAAAATGCAAGACCCACAATTTGCAGGGCAAACCAAAGAGCGTTTATCGTCGCGTCAATGCGCTGCATTTGTTACAGGAGTTGTGAAAGACTCATTCAGCTTATGGTTAAATGAACACACTGAAATCGCAGAGTCACTAGCTGATTTTTGTATTTCTAATGCACAACGTCGTTTACGTGCTAGCAAAAAAATTATTCGTAAGAAAATCACCCAAGGTCCTGCATTACCTGGCAAACTAACCGATTGTGGTAGTCAAGATATTGCTCGAACCGAATTGTTTTTGGTGGAAGGTGACTCTGCTGGCGGTAGTGCTAAACAAGCGCGAGATCGTGAATTTCAAGCAATCATGCCACTTAGAGGAAAAATATTAAATACTTGGGAAGTCGACTCAGGACAAATATTGGCTTCACAAGAAGTCCATGATATTTCAGTCGCCCTCGGAATAGACCCTGACTCTGAAGATTTGGCTGAATTACGTTATGGTAAAATTTGCATTTTGGCCGATGCCGACTCGGATGGTTTACATATTGCCACCTTATTATGTGCACTTTTTATGCAGCACTTTTTACCCTTAGTACGAGCAGGTCATATTTATGTGGCGATGCCTCCACTTTATCGAATTGATGTTGGCAAAGAAGTTTTTTATGCCCTTGATGAAGAGGAAAAAGACGGTATTTTAGATCGTATTGAAGCAGAGAAAAAACGTGGAAAGGTTAACGTACAACGCTTTAAAGGGCTAGGTGAAATGAACCCTCTACAATTAAGAGAAACCACCATGGACCCCAATACCCGCCGTTTAGTGCAACTCACCGTTGACGAACATAGCGAAACGATGGAAATGATGGACATGTTGTTATCTAAAAAACGTAGTGGTGACCGCAAAATATGGTTGCAAGAGAAAGGCAATATGGTTGAGTTGTAGGTGTAGAGCAAACCATAATAGACACCCACACTAATTCCCATTTGAGTGGGTGTCTGCTATTTTTCATATGAACTAGACTGAAGCTATTGCACTCGCATTCGGTCTAGTTCCTTAGTTTTAATATTATTAATTTTCGCGACAACGAACTTGATAATCCCAACTCGTACCATTTTCAGGACCGAACACTGTTACTCTGAAAGAGTCCAGAGAAGAACGGGTGAAAATATTATCTGCTTGTCCTGCACCAGGCCCTGATATACCTCCTGGATACAAAGGGTCTCCATTATAACTGCTACTGCCACGCCAACCGGTTTCGATTTTTATTGAGCCAGCATATTCAACGGTAAACTCGTCAGGAATTGATTCCGCGTCAAATTTGATGTCAAAAGTAGCATTTGCCGGAATGGTACTGATATTCCAGTTGTCTACTGTAGTACCAGAACCACCAGATTGTGCGGCTGACCATACATCACAAGTATTCAAGGTTTTATCTCTAACTTCTCCATCAATAAATTGTGCAGCAACGCTTTTAGTTTGATTCATGGTGACGGTACAAGTTGTATTGTTACCACTACAGCTCCCACTCCAACCACCAAAAAAATAGCCACTATCGGGAATTGCGGTTAGGGTGACTTGTGATCCTTTTTCAAAGGAGGCTGCACAACTAGTACTACAATTAATCCCTGACGGCGAGCTAGTTATTAGCCCTTTACCAGAGCCTTCTATATATGTAGAAAGCGTATAATTGTTCCAAGGAAGGATAAAGTTTGCAACAACGGTTCTAGGTTTATCCATTGAAAGTGTGCAAGTTTCAGTTACTCCTGAGCAGTCTCCCTCCCAACCATAAAACTCCCAACGACTAGTATCACCAGAAATAGCAGCCAGAGTAATAGTTTCATTTGAAAAAAATGAGGAAACGTCATACGTACAATCCGAACCGCAATGTAAAATATTACTTTCATCATTAACTGTATTAAATGAGGATGGACTCTCGTAAGGATTACTCCATTTGAGGATAGTTAAAGTATTCTCATTATTGGGTTGGTAAGTTCTGACTAAGCGTAAATATGAACCAACTGCATTACCAGCCGTTAAGCTTCTTCCTATCGAGCCGGAGTATGGGCTTAGAATATCAGCGTATCCCGAATAGGAATCATTGTTTTGCTTCTGTGATGACCAAATATTGTTACTACTCTTTGTAAAGACACCATGGTAAAACGTAGGGCGGTTATAGCTTCCTTCACAATATGTATCTGTATTTTTCCAAAAGGTAGGCATTCCAGATGAGCAATAAACTATGCTAAGTAATTCTTGAGTATTAGGTAAGCGCCAGTCCTTTTTTCCATTAGTATTATCACTATTCGCTGTGTCAAATGATTCTTGCCAGGAAAGTCTTTGTGCGCTCCCTATACAGCTTGAACCATTCCATGTTTCACCGATGTTACACCGTTGCCATTCCAAGTTGGTATTTGTATCAATAATGGTTGAACCTTTAATAATATATCTGCCAGCTATCAATTCATTCGGGTCTTTAACTTGACAAGTTTTAGAGTCAATATTGCCAGCAGTATCTTCAACAACGACCTTTCCATAAACATATTTTCTATTGGTAATGAAGGAAACTGTTGTACTATTCTCTTCTCCTAAGGTAGTTAGAACCGGTGATGGGCTACGGACATCATTGTACCAATGAATACTTTCAACATTATTATCACCACCAAAGTCCACTATCATTTCAACATTACCACCACCCAAAGATGAACAGCTCAATGATGTAATTACTGGAGAGAGGCCATTATTGACTTTGACCTGTGCATCGTGATTAGCGGTGTTACCAAAACCATCGGTTATATTCAAGGTAACAGTATAGTTACCTGCAACTGCAAAGTTGTGGGTTAATATCTGGCCATTACCAATGACATTATTATTTAATGACCATTCATAACTTAATGAGGTTGAAGGATCTTTTACTGAGGTAGATGCATCAAGTTCAATAGCAAAGTCAGCTTTTTGTGTATAAGTAAATTTTGCGGAAGGTAATCTTCGATCGCTAACAGCAGAGATATAAGGAATGCCGTCGGCATCGTTGTCCCATGTTAGATAGTACTCTGATGAGGCCGCATTACCTGAAAAATAAGAAGTGAATACAGGGATTGTGTCATTAACACCGTCAAAAGCTAATTTCGCCCAACCTACAGGGGTTAGATTAGCAACAAATTCAACTCCGGCTTTTACACTTTGCCTTGCCAATACTTTCTTGAGTGTTTTGCCCCCAAGGTTTTTACCTATCTGCATGCAGCTAACACTTTGGGGAATGGTTTCAAATAAGTCAGATACATTATGCTGCATAAATGAAATAGCTTGTTCAATGGCACCATTTGCATTGGTGTCTTCATAGATATCAACAGTAGCAACAATATCTAGAGCACAATCGGCAATAATAGGTAATAGCTTATCTATAGGTAGCTCATGTACCCATCCAGTAAATTCGCTAGCATCAGCAAATAAATTGATACCAGAAGCGACGACACCTAAAGTATTCATAAAACTAAGAGCTAGTGCTCTATCCGGTAATGCCCCTGAATTGGTGTTATAGGTTAATCGATAGCGCTGAAAGCGAACCTTATCAATTGTGGGGTTGAGTAACTCGTTATCACCCGTTTTAATTAGTCGCTGCGCGGCTCCTGAGTTCAGCATTTTTTGAACCATGGTTGAGTTACGTGGTGTATAATACCAACTTTGATATTCATCATCCTCATACATCGCCATCGCGTAGTTAACGAAATTAGGGTTGGCTATGGCATGAATTTCAGTATCTTCTAAGGATCTAGCCAAAAATGGTGGCTGAGTTGCTTCCACAACTAATTCAGCATAACTACCGACCGTTAGGTAGCTTACTGCCCCTGTAGGGCTAAAACCAGAACGTATCATTGCTATCGCTATTTCAGAATAACTATCAGGATAAAAAGTTTTTATTCCCTTTGCGTCACCAAACCATTGCCAAGTTTCATTTTTGTGCCATGGACTACAGGGCCAAGAAATGTATGGCGTACAATAGAAATTATCTTTAGTTGTTGATGTTGAATTAGCGGTTGTAGATTGTTGAAAGTTATCTAGTTTACGACTAAAGCTTTTATCTTTTGGTTTAGTATAGTTACTCACATTGCTCTGAGTTGGTTTTGAAGCAATTTCTGGAGTATTTGCGATAAGCTTAATTTGATTAACCACGTCAGGATAATCAAAAAGACGGTCTAAGAAGTTTTTATCGGCATCTAATAGAGCATTGAGCTGTAATATTAAATCTTGGTATTGTTCATGCAACTTTATTTGCTCGATTAACGTCGTGCCTATTGCAGAAACAGGGTAACCGGCACTTACTGCGATTAAGGTAACTGCTGTGCTATCAATACTTAAACTAACGTCTCCCTCTGCTTCACCCAAAAAACCACCATTTTGATTAGCTAAAGAAAGCAATACTGTACCATCATTATCTTTAGCCATTAGTAGTGTTGGGGCGACACTATCATTCACCTGCTCACCATCTGCTGCTAAAGACACTAAACTTAGTTCGTCGGCATTTACTGATGTAATGTCAGAAGAAATGTCAAAAGTGGGTTCAATATTTACTAATGAAGGCTCACGTAACTTTATTGTGATAGAAACTTCATCGGTACTTTGTGCACCTTGCTCATCTGTAACAGTCACTTGAAAAATAGCAATTACATCTTGTTCTACAAGTGGAGCTGTTGCGACCAAAGTGTCAGTATTATCTTGATGTAATTCGAATGCTGGCCCAGTTAATTGTTGCCACTCATAACTTGTAATAGAACCGTCATTGTCTGTTGCAATAGCAATCTGCTGTAATGTATCTGATTCAATTATATTTACATCATCTCCTGCGCTAACTGAAGGTGTTTGATTAAATAAAGCATTAACTGAACAGACATCAGAGATGGAATCTGTTGTATAACTATCGAGGATAAGAGAACCATTACAACCTTCAACTGAAAGTATCCCATAGCCGTTATCTGGTGTGACGACAAAAGTAGCATTTTCACCATGAACAACCATTTGGCTATTCGGACTGATAGAGCCACCATCACCTGCTGAAGCTGTGACTTGATTTACTTTTAAACTAAAACTTGCATTGACTGAGCAGGCTGATGTAATAGTACCTGTAATATAGGTATTACCGTTTAAACTACCCTCGCAACCTTCAACAGAAAGTATGGAATAGCCATCATCTGGTGTGATAACTAAAGTAGCATTGTCACCGTGATTAATTGATTGATTGTCAGGACTGATAGTGCCTTCATCGCCAGCAGTGCCTGTTACTTGATATTCATTTAAACCAAAACTGGCATTAATTGAGCAGTCTGATGTAATAGCACCTGTAATGTAGGTATTGCCGTTTAAGTTACCCTCGCAACCTTCAACAGCAATGATGGAATAGCCATCATCTGGTGCGATAACTAAGGTAGTATTATCGCCATGATTAATTGATTGGATTTCAGGACTGATAGTGCCGCCGTCTTCTGTAGTCGCTAAGACTTGATACTCGGTTAAATTAAAGGTTGCATTAACGGAGCAGGCTGACGTTATAGTTTCTGTTGTATAAGTATTGCCGTTTAAACTACCTCCACAACCAGTGACGTTGGTAATACTATAGCCAATGTCAGGAATAACGGTAAAACTGAAGGTTTGACCGTTAGTAACACTCGCGCTACTTGGACTTAAACTACCTCCAGTAGCTGTCGTAGTTGTAACTGTGAAGCTTGCCGAAAGCGGCGGAGTTGTTCCTCCACCAGAATTAGAACCTTCACTCCCACCTCCGCCACAAGCGGCGAGTATGGATAAAGTCATTAAAAGTAAAGCTGGTTTTAACCATTTTGACAGATGCATTCTACATTTCTCTTTTGTTTATTCGATATAAACGAAACTGTTTTATCTATAGATGTCTTTTAGGGGGAAACGGGGTTAAATAATTATTAAAATATTAATTAACCAAATGTTAGCGGATAATTATTGAAACCTTCTGTTGAGGAATATTATGGATTGTGTCGGTACCGAAATTAATAAATTACTAACTAAGCAGTTAACATCTGTTTTTATAAGGATAGTTTTTTCTTATAAAAGATATACTTGAGGCTGAGTAGGAGTTAAGGTAGTTCAAAAAAAACGCGAAAACAAATATTGTTGAGTTGTTTGAAAGTGGCTTTAAACAGGGAGTAATAATAAAAAGTGACTGAACAGCAGTTAATCAATTTATATTTAGGTGGTCAAAATTCAGCCTTTGATACATTTTATAAGCGCCATAAAGACAATTTATATCGTTATATTTTGGGAATGATTGGTCATCATCATTGTGCCGAAGATGTGGCGGCCAAAGTGTGGTGTAAATTCCTTGATAAATGTGACCTTATTGAATCCAATCCCATCGCTTATCTTTACGCCATAGCCCGTAATCAAGTTGCTGAATATTTTCGTACACAAAAAATTTCAGAATGTTTCGAAGATGATGTTGCTCACTCATGTGTTATAGAAGCCAAAGCTGAGTCTGATGGTATTTCGAGTAAGTTAAATAAATTACCATTCGAGCAACGAGAGGCTTTGCTGCTTAAGCATCTTGCTGGCTATACCCTAGAAGAAATTGCTCATTTCCAGAATATCAACCGAGAGAGTGCCAAAACACGATTACGCTATGCTATGAGTAAAATACGCCATATATTAAGCCCAGTAGGTAGCTTATGAATAATAAAATTGATTTAGAATTGTTAAATAAGGTCAGTAGTCCAGCATCCCTAGATGAAAAGGTACTTCAGCACGCCAAGCATAAAATAGCGTCTAAGCAACGCCCGTTTGCTAGATTGGCAACATCACTAGCCGCTGCATATTGCTTTGGTCTTGTGACTGTAATGAGTATTAACCAAATCACTCCTAAAAATCATTCTGTTGATAGCATTAGTGCCAGCGACATAAACCTTGAAAGCTTGAAAATGGGAACTCGCTCTGGAGAAGTTGATAAATCAAAAATAGATCTAGATGTTATGGATGACAAGCAGCTTAAGCAAATAGCCAAATCATTGGCTAATAAAGAACAGTGGTATGAGTTAGGGAAGTTAACGCTTTATATACAGAAAAGAATAAAAACAAAATAGGGATTATTATGTTGGTTAGGTTGTTACCGTTCATGTTGCTGGCATGTACATTTGTATCGTATGCAGAAACTGAAAACTGCGAACTGTTAAAAGAGAAAGTTCAGGAAGTTGATGAGCTTAAAAATAACAGTGACTTTGAACAAGTAATATCTTTAAGTAAAAAAGTTGAATTTAGTTATGCTCATTGTCAGAAAGGGAATCCTGTTGAGTTTCATCGATTATTATACTCAACTCTTAGTTCAGCTAGAAAACTGAAATTAGATGAACAAGCTTATAACCAAATTCTTATCAAAATAAAAGCTAATTTAAAATATATTGAGGGGGACTCTTCTCTACGAGCTTTTGAAGTTCACCTGCAAGAAGTTGACTTTTTACTTATTAAAAACAAGTTAGATTTAGCGTTAACTAAGACATTAAAGACTTTGAAAAAATATGAAAATAACTCCCTAGTAATACCCCATTTGTTTAAAACGCATGCGCAAAAGACACGTATCTACTTATATAAAAATGAGTTAGACAAAGCTATAGAGTCATCAATAATTGCCATAGATTCAATTAAAAAACATGCTCCAGAAAAGTATGCTCACTTAGGTTGGTATTATAGTAATTTAGGTGTTGCCAATTATCTCTCTGGTGATTTTCAAAGTGCATATAAACATTTTTTAGCTACTGAAAAAGAATGGCTTAAGATACGAAAACCTGAACATGCGGATTTTGCAAGTTTATACACTAATATTGGCTCAGTGGTTAATATGTTGCCGGGTGATAATGCTGAAGAGTCAATTGAGTTTCATAAAAAGGCATTGGCTATTTATCAGAAACATTACTCAAATTCTCACCATCGAGTTTTAACTGCCTTGGCAAATATCGCCGGAACCTATCAGCAAACTGGTGATGAAGATTCAGCTGGGCAATATTTTGAACAATATGCGTTGAGTTACGATTTTAAAAAATCAAAGTTCACTGATTTAGGCCGGCATGGGCTTTATATTGCATATTTAACTAAGGAAAGCAGGATAAAGGATGCCATTAGTTGGTATAGAAAAGTTGAAAAGGTAATTGAACAAGAAAGTTATGACTACAACCCCTTATTTGAAGGGATGGATGCGTTTGTAGGATTTTATACTGAAAAAGGTCGCTTAAACCTTGCTTTCGAATGGGCTAAGTTAAGGTTTCAAAAAACAGTAGAGTTTGTAGGCACAATTTCTGATGAAAAGAGACTTGTTCGTTTTTTTGAGGAAGTCGCACAGCGAGAATACTTAATTGTACTTTCAAATTTATACTTAAAAGTTCAAGAGCAGGGTAGTGATAAATTACTTGAGCAGTCTTCAGAGACTATGCTTCAAGCATTGAGTGTTTTTAATGCCAACAAAGCAACAAAAAATCAGAATTTGCAATTTGAGTTTAGTCAAGGAAGTGAATCAAAAGAAAAAGCTCAATTATTAACTCATAAGTCGCGATTATTACAATCTGCCTCACAAGCCAGTATTACGGTTGAGCAAAGAGAATTATTGGCTGCTGAGATAGCGGGAATTGATAATAAGTTAAAATTAGTGGCCCCTAACTTCCCTGCTAATTCTAATGATTTTAAACCATATTCAGCGCATGACATTCAAAAGCAAATAAACGAAAATCAAAGTATCGTTTTTTTTATAAAGTCTAAGAACCGAATCAATGCGGTCACTCTTGAAAATAATGCAATCAATGTTATACAGCTACAAGAAATCGGTCATAGTTTATTTGAAAGCAAGGTTAAGGAATTGAGTGAAAGTGTTCAACAAGCCAATGTTGATTACATTTTTCAATTAAAAGAGTTTAATGTCGAAACAGCCATAGAACTATATGACCATCTGATAAAACCTTTAGCATTGAAGCAGCATATTACTTTTATTCAAAACTCTTTTGTAGAGAAATTACCACTTGCTGCGTTAGTGAAGCAAGTGGATTTTAAGGATAAGGGTATAACTTATTTAGCACAAGAGCATCAAATTAGTTTTATCGCCTCTTTACTAAGTTTGCATCGTGAGCGTTCAGAAAATTCCAAACCATACCGCTCTCTTGCTTTTGGTTCGCCAAGTTTAAATATACAAAATTCAGATATGCGAATAGCCGATAAAATTATCTTAACGAATAATCAAAGAGAAAACATCGCTAAAATTAATGCTTTACCAAGCCTTCCTTATACTAGTGTTGAAATGAGGTCATTTGCTAAAGAGTTGAAGAATAGTAAGGTATATAGTCAAAGTAAGGCTACGGAAAGTAATGTTCGACAACAGCTTGATCAAAATAACCATATACTCTCGTTTGCAACACATGCACTATCTGTTGAGTATCCGTCAGGAAAAACGTTGTCGGCGTTAGTGTTAACGCCTGAGTCGGGAACTACCAATATTGATGAAGGCTTATTAACTACAGAAGATATCGAGTCGATGGATATTAATGCAGAGTTGGTGGTTTTGTCAGCATGTAACACTGCATTTTCTGAAGATGGCGAATCGAATGATTTGTCGGGTCTGACCGCAAGCTTTATTTTTGCGGGGGCAAAAAATGTCTTAGTTTCAACTGCGCAAATCAGTGATGTTGCCACAGCAAAATTAATGGCTGAGTTTTATGCAAATGTCGGTGATGGATATAGCAAAGCATTAATGACAGGGATGAATAGCATGATCAACTCTGAAGAATACAGCCACCCATATTATTGGGCTAATTTTCGTTTAATCGGAAATGAATAGTGCCTAAAAGTTAGGTAAGCTTTATAGCAACAAGTTAATTGGCTGATATACTATAAACATAAGAAAATAAAATTTATTGACAACTTATGCTTTATTTTTCGTTGTGGTTGACAATATATGAGTTTAATCATGGAAAGTGGCAAACTATTAAAGCCAATAAAACCAATGCTTCCAAGGATTGAGCTTTTGTCAGTTTATGGTTTAAGGACTAAGTTATAGTTCTTAAACCATAAACTGACAAAGTAACACCATAATCTGTCAATATTTAAATCATAAGTTGAAAATAACTTTTTTTTCAATAAATGGCCTGTGAACCATATACTGGAAAAATTAAAGTATATGGTGACACAATTTTTACGCTATAGACTGACAAGTATTTGATATTGCTCGACACATTATTGTTATTAATTTCCCAGTCATAATATTCCAGTTTTGGGGGCAATAAGCCAAATTCATTGAGGCTGTTATTTTGAATATTTCACAATAAAAAATAGTTGTTCTCAATTTATTGGAATAAGGAGCCAACCGTGGAGTTAATGTATAGGAATATTTATAATTGCGTATTTGGCTTACTGCTGAGTCTGATATTTGCCCCCCATGCTACTGCAAAGCAGAGTCATCAGCAGGCGCACATAAGTTGTAATGCATTATTAGAGTCATTTGAACTTAATCAGAAACTGTTGACCGAAATGTCATTACATTCAGCTGAATATGAAGATCGTAATGAAACAGTGGTAAAGTTAATTAGACAGAGAATACCGCTTGAAAAACAATTGTTTGTAGCTCTAAGGAACACAAAAGACTTAGCCTTGTTCAGGGCTTATTTAAAGTTGCAAGTTGTAGAACAAAAAGAATTATTAGTTGTGACTGAACTGCCAGGATTTGATCATCAAAAATTACAGGATATTGCCACTAAAATCGACAATTGCCTTTTAATATAAACCGTAAAGTTAATATGGCTTACAAGAGATTTCTTGAATATTTGCAGGCATTTTCCTGACTTGTTTTAAGGGGCAATGGTATATGATACTTAAAATACCTATCGTTCCTTTTATATACCAATGCCTTTGTTTTACATGGTTAATCACGTAGGAGGGCGAGTATATTTTCTCGTATTTGTGCCAATAAGATATTGTGCTTTGCCTCATTATTGCTGATTATGGCTAATGTTTGTTAATCATTAAGTCTACTTTATACTGAAAATAGATTTCACTCATCTTAAAAAACTATGACCGTTGACCAACTTAAAATTATTGCCTCATTGATTACCAGTGTAAGAATAACTAAGGAAAATACACGTGGTCAGTACGACGTTGAAGCTTCAATTAACGCCGCCAGTGATTTCGACCATTATTGTCAAAACATAAACGCCAATTCAATTGCTGACTTTATCAAGCAACTTGACCATAAGATCACCCAGAGAAAATCCAATATGAGTAGCGGTAACGCTGGAGAATATAATGGCGGAAAGGGAACTCTAGGCAGCTGTTTTAATGAGTTATTAGATATTGTTGAGAAAAATATTACTTTTAGCAGCGCCCATTCGTCGTTACGGGAGGAGTTACAATCGCTTGGTGGAGAGTCTGGCTTGGCAAACAAAAGCCATATAGGTCGATATTTATTTGTTGGCTCATTAGGACTTATACTCTTCTTGACGTTTTTCTGATGGAGCCTAGTTTGCGTTTCCTGTAGTTTGATGTAATACACGCTTTAAATACAACAACTCTTTGTTGTTGC
>Ga0209292_1000277_pt1 | contig 70525 bp, 67 predicted proteins | sample GOMGulsemesocosm_2_FD_184634 | JGI IMG/M metagenome (GOLD analysis project Ga0209292, IMG submission 184634) | Methane-oxidizing microbial communities from mesocosms in the Gulf of Mexico - GOM9C Gulf of Mexico (SPAdes) (version 2) | ecosystem: Environmental > Aquatic > Marine > Cold seeps... | reverse complement strand
GGTGTCGCTAATGAACCAAACTGTTCGTCGTTGATTCTACCTGAATGTATTGCTTGAGTTTCGATATGTTTGCTGTTGCTCATATTTATCCTATTTTATAAATATTGGTATTGTTATTTCTTTCTAATATGGCTAATTCACAGCAAATACATTGCCAATTATTTATTTCTTATATATTTCATGTGCTTAACTGGTTTTTTGGTGTGATTGAATAAGGTGGTGTAATAATATAATTACATTTGGATGGTGTGAGAGTTTTGTATTATCAGTTTTAGCCGTATAAGCTATATAAAATAGAAGGTTGCAAGTATTGTAATGAAATTAATACGCTGTATTATATTTAGTACGTAATATTGAGGCAAGCTTGATGCGCATAGAAATTAAATCAACAGATAGGTTAGGGATCAGTCAAGAGATATTAGCGATATTCTCACGACACTCATGGGATGTGAAAGCGATTGAGGTTATTACTCAATATACTTATGTTCATTTTGAACATCCCTCTCTTTTATTTTCTGAAGTCGCCTTGTCTTTGAATAAAATAAAAGAAATCATACACTGTCGAGAAATAGAATTACTGCCCACTGAAAGTCGAGAAAAACATTTAAAAACATTATTAAATCGATTGCCAGATCCCATTTTAGATATTGATGAGCAAGGTATTATTATTGCGGTAAATCAGGCGACAAAAATTTTATTACCTGAATTTTCTGTGATTCGAGGTAAAAATATTAGCCAATTTATTGACCAAGATATAGAGTCGTTGTTAGTAGATAAAACATGCTCATTGGCATTAGAGTTTGTCAATAAATCCTATATAGCAGATATAAGTCCGGTGTTTAGTAACAGCAAGGTTTCTGGGGCCGTTATCATTTTACGTGCTATGAACTCTGTGGGACGGCAAATAGCTGTGATGCAATCAAGAGAAGAGCAGGGTATTACTAATATTATTGGTAACTCTGCAAAGATACGTGTATTGAACCAACAAACGTTACGATATGCTGAACTCGAATTACCTGTTTTCATTAGTGGTGAAACGGGAACGGGTAAAGAGCTTGTCGCTCGAGCATTACATAATGCAGGTAAACGCGCTGAAGCTCCGTTTTTGGCGATAAACTGTTCTGCATTATCAGAACACCTCTTAGAAAGTGAACTTTTTGGATACGCCTCAGGAGCTTTTACTGGTGCACAAAAGGGAGGTAAGCCAGGGCTTTTTGAGTTGGCAAATGGGGGAACTGTATTTTTAGATGAAATTGCGGAAATGTCAGTTTATTTACAAGCTAAGCTATTGCGCTTTTTACAAGATTTTTGTTACCGCAGAGTTGGTGGCATAACGGAGTTGCATGCCGATGTTCGTATAATTAGTGCGACTCATCAAAATCTTTCTCAGCTATTGGAAAATAAAACCTTCAGAGAAGATCTATTTTATCGCCTTAATGTTTTGAATTTGTCGTTACCACCGCTGAGAGAACGCAGTGAAGATATTCCATTATTAGCTACAGCATTTATAGAAAATGCGGCAATTCAAGTTAATCAGCCAATACCAACGATATCAGTACAAGCAATGAGTATTTTGAAAAGCCATTTATGGCCCGGAAATATAAGAGAATTGCAGAATATTCTGTTCAGAGTCGTTGCGTTAACGCAAGCCGATGTGATTGAGCAATCCGATATACTACTGGCATTAGCTCAATTTGACCGTAATGACGCAGAGAGTGCGGAACAGGAAATAGGTGATGACAATAAAGATTGGTCAACAGCGCAAGCAAACTTTGAAAAAAATTTATTAGCTGAGTTATATCCAAAATACCCAAGCACTCGCAGTTTAGCAAAAAGGTTAAATGTATCTCATAACAAAATTGCCATGAAACTTAGAGAACATGGCATTAATTAAGTTAACTTAATTGCGAGGCTTTAATGCTCTAACAATTTGAATAATATTTGTTTTACAAGTTGAGGTTCGAAAGGTTTATCACACAAAGCATTAACACCGTCTTGCTCAATCGTAGCTAAATGAGTATCTTTGCTTTCACTGGTCACCATTAATATAGGCAAATGTGATTGTTGACTTTGTTCACGGATATAACGAGTTAACTCGCGGCCATCAACTTCTGGCATATTATAATCAGTGACCACCAAGTCGAACATATTGTCATTGAGCAGATTTATTGCTTGTTGACCATCAACGGCTTCGGTAACTTTCACTAAACCTAAATTGTTTAAAACTCTTTTAATATGGTTGCGGGCAAGACGACTATCATCAACGAGCAATACTCTAATTTGATGAACATCAAAGTGCTCTAATTCGAGTTCATTTGTAGATAAAAGATCTAATGTGGTATTAATTGCCGTAGCTAAATGTTCATGAGTAAATGGTTTTGGTAATAAAGCGATAACCCCAGACTGTTTAAACTCTTCCAAATTCTCTCGTTTATATTCGCTAGTCACTAACATAAATGAGGTATCAGCAATTTTTTCATTAGCCCGTACTTTTCGTAATAATTCTAAAGCGGTACCATCGTCAAAATACATCGCACTGGTAATTAAATCATGTGCATGACGTTCAATGATCGATAATGCATCCTTGATGTTTTTTGCTTGCGATACTTCAACGACACCTTGTTTTTTTAATTGCTGGGTAATAATTTTTCTTTGAGTATCTGAAGGTTCAACTACTAAAATAGAAAGTTCGTTTGGGTTAATTGTCGTCATTTTCTGCCTTTAATCTGTATTTTCTCAATATCCGCTACTTAAATTGGCGAAGCTGTAGTGTAGGCTAGTAATTAGCCTCCAATAAATTTTACTTTATAACCACTTTTCTCTAGGACTTGTTGAATTTGTGTACGCTTATCGCCTTGCACTTCAATCGTTTCTCCAACAACGGTTCCGCCAGTACCACATGTTTTTTTTAACTTTTTAGCCAGCTCTTTTAATGCCGTAACATCTAAGCCTAATCCAGAGATTGTTACAACACCTTTCCCTTTACGCCCTTTTGTCTCTCTGCGCACTTTGGCGTAGCCGTCAGATGGCGTTACTGTTGATTGCTTTTGATTTGTCTTAATCCTGCCACCATCTGTTGAATATACTAGTGAATCGTCGCTAGTATTATTATTAGGTGTTTGTTCGATGGGGGAGCTGTTGTTACCTAGCAAACTAGCAAGATCACTTAGGCTGGAAAGATTTTTTTTCATAGCTTATAAACTCAAATTTTAGACAAAATAAAACCACTGCAAGAGTGGTTTTATTATACGGGGATATAAAGCGAATTTACAGTTTACTTTCTAACTCAGGTAAGGCATCAAATAGGTCAGCCACTATGCCATAATCAGCAACTTGGAATATAGGAGCTTCAGCATCTTTGTTAATAGCAACAATGATTTTTGAATCTTTCATACCTGCTAGATGTTGTATTGCACCAGAAATACCAACAGCAATATACAAGTCAGGAGCAACAATTTTACCTGTTTGGCCTACTTGCATATCATTGGGAACAAATCCTGCATCTACAGCTGCGCGAGAAGCACCGATAGCTGCGCCTAATTTATCCGCGATACCTTCAAGTAATTTAAAGTTATCGCCATTTTGCATACCACGACCACCTGATATTACAACGCTAGCAGCGCCTAAATCAGGACGTTCAGAAACAGAAACTTCGTCACTAACATGGCTTGAAGTACCAGCATCAGTAACGGTATCAACGGCTACCACTTCTGCTTGACCATCTAATGCAACAGCATCAAAACCAGTAGGGCGTACTGTGATGACTTTTTTACTATCTAAGCTTTGTACAGTGGCAATTGCATTACCAGCATATATTGGTCTTATAAAAGTATCGGCACTTTCAACAGCGATAATATCTGAAATTTGGGCAACATCTAATAATGCAGCGACACGTGGCATAAAATTTTTGCCTGTGGTTAATGCTGTTGCAAGGATATGTTCATAATCACTGGCAAGCTCTGTTACTAATAAACTAACGTTTTCTGCTAACTGATGTTCAAAAGCGGCGTTATCAGCAACCAATACTTTACTCACACCATTTATTTTTGCAGCTTGCTCTGCAACGGATTGACAATTAGCTCCAGCAACTAATAAATGAATGTCGCCACCAATGGCTTGTGCTGCAGCGACTGTTTTAAGAGTGTCTACTTTTAAATCGCTGTTATCGTGGTCAGCAAATACTAAAATGCTCATGAAATCACCTTCGCTTCATTTTTTAACTTTTCGACTAATTCATCAATACTTTCAACTATGATACCTGCTTGGCGTTCAGCAGGAGGCGTTACTTTTAATAACGTTGTACGAGGACTCAAATCAATGCCAAAATCGGCAGCTGATTTAACATCTAAAGGTTTACGTTTTGCTTTCATTATATTAGGTAAAGATGCATAACGCGGCTCGTTTAAACGAAGATCTGAAGTAATGATAGCGGGTAAGTTTAAAGATACTGTTTGTAAGCCACTGTCGACTTCACGAGTAACGTTAACTTTATCACCTTCAACTTTTACTTCTGAAGCAAAAGTACCTTGGGCCAAACCTGTTAATGCCGCAAGCATTTGACCTGTTTGGTTATTATCACTGTCGATAGATTGCTTACCTAAGATAACAAGCTGTGGAGCTTCTTCTTCCACTATTTTTTGTAATAACTTGGCAATATTTAATGCATCAAGATTTTGCTCTGTATCTATCTGAATTGCTCGATCAGCACCTAGTGCTAAAGCCGTACGAAGCTGTTCTTGGCAAGACTTATTACCGATAGAAACTGCGATAACTTCAGTTGCTGTACCTGCTTCTTTAAGTCGAACAGCTTCTTCAACCGCTATTTCACAAAAAGGGTTGATTGCCATTTTTACATTAGCAAGATCGACATTGGAATTGTCTGATTTAACGCGAACTTTGACGTTATAGTCAATAACTCGCTTGATAGGTACTAATATTTTCATCGTTGCCTCTGAGGGTGCTTGTTGTTAATCGTTTTAACTAAAATTATATGTAGTTAATTCTAGCTTCTAATTCTAATTATTGTGCGAAAGATTACTTGTAGATAACGTGAACGTCAACGAGAACATTAACTTAAGTCGTTAGCTATTGAGCTTAAACAAATATTATCGGTAAATATTGAATAACAGGATAGTATTTACTTTCAAAATATCTATAATGATTGATATTATCAAACAGGTGTTTGAAAATCAAACGTGCGTTTGAAATTCATAAAAATAAAATAGTGGGAGATATTATGGAACGTGAATCGATGGAGTTTGACGTTATGATCGTTGGTGCTGGCCCTTCAGGCTTAGCAACTGCTTGTCGTCTTATGCAACTTGCACAAGAAAAAGAGCAAGAACTAATGGTTTGTGTTGTTGAAAAAGGCTCTGAAGTTGGCGCGCATATTTTATCTGGAGCTGTTTTTGAACCGAGAGCATTAAATGAATTGTTTCCTGACTGGAAAGAAAAAGGTGCTCCTTTAAATACAGCAGTAACAAATGATGACATTTACTTGTTTAATGGCGAAAATAATGCCATTAAATTGCCTAATTTTTCTGTACCTAAGACGATGCATAACGATGGTAATTATATTGTTAGTATGGGCAATGTTTGTCGTTGGTTGGCTGAACAAGCAGAGCAGCTTGGTGTAGAAATTTTCCCAGGTTTTCCGGCACAAGAAGTTATTTATAATGAAGATGGTAGTGTTGGCGGTATTATTACTGGCGATATGGGACTCGACGTTGATGGCAATGAAAAATCTTCATTTGTCCCGGGTATGGAATTACGTGCTAAATATACTGTTTTTGCAGAAGGCTGCCGTGGTCATTTAGGTAAAGAGCTTATTGCTAAATATCAGTTAGATGCTAATACATCACCACAACACTACGGTTTAGGTTTTAAAGAAATTTGGGATATCGACCCAGCTAAACATCAAGAGGGGCTTGTTGTTCATACGGCGGGTTGGCCTTTAGATAAAGACACTAATGGCGGTGGTTATTTATATCATGCCGAAAATAATCAAGTATTTGTGGGTTTAATTGTCGACTTAAATTATAGCAATCCGCACCTTAGTCCTTTTGACGAGTTTCAACGCTATAAACATCATCCTAAAATTAGTCAATACTTAGAAGGCGGTAAACGCGTTTCATACGGCGCTCGAGCAATGGCCAAAGGTGGCTTTAATTCGTTACCTAAAATGACAATGCCAGGTGCTCTAATCGTTGGCTGTGATGCTGGAACAATTAATTTTGCCAAAATTAAGGGCAATCATACGGCGATGAAGTCGGGAATGTTAGCGGCTGAAGCTATTTTTGAAACGATCGCTGCGGGTGATGATAGTGGACAAGATTTATCTTCATACACCGAAAAATATAAAGCATCATGGTTGTATGAAGAACTATATAATACGCGCAATTTTGGCCCTGCAATGCATAAATTTGGTACCATTTTGGGCGGTGCTTATAATACGATCGATCAAAACTTCTTTGGTGGTAAATTACCCTTTAACTTCAAAGACGATACCTTGGATTATGCACAATTAAAATTAGCTTCTGAGGTTGCGGTTATTAATTATCCAAAACCGGATAATAAATTAAGTTTTGACAAGCTTACTTCTGTCTTTTTATCCAATACAAATCATGAAGAAGAACAGCCTTGTCATTTAAAGCTCGCCGATAAGAGTATTCCTATTAGTGTCAACCTTGCTAAATATGCTGAACCAGCTCGATTATATTGCCCTGCCGGCGTATATGAAGTGGAGTCAACGGACGAGGGGGATAAGTTTGTTATTAATGCTCAAAATTGTATCCACTGTAAAACATGTGATATTAAAGACCCCAGCCAAAATATTACTTGGGTTACACCAGAGGGCACCGGTGGCCCTAATTATCCTAATATGTAACTTCTTTTGAGTTATTCTTAATATTATAAAAGCCTGCTCTTGCAGGCTTTTTTAATTTTTGAAACGAATTATCAACTGTAATGGCGGAAAAACGTATCAATATTGCCATTTATTTACATTTACCTAACCCAGTCAATTATATTTCAAGCTGCCACATCTAACTATATTTATTTGCAACGTTATTAGGTCTGTCATATTTGGATATATAGCACATTAACTTGCTTACCTATTTAAAAGGTAAAGTGTATCTGACCTAATTAATATATTAATTGAACCTTTAAAGCTAACTATTACCACTTTGGAGACATTAATTTAAAGACTTTTTTTGATATGAAGTATGTCTTCTTTGCTTTGTGAAAGCAGTCATCAAGAGACATCAACTTAATTGAAAGATGCTTCTTAATGATTATCAACAATATTGAGTTACATGGGGTTATTCAGGCATACCATGATCTGTCATAAAATCATCTGATTTTCCTTGGTCAACTTTGATTGGAATAAACTGCCTTGCCTGCCGCATCAGTTCACTGGCATCATAGTTACGCCACATTGCTTTATCTTTACCTAAGTAAGCAGTAAGAGCTTTCTGTCTCCAAGGACAGTTTATCGGATTACTGATCGGGCTAAACGCTGACACCGAGCCATTATTTTTTGTCTACACGTTTAATTGCTGATAATTGAGAGTCCAATTCACAAGCTTCAATAGCACCTATTAGGCTTTGTATAACGCTCAACAAGCGTCTTTTTTCACCAACTACTACCATTATTTTCCCTTTTGCTGCTTCAAGGAGCAGGTTAAAACCAGCTGTACCGTTACAGTATAGATTTATATACATTATAATGATGCTTCTTTAAGGGAACTCTCTAACAGAGGTTCCCAATTCAAATATTGTTATCTACAAGCTTTTACTATTTAACTTCCACTAAGATACGATCAACAATTTCTCGTGCAGTCGTAATGTTTTCTAGGTCGTTATAAAGCTCTCCATCTTTACCAGAGTGGTGTCCTCTGCCTACTAAATTCATAGAATATAATGGTTGTTCCGCATCTAAATCAATTAAAGCTTCATAAACCAAAGATGGTTGTGCACCATAACCATTGCCGCTGTAAATAGGATCATCTGGAAAGCGATCACTTGAGTAGTAATCATTAAAGTCAAAAGATGTATTGATTTCTAAGCGCAGCTTAAACTTCCTCTGCGCGTTGCTTTTTAAGTTAGATGTTAACAAGAAACTCTGATTTATCGTCGCGCCAGTATATGCATCTGCTATGGACGCATCACCATCAGGTATGAGCTTTTGATTTGCCGAACTTTGCATATTTTTATGTAGAAAAACAGGCAGCGATTCAGGCCTCGCTCTTTCTGATTTAGACTCAGGATAAACACCTGCTTCGAAGGTCGTTGCAAGGTCAACATCGCCAGATACAAATACATGAGAATTAAAAACTACATCACTATCTACTTTTGTAACCTTATTAACAAAGTTGTTCGTCGCTATTTTAGAGGTTACATAAATGGGTTGAATAAAGTTGCCTTCCATATCTTCTACCCAAATAGCATACTGTGGCCAAGTAAAATAGTTACCTTTACGTAAGTCCACTTTTAGTGTTGGTCCAGAGTTCGCTTCCACTGTTTTATCAACAAGAGTGTATATAAGCTCAGTTGATTCAGGTTTCTCGTTTGTGGCTCTTAAAACATTGCCCCATTTATAAACGAACTCCATTGGAGGCACTCGATAATAAGACATTACTGCAAGAGTAATTGTAATAACAGCTGCAACAGGTAAAGCAAAGTTCATAGGTGATGTTGATCTAGCAGCTTTCACCTTGGTGTGGTTCTTTAGTGCTATAAAATTATTCTTCAGGTGAAGCATAGCTATCAAAATTAATGTAAAGCCAATAATCGTGTGTATTAAAGCGATGGAACTATCGTATGCTTGGCTGAACATTAAAATTGAAGTTACCGTGATGATCAAAAATGTTGAAAAAACCAAAAGTGTAACCAAGCTTCGTTTATTAATCATTTTCATTGCTAGTCGTCCTAGTTTATTAATTTAAATTTGTGATATGTTTTCAAAGAAAATTCATCTACATCGATAAAAAATGCATAACTTCCTTTTAAGACTTTTGAAATAGACTTAGTCACCCATGGGCCATTTGACCAAGCTTGGGTATAATCTATACGTACGCGAAACTCCTCTACTTTGACTAAAGGGTCTGGCTTAAATTGCTGCTTGGAATAGGTAGTTAGAGATATAAAACGCGGTGATTTTTTTGATACAATTAATTCAGAAACCATAACTGAAACAATTTCTCTATTAATTTTGTCGCTATCTAACTCTTGATCAGCTTCTCCAACATCCGCGTTAACTAGTGTAGGAATACTGAAACTCCAGGTCGTTTCTGTTTCGTTAATTAATTGGGCATTGTTAGGAAAACTATCCGGATTAATCAATACATTAGATTCCCAGTTAAGTTGTTCATCCTCTGCCTCAATATCGCCGTTGAAAGTTAACACCTCCTTCCCCTTCGTATCTAAATGGAGGCGTATTTCCTTTGATTGTTTGTCGCCACTTTGTTCTTCATTTTCTTCAATTAACGAAACAATTTGCCCTTCTAACAATTGAGATTTACCCAAGACAATCTTGTTTAATGCATGTTTATAAGCGTCTTGAGCCTCCTTATCTGAGGCGTTCTCATTTGAGGCAGTTGCAGCTAAACATACAAACAGCATGATCGATGATAAATTACGTAAAAGCATAAATGTCACCAGCTATTAGTGAGCTTTCACAGTATGAGGCTCACAAGCTCTAAGATAAAATAAGCCCGGGATCACTGATAAAACAGTAAAGATCACTATGATAACGACATAACCTGTAACACCAGGACCTTGAAAGTCACCTCCGCCAGTGACTAAATAATCGTTAATAGTGCCAGTTGAATTAATCAAGCTATGCACAATAATCGCAGGCCAAAGAGACTTAGTTAAATATACAAGCCCCGCAAAACCAAATCCGATTAACGTTGCAAAAATGACTTGAGCTATTACATCAATCAACGGCATATGGTAAAGGTTGCCTAAATGGGCTAGACCAAAAATTAATGCTTGAACAAAAGCCGCTAGAAAAACACCTTTTTTTGTCGAGCCCCAAGCGGTAAGTAAGATATAAAAACACAAACCACGCATTAACACTTCTTCAAATAAGCCTGTTGCAAAATTTGACACTAACCATGCTGAGACTGCTAACGGTGTAAATTGCACTTGCGGCCAATTGGCACTGGTTATACTTATCAACGCAATTAATAGTAAAGGGATCATGGCAAAATGCCATTTCGAGTGCCACGACGACATTGGTGAAGTTAGCCCTGCTTGTTCACTCCAGTTGAGCTTATTTAGAACTTTTATCACGCTAAAAGAGATAAGAGTAAGTAAAATTAACCTTGGCCACTTAAACATTGGGGCAGGTTCTACCTCAAACAATTTAACGACAAATAAGAGCCCTACAGATATAAAAGTTAAGATGACAGTCAGCAAAGTTGGATGATTTTTTATATAGTGTTTTAACATTTCCATTTTAAATATTACCTATTCAGTTCGAATTGACGCTACAATGTCATAACTGAGGTTTTTCACCTATTATAGAAATCTATAACTTTCTATAAGTTGTTTATTTTCAAATAGATAGAGTAAATCTTGATTTAAAAAAGCAGTAATTAATTCACCGAAATAATAACTAATTAGCCAAAAACAACACATGTTCCATTATTTTCAGATAGATAATTTATTTTTTTTCCCACAAAAAAATGAAATTCATCGTGAAGCAGAAATACTTAAAGTAAGGCCCAAAACGGCTGAGTTACTTTCCGTATTATTAGAAGCGAAAGGTGAAATTGTAAGCAAGAGTGAGTTACTTAAAGTCGTGTGGAATGATGTTGTTGTAGAAGAGCATGTTGTTTTTCAATCTATTACTGAATTACGCAAAATATTTGCTGATGCCTCAGTCATTAAAACCCACCCTAGAAAAGGGTATTCAATTACAGCGACCATTAACAAATGCGTTGAAGATGTAGCCCCTACAAAACAAACTCCTGTAACTAATCCCTATAAACAATTTAACGTTGGTTATTTAATTGCATTGATAACAATCCTTTTAATCTGTTTATATTATTTTGCCCAAAATGAAGATGCATTAGAAACGTCAGGCTCTATCCTAGTTTTACCTGTTACAAACCATATAGCAGATGCCGATCACTCTTGGCTTAAATATGGCGGCATGGACTTACTTATTAAACATCTGCAACCGCAAATGAAACTTTCTGTATTGCAAACCGAAGATGTGTTGGAAATCATTAAAAGAGCGGAAGTAAATACACAGGCACTTGAGCCAAATGCAATATCTCGGATCTTTGAAGTATCGGGTGCCGAGCTCATTATTGAACAGTCACTTTCTGGCTCAACTCGAGACTACCAATTGGTATATAGCTTACATAAAAAGACAAAAACGGCTCGTGGAGCGTTATTTTCAAAAAATGTAAAGTCCCTGTTTGTTGATTTAAACACGCAAATATTTAGATTTACAGGCAATGAACAAACTGAACAAGGGCACGACCATCACAATGACTTTACAAACAAATTAATGGCGACAGCAATAGACCAGCTTCAATTTAAAAACTTCGGTAAAGCAGCAACACTGTTTAGAGCGGTTCTAGTCAACGAGCCTGACAATGTAACAGCCTATAAGCTGCTTTCGCAGGTTTTAAATAATATTGGTAATCCAAAAGAAACCGAAAAAGTCAGCCGAGAAGGTATGTTGTTAGCTAAAAAACTAAATAATGATATTGAGTTGGTTCGAATTATGTTCTGGCACGCATTAAGTATTGCACAACAAATGAAGTACTTTGAAGCTTTAGCAATACTAGAAGAAGCCAAGCAAAAGGCTAAAAATGTCAACGATTTATTATATACCGCTCACATCTCTAGAGTGTCAGGTAAAATACTTTTATCTCAGAGCAAATTTAGAGAAGCTGAAAATGAATTTATTGAGGCACTTCAATTTCATGACGCAATTCAGTGCCCTTTTGGTCGTTCAAATACTTTTATCGATTTAGGTGAATTATCTTTACAAAAGAAAAACTTGGAACAAGCACAAGCTTATTTCAATCAAGCACTAGAACTAGCTCAAAGACGACACTTAACGGATACGATTGAACTCGCTAAAGAATGGTTAGTTAAAGTAAAACAACCTAACCTTTTTCAAAGTGAAGCAAGTTCTTTGTCCAACAAGCCAGTTGACTAACTCAAACTCAGTGAACTCTGACTTTGTCTAAACTCAACAGAATATCGTTGATAACTTTTGCCTTTAGTCATGAAACACCTCCTGTTGTATTTCTACAACAAATATAGTGTGTCCACAAAACTGGGGGCGGAAGGTTTGATGTAGAGACCAATAGCTTCCGTTTAGCGCACCAAGAAGTCCTTCGCAAAAGAACTCCTTCATTTGATATTCTCAAATTTTATAAGATGTGATGTAAGGGGCAGAAAGTACCACAATATAGTCGTAATTTAAGCATCAATTTAACTTAATAAATAGTCCGCTCCTCCACCATAAATGGTCATAGAGGCTTGAAAGCAAAGCGGCAGTTGATCCGACAAAGGGATATTGATGTCATTGTATTGTCAGGCGTCAAACATTCAATTTTAGGAAGTCTGTTTAAAAATAATAATAACTATTCTTAAATGTCAACGACCTCTTTAATGATGAACAATCTTCCAACCCTGTGTTTTTTTTATCATTTTCGTCCAGTACTTTATTTATTATTACGATTTGTACTGCACTATTATTAACTTATTTAAGCCCACAATAATTTTTATCCTGGACCTTTTACTCTAAGAGAACACATACAAAACAGTTGTTACTATTCAATAAACCCCTTAGTTACAATTTTTTAGTTTTCAATAACAGAAATAAATATCACAATAAGAGGATTTTTTAACTTAATAAGAATAATAAATGAAAACAAAATATTTAAACCTTTATCTTGTTGCCACCCTATGTTGTACCTTGTCACTTTTTAGCAACGCTGAATCATTTAACGACAATGCCCTTGAAAATTGGCTTACTAAAACACATCAACGCCACAATTTAGCCGGATTAACTGCCGTTATTGTTAAAGATGGCCAGACTATATTTAACCACTCCTTTGGTGTTACTGACATTAACGCTAAAACGGATATGACCACCGAGCATCTATTTGATATGGCGTCTATGGGTAAAACAGCCATAACGGTTGCAATATTACAGCTAGTTGAGCAGGGAAAAATTAATTTAGATGCACCCGTTATCCAATACTTACCTTATTTTAAAATGGATGATGAACGTGCAGCTCAGATCACCATTAAACAATTGTTAACTCACACTTCTGGCATACCCAACCCAAAAGATTATGGCTACCAAAACCCACAAACTGATGATTTAGCATTAGAACGTTGGGTTAAGCAGCAATCAGATAGAAAACTCAAATTTACTCCTGGTAAAGAGTGGGCTTATAGCGATATTGCATTTGAAATTGTAGGAGATGTTATTGCTAAAACTTCGGGCATGACCTTTGAGGCATATATGAAAGCAAATATTTTCGCTCCTTTAGGTATGATAAGCAGTACTTTCCTGCTTGCCGATATCCCTAAGAACTTAAGAGTTACTCCTCATAGTCAAAATAAAAATGGCACCCATGCGTTGGATTTCTATCCCTATAATCGTCGACATGCGCCAAGTTCTGCTTACCATACTAATGGTAACGACATGGCGAAATGGTTAACTGCCTTTTCCAGCGAAGAACGTTTGCGTAAAACGGGTTTGTTAAAAGCTGAATCGATTAAAAACATGTGGTCAGTACATTATAGTGATAACGACGAAGATGAAATGTTATTGGGTTGGTTTAAGATGAACGGTAAGGAAAGAACTTTATATGGCCATAGTGGCTCTGATAAAGGTTTTGTTTCTACTATGAGTGTCTATGCCGATCGTGATGCAGGTTATGGTTTAATGATAAATACCAAATATAAAAAGATGCCACTAACCGAAATAGAGCAGGCTTTACAGCTAGCAATAGAGAGCAAGCCCTCGCCAGTGATTCCTGAAATAACAAGCAAATAAAGTTGGTGATTTTTACTTTTCTTAATATTCTAAATAAATTCATTAATCCTTAACTGCAACAACTTTATATTTAATAAGTGACATTCATATATGGTCTAAGTAAATTTAGCTTAGACTTGTCTCACTAAAACAAAACAAAACAAAACAAAACAAAACAAAACCAATCCGTGACTATGCATAGTTTTTGAGATTACCAATCAGTAAGTGAGATTGGCTTCTAATGATCACCTATACCACCAAGAAGTCCTTAAGGGTATACTATTTGTCACTGATTATTTACAACTATATAAGGCTAACTTTTACCACAAAGTGATCCTAGTTTACTCGTGATAAACCTAAAGTAATCAAACAGTCAAACAAAATCTAATTTATTGGTGATTTTGGAAGTAATAGACGGGCTCAACTGATGTAATTGTCCTGATTATATTAGATACGCCGAAAGTCAGGATAAATAGAACTGTGTATTGCGTCGGAATTAACATAATCATACAATGGTTTTTTTAGTGAAAGATATTAATTTATGTCATCAGATAAATACGGTTCAAGTGCTCATTATAAAAGTGCTGAAAAAGGCTACCGAGATCGAGCGCTAAAATTATTTCCATGGGTATGTGGACGTTGTGCTCGTGAATTTGTTTATTCAAATATAAAAGAATTAACGGTGCATCATGTCGATCATGATCACACAAATAATCCAAACGATGGGAGTAACTGGGAGTTACTTTGCATTTATTGTCATGATAATGAACATGCAAAATATACGGACCATGCTAATTATAAGACAGAAGTCATTGCCGGCGATACTAATCAAGATCTGGCGACTTATAACCCGTTTGCAGATTTAAAGTCGATGTTGAAAAAATAATAACCCTCTATGGTGATGTTGTTACAACAAGGGTTGCTCAAATATAAACATAATGGTGATCGTTGAATGAATAGCAAAAATATGACTTGAAAGCTCCACCGTAATTGAACAAGTGCAGCATGGTTGATTAATTCTTATTGCTTAACTGTTAAAAGCAACTTTATGAAAGTGGAGAGTCATCAATTAAATATTGCCGATATCCTTCAATAGCAAAATATCGGATTGATTTTTTTAATTTAATTTTTTTAGCGATAAGATGTTCACCACGATATATTTTGACAGTGTGCTTATTGCCATTATTATCAGTCTCATATTGGTGACTATCATTGAGACGTAAATTATCAAATTCTGTTTTCATAATTAGCTTCAAAAAAACGTTCCTCAATGATAGGTTTCTAAGTCATAATTTTAGACTTTCATTGCACTTAATTGAAAGGTATTTATAAGTGATTGATTTTTTGTACTAAATAGCCTTTGTCAGTCGCTATTTTCTCAAAACTTTAACTCGCTTTTCTAGTACCTTAATTTAATTTTTTAATGCTGAGTCTACCGCTCAACTGTGTTGATCATGTTGAGAGATTTCTCTTTAATCGCTAAATATCATATAAAACCCAAAACCAACAGAAATAAAAACGATAGCGACAACTATCGTTGTACCCTTTATATCATTAATTCCCTAAACATTTGTCTATGTAATGAGTCGTTAGATTAACAATATTGCCAATAATAGCTCAACCTTGTATTTTTAATTTAATGCGCTAAGTTCTTTTTTTGCTAAAAAGTTATCCATAGTGGATCTTAATAATTTATAAAGCAGTATTGAACCGTCTATTTCTTCTTTACGGTTGGTTAAGCTCTCAATGTTTAGACCAAGCGGCAAATCATAAGTAATAATAGCATCAAGAATTTGCTGCAAACTATTACAACATAAACGGATTGATTCATACAAAGGGTTTTCTGCATGAAGAATACGTAAACTGGTGGCCTCTGGAATACTTACACCTAACCAATTTATAAATTCTAATGTTTTTTTACTACCACAAGGTGAAAAAGTTAAGATGATCCGCTGCGGTTTTATTCCTTGTTTCTTACATTCAATGGCGTACCTTGTAAGCATATCAATTGTTGCTTGAGGATTATAAATTGCTTGAGAAATGAAAAAGTTACAGCCTTGATGATATTTTTCGATTAGGCGCTCATGTTCATTGCCTTTAGTCGCATGTCGTTCGGCTATAGTAATGCCACCTATAAAAAAGTCATTTTTATTATCAACTACCGTTTTATAAGCGTCAGCTAAGGGCAGAGATATTTGACTTTTCTTTGAGGGACTACCTACAAGTACTAGGTCTCGTACGCCATATTTTTCCCATGCTTCATTTGCCCATTCATTAAACTCTGTGCCATTAGATTGCACAACACTTTTATAGGTAATGACAGGGCGGTTATATTTCTTATTTAATATAGAAGAATAAAGCCGCGTATCGATAGTTGTTCTAAATGGAAAAGGGCGTGATTGTTTGATTCGAGAGTTTTCATCTTGTATGTCATAAACAATAAGGCCATCGACATCCAAATCACTTATGCGATGCAATAACTTATCTGCAATAACGTCTACTTGTTCTAAAGGGGTCTCACTTTTTGGTGGACTTGTGCCAATAAAATAAACACCACGATATACATTGTTGTATCTAGCTCTTAGTTCAGATTCATTATTCAAAATATGTACTTCTTTTATTTATTGGATGTTTAGGTGTTTAGACGTCTATATGGTCGTGCATTTTTGGTTGAATGTCAAGAATGATTATTTAATCTATTGAAATCTATTAACCTCCAGCAGCGATGAAAAATAAATTGCTGTTATCATCTCATCGTTACTTTAACTGCAACGACGATAACGTTATTCTGGTCGGAACTTCTCTTGGTAAAAACATAATTACGCTATGCAACGTGGTCGATTAGATAAACTTCTTAGTAAAAAACTTAGCATTAGTCGTAAAGATGTACGTTTAATACTAGCTCAACAACGAGTATTTGTTGATGGTATTGTCGCTACAGATATTGGTCAGCAAATAGATAAATTTTCACTTGTGGAATGTGACAATGAAATACTTCAAAAGCAGCAAACCATCTATTTAATGTTGAATAAACCTATAGGTGTAGTATCTGCGACTAAAGATGAAAAACATAAAACGGTTATCGATTTAATAACGATACCTGAAAAAAACACCTTACATATTGTAGGGCGGTTGGACCTTAATACTTCTGGCTTAGTATTATTAACCAATGACAGCAGTTGGTCAGAGCGCTTAACCTTACCTGAGTCAAAAGTTAAAAAAAAATATCATGTTACCTTGGAGAAAAGCCTTACAGATGAATATATCGATGCTTTTGCCTTAGGAATGTACTTTTCCTATGAGGGGATAACGACTAAGCCAGCAAAATTAGAGATCATTAGCGAGTTTGTTGCCATAGTTACCTTGACCGAAGGGCGTTATCATCAAGTTAAGCGTATGTTTGGCCGATTCGATAACAAAGTATTGAAATTACATCGCCAACAAATAGGTAATTTATCATTAGATACCAGGCTACAAAACGGGCAGAGTCGTGTGCTTACTCAAGAAGAAGTGTCTAGTATATAGCGCCCTTTAATTCAAGCTGGGTTAGGTAAACCCGTAATTCAAATTCCAACTGATGGTAGTTAGGCAACATATGTTCGCAGAGTTTATAAAATGCTTTGTTATGCTCTTTTTCTTTGAGGTGGGCTAATTCATGAACCACAATCATATTTAGAAAAGGCTCTGGAGCGTTTTTAAATAAAGTACCAATACGAATTTCATTTTTACTTTTTAATTTATTTCCTTGTACCCTTGATACGTAGCTATGTAACCCTAAAGCATTATTTATTATATGAATTTTATCGTCATATTTTACTTTATTTAATGGCTCTGATTTTTTTAAATAACGATTTTTTATGTCGATAGTATAATTCCGTAAGCTTTTGTCATTATTAATAGCATGTAGCCTAGGGTGTTTTCTTAAAAGAAATTCAGCCAGCGTGTCTTTATCAAGCATTTGTTGAATTTTTTCTTTTACTTCGGAGGAGTAAGCCGAAAGGTATTTTAACGAAGATGACATAAATGATGAGTCGAATTTACAAAATGATATTGTACATTTTATGGGAGTAGATTCGAACGCTTGAAATACATTTTTTTGCCCCCAGTTAATCTATTAACAAAGTTACAGGGGGAATAAGTGAAAATATCAGGTTCGTTAATGAATATGCTCTTAGTGATATTGTCGGCCTTTGTTGCCAATGTTACGGCATATGCTCAATTATCAACAGAACTTGAACCTTCATATTCGTTTACTTCACAACCCTTATCGAATGCTTCGTTAAAAACTGTCAACTTTGAATGCTTTTCTATATTTAGTCAAAGCACGCAAAAAAAAGAACACAGTGCCACTATTTTTAGTCTTTCCCCTTACGCTAAAACAAAAAATTATCGTCTAGATTACCAAAACAAGCTAGCGATAAAGTTTAAAGTAGCTCAACAAAATTTTGTTAACATTGATGATAATAAGTTAATGCTATTACCCTACCTTGATAATTCTAACGACGATACTCCTTCTTAGTTTTCTCTAACAACCATCACTATTTGCTGAGCTAATGTATACCTAGCTTTGTATTTGTTTAGCTAATGCCCTTCAAATGATTTTTTTGGTTATTTTGAATGGTAAATAGCCGTTGTCTATTTGATATTAAAGAGTGAATTTATGGAGTTTTATCTAGGGTTATTATGGGCTTTTCTGCCATGGCTTATTGTGTTTATATTAGGGATTATTGCATCAAAATTAATGAAATCGGCGAGAAAACGCAAGGGAACTGCGGTTGCTTTTGGTGCTGCGGTGCAAATGTTGATACCCGACCCATACGCTGAACGAACCATTGAAATGATGGTTGTGGAAAAAAAGCAAACAAAAAAGCAAGAGGAAGATATCGGGGATTTAACGAAGAAAAAGTGACATTACTCAACCAACAATGTTTGATTTATAACTATTCTACTGCTAGAGATAATAGAGGTTATCTCTTATTTTTGTGCGGTAAAATGCTCATTCAAATTCATTATTTTCGAATGTTCTTCGTTATTTTTTTATGTTGTTATTTAATTAGCATTTCATGTTTTGCTAATAAAAAGGTGATCATTAATGACGTTGAGTGGCCCCCTTATTTTTTTATTGGCATTGACAAACAACAATTAGGTTTGGGAAAGGAGCTAATTAATATTTGTCTACATAGAGAGGGATATAAAGCAGAATATCAAAGATTACCGATCAAAATAACACATCAGTATATGGAAAAAGGTGAAATTGATCTAACAGTGTATTCGTATTTAAGAGAGCGAGAACGCTTTTTGTATTATTCAAAAGAACCCATTTTTACGGCCGATTATGTTTTTATGGTGAGAGCAGGTAGTGATATTGTTATTAATAGCCTTGACGATTTAATGCCCTACCGAATAGGATATTTAGTCGGGTTAAGTTACACGCCAGAATTGTTGAAAATAATAGAAAATAAAGTTAGCCGTAACGAAGCCGTGAAAGAGTTCAGTTTGCGGTAAATGTTTTCACAGTTATTAGCACCAACACCAAGGTTTGATATCATCGCTGATGCTAGAGATACTTTTTATTGGCGCGCTCAAAGGTTAGGTGTCAGTGATAAAATAAAAATTTTAAACTATCCAATTAAATCCAAAAATTATTATATTACGGTATCTAAACAGTCAAAAAATATTACAAATGCTGCTGATTTCATTAAAAACATGGATAGTTGTCTACAAACACTTAAACAAAGTGGCGAATACCAAAATATTCTAGCTAACTACGGTATTCAACCTGCTTCTTAAAGCCATTACCAATAATATGAATAGTCCAGAAATACTGCTGCCAGAGGAGCCCTGAGTTATTGCCGTTATTGGCTGTGGGGTAACAGTTATCACTTAACGTGGCGATAAGGTGTTTTTTATTACGATTAATTTCTAGTACATTATGGTGTAAAGAAATAAGAATTTTGTTGGCAATACCGACATCAGAGAAGGTTATTTTTCGAAAATTGAGCAGAAGTTGTTATTGTGGAATTTTTTGCTAAATGATTAAAACTAATAAATGCCAATGAAAGTAAGCATATTTTTACGAAATAAGTGACAGTTTCATCAAAACTTTCTCGTTAAAAATAAGGGACTAACTTATTTTTAACGACTACCGTACCATAAAACTATCTTGTCATTAAATTTATAACATTTTCATTATTTGGTTATTTAGAATTGGCTATTTAGCTATTGAAGCTAACTCTAATGAAACTCGTTCAACACCTTGTTTGGTAATACGGTGACTTAATTCAGCTTGTTTACTTGATAACAATGAAATACCTTCAACGACCATATCGTATGCTTTCCATTGTTTTGTTTTTTTATTTTGACGCATTTTAAACGCAATGTTTATTTCTGGTCTGTTAGCATCAATAATCTTGGTATTCACCGACACTATTTTTTTACCTTTTATTTCTCTTTCTGGTTCAAAAATGACTTGCTGGTTTTTATATTGTGTTAACGCATTAGCATACGTACGAATTAAGTATGAACGCATTGACGTAACAAACTTTGCACGCTGTTCTTTTGTTGTTTTTCGTAAGTTTTTTCCCAAAATTCGATAAGCCGCATACTTATAATCAATAAAAGGCATTAGTTCTTCATCAACAATATCTCGCATTAATCCGGGGAATTTCTTTATTTCTTGCTGGTTTTCGGCAATACGCGTAAATAAGTTATTGCCAACAGTCTCAATAACTTTATATGGAGAAACTTCATTAGCTAAAGTATTGACAGATACGATTGATATAAGAAAAACGACGAAAAAACAGAAGAACCTATTCACGGTAAATCCTTTATAGGGCTGGTAAATGAACTTGCGGCAATAATAACATACCGACCGTGCGGTCTGTCAATTGAAAAGTATTATTATCTTATGGGAAATTGTAATAATTTATAAATGCAGGATAAAAAAGTCTGTAGGATTTATCTTCTTAGTGTATTTGACTATTTTTTTAATGCCTTAATATATTTACATAACTCATTAATGACTTTTTCAAATAAATCTTTATTACGAGAACTTTTACTTAAGCTTGTTGAACCATGAAAAGTCGAAACTATGAAATAGGCTACTTGCGAATAATCGATATCGCTACGTAATTGTTCACTTACCTTATGTAAACCGTTAACTATCATTTGATTTAGCTGTTGTTGCATATTTAAAATGCGTAAACGAAAACCTTCATCAATACAGGCCATTTCTTGGCAAAGATTATTAAGAGGGCAACCGCAAACAAGCTCATCACAGCTCATATCTTTATACATAGCGGTAAAAAAATCGCATAAACCTTCAATGGGATCCTCTGTACTTAATGCTGGTTGCCAAGTAGATAAAAACATTGGGATATAAATTTCTTCAAATACAGCGTAGCCCAACTCCATTTTATTCGTAAAGTGATGATACAAAGCTCCTTTGGAAATCTCACAGCGCTTGAGAATAACCGACAAACTGGTGGCAGTGAATCCATTTTTATGGATTTCATCGGCACTAATTTCTAATATCTTTTGGCGTGTTTGTTCAGCATCTCGCATTTACGACTACTTCTCTTTTAATTGTCACTACTACAGAGTAACAGACCAATCGGTCTGTTGCAAAAGTATAAGTTAGTGGTGCAAAAATGTGATTATGATCATTCCAATATAGAACTAGAACGTTTCTAATGAAGCTGGATCGGTTTTAGGAATGGTCTCTTCTTTGAAAGCCCTATCTGTCATTTGATACAGAGGTTATTGTTATTAAACGACACCACTTGGGGATTTGGTTTAATCGTTGCTTTACTACAAAGCGGAGATAATACATTTAATCTGTAACATTAATTTGGATTGGTTTTTGTATTGATAATGCCACGATATGCGGCCTAGTAATAGTTGGCTAAAATAAGCGACGAAGGAGCTAAAGCCAACTGCTGTTAGTTCTTGTTAATTTACTTATTAGAGGCCTTTGCAGGCAAAGCTAATTTTTGTGTATGAGTTAGTAAACTAATGTTCCCAATTTTTCCATGCCCGGGAACAACTGACTTAATATCAGGATAGCGATTAATAACTCTCTGAATGGAGTTCGACCATTCACTAATAACGGCGTCCTCAGTATTACCTAAACTTTTAGCGTGCAGGCTTCTAACAAAACAACCGCCAAATAGCATCTTTTCCTTAGGCAGCCAAACAACGATATTGTCTTCTGAATGTCCTGCTCCTGGATAAAACACACTCACGACACCATCAACTAATTCAAATGTATTACTTGATATTTCCTCACTAGACGTTTCTTTTTGCTTTGATTTAAGAAGTTTGTTGGTTAGTGATGTTGCATAAGTTTTTATTTTTAAATCATTTAAAAGTGGTAAATCGCCACTAGCATCTTCATGAAAATGAGTAACGACGGTATTTTTTAAAGTTAGTCCTTTAGCCTCAATCCACCCAATCAGTTCTTTAGTTCCCTGAGTTGTCCAAGGAGTGTCAATCATATGTGCTTCAGTACCATTAATAACAACTAGACCTGATGCCTCTACTAACCCCCACGGTTCAACCCTCTTAGATGAAATATGCTGATAGACGTTATCACTTAATTTTTTAATCTTAATATTTTTGACACCGCCACTATTTGCAAAAACAATACAAGGAACAAATAGCATAAGTAGAATAATTGATTTCATAGTTACTCTCATAATTGAGTGGCCTCTAACGCCCAATTACGGGCAAATAATAGTTGGTTGAAATAAGTGACGTAGGAGCAAAACTAACCGTTATTTACCCTGTTTAACGAGTATCTATAACCACTTACTGTTGCGCCCATTTAGTGAGGACTACTATATCTTTAAATTTTACTAGAACAATGTTCAAGTCATGATGAATTATGGCAAAAACATGACAACTTAAAATGCAGAGCAGTTAGTTATACGACATGAGTTAATTCATTAGAAAACGTATTGAAAAAACATTAAGGCTAATGTCTCCATTGCGCACCAAGTGATTATTAAGATAACTTATTAACCCCCCAATTTTACTAACCGGTTTCAATCGCGTTTCTAACTCTAGCATGAATCATGCATTTTGAAGTCGCTTGGGTGTATATGTTAAAGCTTTACTTTAATGATTAGCTATCTCGGTAGCACTCACTAATTTTTGATACCAAAATGAAGCCACTAAAATAAATACACCAATTCCCATAAACAGAATTACTTTTTGCCAAAGCAAAGCGTTCGCGGCATCAATCATAGATAGTTTAATTATGGCTAACAATATTAACCCAAAACTGTATTTTACTGTTGTTATGCGCCTATCTTTCAAAAACAAAATTAATGCGCCATGAATAGCTAATACTGGAGAAATAAATAGATCCATGCGGTATTCAGCAAGTGAATAAAATAATGTCACATTAGAAATAGCGACGATGGAATGTAAAAATAAATCTCCATTGAGTTGTAGCGCTTTACCCAATCGTGAATGTCTAAATTTATTTTCTTTTTGATATGAAGCGGCGGCCAAAAATATAATGGGCACCAATACATAAACCTCATTTGATTGAATAAATAGCCAAGCTGCAATAACCAACAATAAATTAACAGCAATAATGAATGTCTCGTTTCTTTTTAAATGGTCCGATACATTAAGCGCATTAAAAGCCATGGCCCAATATAACGTAGCAATAAGGACAGCATAAAGCAGATTGTTTGTTTGAAACCCTACGATATTTGGAATCGCCAAACCTAGAGATAATACACCCCAACTACAAATGAATTGATAGATATGAGCAGGTTCCTTGCGATTGGTGAAATAGGCTATAGCGTAGAAACTTGAAAAGCCAATGAGTGCAATAATGCTATTTATTAACGTTAATTGTCCAATTGCAAGGGCCATAGAGAGACATGCTAAGCCAGTCAATATTTTAGCTTCTTTAAATAATAATTCGTGTTTTACTTTACGAGCCAATAACAAAGCTAATAGTGGTGAAAGCCATAACAACATTAGAGATTCTTCATCGAAACGACGAATAACCGAGCCGACCCAACAAACAGGTATCAGTAGATAAAAGAGTATTCTGACTGCTTCCGCTATTTCTTTTATTGCGCTGTCTGTTTGATATTTACGATAAAATGCCGACCATAACCAAAGCTGTAAAAATGCCGAAACTATGGCTAGTTTTGCAAATAAGGGCAACATCGTAAAGCAATAGCTATCAACCAGTAAAGCACCTTGATATGCATAGAATAAAGGCACTGTGATCAGTGTTGCTACAAAAATTTCGATCGATACTTGCTTGCAATATTTTGCTCTAAATAATAGCGATAACTGTATGAAGATGACTAACGCACCGGTCCAATTTTCTAGCCATATATGAGCGCTAGCAATAACTAGAATTGTAAGCCAAAGTACTTCAATAAACTGTAAGAAAGCTTTGACGTTATTGTGTGTGAATTTATCAAAGACTTTTGAATTGTTTATCAGTCGTTGCCATGCTGCAATGATTGCCACAATCATGATAGATATCATCCAACCATCTAGTGACTTTAAAGCAGGTAATGGGAAGTAAATTGCCAATGCTGACCAAGAATATAGAAGTGCTATCGCTGTTAGAATTTGTCCTTGATTGATTGGAGATGAAATATCATATCGACGTCCAATTGAAATTAGTAATATCCCCTCAACAGCCCATGCTATCCCCCAATAGGCATCACTAATAGCGCTAACTATTGTAAGTACGCCCCACGAGGCAGACAGTAAAATAAAAAAGTGTGTTAATTCGCGTCTTACTTTATAAAAGAAAACACTCACGGTGATAGCAATCAAAGTATTCAAAGCAAAACTGAAACTAATTTGGCTGGTAAATACATCGCTCGCTTGAAAGAATACTAAAACGCTCGAACCCGTTAGAGCAGCAAGAAAAACTAATGTCTGATTAGTTGGTGTCTTATCTTTATATAGGGTTGCCATTATATAAGCGAAAAAGAGTAAATAAAATAAGTTGATAATCCAAATAGATACTAGGGTATTTTCGAATCCTAGAATCCACTCAAGGGATACTAACGTAAACGCTAGACTTAAATGAGCAAGCCATTGTCCGACATGACGATAAGCTAAAATTAAACTACTACAAACGACAAAAGCAAGTGATAACAGATAATAAAGAGGTTCAGCGCTAATAGCATTTGAAAGTATTGGCATTGTCGCTATTCCTATTATACCTAAAGCAGAAACAACTTTGGTATCTAACCATAAAGCGATAATGTGACAAATTAACGCTATGGCCAAATAGAAAATCAATACAAATATATTGGGAAAAATCCCATAAACACTGCCAGAAAAATAGACAGTACTATAAGAAAGTAATATGCCTAACGCTACAATGGCAGTGGCGAATTCACCGAAACGAGTTTTTGTTTTTAGAACAATCCCCAATCCCATGACAAAAACAGCAGCAAGACACATTAATAGGGATTTAGAACCAGCGCCAAGTTGATCAATAAGTAGTTGCATTAAGTAACCAAAGCCAGCGAGAGTTAACCCGATACCAACTATAGTTAAAATGAAAATACCTAACATTCCTCTTTCTTTATATGACTCGTATACTTTCGTAATTGGCGAGAACCAATCAAAGAGAGAAGACAGGATTGTCTTAATAAAAATAACAATAAATGAAGGTTCAGTGGTGGGTGATGTATGCCACTCTTTTCTAGAAGCTAAGTATTCATCGGCAGTAATGACGCTAGTTTTAGACAAAACTTTTTCATCAGCTTGTTCCTGTCTAACCCAAGTAGGAGTTTCTTCAATTTTAGTGGCACTTTGCTCTTGATGTTCTATCGGTGTTTTCTCTTGGGCAAGTAAGACATTCAACCGACTTTCAACAACACTAACGCGTTCACTGAATTGAAGCTTAAGCAGCGCTAATTCTGATCTTAGCGCTTTAACTTCTTCATTCATTATTACATCCTGTAATTTTATTATTTAATAACAATATATTATGTTTTTACTGCTATTTATAGAATACTCTTAGGTACAATTCTTCTTAGCTTAACGCCGAGTTGTTTTAACATACTCTCTTCACCATCAGGATTCCATTCAAGTGTTGTTTGCCAAGCATTCTCAGGGCGCATTTCTTCTATCATGCCAGCTTTAACACTCATCGATATTTCTTTAGAAGGGATAATCGTGATGCTTTCGGTATTTAAGTTTGCGCTACGAGGATCTAAATTAAAAGTACCAATAACGGTAATATCATCGTCAATAACCATAGACTTTGCATGCAACCCAAATATTGGCATTTCTTTCAATTGACCTTGCATCACATCAGACATAATCTTTTGCCTAATTTTCGCGTCAGGTTTAAATTCATAGATCTTCACACCTGTTTTTAGCAAAACCTTTCTATCTCGTTGATAACCACTAAATGCTTCTAGGTTATCGTTTGATGCTAAACTATTCGTTAGTATTTTCACCTCAACACCATTATCAACTAATGTTTTGAATAAGTTTTTACCTAAATCAGTAGTGACTAAATAAGGCGTTTGGATAGTTACTGATTTTTTAGCTTTTTGTAAAAGTGCAATAAGGCGTTGAGTTGATAAGCCACTTCCGCCTAAAAATTCATTACCATTATTTTTACCCGGCACGTCTGAAACGTATTCAACACCGTCAATCCAATGCAGTTTTCCTGCTTGCTCAATTTCTTTAAAAACAGCAGGTAGGTTATTTATTTGGTTTCTTACCTTAGGTACAAAGTTAGCTGGGTCACAAGCATATTGGTGTAGTGCATTAAAACTAGTATTGGTTTTCTCTTTACTACTAACCAATTTATCAACCGATACACTTAAAGCATCATCCCAGAACTGGTTGAACGAAGCTTGAATGTCGTTTGTTATTCCTCCTAATAAAAGCACATCTCGATCTCTGAAGTTGAACTGATGATCATAGCCAAAATATTCATCGGCTACATTTCTACCACCCGTTATCGAAACCTTACTATCGACCGTAAAAGTTTTGTTATGCATACGTTGATTCAAACTATGAAAATTGGTCGTTAAGTTAACTACTTTATCAACGATATTCTTACCGATATTAGCCATTGGGTTATAAATTTTGATTGATAAGTTTTCATGTGCTGCTAATTTCAATAACTCATTACCTTTGGCATCAATCATAATGTCATCCACTAACAACCTTACTTTTACGCCTCTTTCTGCGGCTTTAACTAGGTAGTCGATAGCTATCAATCCAATGTTATCCGATGAAAATATGAAATATTGAACATCGATGGTTTGCTGGGCATTATCACTCAACCAAGCTCTAGAAAGCATCGCTTCAGTGCCTTGTTCTAATACATAAACACCAGTACTTTTTTTCATTTTATCTTCAAAGGGATAAAGGTATTCAGACAATACTGCTGGTGTTGTGTTATCAATCGCTGAGCAATGATCTTGCTCAGTTTCTGAGATGTGATCTTTTACACTTGAACAAGCGGATATTAGAAAAATAATTATTGATATAACTGTTTTTTTTGTTAATTTTAATAACTCAATACTGATGTTTTTTTGAGGTTTATCCATGATAAATTCATTAACTATCAATGTTAACTTGATAGTTAGCTATCCTTTTTATTACTGATGTTGATGTAAATGGTTATTTTCTACGTAAAGCATTAAATTGGGGCATTTCCCACGGGCGCATCGCAAAGAGTAAACCAATATGTTGTCTATTATCTACAGGCAATAATGCATCTTCTTGATTCAATAATGCCACTTCCTTTTTTAACTGCTTGAGTTTTCTCTCAATAATATCGATAGAAGTCTGGGTATATGTACCACGGATATAAAATCTAAAGCTATTTTCTCCAGTAAAGCTTGAAGCCATAAACTTAGCAATACCATTCTTCTCCATGTACTTTTCCAATGGACCATTAGGTCGCCATTGAAAGTTTTGCGATATTAGCATCTTATATTGATTATTAGGTAAAAGCTGGATCATTTTCAATCGATCTAGTTTGGCCATTAACTGAACACATTCAAATTGATCGATTTTATAATGATGAATGATCTCTTCAAAACTCCACCCATCTCGCACACAAGCAGCAACCAAAAATAGTTTGGTGTCGTCTATTAACTCCTGCTCTTGTTCTGCGGTTAATTGAATGAGCTTTTTCTTTTGATTTTCTACTAATAGGAATAGATCAGATAAACTGAGGCCAGCGACTTCACAAATATCTTCTAGCCTAGTCAGCGAGAATTGCTTCAATGAAAACATTCTTTTTACGTTTGCTTCACTCATATCTAATTGCTGAGCAAGTGCTTTATAAGTAATACCTTGCTGCTTAAGTGTAGATTTTAATATCTCGCATACTTCTGTTAGCTGACTCAAGTATTGTAATCCTATACTTGTGGTTGATTATTTTAATACATTACACGTTTTGGTTTATTTAAACAATTCCAGCGTCATAATCAGTCTTGTTTTTAACACACACATAAAGGAAGCAAGATGAAAACATTAAACAAGGTTATATTAATCACATTAACAATGACAAGTTTACAATCTTTTGCAGACAGCGGAGCGTCACAAAATGCTAGTGCAGCGAGCAAACATTCAGCTTTAGCTGCATCTCATGGCACAGTAGCAAGTGCTAAGTTGGGTAGTGCGGTGATTGCTACCCCACTAATCGTTGTCGGAGCTATAGGCAATGTTTCGCTAAAAGCGGGTAATGCATTAATGGAACATGCAGTTTCTACAACGCCTTTAGAAGTAACTGATAAAACAATTACCGCTGCTCCTTCTCCAGCTCAAATAATGAAGGTTAATAAACAGGAGAACTTATAATGAATAAGTTTTTAAATATCTTTTTTATAGTGATGGTGACCATTTCACTACCGACCTTAGCTGGAAGTGCTCAAGACACAGAAATTCGATTTACAGTTGAAGCAGTTGACAAATTTGCTAAAGAGGTTGAACTGTTTGCTGCTAAAGAGGGGGCAAGAGCGTTCATTATTGGTAGAGTGGGTAGGCCGGAAAAAGATTTGCCTAAAGGGATTAAGTTCACTCATACTGCGATTGCTGTCTATTCCTCAATCACATTGGATTCAGGTGAAAGTGTTAAAGGTTATGCCATTCATAACCTTTATCAAAAGGAAGGTCAGTTAAATAAAAGTGAATTGGTGATTGATTACCCTGTTGATTTCTTTTGGGGAGTTAACAGCTTAAAGGCAGGTATCATCATTCCGACACCTGATTTACAGCAGCGTATTTTGGAAGTTATTGCATACGGTAAAGACAAGCAAATCCATAACGAAAATTATTCTGTTATTGCTAATCCGTTCAATAATGTTTTTCAAAATTGCACTGAGCATACGCTAAATATTGTTAACTCAGGTATTTACCAAACAACTGATATAAATCAGCTTAAGAATAATACTAAGCAACATTTTAAACCTCAAAAAGTAAAGGCTAGTCCATTTAAGTTATTGTTAGGGAATTTGTTTGTCGATGATGTATCAACGAAAGATCACTCTGGAAAAGTTTATACAACAACATTCACTACCATAGGTCGATATTTAAAAAATAATGAATTACTAACTAAAGCCGTTGTTTTAAAAAGTAATGGTTCGACCGAGCAACTATTGTAAGTTATCTATTAGATAATCATGACTAGCTATACCCGTGACCATGTAAAAGGCATGAATTTTTTAGACTTTAAAGAGAGGCATCTTGAAGTAACACGGGTATAAATATTGAATTCATTAGTAATATGTGACGATGAACTTATTTGCAAAATGAATCCGATTTTACTCTGTAGTTAACTTTCTTTAGCAATTTCTTTCAACACTTGTTCAAAAACATCGGTTGGCTGGCCGCCACTGATCAAGTGCTTATTGTTTACAATAACTGCCGGTACAGAACTGATCCCTGCGGATTGATATTGATGCTGTAATTCACGTACTTCATCATCGTATTGATTTGAGGCCAATACTTGTTGCGCCTTCTCTCTATCTAAACCAACACTTTGCGATACATCGAGCAACATTTGATGATCACTGGGATTGCCATTTTGTTTAAAATATAAATCAAACAAGGCAAGTTTAAGTTCGGTCTGTTTTTCGAATTGTTTGGCCCAATGTAGTAAGCGGTGTGCATCAAAAGTGTTATAAATTCGGCCACCACCACGGTTGCCAAATGCATAACCTAGCGCTAATCCTCGTTGTTTGATCAACTCTCTGTTTTGCTCACTTTGCTCAACACTAATATTATATTTTTCCGTAAGATGCTCAGTGATTTCTTGACCTTCTTTGGGCATATTAGGATTGAGTTCAAAGGGTTGCCAAGTGATATCGGCTGAGATTTCAGGTGCTAATTTAGTTAACGCCTGATTTAACGCTTGGTAGCCAACAATGCACCAAGGGCAGGAAATATCGGAGACAATGTCCAATTTGAGGTGTTTATTCATAGGTTTTTCACTAACAATCGGTTTGCAATATATCTTAAGTTACTTATAGCGATAATACCAAACTCTAATGTCATGACTTAAATAGGCTTTGTAACCACAACTTTTTATAGATTAGCTTTTTATAGCTTGAAAGATTGGGGGTTGTCTTTGTCATATCGATGACAGTCATAGAATAACCTTTATCGTATCGGACTTACATTTCTTATTCTTCACTTACAACTTCTCACATTAGTCACACATTTTACAGACAAAAGGCATAAAGAAACGAACGTAATGACGTTTTATAATTTTCCCATAAATAACTAAAACACTTCACTTAGAGAAATAACATTATGAGAAAATCACTTATTAGCATTGCATTACTTTTAGCATCAGCCACTGTTTTCGCTGAAACAGAATATCCTGAAAATCCCGTATTAAGGCCACTGACATTAACAGACGGCACTATTTCAATTGGTGGCGCTTTAGCGTGGGGAGAAGAAGACAAAGAAAGCCGTGGAGAACTTAACCTAAATGCCGCCTATGGCTTAACGGATAATTTGACGCTGGGTTTTGGTGGTATTCATTATCGAGTTTTAGCGCGTCCTGACAATGAAACTGGTTTGGAATTATCAGTAGGTCTAGGTTTAAGAGGTTATCAAGACTCAACGAACAACGGTGATGCTGTTGGTTATGGTGCTGATTTAAATGGTAAATATGTAATTGATAAAAACATCGCGATGATTTTTTCTTTAGGTTATGTAAAGTGGGATGAAGAAAAATTGAAAAATAAGGATGAGTACCGCTACTCTGTAGGCCTTCAAGCAAATGTTGCAAAAGATTGGACTGCTACCGCTAGCTATACATATCGTGATTTAAAAGATTTTGAACAAAACGAGGCTCATGAAATCAATGTTGGTATTAATTACGCTTACAATAAAAATACTGACATAGGTGTATTTACGGGCTATTCAAGTTTTGATGCACAAGAAAATGGCTATAAATTAGATAATAGCCTAGATCATGTCGCCGGCGTTTATGCGGCCTATCGTTTCTAATGTACTCTACTCAAACTTTAATAGGCTGTTACTCGTAACAGCCTAGGACGTTTTAAGGAAAAGCTACGGCTCTGCTATCACTTTACATACATTTTATAAGCATTCTTACATTTGTTCGAATAGTACATCGATGCATGTTAATTATTGGGACTGCTGCCGTGAAGGAGAAGCATTTGTTGATAGGTTTATCATTACGTTGTTTTTCCACGCAAATCAGCTCTTTGCTCAAGTTTTACTTTTGTTGGCAATATACTTTTTAGTTTTATATTTCTTGTTCTTGGAATGATCTCTGCTGTTATAGCAATAATAAATTTCAACGTTGAAATTTTAATAAATAAAAGACTATGTGATTCATTTTAAGTCTTTATAATAGCGGCATTATCCCATTTAGAAGATGAACATTATGAACCCTATTATTCAATTATTAAAAGATGCCAATATTAGCGATACTCAAACGAAAGAGGTTTTTAGTGCATTAACTGAAAATCCTTTAATGGCGATGGCAACCATTGGTCAATTAGGACTTGCACCTGAAAAATTGCAAGCCGTGATGCTACAAGTCATGTCTGAGCCACAATTAATTAAAGATGCTGTTGATGAATTGGGATTTGACTTTTCAGCTGTCGAAGAAATAAAACAACAGTTGAAAAAATAAATGTAGAGTGGTGCACATTTAATACTGAAGAAAATACCTCCTACATTGTACATTTATTAATGACTTCAGTTATATTGTCGTAGCGTGGTTACTCCCACAAGAGAGACACCACGCTTATATTTTTACTTTTGGAATATTTAAGAGTTGCAGCTTTAAATTTTAGCCCGATCTTAAACGAACTTTTTAAAGTAACTATGTATCTTATCATCGACGTGCATAAATGCACCTTATCAAACCTTAGGTAATTAAGAATCCAAAATATTTTCACTCGAAGATATTAGACCTCATAGGAAAGCTCCTTTATTTTATTTTCCAATATCGGGATTATAGGAGATAAAAATTCACGATGTTTTGTCCATTTATATCGAGCTTTTGTATTAATAGCTTCCGTTACAGATTTATAACTTACCGTACTAATGCGTCCTCGATCTTTGATATGTAATTGATGGTTTAGAATATTTTCATGCCAATCTACTTTTAGAAAAGATAATAAATTTTCTAAATATTCTCGAGGGGAAGTCACTAAGTCTTCATACTTAATCTCATGTACATTTAGGTTGAAGATGCGTTTATATTCGTCATAGAGTTCTAACGTTTTTATATAAAGGTTGGCAGTATCCTCTAAGGTTAAAAAATTCATTGTAATTGTATCTAATTTAAAGTTCTGTATATAACTACTTAAACATACATCGAGAGGGTGGCGCTTCATGAAAATAATCTTAGCTTCTGGGAAAATAGTATTAATTAAATCTATATGTGGTGTATTGAGTGGAAATTTGTCTATGTAGAGACAGCCATTTTTGGGTTTTATAGTAGCCTCAACACGGTCTAAGTAAATTGTTTTTAGGCTTTCTATGTCTTCGTCTGATAGGTCATTAAGGTTGTTCGGATAAGACTCTTGTCCTCCTGGCAGGTAATTAATAAGATCAATAATGAATGGATATTCGTCGGATACTACAATGTCAGGATGAGTATTTAGTATTTGATCAAGTAATGTTGTCCCAGAACGCTGAAAGCCAAGCATAAAAGTAGGTGTAAAATTTTTGTTTTTGGAAGGTTCGTTTTGCGGATGACTATATTCTTGTTTGAAATTCTGTTTTTTCTTGTAGAAATTTATACAGTTTTTAACTAATTGTTGATACCTTGATCTGTTTTCTCCTTGCGGATCATAACGTTGTATAAGACGATTATTCATTTTATTATAGTTGCTTATCGCCGCGGTTTGTTCATCATGTAATTCGTAAATATTTCCTAACTCATGATAAGCATTTGCTGCAATATCTGCTTCTTTTTCTTGCTCTATGGAGATCTCTTTTAAATAATCTAGAGCCTCTCTATATTCTCCTTTTCTTCTTTTTAGCGTAGCGAGTAGACTTAGTACAGGAAGAAAGTTTAGATCCAATTGATAACATGCGTTGGCAAACTTCTGTGCATCTTCTAATTGGTTAGATTTTTCGTAAAGATTAGCTAAATTATAGAGTATCCACTTTGAATTAGGCTGTAATTGCAACGCTTTGTGTAATTTATTTAATGCGGCTTGTGTATCTCTATTGTCAGCGAGAGATAATGCTAACCCTAGGTATCCTTCACTATCTTCGGGGGCGAATCGAATTACGTGGTTATAACATTCGATAGACACTGTCGTCTGACCGGCTTCTCGGTATAACTTGCCTAAGCTTTTGAGGATATCTACATTGTTGTTGTCTAAATCTAATGCCTTGTGAAGATACTCAATAGCTTCTGTCTGTTTACCTTGGTGTGAAAGTACCATAGACAGGTTTTTGTAATTATCGGTAAGATTAGGGTTATTATCCAATGCACTTCGAAATACGTTTTCTGCTTCAACATAACGCTGTTCTGAAGCATAAGCTATGCCTAAATTTCCTTGCGCCTCTGCATATTTAGGCCACATTTGTATTGCTTTTATTAAAGCTGATATTGCGTTTGTTGTATCTCCAGTTTGGTTATATAAATACCCTAAATTATTATAAGCCAAATGAAAGTCGGGCTTATATTTTATTGCCTGCTTAAAAAGTTGTTCTGCGGGGCTGAAATCCCTTAATTGCATTTTCGCAATACCTAAGCAATGTAGAGAATCTATATGGTTAGGAGTTCTCGACAATATTTTAATATACATCTCTTGAGCTTGTTGCAAGTTACCTTGTTTATGCGCGACTAATGCTTGTTGAAATAATTTATTTGTCTGAAGAGATACCGAGCTTTGTAGTTTTCTTTTGGCTATTTTATTGCTACGTTTTGGCTTACGGTGACCCATTTATTTATTATCCTATATAATAAATCAAAACAATGATTGTTTTATATCTGGAGGATTTTTAATAGGACAATCAAACTGTAACTACAAAGTTTGTCAGAACCTATTAAAATCATTTATATGAATATTTAATGCTAAATTTTATAAAGTATAGAGCAATATTGCGTTTGTTGTTTTGATCCAATTTATTTCGACTTTGATACATTAGAGCAGATGAAGGGAATTCCAGTATGTTTACTTGTTGTATAGTCAACATCGATAATATAACCGTTTCACTTTACGGTGAACATTTAGGACGTAGCTCTTTAAATGCATACCGATAACGGGTACACAATAAAAAACGAATTTTGCCTTTTTCGCTAATGCCCATCTAAGTGACAAGCCAACATTTTGATAAATTTTGAGTAGGCTCATGCAAAATAGAGTAAAGGTTCTAGATGCAATTTAATTTTTATCATCATTTTTCCAGAGAACCCCTTATTTCACTCTAAATATCATTTGTAAAAATAAAGAACAACAGTAACAATATTGACATCATAATCATATCGATCTCAATATTACGTAACTGGTTACGTAATATTGAGATCGATATGAATTTTTATGCACTAACGGGAAAAATGGCATTGGGAAGTCGGCTTCGCCGCTTAGCGGATAGCTTTACTAATGAGGCTTTGAAAGTATATCAATCATATGGGGTAGACATTGATCCGAAATTTTTTCCGGTGTTCTATATGTTGAGCCATAATCAAGAGTCATCAATTTCAGAAATTGCTCGTGATATAGGTCATAGCCATCCATCGGTGAGTAAGACTGTTAAAGAGATGACAAAAAAGGGCCTCACGATAACAAGCAAAGGTAAAAATGACTCCAGAATTAATGTCGTTAAACTATCCGCTAAAGGTGTTGCACTCATCCCTATGCTTAATGAGCAGTGTATTGATGTGCAAGAAACTGTTGAACAATTGATTAAAGAGGCCGATATCGATCTATGGCGTGCCATTGAACAGATCGAAATACTACTCGAGCAGAAAAGTTTCTTTAATCGGGTGCGTCAAGTTAGGTCGACCCGTGAAAAAGAGTTCGTTGAAGTCATTTCTTATTCTGATCAATATAAAGCAACATATATTGAGTTAAATAAGACGTGGATAACAAAACACTGGCAACTTGAAGAAGCGGATATTCATGCATTAGAGTACCCAAAAGAATATATATTAGATAAAGGAGGTCTGATTTTTTTGGCGAAGTATAAAAATGAAGTTGTCGGTAGTTGTGCATTATTGAAGATGGATGATAATCGTTATGAACTTGCTAAAATGGCAGTTTCTGAAAAAGCTAAGGGCAAAGGCATAGGTTTACTGCTTGGGAAAAAAGTAATAGCACAGGCGAAATTACTTAATGCAAATAAAGTGTATTTGGAAAGTAATACTAAGTTAGTCCCTGCAATAAATTTATATAAAAAGTTGGGGTTTAAACAAGTAAGTGGAATTAGCTCTCCCTATGAACGTTGTAATATCCAAATGGAATTAACACTATGACTTCCTCTTTGAATATTGTCAGCACACCAATGTAATGAAAAGCCATTCAAGAGAGAGTTTAATCGGCTATGTTTTAGTAATCCAAGTAATTATTTATTGTCTTTCTGTACACCTAGGTTCGTTAATCGATTATTAATAAATTTGTCAATATTGGGTGGTTTTTGACATTTTACAGTACCTCCTAAATAGTTGCTAACCAGCGCAATACCATGATTTAAACTACTTGAACAATCTACTTTATTGGTTGGTCTTTCGGGCTTTTTTATTGAAGATGCAATCGATTTATCTATTTTGTTTTTATCAGTAACGCTCTGCTTATAAAAATCATCACTAGCCTTGGCGATGATATCAGCCGATATTTTTTTCTGCAGTTTTGCTAAAGCACTAATAGCAGAGGTCGTACTTTTTTTAACAAGAGGATTTTTGCTTCGCAGTTTTTTTTTTCAGTTGATATATTACTTTTATTGATTAATTGTGCAGTTTTTTCCAAAACAGGGGAAATGCTCTTGTTTGGCTTTTTCATGTTAAAAGCGTTCTGATTTGGTTTATTCTCGGCATCTAATTTTACTTTTGTTGGGTTAACAAGGTTATTATCCTTCTCTACTTTAGGTTGTTGTTTGTTATCATTAAGTACTTTAGGTTTAACATATAAGTAGCTTTTTATAACCTTATTATGTGAAGGTCGTTCGGAAGGAGTGTTGAACTGATGTTGTATCAAAAATAGTATAATGAACGCGTGAATAGCGAAAGAGAGTATGACTGTTCTAACTTGTTCTTTTGTCACTAATAATATTCATATGATCTTATAAAGAATGACTAGTAGACCCAAATTGTTTTTATTAGTTCCGTATAGAGCTAACTTGCAATTAGGTATGAAAAGGGGCGGCATTTTTGTAGGGACTATTGAATTTTTAAGATTATTTTTGCAACTATTTTTGAGGCTTTATACATGGCGATAACGCTGCAAAGGATCAATAAATACTGTCAGAAGGGTTTGCCTAGAAGCTTTTTACTCATTGAAGCCTAGTATTTACTTAACATAACTAGGCTACACATTACTCTTCACTATTTAAATATTTTTATATCTAAAATATTCAACCAGCTAAATTCAATTAACCTTATGGTTTATTGCTGTTAATAATTTATTTTTTCAATGTGCGTTATGTTTGCATGGCCATCTAATGATTTATAAATGGTAACCATTGCTGGGGTTGATGGTGCACCAGGATATACTGGCGTAGCATTACAGAAAAAAGCATAATTAGTACCAGCAACAACCTGAGTTGCAACAGCTAGCGGTTCATAATTAACACCAGCAAAATTCTCAAACGCATCTACAAAAATACTTTTGTCTTCAGTATTAATGTTACTTGAAAAGGGGGTATATGAACCAACAGTATTATTTGACATTTTAATATCCTTTTTAAAAGTTCAATATGGTTGTTGTACGCAAAACGTACAGAAATAAAGGTAGTACAAAATTAAAAGTCTACACCTATATTTTCTATTGAAATTGTAATTTACAGGTGGTTTAACTCTTAACTGTTTGAAATAGTTATGCTAAAAACAAATGAATTTTTAATGATATATCGCGACAATTTCTTGATTGTTTTTTTTCCATCGAAAAATAGCTATTGTTTGGTAACACATTGTAACTTATCGTTATTTTGTTGTTTCATCGAGGGAGATAGTTAAGTTTAATTAACGCTATTTTAAAGGTAGTGAAATTAATTAAAAAGAATCAATTAGTTGCTATCATTTTTATGCGGTTTTGTAAAACAGGGATGACATCTTCCTCAAACCAACTGTTTTTTTTAAGCCAAATATTATTTCTTGGGCTGGGGTGTGGCAATACAATTTTGTCACTCTTGAGTAAATGTTGCCATCGCATTGCCAGTTCGGTGATTGGATCTTTAGATTGTAGATGCCATTCAATGGCATATTTTCCCAAGATAATTGTGAGTTCAACATGTTTTAATTTTTCTAATAGTTGCATTCGCCATGTCTTTGCGCATAAAGGGAGAGGGGGTAAGTCTCCTGATTTACCTTTACCAGGGTAACAAAACCCCATTGGGATAATGGCAAAAATATCTTTATCATAAAATTGATTTTTATCTACCCCTAACCAGACTCTTAGCCTTTCACCGCTTTTATCATCAAAAGGAATACCTCGTTTGTGGGTCACAATTCCAGGGGCTTGTCCGACAATTAAAATTTTACTGCGTTGGCTTGCTTGAAGAATGGGTTTAGCTTCAAGTGGTAAAGAATTTTGGCATAAAGTGCATTGTCTTATTTTTTTTAGTAGCGTTTCCAACTAAATGATATTCCTTATAGCCTTTATTGAATCGTGTTGCTTTTAGCTAAGCATTTACTTAATTGTGATTTATAAAGTTGATAAACTAGGTCGTCTTTATAAAAATGTTTTATTGCGAGGTTAATCTCATTTCTATATTTCAAAAAAGGTGACTGCTTTGAAATATGTAACCACCATTCTTTTGTACCTAAGGTGAACGCATTGTTAAGTAATTCCTGCTCTACACTTAGTTGCTGCATTGCATACTCTAAACCGATACGAGAACCAATTATCGCATCCACACGATTAAACTTTAGCATAGTCATCGCTTGTCTATAACTATCTACATTGACTTTATTAAGTGTTTTATCATTGTCAAACTTGTCAATGAAATGGGCATTTCTGATAACGGCTATTGCCCGTAGTTTAGATAAGTCATGGTAACTATTAATACTGGTTTGAGCTGAGGATAAAATAATAACTTCTGATTTGGATACTGGACCAAGATACTCGACACTTTGTGAAATAGACTTGTTTTTAAAAATTAAAGCACTGTCTAGGGTGCCAGTCTCCAGTGAATGTAAAATTCTTGCATAAGGATAATTAACTAAATTAAAGTTGATATTTGATTTTGTTAATATCATAGTTAAAAGCTCAGATATGGTTGCTTTACAGGCTTTGTTTTCATCGAATGATGAAAATGGTGAAAATGATGGCATACTCGCGTTCAAGCTCAAGCCAACCTCATTGGCAATGACGTTCCCACAACACAATGTTAATATCAAAGAGAGTCGAGTTAAAAATTTTGACATAACGTTGATTATAACTCCTAATTTAATCACTTTAATTTGTTGTTAACTTAATAGGGTATAGCCATTTACGTTTAGCAGTCGCTTTTATCTATCTCAGTTGATAATTGAAGTTATCAACCCTTTTGGTTCAATCTGAATAATCTTGTCATGCTTTATATAAAATTGTACTCGTGACTAACTGCTTATATTAACTTCATTTAAGCATGCTGATGCAAAAATCTCCCTATTAGACTGAATAATAATCCTAGTTATGTCACTTAGTACTATTATTCAGTCTCAATAGAGAAAGATGCCAAACAAGTGGAAGTTATGCAGAGACCATAAATCATTCTATTTTTTACCGTCCTAATTATAGCCACTTTTTTTAGTATAGAGCTGATTATAACGCTCAACAACAAATAAAGAGCAACGAATATGTTAATTTACGACATTCGTTCACAGTAACTGCTTTCATGCTTTTAGAGAGAACACAAAATGATTATCTACAACTAATTACATTATTTTACTATGTTTTTTTTTTTATGTAGTTAGAATTGATGCAATTCGATTTGAGAGCAATTTACAATGTTTGAGTTTTCTATACTAAGTTCGACGATCATTAGTTTTCTTGCGGTATTCCTCGCCGAGTTTGGTGATAAAAGCCAGTTGATCTGTATTGCTCTTGCTACGACTTATGCCGCGCGAGCAGTATTAATTGGCGCTATTTCAGCTTTTGCACTGCTAAATATACTTGCCGTTGTTATCGGTACAACCTTTGCTGCCAACATTCCGGAAATATTGGTGGCAACGGTCGCCATAACATTATTTACTTACTTTGGCGTTAGTTCATTATTGTATAAAGAAGGTGGTAGTCGTGATGATGTACATATCTCAAACGAAAGTATCATTATCGGTGTATTTAGCTTAATTTTCTTTGCCGAATTAGGTGATAAAACGCAATTTGTTATTATGTCGCTTAGTGCTACCAAAAATTCCCTTGGTGTTTGGTTAGGTTCAACACTGGCGGTTGCATGTACTACAGCTATTGGTATTTATGCAGGGATTTTACTCTTTGATAAAGTTAAAAAATCAACATTACATCGTGTTGGCGGTATCGTCTTTTTATCACTAGCAGCAATAACGCTTTATCGTCATTTTTATTAGCATACACTTAGCTGGCGACTACAATATATTATGTATAACTGCTACATACCTACATTTTTAAGCCTTTATTATTTATTGGTGGCGCTTTATACCCGTTACGCTTCAAGATGTAATATCAGAGTTAGGCTAGGAAATTAGGCCAAGACGCGATACGAAGCTAATGCTTATTTCCTTATTAAACACTGCAATGTTAGGCTCAGCCACTACAGGGAAATTGAGAAAGAGTCATCTCCTACGCTTTGATTTTGATTACAAAATAACTATTATTGAAGTGTCGACCTTGTAGTTAACTCTATCTTGGTTTGCTTAAACTTACATCTGGAACGGATATTGGAACTTTTTTTTGAATTTATGTACTGCTGTTATTGGCAAAATAGACATTAAAATTCAATTTGATTTAGATTATAACTTCCACTTGTCCATAATTTTTTTATAAGTCCCGTCTGCTTTAATTTGTTGTAGCGCATTAGTTAAGGTAGCAACAGTTTTATCTGATGTAGTTAATTTCGTAGCGATAAAGAGAGCACCTGGGAAGTCATGTAGTTCAACGAAAGTTTTAATATCCTTCTTATTGAGCCCTATGCTTTTCATTTCTCTATCTATTGCAACAAAGTTGGTTAAAATAAAGTCGAGGTGTTGTTCGAATAACATACCCCACATATGTTTATAATTGACAGATAAATGTAAGTTATTTTCTGTCGAAAACCCTGAGTTTTTTAAATATTTCTCAGAGTAATAACCGCGAATTGTACCCACAACAAATGATTTAGCTTGCTCTAGATTACTAATGTTGATATCTGTACGGCTGCGCAATCCAACCAAGAAAGCTTTGCTTTTATATATTTGCCCAACCCATTGAAAATGCTCTTTCCTATCAGCACTTTTCATTAAAGAAAACATGAATATATTATCTTTGTTTAATGTTAATTCATAACTACGGGCAAATGGCATTAACTCAATACTAGCGGAAAGTTTTGTTCGCATCATTAACACTTCAATAACTTCAACTAAGGCTCCTGTTGGTTTTTTATTTGCATCCAAAAAATGAAATGGCGGTAAGTCCTCCGCAACAAACCTAAGTTGGTTTGCATGACTTATCAATGAAAAACACGCTAATATTAAGGTAACGAAAGTTTGCTTTAACATATACTGCATATTAGTGTTACCAATCTTGATAATGGATGATTAAACTTAAACTTGATTTATATCCAAGCTATTTCAATATGTTTGTTCAGTAGTCCCCTGAGGGGGAGAAGCGATTTACGCCGCGTTCTTGATTTTGACAAGGTTCTTAGATGAATTTAGGGCAACGTAAAAGCAGTTGCTAAAAGTAACCATTTTCCAAAATTAGTACCTTGCCTGCATGAAGGCAGATACTTAGCTTTTGTTTGGAACTAAAAAACTGTGCTTAAATCATTTCTAACTCCAAGTGAATTATGCACTTTGAAGTTGTTTTGGTAAATATCAATTACTTTAATAGTTTCAACATCTTTAAATGCCCCACATATTCAAATGCTATGTTGCTTACAAAGAGGCAGTACATAGAACTTGTTTGGTACATAAAAAATGCTTTCATGCCCGATAGCCAACTATTGAGCAATCAAGCATTTTGAACTTGAAAACGCATCCTCATTAAAATTTGGTTAATTAATCAAATTTTTATTAGAATTCAAATGAATTGTATCTAATTGATTGATCGCCAATATGTGCAGGTACTGATGTATTTCCTCTTGCGTTAATATGGTGTACTAACGAACTTGGTAAGCCGGGATACGCCGATGACACATAAAATTTGCCTGCTTTGTAGTTGCTAAAGTGCATAGTCAGTTCTATATTCGCGCAAGAAACTCCGCGACAATGATATTCATAAAAGCCGTTGCGAATGCTTTTTTCATCTAAATAGCTAATATTCTGCTTTCTTGCCTCTATATTCGTTAACCCTGATACAACGGGGATATAAAGTTTAATGTCACTCAAGTCTTTAGAGTCTGTAATAATTTTCGCAGTTACAGAGTAATTATCTCCATTTCTTTTTGTTTCAATGATGTTAAGTACTGGTTTTTGGTTCTTTGTTATATTGCCTATTTGAGCGTCAACCTCTGCAACGTAACTACGTTTATTACTCCAAGGAAGCAACTGACTTAATTGGGGCGCTTTTTCAAATGAACTGGTGAGAGAGTCTGGAATTAAAGCTCGTTGGTAACCATAGCTGATAAAAGCTTTACCTTGATCGTTTTCCACATAATTTATATTTAATCGTTGTGGTAGCCAAGACGAATGTGGTGATTGTAAAGCCGTCCAACTTAACGAAAGTACAGTTATCAACGCTGAAAAAATTATCAATTGGTTAAATGATTTTTTATCATATTGGTTGAGAACTAATATAGGTAAAGTTGAGACGGCAATGAGGCCAAGTACAAAACCTATAGCGACAGAAAGACCATAACCTAGCATGATTATGATGATATAAGCGATAGGCATAAACATAATTGCACTGATCACTGCCGTCATAATTAATACACTAGAGCGAGCATTATGACTTTTATCAGATAATTGACTAAATACTATTTGTCCCATGAGGCTTGCAAAAGCGGGAATAATAAATAGGAAGCTTATTCCTGTTAACCATATACTGGTGGCTAAACTTAGTATTATCCATAAAAAAGATACGGCATTGATTGTGCTCTTTACTGTTAAATTCTTAACAAGTATCTTACCTGTCAATAAACTTAGCGTTAGCACACTAAACCAAACAGCAAATTGCATTGGCAGACTGTTTGCGTGCCACGGTGCGTGATAACCACTAATGAATCGAACTGATATCAAGATTATATAGGCAGCGAGTGTTGATATGGTTAAAATAATAAGCAGAGAAAAAAAACTTTTTATGGGTTGTTGAATACTGAATGTTTGTTCTATGTTGTGTTGATGTTTTTTACGAGTAATAACTAAAGTGGTAATGAATAAAACCAAACAAATTGATGATAACCATAAACTGGTCGTTTCTTGCCAACTAATAACAAATAGCCCTAAAATATCACTAAAAACTAAATTGCCTTGTGCGGTATTATTAAGGTCTTGATCTTTAATGATCTTTAATACCCCCCAAACATTATCTCCATGATGTTGTAAGCTGCCTTTGTCTAGATTTGAAATATTATCTAATGGGGTATGGTAATGCGCTAACCGCTCGGCATGAGCAAAATTTAATCCTTGTAAACCATGTTCTTTAAACACTGTTAAGTCAGTATCGTTTGGTAACGCTTTATATACTTCATAAAATAAAGAACTACTTATCGGAGCGGGTGTCGTATCAGCATAGTGTTTCACTAACCAGCCACTATTTTCACCGGTTTCAAACATAACACTTTTTCCCGTACTACCCCGAGCCTCAACATTTAAAGCCAAGGTTAATTCTTTAGCTAATGGATGTTGTTCCATAAAGGCTTGTGCGCCAAATAAACCAAACTCTTCTCCTTCATTAAATAATAATACGATGGTATTGAGAGGTTGCTTTTCTAAGGTAAGTAATCGGGCTGTTTCTAGCAATGTGCCAACGGCTGCACCTGCATCACTGCCTCCGGGCCCCGCGGGTACTGAGTCATAATGGGCAGCTAACAAAATACCATTATTATTAGAGCTTGTTCCTTGAATTTTCACTATGATATTGCGAACTTGTGCACATCGAGCAAAGCCACGTTTAGAGTCTCTACATATTTGCGTTTGCTGAATTTCTGCGTGATACCCGATGTTTTTTAATAATCCAACAATTCGTTGCTCAACTATTCTATTTGCTGCGCTATCAACAGGGTGAGGTACTTGCTCTTTAGTGAGCCGCTCTAACATATTAAAAGCACGTTCACTGGAGAATACGCTTTCAGGTGCCGTTATTGGTAATGGTGTTATGGTGGAAAATTGTGACTGAATAAAAGCGGCGATAAAAATAAAAAGGGCGAGTGTGATAAATAAAGGGTTAGCTTTAAACCTCATAAATGATGAAGACGAGAAGTGGACTGATTCCATGGGCAAATTTCTTTTTATTATTATAGTTTCCCTAATGTAGCATTGATTATTGAAAAATGACTAGGGATAAAGTTAATAAAAATCAGAGGGCTACTGCTTTATTTAAAGAAATAAATATTTTATGGGCAGTGGAGACTATGGCGGTAGTTAGAGCATCTAGGGAAAGGCGCACGCTATGATTTATGACTTACATCATTTTGTATTGGATCGTAAAGCCGATACTAAATAAAAAACAGCGATTAATATCTTAAAAACATTGCTTAACCTATTGAAAGAAAATCTAATGTTTATGAACGTAAAGTTAAGGTCACTAATACAATACCATGATCGCTACTCTCGCCATCTCGGTCAAAAATAGGGTTAATTAAATGTCGATCGTAAGTTTCATAAGCACTGACTTGATAAAGACTGTCGTGATAACTGGCATCAAATTCACAAGACAATAAAATGTAATCAAGAACGGAGCTACCACCACCAAAATAATGTGTTGGCGTACGAGTTGCTATATTTTTATGAAGAGTTTCATCTGCAGTAGTAACTTCATTTGTTACTGCAAATAAATCCCAAGCGTCTTTTAAGCAATATTTAGCAAGGTAGGTATTACAATCAATGGTAGAAACGAAACGTAAGGTATTGGTAAGGATATGATTCAATACACCATCTGTTAGACTATTATTAAAGTCCCCCATTAATACCATAGGGTAACCCGTAGTCTCACGGCGTTCTATCATATCAATCAGGAGTAAAGTCGCTTCGCTACCTCGTTGTATGGTTGATCCCCAAGAACCCGCCACTTGTGTTTTTAGGCTTTCAATAATTGTTTTTTCTGCTGAAAAGTTATTATTTTTCTCATCGACTTCTATCATTGAACGTTTAGATTTTAAGTGCACAACGTAGCAATCGCAGTAGCCTATGTGGGGGACTTCAATCGTAGCCCTTAATACTTTTCGTCGGAAAGAGAAGTCGTTGGCTAAACCTAATGTTTCAGCAAGATCTGCATTTGTTTTTACAGCAACCATATCAACAATAGGATAACGAGACGCTATAGCGACAACCGGAGATTGATATATAAAATCATCAATGACATGAGGTTGATCAATTACTTCAAAATATCGATAACCCTGAGCCATTACTAAATTCTTTAACGACGTTGTACTAAAGACCTCTTGAAAACCGATAATGTCAGGCTGATATTCACGTAAATATTCAGTAATCCAATGTTGTTTTTTTTGCCATTGCTTTGCACTATAAATACGCTGAAACTCATAAAAAGCATTAGGTGGTTCAAGGTAATTAAATAAATTGAAGCTAGCTACTTTAAGTTGCGTATTTGATATGGCTTCAGCAGGGAATAACTGATTTATATCTTTTTTATCTTTATGATTGATGATGTTACCCCGTTAGAAATGATAAAGGATAATTGTAACTCATCCTTTATAAAAGTTATCAAACTAAAAATAAACAAATTAAACCACCGACATAAACTTGTCTCGTTTCAAAGGTCACACTTTTTATTTGATAATTAAATACACTGAAACATAGGTAAAATAAAAAACTCCCGTCTTATCCATTTTTTAGTTTAATAATCTAAGTGGTCTTGAAACATCGATTCATATGGAATGACATTTGAATTCTATATCTAATCTTTTTTCAATGATGACACTTTTACATTAGTTTTACATTGGCATGCTTAAACAGCTGTTATTGTGCTCTTCTATTTTTTTATTCACCCATCCAAAGGGCGTACACTATGCGATCTACTTATCTATTGGTAATAATATCTATGATATTATTACCGTTTTCCAACAATTTATTGGCGCAAGAACAGGCGGCTAAAGGAGAGCCGATACAATATAATTTTGGTCACCAATATCAAATACAATCAAAAATTCTATCCGAAGAACGTCAATTACTAATATATGTTCCTGATGAATACCAAAAATCCAACGATAAATTCCCTGTTGTTTATATATTACAAGGCAATATACACTATAAACATGCCACCATCTCAATAGAAAAATTACAAAAGAGTGGTTGGATGCCAGCAAGCATTGTTGTTGCAATTCCCGATAATAAAGGTACCAATACACGTGATTATCGTAATCAAAGTGATAATTTTTTGCGATTTATCAATCAAGAAGTACAGCCTTTTGTCGCTAGTAACTTTCGTGTAAATGGTTTCAAAACACTTTATGGTCACAGGGCCTCTGGTAAATTTGTATTAGATACCTTTCTTAGTGATCCTGACGAATTTGATATATATATATCAGCAAATCCAAGCTTTAGAGAGGAAACAATCACTAAGTTCTCAAGGTTGTTGGAAAAAAACAAAACTCTTAATCAAGCCTTGTATTTTTCCATGGGCACAGTCGTTGATAATGGGCCATATAATGTAGAACCAGCTGAAAAACTGGCTGAGTTGCTTAAAAGTAAAGCTCCTAAGAGTTTACAATGGAAGTATCAATACCTACCATTACATGGTGCTCATGGTTCAGCGAATGTGACGTTGTACGATGGCCTCTCTGAGACGTTTTCTGACTATCTTGGTAAACCTTACAGTTACCAAGAATTTGTCGATATCAATGGCATGGAAGGTATTAAAGCTTCCTTTCGAGAACGCGCAAAAAAATATCATATCTCAGATAAAGTCGATATAGGGACATTTATGGGATTGGGTTTTAGTTTTTTGGACAATGGTCACCCAAATGAAGCGGTTGAATTAATTACTGATGCGATTAATAATTACTTTCCTGAATCGATACAACTTTATAGAGTATTAGGTCGAGCCTATTTGAAGATGCAGTCTTATGATCAAGCTTATAAAGCCTATGAAAAAATGGTATTGAAGGCTAAGCAACAAAATCATCCTCGACTAGATGGTTTTGAAAACCTGCTAGGGCAAGTAAAAAAGAAGATGTAAACCTTATTGCTTACTGAGAGCGTTTATTAAAAGAGTCTAAAGTATGAAAATGAGTAAAATCTGTCAACGTTTGAACAAAACGTTGTTGGCGGTGTTAGCCAAAATTAATGAAGAGGCGATGCAAGTCGATGGTTATAGCCATTTAAATCATACTGTTCAGTTCGATTGTTTCCCAAGTAGTTTGTTAGTGCATTGCCATTTTAGTGATGAACAACAGTTACTTGTGGCGAAAAGTAACCTTATTGAAACAAAGTTACAAAAGCAGTTGCACAAATTACTTTTTAAAAAAGGGATAGTGTTAAAAGAGCCTAAAAAGAATTTAAAACTGCAAGGTCCAGTTTAGGGCTGGCCCAAATTATCGACTGCAAATGTATCAAGCCTCAAAAAAGTCAAATTGCTTATACTGCATTCAATTCGGCTTAATTGAGCTACTTTAACTCTAATGATGACATTTGGTAGTTTGATAATTTTTTGGAGTTAGGCGTTATTATCTTAGCTCCAATTAAAGTTTATGGTTCCGTGGGTATTATTGCATTTTTACTATCTACATTTTTTGCTGAAGTCCCTGTATAAAAACCGATAGCAACAGCCGCAACTGAAGAAAATGAAAAGTAATAAGCTTCAAATCCTTTAATAGGGGTTCCTATTGCACTTAGTATCAGTACCACAACTGTAACAAAAAGATAGACAAAAATAGTGCTAAATAACATCAGTTTTCTGGCTCGTGTCGTATTTCCTTCTGCCCATTCAATTAATTTCTTCACTACTCCTTCCTCCTAAGTTACGAATATACTTTTTGAGCTAACGCCGTTTTAATTGAAAAAATTAGACGGCTAACTTTGTATTATTCAATACGTTACACTATTGGTTGTCTAATAAATAGACAGTGCGTGGCGTTTTATTCATTTTAAATTTTTATTCATTTTAAATTTTTGTACATTGCTTAAATCGCCTATTAACGACTGCCAGTTGTTCGGTGTACGTAAGTAGATAAATTTAACGCGATATGACGATGATTTCATTGTCTTGCTAGCTATGTAATAGGTTAATTTTAGGGGAATGTCGTTGAGTATAATCGCTAGATGTAATCTTGGTTGGCAAGATTGCTTTTTCCAGTAAAGCGTAAACAATACAGCTTATATTTGAAGCTGATTAGTAACATTTACTCTCTCTATTCGTTGGCTTGTAGTATTCAATAAATACTCAATACCCTTATATAATATGTTGAAAAATAGTTGAATTGTGCTGATTTGACATATTAATTTTGATGGCGTACCTTGAATTTGCAGTATAAAAAACAACCACAAATAAATAGCCATTAAAAGGAAATAAAAATGACACAACAGGAAATTGATCAGTTATTTAATGCCAATGTTTTGGAAATAGATAAGTTAAATACGGCCTCGGGTTCAATGATAATAGCCTTGATACAAGGCATTGAGTCAAATGGTCCCGCTTATATAAGGCTCAGTGGTGCAGTGAACGAAGGGCACAGAGTGAATTATGAACATATTTCAGGGGATGCTAGTCTGGTGAGTCGAGTAGGTGGTTCACTTGGCTTGATTATAACCGACAATAGCATAGAGACACGTCATGCTTAAAAAATTTGCTATTTTTGCCGCCTTAGTTGCGGTTTTTACTATGGTGGCTTTGGCCTTTATTACCGCACGCTATATCGATAAAGAAGAAATACTGCGTGTTCAAAATGAGATGAGTGCTCTCCAACAAAGTAAAACAGAGATAGAGGCTTATGTTGAGACGTTAGAAGAGCAGAAAAAAGAACTGAATAAGACGATTGTATTAAAAACCAAAAATATTGAAGCGAATAAAGTTACTATCGCAAAACTGGAAAAAGAGCGTCTAGACAATCGACTTAAAGTGCGTCAGTTGAGAACAGAAGATGAATTGGAAAAAGCCTTTGCAAAGGCCTATCCACAGCTGGTGGATGTCAGGAATTTTGGGATTACCCAGATTGAAGACCCTGAGGCTAAAGTCACATTACCTTTTTATGTTATTCCCGCCTGGTTTGCTCAAACTTTTATGAGTGAACATAATGAGTTGCTTTTCTTTAAAAAAGAGATTAAAGAGTATAAAGCTAATGAGAAATTATATGGCACTATTTTTGAACTTAAAGATGAAGTATTTAGGCTCGAAGCAGAAAAATCATCGGCTTTTAAAACGGGATATGATGAGGCCTATACTAAATACGAATTGCTCAATAAAGACTATATAAAATTGTTAAAGGAGCCTCCAGTCATTGAAGTTAAGCCCCCATCATTATGGATGGCATTGGGTGGTACAGCATTGGGCTTAGCGCTGGGTATTGGAATTTAATAAGCATTATTAGTCACGATTAAAATGGAGAAGGTTATGAATAATGGAGAGGCATTTTTAAGCAAACGTCGCGAGTTAATTAAACGTGGTGAAGGCTGTATACCCCATATGTATTTAGATACTGTAGGAAAAGTTACGATAGCGGTGGGAAATATGCTACCTAATGCTGACGCCGCTGTAGCACTTCAATTCATCCACAGGGAAACTGAAAACCTTGCAAGCGAGAGTGATATTCGTGATGAATTTGACATTATGCAAGCGCAAGTGCCAGCAAAATTAGCATCAAGTTATAAACAGTATACCAAGCTGGATTTAAGTGATGAATTTATTGATCAGTTATTAGAAAAGAGACTCGATGAGTTTGAACTTGGTTTACAACGTGACTTTGATGACTATAGCGCTTTTCCAAATGAAGCCAAACTTGCTTTGATGGACATGGCTTTTAATTTGGGCAATAGTGGCTTGATTAATAAGTTTCCAACCTTTACCCGCGCTGTTCGAGCTCAAGACTGGCAAGCTTGTGCCGCTGAATGTCGTCGAACGGGAATATCTTCAGATCGTAATCACGAAACCAAAGAGTTGTTTGATGTCATTAGTTAGGAGGTAAAGACAGTTCTTTTTCGTAATAGACGACGTTTTTTCTTCCTAAGAATCCCTTTATAAAGCCGGTGATAAGCTTTCAATAAACCTTGCCACATCGTTAAATATAGTGATAATCATGCAAGGTTTTATTTGCTGAGTTAATAAAGTGCAATTATTAGAAGTAGAGTGTTTAGGTAAAACACTACGATTAGAAGGTTCAATGGCGGGATGGCAACAACTATTTTGGGATGAGCAATGTGTTTCACAAATTAATGCCAGTGTCGACAATGAAACTTTTGTCCATCAATTTCCACTGCAAAGTGAGCAAGGTGAGTTACAAGTTGAGCTCAAAGGGTCATTAAATTGGCAACCTTTTGATCTTCAATATCAGCTTTTGATCAATGATGAACTCTTGCATGAAAATACTTTCAATGAAAAAGACATAGAGCAACGCCAAGTTAGTCAAGGTAAAAAACAAGCCATGAAGTTTAGTTTCATTGGCATGGCTGGCCTTGGTTTGAAGCTTTTAAAAAGTGCTAAGGTAATTAAAGTCTTGTTTGCTGCAGGTAGCTTGGCCGCCTATAGTTGGTTATTCTCTATTGAATTTGCTATTGCGCTGCTACTTTGCCTTGTCTTCCATGAATATGGTCATATTAAGGCGATGAAGTATTTTGGACTGAAAACCAAAGGTATTTATCTTATTCCATTTGTGGGCGGCTTAGCCCTTAGTGACGAAAAAATTAATACACGTTGGCAAGATATTGTTATATCGATAATGGGACCCTTTTTTGGTTTGATACTGTCCATTACCTGTTTAGTTGGCTATTGGCTCACCGATATAGAAATACTTGCAGGTTTAGCTGTATTTAATGCATTGCTCAATTTATTTAATATGCTACCTATACTGCCTTTAGATGGTGGTCATGTGCTTAAAAGTATTGCCTTTTCAATTAATTCTCGTATTGGTTTAATCGTTTGTATATTAGGGGCGATATTAGGGGTTTACATCAGTTATTACTTTGGATTAGCGTTGCTAGGTTTTTTACTCGCTATAGGTAGTCTTGAGATATTCTTTGAGTATAAACGTCGACACTTAAGTGAACTTCTACCACTTAATCGTTATGCCCAAATTGTTTCCGCGCTTTGGTATGTTATAACGTTAGGTGGTTTAAGTGCTGTTATTTGGTTTGTTGGTCAAACAGAAAATGGTGCCTTATTATTACCACTTAAAATACTTGGGAGTTAATGTAGGACTCCGTTTTAAGCTAAAGTGAATTAGGTGTCCTGAAGGTATCACTGAGATACATTGCGTCAGCTTTCCTTTGGATATTGTCGTTATTACGTTTAAGTTTAATAACATACATCAACTACTTACACTAACCGATTATTGGCCGATATAGCCAATTAACAGCTGTGTTAATTGATGACTCTGGTGTGAAGGCAGATGGCTAAGTTCTACAATAAGTTGTGCGATAATTTTGGCATAGTTGCATTGTTTTAGGATCTAAAAAAGGCTGTGGATTCAATCCGCAGCCTTGATAATAATTATTCAATTAATGAGAAAACACAGTAAACTCCACATCTTTATATTCGGCAAAGCTACTCAAGGATATTTTCCATTCACCCGCTTGCGGAAATTCAATAATGATTGTCTCTTGGTTGTCGCCTCCCGCTGAAACGATATAATTTAATGAGTCATCATACTCTTCAAAATCGAAGTCTCCATAATCCCCTGTATAGGTTTCATCTACATCATCATATGCCAATAACTCAGCAGTAATATCGACATCACCTTCGCCGCCACTAGTAGCAATGTAAAGCACATTGATCCCCTCAGGAACATCTAATACAAACTCCATAGACTGTTCATCTAAGGTATAACTAATCGTTTCTTGAAATGCGAGAAAGGTATTGTCACCATCAATTTCACCATCAATTTCACCATCAATTTCACCATCAATTTCGCCGTCAGTCTCACCACCTTGACTGCCGTTCATGCCAGAAGGCTCTTCATTGCCTCCAACCGCACTATCTATCCAAGTTCTTAATGATGCTACATTTGCATAAACACCGTATTTATTGGCTACAGCACAACCTTCACCCCAGCTTACAACGCCAACTTGAATCAAATTTTTTCCACTATTAATCACTAATGGACCACCACTGTCACCCTGACAGGAGTCTTTACCACCATTAGCATAGCCAGCACAAATTTCGGTATCTTGTATTTGACCATTATAGGAGGAAGCTTCATTACAAACTTCATTTTCCACATAAGGCACTGATACTTCATGAAGTTTATCTGGCGATTGACCGTCTGATTGTAGCGTCCCCCAACCAGATACGATCATTGATGTACCTGCTTTTACATTGGCATTAAAAAATGCGTCATCAGCTAAAGCAATGACTTTTGCATTTTTATCAGTGATTTTTCCTGCCAATTTAAGTAAGGCTACATCTTTGGAAAGGCTTGGATATTCTTGATGGGTATAAGTGGTTGCCACTTGGATTACTTGACCTGAACCGTCAACTAGGCTTTGTGCTCCAACACGAACCTGCATATTGGGATTTTTACCGTCAACATCTTCCATACAATGTGCGGCGGTTAATATCAAGTCATCACCAATAATAGAGCCACCACAAAAGTGACTGCCTGAAGTTGATTGTATTGAAGCTTGGTATGGGCGAGTAAAAGGCTTTGACTCTTCTCCGCCGACTATTCTTATTTCCCCTGGTTCGCTAATTGATTTGATGGTGGTACCTGAGAAAGCGGAGGTACTGGCAAAAACGGCTATTGCAATGAACGATTTATTTAACATAATACTTTCCTATAGTTTGGTTGGACATAAACTGAATAAGTAGGTTTGTTTTGCGTTTTGAACAGCTTCATTATTTACATAGAGAGAAAAAAACTATAGTGATGAAATTTGTAAAAATGTATCCTCTTGTATCTAGCAATGGCTAGATAAATTACATTGATTTTTAAGGGGATTGTCATATTAGTCTGTACTTTTTTTATTTTTTACTACTCAAGATAAAACAATGAAAGGCTAGCTAATACGCTGTTAATGAAAAGAATAAAACATTAATTATTTTAGTTTAATGAGTTGCTACAAGCGGATACATTACTCTACATTCCCTTGATATTTGTTTGTCTTGAAATATGCTTTAATAAGCCGAGTAATGGTGAATAGCAAATTCCATGCATGAGAAGCTACCAATCTATTTATATTGGTAATGTATTAACAAGTTGGTAATGACTAGATGCGAAGTATTTTTGTTAGAATCTATATGGGAATGTTGCTGGCGATAATTTGCATTGCTTTGCTTATTTCTGTTGGAACATATTACTTCAGTAAATATCGTATAACGGCTCATATGTATCAGAACTATGGCGGAACTTTTCAACTTATAGGTGAAGGGGTAACTCGACATCAACAAAAACAAAGAACTCAATGGTTAGCCGCAATAGAGAAGCTTAGCAATTTAAAATTCCAGCAATACAGCTTATCAAATAAACCTTTAAATAATAGACTCTTAAAGAAATTGAAACAGGATAAGTTTGTCTTTGAGGTAGATAAGTTACTGTCTACGGGGGAAGTTTATATACTACTACCAAACAAAAATGAGTACTTACAGGTAAGACTTTCTGATTTCGGTAGTTCCTTGGTGCGGCTCAGTACCTTTTTAATACTTAATGACATTGGTCGCCATAAAAATCAAGAACGACTTACCGCTCTGGAAACGTTGCGTACTATGTTCAAGTATCCCATTCATTTGACAAAATTGGACGACTTAGATATCCCGATTGTGAATTTACGGGCGGTTAAAAAAGGTGATATTTCAGTGGTCTTGAGTAACTCTACAACCAGCACTCCAACATTAATGGCTTATGCTCCTGTAGGCAAAAGCGCTTATGCTTTGGTCTTAGGTAGCATTCCTGTTTTTGATTGGTTTCCATTATCTTTAATTGTAGTGCAGATACTGTCAATTTTGATACTGATGGCGGCAACAAGTTTCTTTTTAGTAAGACCATTAGAAAAGCGTCTTGAATCGGTTGATAAGCAAATCGATCGTATCGGTCACGATAAAGACTTATCCATGACAACCCCTTTGAGTTCAGATGCTATTGGTAAATTGTCAAATACGGTTAATTCGATGGCAACACGAATTCATCGATTAATCGATGCTCAAAATGACATGATCAGGGCGATATCTCATGAGTTAAGAACGCCAATTACTCGCATACGTTTTAGAATGGCAATGATTGAAGTTGAGAATGAAGAAGACTTCTCTGGCATTGAAAAGGATTTAAATATACTAGAAACCTTGATTGATGAAGTGCTGACTTTTTCAAGAATGCAACAGGATAAACCTGTGTTATCTATTGAGTCGATACCCTTAGATGAGTTGATAAATGAGCTTACATCATCAGCAAAAGTTGTAAACCCAGCAATAGGTCTTGAATTGCCACCTACAACAGAATGTTATGTGCAAGCCGATAGACGATATCTCTTTCGAGCGTTAGAAAACCTGCTGTTAAATGCCCAAAAATATGCGATAAAAAAAGTAGAGATTGGTTACAAGTTAACAAACGAGCAGCAAACTATCTGGATAGCAGATGATGGTTTAGGTATTCCTGAGCATGAGCGCGCTACTATATTTGATCCCTTCAAACGTTTGGACTCAAGCCGTGATCGTAAGTCAGGTGGTTATGGACTTGGATTGGCTATCGTGAAACAAATAGCAAATTGGCACGAAGGCAATGTTGAAATAAGTGATAGTGAAAATGGCGGGGCCAAAATATCGTTTAGTTGGCCAAATAAAACAGGGGCGCAGGAGAAGTTCGGTGTCAAAAATATCAACACAGATACAAACTAGTCGATGGTTATGTTAGCCAGAGTTGCTTTATTAACCTGCTTGTTATCAATGCTACCAAATTTTACGTGGGCAGATTCTTTGGTATCTAAAAATCCCACAGAAAAAACTAAAATAAAACATTCGTCAAAAAATACTGAAATTAATACTAATCAAAAGGACAAGAGCGAAGCTGAAATCCTTGAGTCGTTGGATAATCTAAACCAACAAGGTAACAATGAAATATTTCTCGTAGAATCACAAAACAGCCTGATTGAAAACTCGCAAAAAGTAAAAATTAATGGCAAAAATAAAACCAGTAATGACGCGGTTAATGATGAAGAACCGTTGCTTGATGACGGTTTCGATGAGCTAGATCTCGGTGAGATGTTTACCGACTTAGAATCTGATGTGCTTAATAAGGTAATTCAAAAGGAAAAAAGTAAAGGCTCTACAAAAAAGGATAAAGCTGAAGAAAAGTATGGTGTTGGTGTTGTTGGTGATGAGGCCGTGTTAATTAATACGCTAGATCATAGTAATTTAATGGACTTTGAAAATGAAATTGATATATGGAGCAAGAAAAAAGTTGAAAATAAAAAAAATAACAAAACAAAAAGCTCTAATAATTAGAGTACAAAAGGTCTAAACGTAAGAGGTATATTAATGTCGGTATTTAAATTTAATAAACAATTGTTGATAATCATTTGTTTGATGCAGGTATCTAGTCTTCAGGCATTTCAGGTTTCGAATTCCGAATTATTAAAAAATGCTATTTCGTTACGACAAAGTGGTCAGTATGAACAATCTGTTGAAATTTTAGAGCAGTTAAAAAGCCAATATCAAGACCATAAACGCGTCAATATTGAACTTGTGATTAACTATATAAATTTACAGAAAATCCCAAAAGCACAAAACACCATAGACCATTTATCTGTTTTGATATTAACTGAAAATGAAAAAGAAAAACTGGCTTCATTGCAACAATTGGTTGATAAAACGCCACGAGAATTGGTAAAAAAACATTTTTACTCAGTGGAGTTACTGGCTTATTACGGCATTGATAGCTTGTCATCACTTTCTTTATATGAATATATGGACTTTTGTGAGCTAGAAGAATACGAGTACCTTGAATTTTGTGAGATGGAAGCTTATGAGTATCTAGGGTTTGTCGAGTTGGAAGAATATGAGTATCAGGACTTTGATGAAGAGGGCGAATTTATTGAGCCGGAAGATGAAGTAGAAGATACTGATACGGAGTTCACTGAAACTATATTCGACAATATTGCCAATAAGGATAACTCTTATACAAGTCAACGCCTTAGAGCCACATATCGATATCGGCCAGGAACCCGATTTAACTTTTTTGGACAGCAAGCTTCTTTTATTTGGTATAACAATCTATCGTTAAATAAAAAGCAGATTAATGATGACAATGAAAGTCGCTATTCTCAAATAAAATTTGATTCAACCTTCTATTTATTACAAAGCAACCGTTGGATGTTTGATATCAGGTTACGAGGACGATATCACTCTATTAACGGCAATAAAGTACAGAATGATCAGAGTATTCAATTTGCAGTATCAATGCCGTTATATCACGGAAGAATGAAAGTTGGTCTCGAAATGAAAAATAAATCATTTGCCAAATTTAATCGTCATAATGATGCTGATATTTCGACTCCTTGGTTAGAGTACGCAATTAACTTAACTGACGAATTTAGGTGGTCAGTGGGTACTCGTTATCGTCAAAGTGATGCTAGGGATAATTTTTATACTTATGATAATCATACTCTTTACACCAGTTTGCATTATAAATACTCAAAAGAGTTCACTGCCTTTATCACTCTTAACCAAAGTAAATTACATTTTAAAATGGATGATCCTGAAGAAGTAAACTGGTCTGAAGAACACAAACGTTCAGTAGCACTAGGTATTAAATATCAGTTTAATCAAAACCTTAGTCTAGGACTCAATGGCCACTTTATAGATAATGAACAGCAGGGCGTAACAGGTAAAGACAAATGGGAAAGGTTCGAAATGTTTATTGGTTACCTATTTTAGTTTTTGTTTAAAGTTAGTTAAAGAGTATAGAACGTTTGGCAAATAGGCTACAAACGGATACAAATGGCTACATAGTTCATACAAAATATGACTAGCAGTGAAGCGCTTATTCGCCTTTAATAATAGAAGAATAAGTGACATTGGTTGTATGAGGAATATATGAAAATATTTATCGTTTTTATTATAATGTTAGTAATGCCACTTGTCGGCTGTGCAGCGAGTAATACTCAATTACAGGGAAATACGCAATCAACTAACAAGGTTTCACTTGAAAAAATCTATGGTCTGGAAATTCAGGGTAAAACACTGAAGCTTAAAGTCATGTCAAATGGCTGTACTAAAGCAAAATCTTTTAACTTAATTTGGCAAAATGAGAGTTTGACCGTTCACCGTTTAAAGCCAGATTATTGTCGCCGAATGTCACATGAAATATGGCTGCAATTTAACATTCCGCAAACAACAAGTGAATTTACGGTATCAAATAGATTCAGCTATTAACTTTGGAAAACGCATTAAAAGTGGTTATAACTATCAGTTACGGTATTTGGCTGATGTGAAGAAGATAGAATCATTAGGGTCTGTTGCTCTTTCGAGATTGTTTTTGCAGTTGTTTTTTGGGGATTTATACAAGGTAGAGTCTTTGTAATGTGGAAGTTCACATAAAAAGGCGATAACGCCGTCAAAATGTCCAACAAACGCTGTGCGAGGGATTCGAACAAAATTTAACCGCGAAAAATCAACAACCCCTAGTGTCATTGGCATAATAATCAAATTTTTAGGTAGCTTTAACGTATGACTTTACCCAGTACCATTTTGTTAATAGATGATGATGTTGAATTAACTCAGTTGATTGACCAATATCTTAGTTCAAATGGCTTTATCGTGAAAACATTGCACCATGGTATTGATGCAATATCTACCATTAGGGAATTTCAACCTGATGTCGTGGTGCTCGATTTAATGTTACCTGGTATTGATGGCTTAACCATTTGTAAAAACATTCGACCAGACTACCATGGTGCTATTCTCATGTTGACGGCGTTAGTGGATGATATTGATGAAGTCACAGGCCTAGAAGTTGGCGCTGATGATTATCTCGCAAAACCTGTAGTTCCACGCGTATTGTTGGCTCATATTAGAGCACAAATACGTCGTCAAACGACGATGCAGCAGCAGGGAACGGAAACGGCAATTTACTGTTATGGCCAAAAAATAAAACTCAATGCGAGTATGCGTACCGTGTTAAATTTAGGTGTCGATGTGCCATTATCAAGTGCTGAATTTGATTTGTTGTGGCTGTTAGCTCAAAACGTTGGCAAAGTGATTAAGCGTGATGATCTACATCAACTAATATTCCGTCTACCCTATGATGGTATTGATCGCTCTATTGATCTTCGTATCTCTCGTATTCGTAAAAAACTCAATGATGACCCTAAAGATCCACACATTATTAAAACCGTGCGCAATGTTGGTTATTTCTTAGCGCTATAATGGTTAATTTAAATTAGCAATACCATACTCATCTACCAAAATAAGTTAACTCACGGGTTAACTTATTTTTTTAATAACTGTTGATACAGTAAGTTACAAAAGGCTACGTAACCGTCAGTTACGCTACAAAATTCCACTAATAATCATTTTCTGTTCAGGTTTTAATCGTATGCAACTTTTAAATCTCGGAGAACATAATGATAGCCAATAAAATCCAATTGAATTTAGGGAAAAATATTTTTGCAATAATACCTTTTGTACTTTCTACCTTTGCATCTGCACAAAGTATTACCCCGATACCTAAAGACAAAAAAACAGGAATGCTGCACCACCAACGAGGTAATCAAATACGTATAATTGGGGGTGAAGAAGCGCCGCAGGAAGAGTATAAATACATGACTTCAATGCAGTTTAATGGACAACATGGTTGCGGTGCTAGTTTCATCGGTGGTAAATGGGTGTTAACAGCAGCTCATTGTGTTGATGGTCAAAGTGGACCTGGTAATGGTATGGAGGTGCTAATTGGCGCGAGTGACTTTACCAACACAGCAGAAGGAAAACGTATTGCTGTTAAGTATGTTTATGTACACGATGAATATAACAACCCCGTTGATACCAATAACGATATGGCCCTATTAGAATTAATGGAAATTGTTGATGCGCCATCAATTAATGTAATTAGCAAAGCTGAAGCCGATAATCTTATAGAGGGGACATTGTTAACAGTAACTGGTTGGGGCAATGTTTTAACCGACGGAGTTGAGTACCCAGATAAATTAATGCAGGTTAATGTGCCGCTAGTATCCAATGAAACATGTAACTTACCAGCTTCTTATGATGGCAGTATCACTGATGCTATGCTTTGTGCCGGATATAAAGAAGGTGGTAAAGACTCCTGTCAGGGAGACAGCGGTGGCCCACTGGTTTTAAAGCGAGACGGTGAATATGTTCAAGTTGGTGTCGTTAGTTTTGGTGAAGGTTGCGCCCAACCAGATAAGTATGGTGTGTATGCAGCAGCCTTTAATTTTCATGATTGGCTTAATAGTTACATCAAAGGGTTAGCCTTTGATAATAAGATAAATTATGGCGCTGTTGAAGAGGGCGCGGTAATAGAAAAAGCAGTGACGATTATCAATAATGGTGATAGTGAAACAAAATTATCTGCATTTACTTTTCAAGGTGATGGTTCAGAGCAGCTGAGCTTTGACAGCAGTGCTTGTAATAGCATCGCAGCCGGGGGGGAATGTGTATTAAAAATATCCTATAACGCGAAAAGCGCATTAGGAAATAACGTAGCATTAACGGCAAATAGCGATAACGAATACAGCCCCAAAATTTCAGTGATGATTTCTGCACTTTTCCTTAATTCGGCTGGCAGTGAAATTGCTAGCGCTGTTGATAGTAAAGACATAAATTGGTTTACTGAAAGTGATTACGCTTGGGTGGTTCAAAATACTGAAAGTATATTAGGTGATAGTGGCATTAAAGCTGCGGCAATTAATGACTATGAATCCAGTACAATAATGGCAAAAGTGCAGGGGCCAGCCAAACTTCTTTTTCACACAAAAACCTCTACAGAAAGTGGCTACGACTTTTTTGATGTTTATTTGGATGGTATGCCTCAATTCTATACTTCAGGAAAAACTAACTTTGAAGGTCGATTCATAGAAATACCCAATGGTGAACATAGAGTAACCTTTGTTTATACAAAAGATGATCAGGAATCTGCTGGTGAAGATACCGTCTATCTTGATGGTTTTGAACGTTTAACAAAAACAGTTATTGCGCCGGTAGCGACCATTACCCCAACGCCGGTTAAAGCTCAATCGACCTCATCAGGTGGTGGAAGCTTTAATATGTTGTTGTTAGGTTTATTATTTATTGCTGGTATTAGCCGAAATAGAAAAATGAGCCTCCTGTTGTAGTAGTAATTGAATATCCAAACACAAAAAACCGCAATTAAGCGGTTTTTTTTATTATAAAGTGTTGCCACTCTATCGCCAAATCTAAAGGTTGTTAGGTTTAATGAATTGATTTGAAAGGACTTTGTATGGTGGCGTGAGAGCTTTCGAATTATCTTTTTACAAATGTTGTGTAGCAATTAATTTGATGTCATCACTTAATGCATTATTGAACGGGTCAATAAATCGATTTAAGCTTAAACTTTAAGTTGGTATTCATAATTTTAGGGATATGATTTAATTATCGCGACCGGTATCGATTAATTTATAGCCAATTCCGTAGATTGACTCTATGAAGTTTGTTTCTGGTGCGACTTGGGCAAGTTTTTTACGTAAATTTTTAATATGAGAATCAACCGTACGTTCATAAATATCAACAAATTGTCCCTGCGTCGTCGTAAGTAACTCTTGCCTAGAAAATACTTTATTGGGTGAAAGCATCATTACCTTTAATAAACTAAATTCATTTTGAGTGAGCTTAATTTCAGTTGAATCTACCGTTAATTTATATTGAGCAATATCTAAAATTAGACTGCCTGATTTTATTACTTTTTGTTCATTATGTCTCAGGGTACGGCTGAGCACCGCTCTAATTCTGGCAACTAACTCTCGCGGAATAAAAGGTTTACACACATAATCATCAGCACCCATTCCAAAACCCATTAATCGATCCACTTCTTCTACACGCGCCGTTAACATGATGATGGGAACCTGCGAAGATTCTCGCAAGCGCTTGCATATATCAAAACCATCGATATCGGGTAGCATGATATCGAGTACGATAAGATCGGGGCTAGTTTTATGGAATAATGACATTGCTTCATTGCCGTTTTGTGCGTGAGTAGACTCATAACCTTCAAGTTTTAGGTATTTCCTGATAAGTTCCGCAATCTTTATTTCATCTTCTACAATGAGTATGTGTTGTTTTTCCATTGCCATAACCTTTTAAGAGAGTTGCTTGGTAAAAGGGATCTGAATATTAATACACAGGCCTCCTTTGCTACTGTGGTTGGCGAAAATCTGTCCTTTATGAGCCGTGATAATATTTTTACAAATGGCCAGCCCTATACCTGAGCCTCCTGTTTGTCTGTTTCTAGAAGGATCTGAGCGATATAAACGGTCGAATAGCCTTGTTAATGCAATATCAGGAACGCCTGGCCCTGAATCATGAAACCTTAATTGTAGTTCGTTATCAATTTGTTTTGCTTCAATCCATAATTGACCGGGTGATTTGATATAACGGACGCTATTATCCAGTATATTTTTAATGACTTGTGCCAATCGATATACATCTCCAGCAATAATGACTTTTGCAGCATTCAAGTCTAAGTTTATTAAAATATCTGAGCTTAAGAACTTACTCCGATAACGTTGCAAATAATTAGTCAGCAGCAGATGAAAATCAACTTCTTCATGCTGATAATCAAGCTCCAATGTGTCAGTTACTGTTAATTCGTGCAAGTCGTTAACTAGGCGACTTATATGCTGAACTTCTTCACTTAACGATGCGACCGATTTTTTATTATAAGTGGTCACTCCATCATTGATAGCCTCAAATTCCCCTTGAAGTATGGTTAATGGTGTGCGTAATTCGTGTGATACATCCATCAACCATTGTTTCTGCCTAGCCTCGTAACGTGATAGTTCTTTTGCTATTTGATTAAAATTTGTTGCCAGATCTTGTAGTTCATCATTGGTATTCACATCAATGTGTAAATCAAAATTTCTACTTGCCAGCTTTTTTACGTTCAGGCTAATTTGTTCAATGGGGGCCGTGATGGCCCTCGACAAATAAAAGCTACATATAGCAGCGGCGAAAACGCCTATAACGCCGAGTAAATAAACAATATTTAAATGGTGTTTCTGATAGTAATCCGTCGCCTTTTGATGTTTAAAATCAAATAATCCAATTCTCAACCAAGCAATATTAACGCCTTTATGGGTTATGGCTTGAAAAATATACTTTTCGGACGTGATAGTTGCTTCAATTATGCTGTTTTTATTGCTATCTAAAAGTGAAATACGCTCGATTAAATGGATTGCACGAGCTATAAATATTTTTTCCGGCACTTTTGAGCCATTTTCTCGACTTCTTTTAGATGTAACAACAGGCATTAATTCGGAATTCATTAGCTGAGATGCGATTGTTGAATGCCAAAGTTTTCTTTGTTTGACAAAGTCATTCCAAGAATTATTCTTTTCATAATATTTTGCTAAACCGCTAGCTATGACCAGAGCAGCTTCATTTTCCATATTCTTAATACTGTCGCTAAAAAAGGATTTACTTGAATAATAGCTCGCTGCCAATAACCCCAGAACCAATACAAGTATAATAGCAAGGTTGCCTAAAAATAATTTATGTAATAATTTTAACTTCATATAATTTGCCTAGTTTAATCTGGCATGTACCTCAATAAAATATGCTTAGTCTGGCTTTTAATATCACTGTTATGATTGAAGGAGTATATACCTTTAGCTTTAATTAATTAATCACCAATAGAATTCCACACAACATTAACAAGTTATGCACACAATTCCTCCTTACTTTATTGGTAAAGTATTTGTAACTTCAATGGTCACATACCGAAAAGTACTTTTGCGTTGCACTCTTAATAAGTTAACTACTAAGTATTGGCTTATTGGTATGGTTCAAGAAGGGCACTTCTAAGTAAACGCATAAACTTAATTTCACAATATCAAGATTGCATAAATTTATGAACATAAAAAATAGAGTTTTACTTATAGACAACGATGTTGAATACACAAAGCAACTGAGGAAATACTTAATTTCTATAAACTTTGATGTCGATGTTTATAATGATGAAATCGAAGGGATGTTATCAGCACAAAATACTCCATATGATGTAATACTCTTGGATATAGTAACTTCTAAACTTGACGGTTTTGAGTTAATAAAAAGATTAAGAGAAAGTAGTATTTGTCCTATTGTGGTAATAACAACCAGAGATGATCATTTTGATAATGTTTATTCTCTTGAAATAGGAGCCGATGACTACCTATTAAAGTCTATTCATCAAAGGCTATTAAGGGCTCATATTAGAGCGCTGATTCGCCGATGTTATCATGTGAAAAACAAAATAAATAAAGATATACTTTATGTGAATAATATTTCTTTGTGCCAAATAACACGTAAGTCTTACTGTAATGATAAAATTTTAGAGCTAACCGGGGGAGAATTTAGCATCTTATATTATCTGATGTCGAATGCCGGAAAAATAGTATCTAAAGAAAGCATATCGGAAAATGCTCTTGGTCGAACAATTGGTTATTATGATCGTTGTATCGATATGCATATTAGTAACATTCGTAGAAAAATATCATCGATATCATCTGAGGATAAAAGTGTGAAAATTAAAACTATACGGGGCTTCGGCTATATTTTCATTCTCGCCCCTAGTGACGACGGGTCTTATCAAAATGAAAAAACACAATTAAATGCTGAACTAGTGCTATAGTCTACCACCTGCAATACATCGTTGTTTTAAACTCTTATTATGCTCTTTATGCTCTACTCACTTATTTTTGGGCACCTTGCTACGACTCAATTAAATACAAGTCTAGTTAAAAAGCGAATTTCAACACATACCTTACATACTTTTTGGTTATTATTTTAATAAGTTTCCGTAAACTTAAATCATCGTTTAATTAATACTAAACAAAATCGTAAATAATGAGTACAAGAAAAGGACATGTAATATATAAGGGGGTCATTCATACCTATCGCAATAGCGTTTATAGTCTAGTGAGTTCTTTTATCTTGTTGATTTGTATCATGATTTGGAGGTGGTGGCGAGATAGGGAGTAATGCTAGTGCCAACTTTCATAGAAGATAATGAACAGAGAATGATGTCTATTTAATCTAATAACTAATGGATTAATATTCACTTTATTTGGATCAATATTTTGCATAATTGGCATTGTGGTGTGGTGTATCGCAAAGTGAACTGAGTATATCTTGCCAAATATAAGTACGTAATCAATACGGCTTGGGGAATACCACCATCTGTCCAAATAAAGGGTGTAGTGAACATTTTTCCATGAGTCATGAAAATTACATTGTTGATCTGAGTCCCTCCCCAAATACAAATATTCGATTAAATGGATTATAACAAAAAGAATGATGCACTGGTCTAATGGTTAAATTACTGTAAAGTAAACATATTGAGTTGTTATTATCTGTTTGTTAAGGAGAATATATGCGCGTATTTCAAGCATTATTGAAAACTTCAGTTTTGATTGTCAGTTTTAGTATTTCTTTTTATTCTTTTGCCCATATTATTTTAGCTAGCGATACACCTGAAGAAATTGAGTTGTATTTAACGAAATTTAGTGGTGAAGAAGAAGTGTTGGAACGAACAAAATTGATTAAAGGACTCGCCAATTTTTTACCTAGTACTAACCAGCGCAGTTGGGTTGTTGAGCAAAAGAATCATCAAGGACAAGTTGTTCGTATCAACCCAGACCATCCCAATCAACAAATGATAGTTGCAAGTGTAGCAATGAGTGCCAAGGCTACTTTACTTCACTGGGATATAACTCGTCTTTCCCAGATTTATACGGGTCAAGTAAATGATAATAGTTGGGAATGGGCAGCATATATCGATAGTAAAGATGTCAACAAATCACAAGCGTTAGCGTTTATGTTGCATGTTCTTTCTGATGAGAAAGCCAATTTTCTTCAACAGGAGTTAGTGTCTAATAAATCGGCCGCTTCATCCTTAGTTAACTTTATGAGTAATAAAGACTTATTTACACTGATTAAGAGATTGTCATCTAAAATATTGAGTGAGCAGTTGTTAACCAATTCTGTGGATGAATTCAGTTACCAACATATTCATTTATTGCCAAATATATACCAAGATGATGATGCTATTTATTTATTAAAATCCGCTAATACACAAGAAAAGCTGACTTCTCAGGCATTAATGACGATGGCGAAAGAGTACAGTGAACATGAGGAGGCGCAAGATTTTCTTTTACATCAACTTAAACAACCTAACGTCGCCTGGTTTGCAGCGGCAGCTATTGCCCAGTCAACTAGCGACCAATTGCATCAAAAAGTTATGAAAATGAAAAAGATCACAGCAGCTGTTGATTATGTCCAGCAAAAAAAGTTTCGTTTGTCTGCAGATAAGGAAAAATTTTAGTGAGGTATCTATCTTCGAACTTAACTACGTACTTAGCTATGCTGGCTTTAATCGGTTCTATTTCGGCTGTAGCGGCAGAATTTACTTATACTGAGTCTGACTCTTCCGGCAATAATGTTGCGTTAGGATATCCTGTGCCTATACCTGTGAATTCACTAACACCCGTCGATGGTTTTCGTAGTTACAATAGCCTTGACTTACGGCATCAACAATTGACTGCTGAGTCACAATCAATTACTCGAATTCAAGCCGGTACGACTATTAATAATCGTGCTATCTGGGCATACCAGTTATCTGATGTTGATAGTCTAACGGTAGATGGAGAAATTGAGGGTAGTGCTTTGATAAATGGTGGTATTCATGCCAGAGAGTGGCAATCCCCAGAAGCTGTTACTGGTTATATGGAGTTGTTTTTTGAAAACCAGACAGATCAGCACGCTTATCAATATGTGCTGGAAAACCTTAATTTAGTATTAATCCCAGTGCTTAATATTGATGGTTTTATGCAAACTCAGCGCTTTGCTAATAAAGTGACACAATCTGTAGAACAACCGCGCGATGGCCGCATGCGTAGAAAAAATATGCGTGACGTTGATGAGTCTCTCTCTACATTGAATGACAACTTACATGGCATTGACTTGAACCGAAACAACAACCCTTATTGGGCAAGTAGCTCTGGTCAAAGTTCAAGTGATATTGATTCGATTGTGCATCATGGTAGTAGTGGTAGTTCAGAGCCTGAAATACAAGCGTTGCAGCAAGCGGCAGTGATTGCCGGTGAAGATCAGCTACGTTTTTATACCGACACCCATTCATTTACGCAGGTATATCTTACGCCCATGACGGGAAATACTAGTCGCGATCTATTAGCTGGCCGTTGGGCCAATACTATGAGGGCGGTTAATGGGTTTAAATACCGCTATAGCTCTTTTCCTGCAGGTGGTGGTATTGGTGCTACCGATGAATATTTTGCTAATACATATCAAATACCTTCTTATACGTTAGAACTTGAGCCTGCGAATTCAGGACAAGATTATGGTGGAATTGGTGTATCGCATGACGGCTTTATTATGCCAAATGCAGAAGTTTCAAGAATGCGTAGTGAAACAGGTAAAGCCGTATTGGCAGGTCTATATACGGTTACGGGGATTCCTCATTTGAACGAATTAATTATTATCGAAAAGAATTCTAGCAATGTCATTATTCATCAACAATGGCAAAAATCAGGGAATGAAAGAAAGCTAACTACAATTACAGGCGGCGAATTAAGTGCTAATTCTGAGTACCAAATAACATTAGTGTTTAACAAACCAATGCGAGCTATAGAAAATGATACTGTGGTGGATTATTCCTCATTATCTACAGCAAATGATATGTCATTAATTTGGCAAGTAAAAGTGTCAGATGAAGAGTCGTCTGTAGCCATTAATGTCGAAAATGGTGCATGGTTAACTCAAGGTTTTACCCAATACAAGACGGATAGCTATCAAGTAGATGTAACTATGCCTGCCGGTTTTGATTGGGCTACTACTTCATTACTTTCTCTCAATGTAATAACAACAGATATGACAGGTCAGGAATTAGATACCAATCCTAGCTCGTTAGTTGATTGGCAAAATGGTGGCTGGATCAATTATGAAGATGCTAATGGCGATACCACGAGTATGATAGGAGGCACCGACAAATCAATGCGACTTATCGATGATAGTAGCGATTTGTACGATGTAGTCTCTATTCCTGAGCCTGTTCCAACGACAGAAACGATAACAAAAAACAGCAGTGGAGGAGGAACAATTTTTAGCTCACTAATATTGCTGGTAATGTTTTTCATTCGAAGAAATACCAATGCTAATAATTTGCCTGCAAATGAATCGTTTTGAATGACCGATTCAGTGCTTGAGTTCAGGTGGCTAAGTCGACCTTGAAATATGATGAATCTGTCATTAAGAAAAATTGACTTTGTAGTCGTAACAGAATATTTAGATACAAAAAAACCGCAATTAAGCGGTTTTTTTAATACAAACAATTACTTGTTTGTAGCCAAACCTAAAAGTTACTAGGTATAACTAGTAGATTAAAAAGGACTTTATTTGGTGGGCGGGGGTCATCTGAATCGCTTGTGTAACGCGTTGTTTTTATAGTTTTAGTTGGTTTGTGTTTTTTCGAGAACCCCTTGTTAAGCCCCTTAAATATTTATGTCATTCCATTTAGAAAACCAAGCGGCAGTATTGTTTTTCTACTTTTATTCTCTTATTTCACTTATTGCTAAAATATTTTCTAGCGCATCCAGTTATACTAATCAGAATTAAATTGCTGCTAATCAAAATGATATATTTAGCGGTGAGCCACAACTTATAGATGTACAAGAAATTATTGATAATGCCAAAAGAAATAAAAAAAGAGTTTCTAGAGGTTCCTGTGTTTGTAAGCCTAGGAAAGCGCCCTTATGGGGGAAATATTCACCTATGGAAGACTTGAAGTCGCCACACGTGCTGACAGTAAAAGGTAAGATGCTTTTTGTGCTGTTGATCATAACAATGGTGAGCTGTGGCCTAGTTTTTTGGTTGTAGTTAATTTATCAAACATAATGGATAAGCATATAACTATTCCTATATGCGTTAGCTTAGATCACCTAAGGTCTATATGAAATTCGATAGTGTCAGTTTGTACTTTCTTGCTATCAGTCAACCAGCCCATTCTACGAGCTACGAGTTCTTGGGCTTTATTAGCTGCTGCTAGGTTAGTTTCACTTATTTCAACCTCTATGTTTCCATCTACGACAATAACATGCTTTTTAATCTTAGAGTCACCAAAGGCCATTGCTAGTATTCGTTTTTGATTAAGTAACCATTTGTGCTCATCAAAGGCTAAAGTTGCTTGTGCTGCTTCTTGGACATCTTGTTTAGCAAATTCAATATACTTTTTGATACTACCATTTGATGCCAAACGGCTAGCATGAGCATTCGCGCCTTTAGTAGCGTAACCAGCATCAATGTAAGCTTGCTTTTGTGTCTTTCCACTCAATATACCATTAGCAAAACTTAGATGCTTAGGCTTAAGCTCGCTAGCAAGTGCTGTTAATTTCAGTAGGTTGTTATTCATATGAACTCTCTGATGGAACTGGCTGAATATACAGTAATAAAATGATAGCAAAACTAGTAATACCTAACAATAAACTTGGGTGTTGTTAACTAGCGTGAAAGGTTAACAAAGTGCGCTTTACATTAGCTACTGGTTATTCTTTAGGTCAACTGATAGCCATAAGCGGTCATAGAGCTTTTGTGAAACCATGATCAAATACAAGGTTATTCTAACCAAAGTTTACTGCTTGTTTATGGGGCGGGTTTAAGCTCATAGCCGTCAGTGGCAAGTCATTTTTAAACGCTAACTATTGTTACAAAACGGTCATTTTTTATCAGTCCAAGTTATTACTTCTAAGAATAACTGATACCTACGGAAAGCTAACAATCTCAATCCAATTTGGGTTTCCTCCCATTTCATAGCTGTTTAATTTGGTGAGCTTACCTGAGGTTTCATTAATACTGTAACTAGACATTTGATTAGAACGCTGCCCTACAGCCAATATAAACTTCCCTTCTGGATCAATACTAAATCCACGTGGCCATTTTTCAGTTTGAATAACTTCTATAGGAGTTAAAGTCCCTGTAGCAGAATTGACTTTAAAACCAGATATCGTACTCGACCTTCTCTCTGAGCTATAAAGAAAATTACCATTTGGTGTTATATGAATATCAGCAGCCGCTTTTCGTTTATCATTGTATTTAGAAGGTAGTGTAAATATGGTTTGCTTTTCTTTTAAAATGCCAGATTCTAAGTTGAAATCGAAGACATGAACAGATGCATCGGACTGACCAATGACATAAACATATTTACCGTTTGGATGAAATATTAGGTGGCGAGGCCCAGACATCTTATTTAAGTCGATATAGGCTTGAGTGTTTGATTTCAGTTGCCCTGAACTTGAATCGAACTCAAATTGATAAACCCTATCATCTCCTAAGGTGGGAACTAGAACATAACGATTATTCTTATCAATTAATATCGCATGGGCATTAGGATAGTTATTCAATATTTGTTGCTGTTTTTGAACTAATCCTTGTTGTGAAATAGAATTGATAATGATCTTATGCTGCGGATAAGAAGCACTAATTAAATATTTTCCCGTATGATCAGTAGTAATATAAGCAATACTATCATTCATCATTTGGTTACCAATATATGTCAGTTCACCAGAAGTAGGTTCAATTTTGAAACTGCTGATCACACGAGGTTCACCTCGTGAAGCCACATAAATAAAACGTTTATCAGGACTTACTGTCATCGGAGATGATTTTCCAATTTTTATAATGTCTGGAATTTTTACTTTATTTATCAAAGTTAAATTTCCGTTATCCTGATTCAGTTGGTGAATTGATATTTCATTACTAGCAGAGTTGCCAACATACACAAAAGTAGATGCTTGTGCAGATGAAAGCATTAAGATAATTGATGTAACAATAAGCCAAAAACTATAATTCATATCAGACTCATTTTCCAAATTGAGGGTTGTGGCACGAAGCTAAGATTCGTTAGATTATATTAGTTAACGGGTTAGAACAAGCTCATGATTTACGGGTAAAATATATCTATAAATAATGAATACAATACTTGAGATATGGCTAAAATCAGGTTTATTATCACAGCAACTTCCATTATTCGATTAATTAGTAATATGTTTAGTCAAACAATATATATTTATATCTTAGGGGAGCGTCCGCTAACGTATCTTTGAAGAAAGCATCCATGCCTTTATTGGTATTAAATATCTGTTGCTTCCGAAAGCTCAAGCGCGTCATCTACTTCGACACCAAGATAACGAACTGTGCTCTCTAGTTTCGTATGCCCAAG
>Ga0209292_1000276_pt1 | contig 70609 bp, 77 predicted proteins | sample GOMGulsemesocosm_2_FD_184634 | JGI IMG/M metagenome (GOLD analysis project Ga0209292, IMG submission 184634) | Methane-oxidizing microbial communities from mesocosms in the Gulf of Mexico - GOM9C Gulf of Mexico (SPAdes) (version 2) | ecosystem: Environmental > Aquatic > Marine > Cold seeps... | reverse complement strand
GGTAGTGCTTCGTGTATGTCCCGAAGGGCTTACATGTCTTAACTAAAACCCCAAAGGTTTTAGCTGCTTTACTCACCCTGCGAAGCTGGGTAGTGCTTCGTGTATGTCCCGAAGGGCTTACATGTCTTAACTAAAACCCCAAAGGTTTTAGCTGCTTTACTCACCCTGCGAAGCTGGGTAGTGCTTCGTGTATGTCCCGAAGGGCTTACATGTCTCTCTAAATCTGCGCAAGCAATTTTCAGGGCACCGTTCAGGTGGTCTGTTTGAAGTAACTCACGCCAGCGTCCAGCCAGTGTGTTACGAGAGCGCCCTAGCGCGAATGCAGCAACCCGAAAGGGTAAAGACCTGCCAGAGCGAACGCGACAAAGGTCTTGGTGCTGTTTTACCTTTAGGTAAAATTTGGGGCTTGCCCCCAAACATAACAAGTACGACAAGCCCCAGCGCCGGAGAAGACTTAGACAGCTTCGCTGGCTACGTCTGTTGCTTGTGTGCCCCCGTCGAACCCGCGGCAGCGACCAGGTAGACTTCCCGCGTTCGGGATCACGTCCAGTGACCATTTATGGCAAACCCAAAAAAGAGTTGCGTAGCAGGCGATTGGGTGCAGTCCCGCAAGGCGGGAAGTCAAGCTGGGCGAAGCACAGGGCAGACGGGGGCACCCTTGGGGGAATTTGTTGGAGAAGGCGCGTCCAGCGGCTTCGTAAACAAAGGGGGCAACGTCCCGTGAATGCTTGGCCCTAGCCAATGATTCATTAAGGTGTCTTGTATTTCGCGTCCAGCGGAATCACGACTCTTAGGGGGCCATGATACACATATTTATAGACATATCTACCGACATAGTCGTTAGTGTGTTAATATGAGTACTTGGCTTGGGGTTCCGCATGCGGAACTCTGCTCTTAAAGGGTGAATGTGAACACATTTAATAGGGGTTCCGCATGCGGGACTCTGCTCTTAGATAGTGAATGTGAACACATTTAATAGGGGGTTCCGCATGCGGGACTCTGCCCTTAAATGGTGAATAAGAATTTATTTAATGGGGAGTTCCGCATGCGGGGCTTTGCCCTTAAAGCGGCAAACAACTTTCAAAAAGTAAGGAATGCACATGGAAAATATAGGCAAGGAATTTGTAGTTTACATTCAAATTTTCATTGAGTGGGCAACAAGATGGGCAGACCCAAATTTATTTTGGCTGCTTGGAGCTACCCTATTTATTTCAACTTTGTTCGGAATGTCTCCATTAAGGTCTAAACCTGAAACGGATTTTTTAGGGCACGTCCTTATAAAAACGAGGGTGATAATTTGTTTCTCTTGGGTTTATATAGTTGCATTTCCTGTCGTCACTTACTTACTTTACATAAGCTCTTTTAGAAATTACGACTCCGAAGCTGCTTATAGTTTTCTTGTGTATTACAAAACTATAGCTATGAGTAATTGGCTTTGGCCTGTAGTTGGTTTCTTTTCAGGGTCAATTTTAAATCTATTATTTAACCGCTATGTCGTACCCGTTATGTCGAGACTAAAACGGAAAATGCGATTCCAACAAACAGATGAAACGCTTTCCGACATTAGAGAAGAGAAGCTAAGATTTAAATCTAAACAGTTTTTGCCAAGTGATCATTATTCAAAAGATGCTTTGGTGGTTGGGATAGATGAAGAGAACCAACCAATCTATGTGCCTAATAAAGTTTGGTATGAAACGAATATGCAGGTTATTGGGCCGACTCGTTACGGTAAAGGTGTTGTGCTTTGCGGCCTTATAGATCAGGCAATTAGACGTGGTGAAACAGTTTTTTATATAGACCCAAAAGACGATGTTTATGCACCACACATTATGTATAAGGCCTGCCAAGATACAGGTCGTAAGTTTATTTATCTCAGCTTGCAAGATGATGAAATTGGAAGTTACGCCCCGTTTGCAGGTGGTGAAATAAGGAATGCTAGAGACAGATTAATGACAGCTTTTGATTTAGAACTTACTGGGAATTCCGGCACAGACTATTATAAAACACAAGAGCAAGCTGAAGTTGATCGTTACTTTACAGAGACAAGAACAATTAAAGGTTTGGCGTCTAAGATAGATGAAGAGAAGGCATCAAAGCTTTTTGCAATGCTTAGTTCTTGGTTGCATCATAAATCCTTATGCCCAAAAACAGGCAAGGGATTCTCAGTGGCAGACGCATTAATGGATGGCGCGGTGGTATACATTAAAGGCTCACTTAGTAACGAGGTAATTAAGAAGGCCACAAAACTACTAATTATAGAAATAGTGCAAGAGGCAATGCGCCTTAAACATAAACGTAAAACACACATGAGTTTCTTTGTTGATGAAGTTAGGTTTTTGGCAAGTAAGCAATTAGCAGATGCCATGGCCACTGTTATTGGTGCGCGTGTGAATATGGTTTTAGCCTACCAATCTATAGGAGACACAATGACTCCTGACGATAAAACATTGGATGGTAGATCGCTAACTCAAAGTATTAATGTCAATTCTCAAGTTAAAGTTATATATGGCGGGGCAGATTCAGAGACAGCTAAATGGGGTTCTGAGCTTTCAGGGGAAAGACAAAAGACGGTATCCAGGATGGAGAAAACAGAAGTACAGCGCGGCGGTGGTGAGGTTTGGGATAAGGCCCGCATGGTCGGTATTCAGGGTGAGTGGTTAATTCCAGCAAACGTATTTTTATCATTGCCCCCCTTGGTTTGTGCGATATTTAGGCCGCAAGAAGAAGCTAAAATTTGCTTCACAAGTTTCGTTCCTGTTGAGTCAAACGATCCATTGAATGAATACTTAGAGAGCAAGGCCAAGCCTAAGCCTAAACCCAAGGCTATAACAATTAACGATACTGATACCGAAAGTCAGGTCGATGAAGATAATGATGAAACTTCAGAAGGCGAAGAAAATAAAAGTGCGAATATATCGAGCTTATTTCCTAAGCCTAAATCTAAACCAAGTAACAAACAAAAAGGGCCACCAAAAAATAGACCGAATAGCGCACCAAGCATTGCTGATTTAGTTCATGCAGACTTTGAGCTGGACTCACAGATAGATGATTTTGCCTCTGAGGTATTCGATGATGACAACAGTTTTCTTTAATTAGCTAAAAAGCCACTCCATCCATGGGAGTGGCCACCCCTCCCCCTCCTTCACCTTGAAAGCTCATTAGGTTAATAACCTATCACTATGTATACAATTTGACTGCCTTGGAAAAAGGCTCTCAAAACTACTATCATAAGTAATTAATCAAAACCTCATAAGATATTTGATAGCTTATGCCTCGAATTGGCTATGCCCGAGTTAGTACTACAGGCCAAAGCTTAGAAGTTCAGCTGGAAAAGTTGAACCAGTCAACATGTGACCGAATTTACCAGGAGAAACAAAGCGGCCTTACTGCTGATCGCTCAGAATTCCAATCCTGTATGAATTACCTTCGTGAAGGGGATACCCTAATTATCACCCGCCTCGACCGATTAGCTCGGTCTGTCGTTCACCTGGCACAACTTGCTAAACGCTTTAAAGGTGAGGGTATTGATCTACTCGTTCTAGATCAAAACATCGACACCACCACCTCCACAGGCAGGCTCATGTTTAATATGTTGGCTGCTATAGCAGAATTTGAAAATGATCTTCGCAGCGAAAGACAGGCTGAAGGCATAGCCAAAGCCAAGAAAAATGGAGTGAAGTTTGGCAGACCCGCAAAATTGACAGAAGCCAAAAAACAGGAGATTTACTTGCGCCGGATTGCTGGTGCAACCATCCTCGAATTGGCTAATGAATTCAGGCTAGGAAAAGCAACCATATATCGAGCTCTACATGGGGTTAAACAATCGCTCGCCAAATTATAATTTTGTGTAAATCCTCCCTAAAACCCCCAAAAGTCAAAAATTAGACGCAACAAGCCTAATTCCAAGCTCTCAGGAGCGCCGTACAGGCATTTTTTTCGCCCCACCCTGATAACGCTATTATTTTTTAAAATCAGCCCTGTAATCGCCTTGTGGGGCCTTGCAGGGCCTTACATCCAAGCAAGAGCCACAGAGAGCGACTAAATACACTTTACCCCACCACTAAAATAAAAAATAAACCTAGAAAACACATAATTCCTCTGGATGTTACGTTACGTTATGATATGATACGTTACAGATGTTATGTTACATTAAACAAAAGGGAAAAGTGGTTATGGCTAGAGAAGGCGTTACATACGAAGAATATAAGGCAGTGGCTGACAAACTAACTGCGGAAGGCGTTAAGCCAACAGTGCGAAAAGTTCGGGCCGAGCTTGGCACTGGCAGCTATGCCACCCTTCTAGTTCACGCTAATCAATACAAAGGCATTCAACATAATCAAGATCAAATCACACAGGAAATTCCTGATGCATTGATTCAAAACATAAAAAAAGCGCTTGCCGAAGCAGCCCGCACTGCCACAGAAGCAACTGAATTGGCATTGAATGAGGCTAGGGCACAATTAAAAGAAGATGAAACCCAGTTAACAGAGTATGAGCAGAAAATAGAAGAACAGAACTCGACTATTCGTCAGCACCTGGACACTATTCAGCAAATCCAAATTGATTTGGAAAGTGCTCACGCTACCAGCGAAAATCAACACGCCGAACAAGCTGCACACATAAAAGACCTAAGCGAGAGGCTAGACAACACTCTAAAACAAGCTACTCATTCCAATACCGAAGCAGCAAAAGCCCAACTACAGTTGGAGCGAGCAGATATTGCCATTGAGCAGGCAGAAAAAAGAGCTGATAGTGCAGATCGTGATAACCAGGAACTAAAGAAAGAATCGAATTCAGCAGAGAAAAGGGCAGCGACTGCCGAGGCAGTTGTTTCTGAACAACTCAAAGCCATTGCCAAATTAGAACAGGATTTAAGCCGCACTAATGAGGAACAACGTCAGACAGTTGGGAAATTAGAGCAAGACCTAAACCGCGTTCATGAAGAACAAAAAATCCAGCGTGATCAAGCAATTCAGCAGCAAGTAAAGTTGGATAATATGGGTGAGACTAAATCGGAAGCGACCAAATTAGCAGCTGTATTTGAAACTAAAAACACTGCCCTAATGGAGCAAATAAGCGCATTAAAATCTCAGCTTGAGCAAAAGTAAAACAGTCAAATCATTATTAAACGGCTTTTATCTTGGATATTCCTGAAAGGGAATTCCAAGGTTTTTTGGAGTTATTCTTTAGTGCTTCTGTTTGACCTGGTAACTTTATATCCAGCAAATTCACGCAAGATTCAAGAACCTTACTCACATCATTATTTAGAGCGGGATGTATTAGCAATTTACCTGAATTTAGTAAGGTCATTATGTAGCGAAGCCTTTCAAACTTTGTCATATCGCACCCATTAAAAAGACCGCAGAGCGGTCTTGGAAAATAGGAGCTAAGAAACTCCTATCTGTTTGGTAGCGAGTCCCAGGACTGACTTTTGATCGTAGTACCTAACCTCTGCATTAACAGCCAGCTTTTTTAATTCAACATCAGAAATGCTAAATTTAACGCCAGCAAAAGAAAATGTGGAAGCCTTATCGGCACTAGGGAAAATCCTAGCAAGGCTGTTACCAGCACCCTTTGATTCAACAACAAAATCTTGCTTGTAAATATAATCTTCAATAACAACTACAAGACCATACTCACTAAAAGTTTCTGCATTTAATAACTGCATGTTGTTCTCCTACCCCTGAAAGCCGAGGTGCGCTTAGTGCTATGCACTAATTAATATCCTATCTGTACCATAAACTAAAGTAAACATTATTATAATATTAGTGAACTAATATCAACCATGAGTATACTAAAACAATCATAAGACAACACAGGAAGGTGATATGAGACTATTTATAGCTGAAAAACCAAGCCTAGGGCTTGCTGTAGCCCAAGCAATAGGGATTAAGGCAAAAGGCAGGGGTTACATTGAATGTAACAATGGTGACCGTGTAACGTGGGCTATAGGGCACTTACTGCAACAATACACGCCTGATGATTACGATGCTGCATTGAAAAAATGGAATGAGATAGATTTACCAATCATTCCAGAGCAATGGAAAATGAAAGTTAATGATGCAACAAAAGATCAATTCAAAATTGTTAAGGGGCTAATCAAGGAAGCTAAAATATTAGTAAATGTTGGCGATCCAGATAGAGAAGGGACTCTGATAATTGATGAGATTTTTGAATACTGCAAAGCAACTCAGCCCAAAAAACGAGTGCTAATTTCAGATTTAAACCCTGCACCAGTAAAGAAATCTATTTCAAAAATCCAAGATAACGCCCTTACTGTTAACCTTGGAAATTCGGCACTGGCAAGGGGTAGAGCTGATTGGCTTGTGGGTATGAACCTCACAAGAGCATTTACTTTGGCAGGGCGAAAAGCGGGGTTAGATCATGTGTTGTCAATTGGCCGAGTCCAGACACCTCTACTTGGTTTGATCGTGCGCAGAGATATAGAAATAGAGAACTTTCAACCCAAACCATTTTATGGAATTGAAGGCGATTTTAGCTCTGTTTCTGGTGAATTAACCGCTAATTGGCAAGTTATCGCTCCTGAATCTTCCATAGATGAAAAGGGCCGCTTGATAGATAAAGATGTAGCGATAAAAGCACTTGATACCATGCATGGTAAAAAAGCAGTTGTTAAATCTGTTGAAAGTAAATCGGTTAAGTCACGCCCGCCATTATTATTTAGCCTTTCTGAACTACAAAAAAAGGCCAACAAAGAATTAGGGTTAACCGCCAAACAAACCTTAGATATAGCTCAATCACTTTATGAAACGCATAAATTAACCACATACCCACGTTCCGATTGCCGCTATCTGCCAGTAGAGCAATTGGCCGCAGCAACTGAAATATGTACTTCTATTATCGAAGGTATTTCAGGTTTTAAAGAGCTTGAAGGCCAGCTTTCTTATGACCAGAAAACCCCTGCTTTCAATAGCTCTAAAATTGGTGCTCACCACGCAATAGTGCCTACCGGAAAAATGGCCACATCAGGATTAAGCAAGCAAGAGGGATTAGTTTATGAGCTTGTATGTCGCCAATACTTAGCGCAGTTCCTTGGTGACAGAATCACCTCTGAAACTGAGGTGATTATTGACTTAGGATCAGATGCATTACGCTTTAAAGCGGCTGGGGCTGTATTAGTCTCTGCTGGTTTCTCGGTATTGTTTAAAGGGAAAGCCGATAAAATGTTACCGGCTTTTTCTGAGGGTGAAAATTTGGCAATTAATCGCCTTGGCATTGTCGATAAAATGACAAGCCCACCGTCTAAATTCACAGAAGCAACATTACTCGATGCCATGACTGGAATAGCTAAATTTTTAAAAGACCCAACTAAAGCAGCAGCCTTAAAAGAAACAGATGGATTAGGCACTGAAGCGACTAGAGCGGCCATTATTGAATTACTGGTAAAACGACAATTTGTAATAAGAGACAAAAAGAATTTTGTTTCTACTACTCTTGGGCGTGATCTCATTACTTCATTACCAGAGGTTTTAACCTGGCCCGACATGACAGCCATTTGGGAACGTCAGTTAAATGAAATATCAGAGGGAAATATAAAAATACCTGAGTTCCTGGAAGAGATTCAAGGCAAGGTAAGGGAGTTAGTTACCAATGCTCAATCTCAAAAATTAGATGTGAATATTGAGGTCCATTCATGCCCTAAGTGTACTTTGCCACTAAGGCGCTTTAAGAAAAAAACAAAGGGCTTTTTTTGGGCATGTACTGGCTATCGTGAAAATGGGTGTGATTACTCTACCGATGATAAGAAAGGGACTCCTGATCTTACAGAGAAGAAGCTGTATCCATGCCCAGACTGTAGTAAACCACTAGCTAAGCGGAAGGGTTCCAATGGTGCCTTTTGGTCTTGTACGGGCTACAAGGAGGGTTGTAAGTACACTTGTAATGACAATCGTAATAAACCTGATACTGAGGGTAAGAAGGTACAACCTAAAAAAGAATCTAAAACTCAGGATTGTCCGAAATGCTCTACATCAATTAGCCGCAAGTATTCTGTTAAGAAAGAATTCTATTTCTGGATGCACGACAATGAAGGCTCTGAATCAAAATGTCAGAAATTTATAAAAGATAACGAGGGTGAACCTGTAGCAAGTTAGTTTGAAAGGATGTTTAAAGGTTGAATAACACAGCCTTTAAACTAATTACGAATTTTTAAACTGATTTTTAATTATTTAACTAACTAACTTACTAACCTTTCTTGTTCCTTGTTCCTTGTTTCCTGTTTAGGGTGCTGCAACACATTGATATATAAGGAAAAAATAGGATTAACCTGTACTGATTTACTCATGGACTGTACCAATTTACTCACAAGCTGTACCAATTTACTCATAAGCTGTACCAATTTACTCATAACCTGTACTGATTTACCCATAAGAGCATTGTTGATCGGTGGGGGTTGATTCTGTAGCCAGCCTGTACCGATTTACTCAGCTATCCTGACCTACCTTGAACCTCTCACCTGTACCGATTTACTCAGCTATCCTGACCTACCTTGAACCTTTCACCTGTACCGATTTACTCAGCTATCCTGGCTGCTATGATGATATTGCTAACCTGTACCGATTTACTGGCCCCAATGGCCTGTCTTGAATCCCTCACCTGTACCGATTTACTCAGCTGTACCAATTTACTCAGCTATCCTGGATGCCATGAAGATATTGCTAGCCTGCACCGATTTACTGGCCCCAGTGGCCTGTCTTGAATCCCTCACCTGTACCGATTTACTCAGCTATCCTGGATGCCATGAAGATATTGCTAGCCTGCACCGATTTACTGGCCCCAAGGGCATGTCTTGAATCCTTCACCTGTACCGATTTACTCAGCTATCCTGGATGCCATGAAGATATTGCTAGCCTGTACCGATTTACTGGCCCCAAGGGCCTTTCTTGAATCCTTCACCTGTACCGATTTACCCGCTAGGACGTTGAGCCGTATCCAGTTTTAACCCGTACCGACTTACTCAGTATCCTAGCCGCTAAGAAGAAGAACCACATTCAGCTCTAACCTGTACCGATCTACTCGTTTAACAGGCTCTAGGAAGGAGGGCGTAAATCCCTAACCTGTACCGATTTACTCAATTAATTTAGTTAGTCAATAGGCCGAAAGTGCCCCTTTTTAAACCTGTACCAATTTACGTTATTTAGTTTGCAATAGGGTTTTGCATGTAGTAATTTAGGCTGTACTAATTTACGTTATTTGGAATTGTAATGGAAGCGACTGTAGAAAAGGATATTCAAGAAATAACGCAATTGCCTATCAGGTTTAATGAGGCGAATAATAAAAATATAATCTCGAAGTCTGAGCGATTGGCTTTCTCAAAAGTGGATTTTAACCTAAACGATTACAAAATATTTAACGCTTTTATCAGTCAAATTAATCCCCTTGCTTCTTATCCAAGCGGCTTAGATTTCTTACTGACTCGTTCCGAATTAGCTGGGTTAACTGGAATAGATGAAAAAAACGTTCATAAGTTTGCTGTTAAAACAGCTAAAAAGTTTGCCAATGTAAAGTTTGAATTTAGTTCTATTAATGCGGGAAACGGCGAATCTGAGATAGATATTATTAACCTAGTGGAAAGAGCGAGATATAAAAATGGGGAGTTTTTCGTATCTTTTACGTCTATTGCAGAGAATGAGTTATTAGATTTAAAAAAATATGGTTCATTTAATATTGAGCACCAAAAAACGATACAGTCTCGGTTTGGCATGGTCTTTATTGATTTACTTTGTACTAGATGGCACAAGAAAAAAGGAAAAACCCAAACAATTACATTGACTGTATCAGAGGTTAAATTTGCTTGCGGAATTATAAATGAGAAAGGTGAGCACCTTTTAAAATCCTATACTGAGTTCTCCGCATTTAGGCGAAAAGTAATATTACCTGCAATAAGTGATATAAATGCGGCGGGCGACTTCTCAATACCTGACGATGGCATTGAATATATAAAGAATGGCCGATCTTATTATCAAATAAAAATAGACTGCTCAAGAGCCATTAAAGCCCCTCAAAAAACCCATAAAACATTACCTGTGAAAGATAGATTAGAAGCACATAATATTGATCAAAGCGAAGTTGAAAAGCTTTATTTGATGGCTGGTGTTCTGGCCGAATACACAGGTAAAAATGTGGATGAAATACTGAACAAGTGCCTTGATTATGTAGAAGAAAAAGAAAATATTAACTATTTTAGTAACTATTTATATGAAGTAGTGAGTTTGGGTGTTCCGTTTTTACCAGCGTGGGCTAACCCTTATTCTACGATGTATAAGAGTGAACAACAGATAGTTAGGACTTTTGTTAAGGCTAAAATAGCTCCAAGAGCATTTGAAATTATTGCCGATGCAAGGGATAACCTTATAACTGAGGACGTTTTCAAAGAGATTAGTTTGCATGGGGCTTTTAGTGATTATTTTCAGAAAAAGCTCAAAAAATATAAGCTAGATAGGAGGTAATAACCTCCTAATAGCTGGAAGTGAAGGCTACGATGATTTCCAAAATGCTATGACTAGATTATAAATCACAAATGGAACTATACTTAATAAAATCAAAATTCGTTCTTTTATCGTGTTTGCTAATATGGCAGCTAAAAAAAGAAGGCCTGAGCCAAATACCCCTGCGCCAATCAACATTAAATCAGGGTTAGCGATATAGCGAAAGTTGAAAACAACAAGCGCCATTATAGAGAAAATGAGAACCGTAACTACCACACCAACCGAATAGTATGCATCATACGCTCGCGTGACTCTTACGAGGTTATCTCCACTTTTCATATTCATAATCTTGAACCCTAGACATCCGTTTTAAAACGCCATCATACTTTGGCCTAAGCTCAATTTCCAGCTGAAACCACTGTTTGCTACCCCACTCATGAACAGGTACTTTTTCCAAATCCATGCAAGCAACAGCAATTTTCTCAGCGGCACCAACCATTAATAGAGATTTATTTTGGTATTGATCCCCGATAACGATACACACATCAGCAAACCATAATTCACCTCGTTTAGTGGTCTTATTGATATATCCATACGCAATCGTTACTGGATAGGGAGGCGTTTTTTTCAAAGTTAATACTCTAATTTAAGCTGGCTGTGTGATTACAAATTCATTTGTACTCTCATAGCAGCAAACAAACGTAGTGCGTTAGGCAGTGGTTCTTCGATTATCATTATACATTTTAAGCCAAACAGTTTCAGCTTTACATATTTGGGATATTTCAAACCACTCTGACTGTGCTATTAATGTCCTGGCTGTTTCTGATATTGATTTCATAGAATCAAATAAAATAATCCAGAACATATCATAGGTTTTTTTAGGGGCATTATTATTAATGTAGCTGGTACAAATATCTTCAAATACAACACTTAATTCACTCTCGGTTGGGGAGTGAATTAGCAACTCAATTTTTTGAACCACTGTTTTAGATAGCTCTTTAAAATCTATAAATTCGTTTAACTCAGGGTCGCGAGCTGAAAACATAATTTCAATGCATCGAGATACCCTACCTTCCCTTAGATTTTCTCTTTCTTTAACTTCAGCCCAAGTTTTTTTTAAAAAATAAAGATCGGAATTTCTACACATTACATTCACCAATAGTCCTATGAACAGGGAATATTTCAAGCTCCATGTTTTGATAATGAAGTTCAATCCTCATAATAAGAGTGGATAAATCAGCTTGATAATCTATCAAGTTATTTTGAATAGTATGTTCTCGCCATGTTCTTAGAAAATCCATAACAGACCTGTTGACCGTATTCATTTTCCCTCTGGTTTTAGCCACAATTGCCTTGCAAGTCACCGATTCATGGGTGTTTCGCAATTCAACAAAAAGCTTCGTGCTTTTTGAAATAACATCGTTTGCGTGGACACTTCTAAACTTTTCCAGGAATGAATGCGCTTTAAATGCATTGCCCTTATTGGCGTATTTAAGGCTGCTATTTAGGTGATCGAGTATTTGAGTGTGGTTCTCACCAAGTTTGAAAACAAGTGATGGAGTGTATGACCAGGAGCTTGCTTGAGTAGCCAGCGGATTTCGATTACCAAGATCAGTTTTACTGAATCTTGGTACACGTTTTGGTTTGGCTCTATTAACTTTAAAGAAAGTATTTTTTATGTTCATAACTCGAAACCCACTATCCTCCAATGAAACTTGCGTTGAAAAACTAAAAATCAATATCACATAAAGTAACACTAAAAACAAAATAAAGTTCACTATTTTTATATAATAGAGTGTTATTAGTTAGAAAGTGTGACTTAAAAGGCGCATTAGGTCGGTTTTTGGCCGTTAAAAGTAGATAAATATGTATATTAGTTAATGAATTGTGGGTGGTGGAACTCGCAGGGATAGGGGGGGAGGGGGCATTAAAACTGATGGAGTTTTCTTTTTAGCTTTAAGAATAAAAAAGCCCTCAGACAATAAAGTGTGAGGGCTTGGCATTAAGCGGCCTTAGTTAACACGGTTTCAGAACCATCATCCATAAAGTACGAATAGGCTTTAAAAGCATGTGAGGACGCTTTAAAAATGAAACTTTTATCAGCTTTCATATTTTTCAACCAGCTATCTAAATAGCTAATATGTTGATTGAAATCTAACTCGATACCAAAACTAGAACACATAAATACTGAAGAAATTTCAGCTACCAATTCTTCAAAACCATAAGATTCAATCTTCTTGTTAAATTCATTTTTGAATTCATCAAAACGATCAAGTCGCTTCTTATGGCCTGTTGAATGTGAAAGTTCATGGGCAAGAGTCGAAGCATAGGCAACTACATTTTCAAATGTAGTTGGCATCTTAACTAGATCAAGAGTAGGTGAGTAGTAAGCCTGATTACCACCTTCCTTAATAACGATTCCTTGTTCATCGCAATATTGGATAGCGCGACTTATGAAATCATTACAAGCTTGGTCTTCTTGCTCTTCAGAAATTTCTAAGCTCTCTGTTATAACCTCAGAAACTTCTAAACCTTCAACTTGAGCAATATTGAAAAGAGTGAAGCTTTTAAGCATGTGGTATGACTCGGCATCTTCATCGTTTGTGGATTTTTCACCCACTTGAACGTGTTTATAGAAAATGCAGGACACACCTTTTTCACCTTTACGAATATTGCCGCCCAATTCCTTAGCCTGCTTAAACGTAAGCCAAGAATTATCAGAGTAATCACCATCAGTAGCAGCCATCCAAAGTAGTAGGATGTTTAATCCGCTGTAAGGCTTCTTGTTAAGGAAGTTTACAGGGATAGGGCTAACGTCAGTTTTAGTCCAAGGACAGCGCCAAGGTGGAATGCCACCCTGTTCAAGTCTTTCAACGATTGAGTTTGTGATCTTTGCTTTAATGTCGATCTTTGAAAACTTTTTCATTCTAATACCCCTGAAAAGCCGAGGTGCGCTACTGGTCAATAAAGACCAGTATTACACTGTGTCTTTATTGACTAGATTATTTTAAAACATGTTAAGTATTAAAGATAATGGAATGAGAGATTTTCATTGAATATTACTAGCACTTTAATCTTATAAAGCCTATTTATTACTCTGTAATAAATATTGGTTATCTAACTCCTCCCAGTTACAATATCCCTGTGTATTAACACATTAAGCGCACCTCGGCTTTTCAGGGGTAGGAGCAAAACATGTCTTTAAATAGTCATATTCCCACTAAAGCAAGCCTTTCAGAAGCCTTCAACCTAGGACATTTTTATATGTCTAAAGGTGTTTCTGATTTGTTATCTTCGGTGGAACTAGACATATCAAAATACATGAACCGACATGTTTTCGGGGATTGGTCAGATATGGCTGATTTTGATAGGACAGCAAATATTGAGGCGATTGAATTAGGAGGGCATATTTTTTCTGCCTTCAAATTACCTCAAGAATGTTTGGATTATATAAAAGAAAAACAGGGTGAATTAATTAGTGATAAAATCTATCTAGATACTAATCCGGATAGAACTTCTACAACTATGCGATTACCGTTTGAAGAATTAGTGCATTAGCACTATAGCGCGCCTCGGCTTTTCAGGGGTTGGAGAACTACATGTCTAAAGATCATGTAACAGAACTTACAATCGGCAACTGGTATAAGGTTGTTGAGGAAATTAGCTCTACTGGAGTTTTTGACCTTGCTGTAAGGGATAAGAGATCAGGTGATGTTTATCTGCTTGAGATTGATAATCTTGAGGATTACGATAAATTCATTGCTTTGCTTTCTGAGGGTTCAATTGCTAAAGTTAAAAAAGTAGTTGGCCAATAACCAGCCAGATTAAGCGACCTACTTTGTAGGTCGCTCTGGTTGTTTTTCACAGGACACAAATTATGATATTGGAATTTGGAACAAAGCATAACGAGATAGAATATGCTTTAAGCTTATTACCAGGAATAAAAGTGAAAAAAAGGGTTCATGTAAATGAGCTTAGGAATAAGCCTATTAATGAATTAAGCGCTGTTGAGCGAAAAATCATAAAATAAGGCAATATAATTATTTAATAAAAAGGTCGTTAATTCGGCTTTTTTTGTGCCTGGAACAAAGCTAGTATTAGCCTTGTGCATTAGCACTATAGCGCGCCTCGGCTTTTCAGGGGTTGGAGAGAATTATGACAGACTCAAATAGTATTAACTTAGCTTCACTGAATCCATACTTTGCATTGGTATTATTGGCTATTTGCCAAGTATCCAATACTGTTGGTGATGTTGTTAAGGAATATATTAAATCATCTTCAGGTGATAAACCTAAAGCGGATAAGTTTGTTCCAGGAAATGAGGCTCTTTGTATCAGAGAGTTTCGTGACTTGGTAGATCAAGTTATAAATAAGTCTAAAGGCCAGTCTGTTCATTTAGTCCAGTCTGCTAGAGGATGTAAGTTGATCGTTGAGCATGGTGCTGGCTCTACAAGCGAAGCTTGGATACCTAAGTAATCATGTAAACCGTCTTTTTAGGCGGTTTTTTTATTTCTGCTTAATAATAATGTGTTCAGGCGAGGTGGGCAGCTTGAATACTGGTTCCGTGTTTCATGGGTTTGTGTATACTTTTTATATTAAATTAATTGGCCTCGTTGGGGTAGAACTTGTCACGTAAATTAAACAGTTGGATTAAAACCTCGGTTTTTGTATTTTTATGCTGCATTACTAGCTTTGGAATTTGGATAGGAAAAGGTGGGGGAGAGCCAAACTTTGCCCTTGCGCTAAGCGTTGTTACTTTTCTATTATGGGGCTATGCAACAAGCAAGGGGTTCAAAATTGGTATATTTAAGGAGGATGAATAAAGTGGCCTTGGGCTTTTTGAGGATGTGAAATGAGTCTTTTAAATTAGCACTAAATTTAAAGCATACAGCCTCTATGAGCCGCATTAGCGGCTTTTTTTATACCTAAAATAAAGTTAAAATATATATAGTGCCTAGCACTAAGCGCACCTCGGCTATTCAGGGGTTGGAGAGAAATATGCAAATTGTATATTCTAAAGTATCGGAAAAGAGCGAAACTAAACGTATATGGATCGAAGGCGGCAGGTTAGCTAAAGCAGGATTTGTTTTTGGCGAAGCCTATACCGTTATTTATGACCATAATAAAAAACAAATAAAACTCGAATTAGGTTTATTTGGTGATCGTAGGGTCAGTGGTCGTAAGCGAATGGGGGAAGATCATAAAACCCCTATAGTTGATTTGTGTTCGTCAGAGATCACTAAGTTTGTTGGTTCAACAAAAAAAGTAAAATTGACCATAACTGATGGATGTATCTTGATCGAGTGGCACCATGAGTGTCAAAAACGCTTGAGTCGAGAGAGCTTGTTTAAAGAGCATATTCAAAAGGGTGAGGTCAGTACAGGTACTTTGTGTGCGGGTGGTGGAATTTCTACTGCTGCATTACACGATGGTTTGTTAGAGGGTGGGATTACATCAAAAACTAAATGGTGCGTAGACATAAACTTACGTTATCTTGAGGTTGCCGATAGAAATAATCACGCCATAGATGATGATACCAAGCTTGTAGTTGCTTCTATTGAAGAGCTGGCAAATGATGACCTTGAGCCTGTAGACATTTTAAATGTATCACTTCCATGTGATGTTCATGCTAAATGTGCCAAGGCTAAAAAAGGTCTGAAGGTAGCAGAAGAGGACAGCGATATAACTGCTATTGTAGGCTTATTGTCTAGGGTGCGTTGTGTGAACCCTTCCGTTATTGTTAGTGAAAATGTTATCGAGGCAAAAGATAGTGCGTCCTATATGATTATCAAAGCGGAAATAACCCGCTTAGGTTATCGAATTCAAGAAACCATTTTGAATGAAGTGGTGGGCGGTTCGATTGAAGAGAGGAAGCGTTATTGGTTTGTTGCTGTAAGCAATGGACTTGAAAATTTCGATATCAGCCAAGCGATGAATTATCCCAGGATATATTCGGATGTAAATGAGTGTCTTGAAAGTGATGCTGTAACGGAATCATTATTTAAAGACAATCAAGGACTGAAGGATAAAGAAGTTTCTGATCTTGCTAACGGAAAAAGTTTCCGTATGCAGTTTATAGAGAGGGATGCTAAATCTGTTGGGGTGATGGGTAAGGGCTATAATCGAAACAGGTCAACTGAACCGCGACTTGTAAGAGGCGATGGTAAAAGTAGATTGTTCACTGTGTTGGAAGCTTGCAGAATGAGGCTGATACCAGAGAATTTGATTAAAGGATGTTTGCCCACGCTAGGCCATGAGATTACAGGGCAATCCATTTTATATGGCCACGCATGGTCATTAGGAATGTTGTTAAGTTCTGTACGTTAATTTTCGATATAAGCCACCTTCGGGTGGTTTTTTTGCCTGCAATAAGGCCATTATAAATCAAAATCTGCGCGGGTTTTTCCTATGCCATCAAGAATCCAATCTAGGGGGGTGCCGTTTTTATAGTCTTCTTTTATTGTGCTGCCTCTGTTTATTGCGATCAGTGCGTTGGTAATAGTTTTGCTCTCAATTACACCAATGCCAATATCAAAATATTCAGGCCATAATGAGTTTTGTTCTAAATGGTTTACGCCGTTCTCAAGGCCAGCCTTTGCAGACCTATAGCCTTTTAAAGGCTGCATGTGGTCTTTGTGTAAAAACCACTTCTTTCCTTTTTCCCTAATGATAATGCGAAGTTGTGTACTTGGTGAAAGGGATGGGCCTGTTAGAAAATATAACTGTTTAAGATCCACACTGCTTAAAAGCAATCTTTTTCTTTTCTGCATGACTATCTCTCTTCAATTTAGCGACTGTAGAATAGGAATATACATAACAATATCTCCCTTTCAACGGTATTTTTTTCAATGTTTCTTGTTGCTGCACGTTGCTACACGTTCTTTAAAATTAATTTTCTAGTTACCTACTTTTCGTTGTCTTTGATATACTAGATTTGTGTTTTAGCACAAGCGCACCTCGGCTTTTCAGGGGTAGGAGATTGGTATGTTGAGTAATCATCAGCGTAACTTTGTAAAAATTTTTTCTAATCTTGCTCGTTATCATCATAGATATGAGGTATTCAGGGATTTTATTGAAATGGCTTCAATTAGCTTGGAAAACTCAATATTAAAGTCACCTGAAAAGGAGGACAAATATTTTAGTATTGCTAAGCGGTATGAGAAGCATGATATGAATGAATTTCCCAAATTGCTAAGTGAGTTGGTGTTGGGGCTTGAAGAACAGCCTAGCGACTTCTTAGGTGGGCTATTCATGGAACTTGATCTTGGATCAAAAGACTTCGGGCAGTTCTTTACTCCCTATAGTCTTTCCTTGTTGATGGCGAAAGTGAATGTGGGTGAGCTTACTGCTGAGTTAGCCAGGAAGCCGTTTGTCACGCTCTCAGAGCCGACTTGCGGCGGTGGCGGAATGATTATAGCCTTTTATCAGGCAATGCTTGATGAAGGCTATAATCCGCAGACCCAGTTGCATGTCACATGTGTTGATCTTGACGCGACAGCGGCGAGAATGTGTTATGTGCAATGTTCGCTCTTGGGCATTCCTTGTGAGGTTTACATTGGAAATACTCTCACGATGGAAATGCGCTCAAGCATGAAGACGCCAGCGCATTATTTAGGCTTTTGGGATGCAAAACTGAAAAGGTCTTACGACATTTTAGAAGAAAATAAGGCTGGAATAGTTGTAGAGCCTGTTGTGACGCCAGATGTGATTACTGCACCTGCTGCACTCGTTGCTCCTTCTGTACTAGAGGGCCAGCTAGGTTTGTTTTAGCTTTTTTTAGAAGCTACTTTATATGTGACTCTTAGGAGTCTATTATATTTAATAGTGCTACGCACAAGCGCGCCTCGGCTTTTCAGGGGTAGGAGAATAGTATGTTTACTGTTGATTATTTAAATCAAGATGGTTCTGAAGGTATTAAGGATTATGATGATTTAGACTCGGCTCAATACGAAGCCGCCACTCTCTCTGAGAATGGCTGTCACTGCATTATGATTATTGATCCTAATGGAGTTGATTGTTCGTTTTAGCCTGATTTTAGCTTTTTAGCTTGAATCTCAAAGCCGCATTTTTTGCGGCTTTTTTTTGTTTAAAATTTATATCCCCCCTCCCTCGATACTTACCAGGTAACACCCAAAATATTACCAGCTCTTAAAGCCCGAAATCCCCAATGCCAGTAAAATGACCCGATTAAACTATGGTTTAACTAGACCTTATGATTGTTAATGTATAGTTTAATATATAGCATTGGGCATAATGATTGGGGTTGTGGAATGGGTAAGAAACTTATTTTAAATTTAGGTGGTGAAGTATTTCAATATGGTATAGATAAAATTGAGAGTGATGATGACTAAAAAATCAAATCGTTGTAACGACACCGGAGATATTTTTGGGCAGTTGCTTGATGCAAAACAGGTAAAAGAAATCATCAAGGGGCTTGGTTGGAACCAAAAAGAAATTGCCGAGTACTGGGGCATGACAACTGTATGGCTTAGTAACCTAGTGCAAAATAAAAACGGGGAGCGATCAGTTCGTGATGATTGTGCATTTAGGGGATTGCCGCGTAAATAATTAAACTATACCTTAATAGTGTATTGCTATTGTTAAGGTATAGTTTAATATTAGGCGTGTTTTCAGTGGATTAATCAGGGATAAGATGTGACATTCGAACAATATTGGGTGGTAGTTGGCCTATTGGGGTTTGCAGCTTTTATGAAAGGCGTTTTTGCAAACAACTCTATAAAGATAGGTGTTTTGGGGGCGTTTATTGTAATGCTTGTAGGTTTTTCAATTATGCCATTGGCGATTGAGGCCGCAGAAAAGAAAAGCGTAGTCGCAACAACGGCTAGCATTCAAGCTTCTAATAAATGACTGTAGCGTGAATAAATAAAAAACGATAATGTAGCTATATGGAGATAGAAAATGAGTATCGTAAGTCTAAAGGTTCAGTTAGACACTGTAGTTTCTCTAGTGTTAAATTCTCGCCCTGCGGGTTTTAGGCTGGCTTATGTCAGTGAAATAGATGAATTCGATTTTCAAGTTAGGCACTTAATAACCAGGACAGTGAGTTCGGTGGAAGATGATATTCTCGGGAGCGTTGAGGGCTTAAATCTTATCAATGAGACTGCCGAATTTCTTAAAGCTAGGTTTTCATGTTCAGAGCAGGTTGAAAATCATAATACATTTAATTTGGCGGCTACTGGAGGAATTTTAGATTTATCACCTGAAAAATATAAAGTGATTAAAGCCGAAATATTTCCATCAATTAATACGCCAAATACAACTCAAACCTCTGAAATTAAGTGGCAAGATTCGTTGAGGGCTCAAGACCATGCCGATAACCTTTATTCAATTAATTCTAAATCTAACAAAGGTTGGCGTGGGTTTATTCTTAGATTGATAGGGGTTCACCTGCCTGAAAAGGGTTCAGTTGTGTTCGGTGGATATAATATGAAAGTTAAATCATGTCCGATACATGGTGATAAGTGTGGATATTGAAATTAGCTGTTTATATGGCTACGCTATGTAGTTCTACAGTGCTACTAATCCCCCACGGCTTCCATTGGCTGATCACAATCATCACAGCGCAAGTTTAGGCTGGCCTTCCCCCATACCGACACTTTGCAAGTTGGGCACATGTATTTTAGTTTTGTTTTCTTTTTGGCGAGACTAGCAACTTCAAAGGCTTCTATTGGCAATAAGTTATTAGCGACTTCTGTTAATTTTTGCAGGGCTGCGATTTCTTGAATAGAGTCTGGGCCGTCCCCTGGCTGATCGGACAGGGTGATACCTTGAAAGTCCTCACCTAAGCTAGCGTAATGGTTTGCAGGCTTAGAGTGACGATCAAGCCAAGGGATTTTGAACGTATCATTTATTAATTTCATGCATACACGAATAAATTTACCGTTTGGGTCGTAATAATCATTCATTTTTTGCCCAACGTCTTTGCCACCAGGACCACCTGTGGTCGATGGGATAAGGCCAATCATTTTCATTTTGTCCGACCACTCACGATTGTGATAACCGGTTCTGCTTGGCGTACCCTTTGAGTGCTGCCAGCAGTGGCACATTTCATGCGCCAGTGTTTGAAAAAACTCAACGAGTGGTGATCGCCCGATAAATGTCGGGTTTACTGCAATTTCCGAACAAAGTTTATTTTCTGACGATACCCAGCGATTCTGCATAAAATAACCCATCACATTATTTTTACGAGTAACCGTAAAAAGAACAGGTGGTAGCTCGTTATTAAATAGCTCTGTATTAAATATATCGTATGCGTTTTCAAAGCTTCTATAAAATGAGCTGGTAGGGCTGGTTGTCTGCATGGTGATAGGCTTCCTTGTTATGTGTATCGTACGATACATATAGCAAGTATTCAATGCCGTACTCAGCTTAGGGTGGGGTAATTAAAGCCTTTCAAAAATTATTTGTTGGAGTTGAATAGGGGGCTACTGCTGGGCATTTTGAGGCAATTGCGAGCAGAGGTATCAAAAATACTGCTACGCTATAACTAGGGCTTTCTGCGGGCGCTGTGACCCCCACTGTAGCTTTATGACTCAGATAAAACGGGAGAGGTGGGCCTATGATTAGATTTGTTCTTATTCTTGTATTTCTAGGCTGTTCCGTTGTTTCCTGGAGCGAAGAGCTCCTAAGGTCAGTGGAGTACCCTGTAAGTCCAGACATGACATTAAATGACGCTAGGCTTAATGCCGTTAAACAGCTTAGGCTGACGATTCTTAGCGAGGTTGGTGTTTTAGTTGAGGCGCAGATTAAGTCTAGTGCTGAGGGCGGTGGTGCATCTGAAACTGTAAATTATAGTAACGTAATTGCTGGTAATATTTCATTGAAAGTTATTGATGAAATTTATGATGGGCATAGTTTATTTATGACTGTTCGTGCCGAGATTAACAAGTCTGAAATTTCGGATGTGTTAAGTAGGATTTACAATTTCACTGAATTTGAAAAACTCTTGAGAGCACTAGAGCAAAGGGATAATAATATTAGTGAGCTGGCATCTGAGAACAAACAATTAAAAGCCAAGTTAAACATTATAAAAGGGCAAGTTCGATATATTGAGAAAGTTGGGGTTATCTCTAAGGAGGGTTTATTCCAACACATGGCTATTTTGGCGTATAGTATTTAATTCTCATTTGTATTTGGACTTAAAGATATTCTGTCTAAAGAAAGTAAGGGGGGCACTTGGCTTAGTAGGGATAATGTTTATACTCTTCGTGGCCAAGATGTAGGTTAGTTTGAAGGTGGTGTGCTTTATGATAATAGGAATAGCACTTTAGTTTTGTTCACAATTTAACTGCTTCTTTAGCAAGTCGCCTAGGTATAGGTGGCACATCTGGTACTATTGAAAGGCTAGGGGGGAGCCTCAATATGATTTAGCGTCTTACTTCTTCGCGATTATTATAATCAACTATTTTTTGACTCTTACGAAGGCGTTAGGAGTAAAGCATTAGTCGTTCCTGTCATTGACTAATGGTAAAGTATTGTAGTTTTGTTTTTTTCATAATTTAAGTAACTTCAGACTTGAGTTACTTACAAAAGACACAATATAGGTTTTATATTAAATATAAAATGGACGTTATATGACTACTGACGAACAAAGTTCCTTAGACCCTATACGTGTTCTTAGTTTAAACGGGGGTGGTGTTAGGGGATTATTTACAATTAGTGCTCTTGCACAGATTGAACGCAATATTGAAAATAGATCGTCAGCAAAAGATGTGAAAATCGGTGACTACTTCGATCTTATTACGGGGACTTCGATTGGGGGCATCTTAGCTTTAGGGCTAGCATCAGGTAAAAGCGCTCGTGACTTAGAACCTGTATTCTTTGAAAATGCATTGAAGATTTTTCCATCCCAAAAAGGTGGAATTAACAAATTAATAAAGCAATTATTTAATCCTCTGTATGATAGTAAACCATTGTATGAAACTGTCATAAGTATGATAGGTGCTGATTCAACTTTTAACGACTTGCAGCGAAGAGTTTTAATCCCTGCTATTAACCTATCTACTGGCAAACCTCAGTTCTTTAAAACCCCGCACAATCCAGACTTCACTAGAGATGGTGTTCTAAAGTTATCTGATGCGGCTATGGCAACTTCAGCTGCACCTACTTATTTTGCCCCTCATTATTGTGAAGACCTTACAGCTTATTTTGCTGATGGTGGATTAGTTGCAAATAATCCTAGCTTTATCGGATTGCATGAGATTTTTCGTGATATGAAGTCTGACTTTCCAGATGCAACAGTGAAAGATGTTAAAATTTTAAACGTTGGCACTTTAGCTAATGATTATTGCATTAGTCCGAACCTTCTATTAAAGAAGCAAAAAGGTGGTTATGGAACGTTATGGGGGGGAGGTCAAAGACTTGTTTTAACAACTATGACTGCAAACCAGCACTTGCATCAAAACATGCTCAAAAGAGAGCTTGCTACGCATAATGCTGAGTCAAATTATGTTTATCTTGATGACTCTATTCCTAATGAAGCAGCATCTGATATTACGTTAGATAATGCGTCTCTTGGAAGCCTTCAAAACCTCAAAAGCCGTGGTATTCAATTAGCAACTGAAGAATTTTCTCAAAATAAAAATTTGAAAGCATTCTTCAATAAACCTGCCCCTACATTTAAATAAACGGAGAATTGTATAATGAGCTGGAATTTTCATAACTATTTCGCAAGCCGTAAAGATGGTTTGATTGGTAAACTTGTTTTATCAGATGAAGAAAAAAACGACCTTAAATCGTTACGCCAATTAGTACGGATAAGAATTAGGGATGTTTTTGATGAAGCGAAGGTAATAGCAAAAGATGTAAAGCGTGAGCAGTTATCACTCATCAATACTCAATCCAGAATATCGAAGTCAAAAGGTACTCAATACCTATCCATTCAAGGGCAATATCAACTAGCTAATCTTCTTTACTCTATGGACTTAGGTACTTTAAGTGAATTCAGTAGCTTAACCCCACGTTTTTGGACTCAAGGTAGTTTTCAATATGACACACTAAACAAACCCTTCCAGCCAGGTCAGGAAATGGATATTGATGATGGCACATACATGCCAATGACGATATTTGATTCAGAACCGAAAATTGGTCATACATTACTTATTTTACTAGTTGATACTGCACTTAAATCATTAACAGCTGAAAATGTTGGTTGGTCATTTGAAGCTAAAAGAACATGTGGACGAATAAAAATTGTAAACCAAAAAACTCATATTGATGTCCCAATGTATGCGATACCTAAAGAAGGTTTTGCAAAAAAAGAAATTGCAATGGAAGGCCGTATGTTTGCAGAGGCCAAGAAAGAATCTTTAAGTGCACAAGATTCCATTGATGACAGGGAATCATATGTACTCGACTCTAAATGCGTTAATTTAGCGTTGCGTGAGGGCGATAAGAAGTGGATGAATAGTGATCCTAAAATAGTTGAAGATTGGTTTCTTGATAGTTGTAAACGGATAGGACCACACTTGAAGAAGGCATGTCGATTCATGAAAGCTTGGAGGGATGCACAATGGGATGTCGGCGGACCAACCTCTATAAGCCTTATGGCTGCAACGGTTAATGTACTTGACTCATACGCTCATGAATCTAGTGATTTAGGGGAGCTTATGAAACTTGTTGCAAGACATTTGCCTGCACAATTTTCAATGGGTGTCGAAAGCCCAGATCCAACAGATGAAAAACCTTTATTTCCACCTAAAAGTGAACATTTAGCTCGTGAAGTAGATATTATGTTTAAGCTAAATAACTTACTTCCATTGATAGAAGAGGCTCAAGTTTCGAACACTAAAACTGAAGCTTTGGAAATATTAAACTCAGCTTTTGGTCAGCGCGTAACAAATTGGCAAACTATCGTTGGCACAGTAGCTGCACCAGCTTTCACTGACGAGCCATCATCAAGAGATGAACCAGAAAAAATTCAAAAAACAATGAAGAGTGGTTAACGTTGCATTCAGAGTTACATCAAATATTGCTTGGTTGCGGGTTTCAATATAAATCCGCTACGCAAATACCTGATACAACATTTTTGGACACTAAAAGTAGTAGAGTTGGGTATTACGTAAAAACATACCCGACATCAACGGGTGATTTTGTTGTCGCTTTAAACATTAAAGACGATCCTTACACTCAACTTCCAGCAGCTTATTTAATTAACACCCCACCACAATACACAGGTCAATTATTGCCTCACGTCAATTTTGGTTCTTACTTATGCTATGTAGATAGTATGGAGGCTGACTGGGATTCTAATGATTTAATTTCAACATATCGTGATGTCGATGAACAAATTGCCCTTACTCTCAATAACTCTGTTACTTCTGAAAAAACCGGTAGAGCTGATGATATTGAAATGGAGGGCGAATTTATCAACTACTGGCAAGATGAAGAAACTTTAACTCTGCTGTCTAAAACACAAGGAAAGTTTAAGTTTACATCTTGGATTATTGAAAAAACGTTATCTTCTGGTGATATACATCGGGAGTTTGTGTCGATAGGTAATACTGATGATAAAAGTATCAAGGACAAATGGTTAAATCAAAGAGGTGTACCGCCTAAGGATATTAGTCAATTATCTGTCCAATCTCATTATGTTAAGGTTTACCCTAGACGTTTAGCCGGTGTTAGCTGGCCTCCTCAAGGGATGGGGGACTTATTATCTTGGCTGAAAATCACTGATCATAATTGTGTAAGTAGATTAATAGATCTATTAATTCAACAAACTATGAAACGACATTTATTGTTATTAGATATACAAGGGCAAGGCCAGTTGGCTGTGTATTTTGAACTGAATCGATTTGGCAGGAAAACTTCTAAAAAAGCATCAAAAGCTAAACAAAAATATTCATCAACTGCATTAGTTTCATATTTTAGTAGCAAGTTAACTTGCGTCAATTTTAAAAGGCTGGGAGTTTTAAGAGCAGACAAAGATACATTGTTAAGCCGAAACGCTAATCGACCTTCTATAGGTGGGCTTGGTAATAAGCGAATTGCACTTATTGGATGCGGGACAATAGGTGGTTACCTTTCTGGCTTGTTACTTAGAAGCGGAGCAGGGTGTGGATCTCAATATCTTCATTTATATGACGATGATGATATGAAGCCAGATAACTTTTCAAGGCATTCTTTGAATACATTGTACTTTAAGACGAATAAAGCTTTTGCCTTGGCTTTAAAATTAAATGAATCCATCCACATAGCAAAAAATATTCGCGGTTTTAATATGTTATTTCCTATCAATGAGCAAAAGCTTCAGGAGTATGACATCATTATTGATGCTACGGGACGCCCTCCAGTGTCAAAACGTCTTGCCGCTATTACTCGGAATATTCCCCTAAATGATAGGCCTGTTCTCGTTCATGCATTTAATGATGGCAATGGTCGAGCATCGAAAGTATTCATTGATACTGGCAGATCATGTTACGGATGTTTAAATGTAGAACCTAGTATTAATGAAAATGGGGTTGATAAGCGTTTTTTATCAATTGATCAAGAGCTAGAGAAAAAAATCAGCTGTGGTAGTACTTATACACCCTATGACGCGACTGTCAGCATGATTACAGCCTCAATGGCACAGGAAGCAGTATTAAATACGCTAGAGCCTTCTTTGCCTTGGAACTATAGAGAACGAATGTTTGACGGTTCTAGAGATAGAAAACCGATCACGATCGAAAAACAACTTAAGTGTAAAATTTGTAATGAATAATAACGAAATAACCTTTAAGGATAAATATGGTAATCTCGTTGTCATTATGAGTGATGTTGTACAACTGTTTAAAAAATACCAACAGTTACTTCCAACAACATCTGAGTCAGCAGGAGTTTTAATCGGTGAGCGTAGAGGCAAGCATATAGTTATAACTGATATATCAGTACCAGGCAAAGGTGATATTTGTTCAAGGTATCAAGTAGATCGTAAAGGTGTTCACCACCAGAAAAAGGTTAATGAATCATTTATTAAATCAAACAAAACAAAGCACTACCTTGGTGAGTGGCATACTCATCCAGAGAAGCAGCCCAATCCATCCGCACTCGATTATAAATCTTGGTCAAAAATCCATATAAATAATGAAAATGCAATATTTATCATTGTAGGGCAACATAGCCTTTGGGTTGCTATAAAAAACCACTCAACATTCGACTTGCTTACAGAGATAGTTCAATAGGTTTGAGTCATTTTATCAATAGTAATACTCAATGATAAGCTTAGGAATAAACTAAATTACTAAGCACTAGCAAGTTAAGATATCCAAGGAAATTACTCAGCTTTTCCAGAGTGATAAATAATGAGGTTAGTCATATAAAATCTCATTTCATTCACGTAGCATTAAGCAATATGTGCGTTGAATGATTGAACTCACAATAATAGCGTACAAACAGCAGCCAAGAGTAAATCCGATCTATTACTATACTAGGAATGAGACATGCAGTGGATGAACACCTCCTTAAGTCCGATACAGTTTAGTATCGGACTTAGTTTATGTTTGGGGAATATAGACATACTCCTGTAACTATAAGCTTTGGTGTGTATTTCTTATTTTAACGCTACGTGAAATTTGAGAACTTTTGCATGTTGTTATAGCCAGAATTCACAGAGAGTTGCTTAATTAAATCTGAAAACATCGGCTACCTCCCATTTCCATTACACTACAAGTCAATTTGACTAGTTTTATATGAAGTTAATCTACCTTTCTTTTTTTACCACTTTCAGCTCTCATTTTATTTTCTGATTGAACATATATAGTATCTGTTGTTGCCATGCTGGCATGACCTAAATCTTCAGAGAGATCTTTTAAAGCTCTACCTCGTTCAATTTCCATACTGGCACCTGTATGCCTAAGCCAGTGAGTTGTAGCTTCTTTTAGCTTCATTGACTTATTTTCTCCCTCAAGCTGTCTCATTCGGTCATATGCATGATCGAATATCTCTTGCACTAAACGCCTGAGGTGCCTCGAAGTCATTCCACCTTGGCCACGTATTTTTTCAACTAGCACATTATTGTCACCACTTGTTGGTAGCCTTGATAGTCCTCTATATAAACGATAACGCTTTAGAAACGGAATAAAATCAGATGGAACTGTTGTGTCACGAAGTTTTCTTCCTTTGCCAAATATTTTTAACCACCAATTATCATCTTCATCTTGCCAAAAATGTCCCATAACGGGTGACCAATTATCACGCTCTGATAATTCAGATATTCTCAAAAACAAAGTTTTTAATGAAGCGATAACAAAAAGATTTCTTTCAAATATAGGATCTTCATTTGCCATATCAACGGCTGTATCTAAAAGGTATTGCCATTGTGAACTCGATAATCTTTTAATCTCTTTAACTTGAGCATCGCTAATAAAGTGCTTACAGTTCTTTTTTGCTATTTGAGCAGGATTTCCATAGCAAAACTCTTCATCCATTAAATAATTATAAAACACAATAATTGCGGTAAATGTAGATGTTAAAGTTTGCTGTGAAGGACGATATTTCTTTTTATCTACCTCTTTAGATAACTGGCTTTTAGCTGCTTGAATCTTAAACGGACGCCAGACTTTATTTGAATTGAAATAACTATTTTTTAGCTTAAAGCGCTCTTGACTACTTGTACCAATCCAACTTACGGGTGGCCTCCAGCAAAAATCGGCATATTCTAAAATGTCAGTTTTTCGAAACTCATCAATAGACGATTTTTTCTCTAAAAATGACCATAATAAAAATTTCTCAATTTCATTACGAAACCTATCATAAGTATGAATAGATTTATTTCGACCGATATTCTCAAGAAAAGACTTTCCCCATTGCCATTGCGTTAAACACCACTGAGGGTACACTTTTAAAAAGCCATCTAGTTCTGGGTAATCATGAATTTCTAACTCTAAGAGCTCTATATAGGTTGGATATAACGGTACAGGTGTTGTTTTAGACATAACTTAATAATTGAAGTGGCCTTAAAAAATATTCTACTTGCCCTCATCTCCTAAGTCCAATACTTGATTGGATTTGAATAAATTTCTTTATTCATGCGTAGTTAAAGGTTTTATCCTTATAGCACTAACACCACTGAACTAGCTTAGAAACTGATAGAGACAAAAGTTGTACAATATAAACTCTATCTCGCTTTCGCCACCCAAGCGAGATAACGAACTTACAAATTGAAAAACCAGTCGTAGTCGGCTCTACTTTGTAATTTTTGTGATAGATACAAGCCTAATTCTTTCAACTGCGATTTACCTTGATAATCGCCAATTAATTTTTTTAATTTACTTAGTGCTTCCTGACTTTTTCCTAGCCCATCAAGTGCCAACACATAAGTATATGCATACTGTGCGTTACCAGATGCTAGTGTCATTGATTTTTCAAAATACGATACCGCTTTGCTCAATTGTTGTTGCCTTACAAGGTGTAAACCAAACGAATATTGTAAGGCACCAGATTTCGGTAACTTTTTCATGCCTTGGCGAAGTACAGAAACAACTAATGCTGAGCGTTGCTGGCTTCGATACAAGTCAGCTAAATTGATATAACCTGATTCAAAGTAGGGTTCAATGCTAATGGCAGCTTTAAGCGACTGTTCAGCTCCCGAAATATCATTCACTTCAAATGCGATTAACGCCTGATTTGCCCTTCCTTCACCTCGCCAACTTGATATTTCACTTGCTACCGTTAACTCATTAAACGCTTTGGTAAATACAGCCTGATTTCCTATCGAGATATTACCTGAGACTAAACTACGAGCGGCCGCCACTCTAATGGCTTTGAGTCTATCATTTAACAATGGGCTAACATACCGCTCTCTCTCATTCGGTGCTAGCAGCACACTCACGTTTGCAGCATTTAAACGAAGTAACGCTTCACTATGGGTTAAATAGGGCTTTAGTTCATTGATTGAAATGGATTGGGTGGAATAACTCAGCATTTGTAAAGCACTAGCCCTACTTATAACATCTAAGCTTTCATCATTAATTATCGTCCAATGTTGCGCTAATGTGATCGTTCTTCCTGAGTTTAGCTGCATTAAATATTTTTTACTTTTTGATAATGGTGCAGGTTTGCCATGCCATTCTACTAATTTTTCATTTGCCCATTGATTGGGTTTATCATCATGGCACTTTATACAAGCATTGGGCGTTGCATAGGTTAACGATAAATCAGGACGAGGAATGGTGCTACTTTCATGATGTTTATGGAATATGCCCGTAATGCGGTACGCATGTCGGCACTAATGGGCATTCAAAATGTCTTTGTTTACACCCATGACTCCATTGGTCAAGGTGAAGATGGCCCAACCCATCAACCCATTGAGCAATTAGCAAACTTACGTATGACGCCAAACATGTCAACTTGGCGCCCTGCTGACGCTACTGAATCAGTCGTCGCTTGGAAGACAGCGATTGAGCGCAGAAACGGGCCAACGTCGTTAGTATTTTCTCGTCAAGGTTTACCAGCACAAGCGCGTACAGAAACACAGGTTGCCAATATTGCCAAAGGCGCATACGTATTAGTAGATTGTGGTCAAACCCCTAATGTTATTTTAATCGCTACTGGCTCTGAAGTTGGTTTAGCGGTTGACTCCGCTGTAGAGCTTGCAGCTGATGGCGTGAAAGTTAACGTGGTTTCAATGCCGTCTGCCGATACTTTTGATGCTCAAGATATTTCCTACAAAGAAAGCGTATTACCATCAACGGTAACAAAGCGTGTAGCGATTGAAGCAGCTCATGTTGATTACTGGGCGAAATATGTTGGCTTTGCTGGCGATGTAGTAGGCATGTCTACTTTTGGTGAATCAGCACCGGGTGGCGACTTATACAAACACTTTGGTTTTACAATAGAGAATGTAATCCAAAAGGCAAAAGCCCTTTAATTGCCTTGGGTGAGCCAAGCGCATATAGAAAATTAACTGAGCTGAGCAAATTAAGTTAAGGGTGAAAAATCATAATTCACCTTAACTTAGTATTATGTAGATTAGCTATTTTGATTTATCAATTTTAAAAGAGATTATCATGCAACCTAGAACCTCCCTTAACAGCTGGAAAGCATTAGTCACTCATGCCCAAAGCATGAAACAGCAACACATGAGTGAACTATTTGAACAGAATAGCCAACGATTTGAACAGTTCTCGATAAAGCTGGCACCGTTTTTACTCGATTATTCAAAAAATTTGATCAGCTCCGATACTATCTCTATGTTAATCAATTTTGCCAAAGAATGTGATGTAGAAGATTGGCGGATGAAAATGTTTTCTGGTGAGCGTATTAACAGCACTGAAGACAGAGCCGTTTTACATACAGCATTAAGAAGTCGCTCAAATAAACCTGTGATGCTTGATGGCAAAGATGTTAAAGAAGATGTTCAGCACGCCTTAAATCATATGAAAGAATTCTCCGACAAAGTGCGTCAAGGTCATTGGAAAGGCTATTCAGGCAAGCGTATAACGGATGTGGTTAACATTGGTGTGGGTGGCTCAAACCTTGGCCCGCAAATGGTCACAGAAGCACTTAAACAATACAGTGACAACAGCGTTAATGTTCATTACGTTTCTAATGTTGATGGCACCCAAATCGCCAACGTATTGCGCCCGTTAAACCCGGAAAAGGTACTTTTTATTGTTTCCAGTAAAACTTTTACCACCACAGAAACCATGACCAACGCCAAAACTGCCATGAAATGGTTAGTCTCCTCTTCGTTTGATCAATCTGCTATTGCGAAGCATTTTGTTGCCGTTTCATCAAATAAGAAAAATGCGACGGAGTTTGGTATAGCACAAGAAAACATTTTTGATATGTGGGACTGGGTTGGTGGCCGTTTTTCCCTATGGTCAGCTATTGGCTTACCCATTGCTATTGATTTAGGCTTTGAACGCTTCATTGAATTACTTGAAGGTGCGGATGAGATTGACCGACATTTTTATGAGACACCATTAGAGCAAAATGCACCGGTTATTTTAGCGTTATTAAGCCTTTGGAATTGCACCTTTCTAGGCGCGCAATCGCAAGCTATTTTACCTTATGATCAATCCTTACATATGTTGTCGGCTTATTTGCAACAAGCAGAAATGGAGAGTAACGGTAAATCGGTTAACTGGGATGGCGAAACAATCGACTACCCTACTGTGCCTTCAATTTGGGGAGAGCTTGGCATTAATGGTCAACATGCTTTCTATCAATACTTACATCAAAGCAATAACGTGGTGCCCGCTGATTTTATTGGCTCTGTTGAGAGTGTTACGCCTGTACAAGGACATCATCAAACCTTAATGGCCAATTTCTTTGCTCAAACTCAAGCACTAATGCAAGGTGTGGATGAGCAGCAAGTTCGCGCTGACTTGAAAGCCAAAGGCAGAACAGAAGAATACATAGACAAGGTTGCCCCACATAAAGTACACAAGGGTAACAGACCAACCAACACCATATTAATGAAGCGTATTTCACCACGTTCAATTGGTAGTTTAATTGCCTTATATGAGCATAAAATATTTACCCAAGGTATTCTTTTGCAAATCTGCTCATTTGACCAATGGGGCGTCGAACTAGGAAAAGGGTTAGCCAATAATATTCAGGTAGAGCTGGCTGAAAATAAGATCAGTAAAAAACACGACAGCTCAACTAAAGGGCTTATGGATTACTTTCAAACAACTAAAACTAGATAATTTAATAACGACTAGAAACGGATAATAAGATGCCATCAATTACCACTTATGACATAACAAATAACCAAGGCGATACTATTACTATCGCCAATTTTGGTGCTCGACTGATAAAATGGCAAACATCAGTAGACAGTGAATGTAGGGATGTCATTATTGGTTATGATAAAATCAATGACTATTTAGAAGATCCGTTTTACCTCGGTGCGATTGCTGGCCCTTATGCAAATAGAGTTGCCAATGCCAAATGTACCATTGATGGTAAATCCATTAACCTGTCAGCAAACGAAGGCAACAACCAATTACATGGTGGAGATAAAGGACTTTCCGAGCAGTTATGGCAATGTGTTAATCGCACTAAAAGTACCATAACGTTAAGTTGTACACTCGAAGATGGTTTTAATGGCTACCCCGGAGATATCACCACAACGGTGCAATACTTCATTTCAAAAGCAAGTGAGTTAATCATATCAATTATGGTGAGTACAGATAAAACTACTATTGCAGGGCCTACTTCTCACCCTTACTTTAATTTAAATGCAGATAATTCAACGCAGCATACATTGCAAGTTAATGCGGAGCATTACACACCTGTTAACAGTAAGGGCATTCCTCTGGATGAGATCAAACAAGTTGTTCATTCAAGCTATGACTTTAGGTTAGCCAAGGACATTTCTTCTAACGATGACGCCTTACAACTTGATGATAACTTTATTACCTCGTTAACAGATACATCAATTGAACAAAAAATGTATCATCAAGCAACGTTAAAAAGTAAAGATGAAAAGTTAACCTTAAATGTCAGCTCTAATTATCCAGCGATTCAGGTATATACAGGACAGCATTTACAGTCACCCTTCAAACCTAAACAAGGAATTTGTTTAGAGCCTCAATTTTGCCCAGACAGCCCAAATCAGTCGGCATTTCCTTTTCATTTAACTTTAACTGACTCCCCTTTGGAGACTGTTATTTGTTATGAATTAGTTAAATAAATTTCAACTTGAACTTAAGAAGTTTCACTATTCAGCAGTTAAATTTCTTAATTCGGTTTTTTATCATACTTAAAATGCATACAAAATAGCTAAACAAGCTTTTTCTGCGTGCTCGCTCTACCAGCCCAAAAAGTTTCGTTCTCTACTTGCTTTATTTACATTTGTTCTGCAATAAAAAGTGTAATTTAAAGAATACGCCTAAGGCGCTAATAAGATGGTCCGCCTCCCCTAAACTACACTTAGGGAGATTATTAAATGAGGAAATCATCATGTCTACTATTAACATTCTTGGAATTGATATTGGTAAATCTACCTTTCACCTTGCTGGCCATGACTTATCTGGTCGAGAAGTATTGCATAAAAATTTAGTCGTCCAAAGCTCATTCAATTTCTTTCTACTATCGAGGTAACAACTGTTGCTATGGAGGCCTGTGGTGGCTGTCATTGGTTAGCAAGGAAGTGCCAAGAGTTTGGGCATAAAGTACTACTCATACCACCACAGTATGTTAAGCCTTATGTCAAAACAAACAAAAACGATTTTATTGATGCTGATGCCATAGCTGAAGCAGCGAATCGCCCATCTATGAGTTTTGTAAGCGTTAAAGCTGAATCATCTCAAGTGATCTCAGTTATTCAACGTATACGTTCAAGCTATATCAAGGATAGAACAGCTTGCATGTCACGTATGGGGTCTATTTTATTAGAATTTGGCATGAGTTTTCCAAAGTCTCACGCCAAGATGAAAGCATTATTCCAATGGTTAGCTGAGCATGGCGAGCCAATACCACCGATGTTGCTTTTAAAATTAAGAGATCACCATGAATATTATTTGAAACTTAATCAGCTTATTTCGACTCAAGATAAAAAACTAAAAGAAATAGTTGATAATGATGAACGAGCTCAACTACTCAAGACTATCCCTGGTGTGGGAGATCTAACCGCTAGTCGTTGCATATCGGACATAAGTAACGCTGCTGATTTCAAAAATGGGAGGCACTTAGCTGCATGGATAGGCTTAGTACCTCGACAATTTTCAACGGGTGGAAAACCAAAGTTACTTGGTATAAGCAAGCGAGGAAATAAGAAGCTACGAGAATTATTCATTCACGGCGCAAGAGCTTGATCTGGTCAAGCTAGGCCGCACACTTTTTCCTTACACTTTCAAACTCAATTGGCGACATATCATTTAAGCTCGTATGTAGCCGAACAGAGTTATAGTATTTGATGTATTTTTCAACATCACTCATCATGCTTTCTCTAGTTAAATGATAAACATTTAGTAGCCACTCGTTTTTCAAGCTGCCAAAGAATCTTTCCACAACAGCATTATCTAAACAAGCACCACAGCCACTCATTGATGGTGTGATTTGATTAACCCATAGCAATGCTTGATAACGCTTACTGGTATATTGAGAGCCTCTATCACTATGGAAAATTAAGCCTGCTCTAGATTGGCGTAGGTTAATTGCCATTTGCATCGCTCTCATTGTTAAATCAACCGTCATACGCTTACTTAAAGCCCAACCAATAATTCGCCGAGAATGTAAATCCATCACAACTGCTAAATACATCCAACCCTGATGCGTTCTCAAATAGGTGTTATCACCAGCCCACGCTTGGTTTGCACTAGCGACGCTTTAATAAGTTATCGGCAACAGCATGGCTATGCTTTCGCATCGTTGTTACTTTATAAGCGACTCGTTGCTTGACGATTAAACCGAGCTTTTTCATCAAGGTTTTAACTCGGCAAATGCCAATTTTAAAGCCTTCTTTGCGTAGCAACTTCATTAAGGTTCTAGCTCCTGCACTGCCTCGGCTATCATCAAATAACCTTTTCATGCGGCGATAAAGCATTAGCTCATCAATGCTAATGATTTTCGCTGGCCTCTTCAGCCATGCGTAATAAGCTGAGCGACTCACCTTTAAAACCTTGCATAGCGCATTAATTGGAAAGCGCCATTGTTGCTCTTTAATAAATTCAAATTTTACTTCATTTCTTTCGCAAAGAAGGCTTTTTTTAAGATTTCACGCTCCATCAATAAGCGTTTATTCTCTTTTGTCAGCTTAACCAGCTCAGCTCTTTCATCTTTGCTCAACGCCTCACCTGAAGCTTGCTTGGTTAATTTATCTTTCCAGTTATAAAGAAGCTTAGTTGTAATACCTAATGATTTAGCGGCTTCTATAATGGTATAACCCTGTTCAGTTACTAGTTTTACTGCTTCTTCTCTGAACTCGTCTGTATATTTTCTTGGTTTTCTTCTTTGCGTCATTTTCACACCTGTATTAATGGATTAATTATCCTTCATAAAAGTGTGCGGTTCTGTAGTGGCATAGTTAATTTGGTCACGTAATAAGAGGTGCTAGAATGCACACAAATCATTACGGTGACAACATGACTAAGACAAACAGACCGAGATTCAACCCTGAGTTTAAAGTCGAATGTGCTCAGCTCGTTTTAGACCAAGGATATTCCGTTCGTGAAGCTGCTGAGGCAATGAATGTCGGTAAATCTACGCTCGATAAATGGGTCAGAAAGTTAAAGGCTGAGCGCGGTGGAGAGCTAACTACTGGCAAACCTATCACTGAAGAACAACGTGAAATTGCTGAGCTCAAGAAACAAGTAAAACGCCTAGAGATGGAGAAAGACATTCTAAAAAAGGCTTCAGCTCTCTTGATGTCGGACAGCATGAACGGTTTGCGTTAGTCAGAAAACTTAAGGGAGCCAGAAGCATTACAGACTTGTGCAAAGTATTTCAGGTGCATCGCAGTAGTTATCATTATTGGAGCAATAGAAAGAAAAACATTAAGCCTGAGAAAATTAAGCAGTTAGCACAAGTAAGGCGCATTCATGGTCTCAGTAATGGCTCAGCAGGTGCAAGAACCATAGCAACCATATCTTCAACTGAAGGACTGGCTATGAGCCGCTATGTTGCTAGTAAGCGCATGAAAGAGCTAAAGTTAGTGAGCTGCCAGATGCCGGCTCATCGCTATAAAAAGACAGGCAATGAGCACTTGGCAATTCCAAATACGTTGAATAGGGAGTTCACCGTTGATAGGCCGAATCAGGCGTGGTGTGGGGATGTTACCTACGTTTGGACAGGAAAGCGTTGGTCATATTTGGCCGTTGTCTTAGATTTATATGCAAGACAAGTCGTGGGCTGGAGCATGTCTCATTCTCCCGATAGCGAGTTAACCAAAAAGGCTTTGCGCCTGGCTTTTGAGGCGAGAGGAAAACCAAAAGGTTTAATGTTTCACTCAGATCAAGGCTGTCATTACACTAGCTTAAAGTTCCGACAAACATTGTGGCGTTTACAAATAAAACAAAGCATGAGTCGTCGCGGAAACTGCTGGGACAATGCGCCTATGGAAAGATTTTTTCGAAGCTTTAAAACGGAATGGATGCCATCAACAGGCTATCAATCATTTGCTGAAGCGAGATCGGAAGTGTCGCAATACATAATCGATTATTACAGTCGCTATAGACCACATACTTTTAATGGTGGGTTAACACCTGCTGAAGCTGAGGCAAGATATAAACTTGCCTCTTAACTTGTGACCAGATTTTGTTGACCACTACATTCCATTTAATCAGATCACTAGATTAGAGTTCGCCGGATACGCGACGGCCGTCTACAAAGCTAGCTATAGGCTGTATATTCACTATTTCCTGAGCCTCTACCTCAAATGGATTTTGGCCTAGCACAACGAAGTCCGCCTGTTTTCCAACTTCAATAGAGCCAAGTGAAGATTCTAGACCTAATTGGCGAGCGCCATTTAGGGTATACCCTTCTATCATTTGCTCCATAGTAAGAACCTGATTTACCGGTGCATTCACAGGCGCGTCTGCGCCATGTGTGTACTCTTGCCTAGTGATTCCCATTTGAATTCCTACAAAAGGATTTGCGCGCTCAATCGTGCTGTGATCAATGACATCACTTGAAAATGTAACGTTCGCATTAGCTGCAAAGAATGACCTTGCCAGCCATTTGCTAGATCCTCTAGGCTCACCAAGATTCAAATCACCAGCCTGACCAAATTCCAGATCAGAGAACCATTGCGGGGTGAAATTGGCATGTACACCTAACTGTTGAAATCGAACGATGTCATCTAAATGCACAACGTGGAGATGCGATATAGTAATTTCGCTCGCTAGATCACTACCTTTATCATCGATAGCAAGTTCAACAGCATCTAATATATTGCGTGTCGCCTGATCACCTATAGCATGTAGGTGAAGATCAATTTCATGCTGATCTAATTCAAGAATAAACTGAGAAAGTCTCAGCGAATCAAAAAGTGAGCCACCACGCCCTTTATCACCAACATAGGAATCAATAACATTGGCTGTTCGCAATTCTGTCGTGCCATCGTAATGAATCTTTACAGTATTAAATTTCAGCAAGTCTCCTTGATAGAGACTTCGCAAGCGCAGTAGCTCTGAGACAGCATCGTTTATCTGAGCAGGATCAAAGATATGATAAGAGCCTTCGTAACGAGTTGGGAGTTTTTTCTCATCTTCCAGATGTTTAACTAGAGCGTATATATTGTCACCTCCATTGAAGTTACCACCATCCCAAACCGTAGTAACACCTTTGGAACTTAGATAATTAAGAAACGACTCTAATCTTGAGACAATCTCTTCTACCGGTGGGTGCAAAAGCTCCTCTAACTGGGGAATTAAGGCAAACTCCTTCACCCATCCCGTCAACTCACCAGTTTCATCACGAACAAACACTGATACGTTTTCGCTCATGTCAGGCGTATTTTTATCGATACCAAAGAAAGCTAGTGCTGCAGAGTTAACCCAGAATCCATGCCCCGAATTGTCCGAAAGCACTACAGGCTTAGTTGGAAAAATTGCGTCAAGATCTTCTTTTCTGGGCCCTTCAGGCAAAAACATAGAAACATCCCATGCACCCAAAAAAATGAAGGGCTCGTCAGCTGCGGCGGTTGCGAACAACTGAAGCCAATCAAGCAGCTCTTGTTTAGTCGAAACCCGCGGCAATACCGGAGCATTCGGATCCGTGCTCCCAAGAGCCGATACTAATCCAGGATGAGTATGGGCATCAATCATTCCGGGCATTACAAATCGATTGTTAAGGTCGACTGTTTTTTCGGAAGTGCGCTTAAGAATATCTTCAGTAGTTCCTACCGCAATAATCCTACCGCTTTTTACCGCCATTGCTTCGACAATGTTACTGGCAGACTGCGTATAGATCAGCCCATTGATATACAGCGTAACCCCTTCTCCACTTGATGACGTTCCCCCTTTGTCACTTGAATCTCCGTCAAAAAACTTACAGCCACAAAGACTGAATACCAATACCCAAAGCAAGATCATTCTCATAGTTTTAGCCTCTACTCGATATTTAGAAATGGCAGAATAAGAAAACATATTCTGTAATAAAAAAAAAGCATTTAAATTCCCTAATAGGGAAACAATATATCAATTGAGAAAGAAAAGAAACATATATTCCCTATTAGGGAATATATTATTATGAGGCCACCATGAACAAGCCAGAGTTAAAAGACAGGTAATGAAATCCAAAATAGATCTTAAAAAAGGGTATTAAATGGCAGGTTATGTATTTATTACTAGCTTTATGTTTGAACTTATTTGCTATTGTGTATGTGCTTGTTTATAGCTCTGAATGGCTATCTACTCAACCTGCTAGGGCTAGCATTATTCACTACATATATCTTTGTACCATTGCAAGCTTGGGTGCGTTTTCAATTTCAGAAACAAACTGACTTTTAGTCCTCATTAAGATCTTCAAGGAGACGATATACAACCGACTTAGTGTTAAGGTCCGAACACACTCCTATATTACTCATCCACCCTCCACCAAACGATAGACACACAATATTAAATGCTATTTCTCTTAGCTTTACTTCATCGTTATTTGGGTATTCAGTTCTAAGCTCTATGAGTAGCTGACTAACGAAGAAATCATAGATTTTCTGGACTGCCGCTTTAACCTTATCATCATGCAAACTAGTTGGGAGAAGTGCGGCAACTAATTTTGCATCGGGATGCTGATTAAAGTCATCGCTAAACAAAAAATCTAAACCAGCATCTAATCTTTTTTCTTTATTAGAGGAATCAATAAATTCCAATGCACTGATTCTAAATCTATTTGATATTTTTATAACTGCCGCTTCAATAACATCTTCTTTTCTGCCAATATAATGAAGAATCATTCGCCTTGCTAAACCGGCCTTTTCACCGATTTTATCTAGAGTCGTTCCCTCAAATCCATACTCTTATAAACATTGATAGAATGCTTCCAGAATCTCTTCAACTCGCTCTGCTTTTAGACTTCTTCGACCCACCTAGCTCTCCACCAATTAATATCTTTATTTGGAAGTATGATGACGAAGTAATTTTAAAAGTGCAAATTAGATTGATTGGAAAGCTATTTCCACGATCTATTGAAAACATGATCGTCAAAGTAAAAGTGGACTAAGCTACCTCCAGTGTCTTCATAGACATTAAACTAACTCTGTCGGTTTCTGTATCATGAGTAGTCACTATAAACTAGATTAACATGGCTCACTTTTATTATTTAAAAGCATTAATCAATTTTTTTGAAACTTTGTTTCGGATTGGTTTTTATATTGGTAACGACAATGGTTACTTTCTAAATTTGAAATGCATACTGGTAAACGACAAAATATAAAGGTAGGTAAAAAACAATACCAATAACGGCCATAATTTTCATTTTATTTTTACCCATAATGTCAGACGCATACTTTAATTTAGCTGACCAAAATATTGATATTATTGAAAGGATAATAGATACGGCTAGCCAAGCAGAACTCTGAAAATAAGTATGACTCGTTATTTAAGTAACCATGAAATGCAATTAGTCCAAGACTAAGAAATAACACGTTAAAAATTTCTTCCACTTTAACGATCACAGGACTTTTATCTTTACCTGATATGTACTCATAAACTTTAAACGGAAGTGGAAGAATTATTAATACGCACAATATCCAGAACCATATTTCAAAAAACATTTTTTAACTCCTTTTATATATAACGCTTATTATGTACTAAAAATTAAACGTGGAAAATCCATGCTGACATCGGCTACTTAGACCTATCATCTTTTTTAATATTCATTGCAACAACTTTCTCTTTTGGGGCTAACCAACATGCTCCTTAATAATAAAAGTAGCAGCTCCAAATAAGTCAGTTTTTTTATAAAGAGTCGTTTGTGAATTTTTCTTGCCTTTTTTTAGTAAAAGTCCAAGGCCTACCAGCCTCAATATCTGCTTATAAACATACTTGCGTGCTTCATCTTTACAAGTAACAGACTCAGAAATTTCCAAGTATTTATCTCTTAATTGAATAACGGTGAAGTTATTAAAATTTTCATTTTTTAATATCTCAACAAGAAAATTATTCATTTTGATTTCTTTTTGCATTCTTTTTAACACTCCAAAAACATTCTGCTCCGATAACGGAGCAAAAAAAATATGAATATTGTTGGCGAAAATGTAAAAAAAATCCGAGAAAGAAATGGCTGGACTCAAGAGCAGTTAGCAGCAAAGTGTCACTTACTTGAGTGGAACATTAGCAGAGGTACTTTAGCTAAAATTGAGTCGAATGTTAGAGATGTCACTGACCGTGAAGTTAAGCTACTCTCGAGTGCTTTAAAAGTAAAAATTGAAGAGTTATTCTAATTCTTCCACCCACATACACTCAAATAATAACTGAAATTAAACTATTTATATCAAAAACATTTAGCTGTAACTATACAGTTAACCTGCGTTATGACAGGCTTAGCCACTAATTTATAGTTTAGGATCAACTATTGTAAATATGAATTAATCTAGTTTTAACATTAATTACAAAATTGAATAAAAGCTAAAAAATATACTAATCCAAACAGGTTAATATTCCCTACCTCAGCTTTTACATTATAAATAAAGACATTGCACTGTGAAAAATAAAATCAACCAGCTGTAGAGCTCCCCTCCTTCCATATTCAATTAAGAAATAATATTTTTTTTGGATCTAAGTATGATTTTTAGGTACTAAACATAAGTCTAGACTAAAACTATTGTATTCAAACGGTATATTGTTATGAATGTATTTTTTTAATGAACAAATTTGGTTTATAGTATGATTATTACTGATAACAAATATAATGCATTGGAAATGACTATATAAACGCAACAATATCAACAAACACTAACTTGTTGATATTGTTGAATATATATTATTTGTCGTATGTTTTTTATTTATTGGTTAAATTTTAAACAATAAATGGATCGTACGATCCAGTTTTCTAAGGGAGGATGATAAATGAGTATCGATAGTAATATACCAGATAAATCTGATCCCACACTAGCATTATATGGTGCATTACAGTATATCTTCGATTATTTTAACAAAAATCTATTCGAAGAAAGGTTACCAAAATGTATTATCACATTTCATCGTCAGCGTAGAGTGATGGGCTATGCATCCCATAAACGCTGGAAAAACGCGACAGGTACAAAAGTTGATGAGATAGCTATTAACCCTGAGTATTTTGATGATTATCCATTGATAGAAATTTTTCAAACAATCTGCCATGAAATGACCCATTTATGGCAATCACACTACGGAAGTCCTAGCAGACGTGGTTATCATAATAAGGAATGGTCCTATAAAATGCAGGAAATAGGATTAATGCCTTCATCTACCGGAGAACCAGGTGGACAAGAAATTGGTGAACATATGATGGATTATGTGATTCTAGATGGTCCATTTATGAAAGCTTGTCAGGATCTTATTAAAAATCATTATGACTTCCCATGGATTGATTGTTTTCCTATTGTTAGACAAGAAACTCCTATTTTAGCTTATCGCAAAGATAATACCCCTGTTGAATTAGAAAAGTCACTTGCCCTTAAACCTAAAAACAAAAAACTAATTAGCAATGATGGCATTCAAAAGTCCAGTGAAAGTTCATCATTAATTGATGAAAATGGATTAATGCCATGGGAAAAGATAGAAGCAACGCAATCTCCTGTCTTGCATTCTACAAAGGCAGTACACAAATCAGGCAAAATTAAATATACATGTAAAAGATGTAAATCCAATGTTTGGGGAAAGCCTAGCTTAAATATAGGCTGTCTAGACTGTAATATAGCAATGACTGCAGTTGATTAGTTTTACTTCTTTATAAACCCTCCCCTTAAAACTTAACAGCATGTTCTTTTAACTCTTTTTGTTTAAAATTGATTCAACATAAATTCAGTACTATCCTCAATCTCATGCTTCAATCTCAGTGGCATCGAAAAAACCTAAATAAAAATAATTATAGTGAGGAATTATTGTGAGCAGCCGTTTAGAAATACTTAGCCAACAAAGCATTGATTTTCATAACAATCCACCAAAGTTTAATGCTGAACAACGAAAGAAGTACTTTTATATATCTAATGATATAAAGAACCTCATTTGTAATATACGTGGAAAGGCCAATAAGGTTTTTTTTGTTGTTACATATGTTTATCTTAAAGAAACAGCACAGTTTTACTCTAAAGCTTACCAACGAGACATAAATTACGTATGCAAAGCTCTTAACTTTGATATATCCCAATTAAATTGGGAAGATTATCAAAAGGACACACAAAGAGCTCATCGATACAGGTTAGCATCTCATCTAGGGCTTACCTATTCACGTCTTTATGAAGATATTGAGATAAAGCAAGAGGTCGATAAGCAACTTCATGAAGCGAAAAATTTACGTAGAATATTTTTTGATGTGATAAATTTTTTACGTGAAAAGAAAATGGTGATACCAGATTACGTTGAGATAGAAAATTTAATATCAAATACTTATGATGAAAAAAATAAAGAACTAATTAATATTGTTAAAACTAATCTTTCTCAACAAGGTAAGGATAAATTAGAAGATTTATTAGCAAAAGATGAATCACCATCTACAGGTAAAACAAAATACAAATTAACCCACACAAAACGGTTCTCACATTCAACTAAATTAAATAAAATTAGAAATAACATTGAAATCTATCATGATCTATTTGATATTTATTCCGAAATCAAACCTGTTTTCCAAAAATTAAATTTATCACAAGGTAACATTAAGTCTTTTGCTTCCGCAGTCCAATATCGTGATATCTTCCGCTTTAAAAGAACAGATGATAATAATCGATATTTACACCTAATTGTATATGTTTCTAATCAACTTCATCGCTTACAAGATATTTTAATTAGAACATTTATTGCAATCCAGAAATCTGCATTTAGCCTTGCTGACAAGAATGCAAAAAACGAATATTTCAAAAACCAACGTATACATTCAGAAGCAATAGATCAATTATATGAGGAACGTGAAAAGTTAACTACAACCTTGAAAAAGGCAACTCATACTCTAGAAAATCAAAATCTTAGCTATGAACAACGAGTTGAAAAAGCTTTAAAAGTACTTAAAAGAGAATCGAAGAAGCAAGCAGAAAAAGATCAAAAAATTAATGAATTAAAAGAAAATGCTCAGACTATGTCCGCAGAGTTCTTGTTCCTCAAGCATCTAGAATTACAATCGACATCCATTGAAAAGAAATGCAGACCAATATTATTGTTACTGACCGTAGATCTTGGCGAATGTGAAGCTAAAGTTGGAGGTTTAGTTGAAAAATTTAAAGACGATGAAGGGAAAATTGACAATGTGTTTTCTACCGACATTGTTCCAAAAAAATATCAGCCTTTCATCGATTCAGAATCTAAATTCAAACCTTCTTTGTATTCTGCACTATTTTTTAGTCAAGTTTCAAAGTCAATAATTTCTGGTGCACTCAGTTTCCTAAATTCATATGAATATGCAAGCTTAGATAGTTTACAGATACCATTGAGTGAGTTCCTCAACAACAAGGAAAAGCTTGCTGAGGAAGCAAACATTTTAGAATTTTTAACATGTAGACATCTCCTAAATAAAATGTCACTTGCTTTAGATAGTGAATATGAAACGGTAAACAGGAGAATTGTGGAAAATGAAAATAGCTTTATACATAAGGATGAACATGGCAATTTAAAATTGTCGATTGCAAGAAGCTCGTTATTAGCTGCACATAATACTGTAGTAGTAGATCGACTTTACCCAGAAGAAGCAAGTATTCCACTTTGTGAAGCTATGTCAACGGTAAATTCGATGACAGGTTTTCTGGATGAATTTATGCATAGAAGTAAAAAAAACCTCAAGGGGAGACCTAGTGAGAGGGATTTTATCGCTTATATAATTGCTAAAGGTTGTCATTTTGGTACTAAGAAATTTGCAAAGCTATCAGATGAAATAAACAAGGAAACAATCGAAACAGTATCCAAAGAGTATGCGCTTAAAACAAACTTAGATAACAGTAACGACTCTATTATTAGAAAAATAGATAAATTACCCGTTGCTGAGCTGCTAAATACAGGACAAACATCAAGTGATGGGCAAAAGTATGCCGTTTCTAACGAATCATTGCATGGCGATTATTGCTTTAAATATGGCGGAAGAGAAAAAATAATTGCACCCTATAATTTTATTGACTCCAGAAGTGCCTCATTTTATTCATTAATTGTTGAAGGAGCACGAAAAGAGGCCCATTACATGCTCGATGGACTTATAAATAACAATGCTGTTGAAAGCCAAATGCACTCAACAGATACACACGGATATACCGAGGCTGTTTTTTGTTTAGCTCATTTAACAAAAATTAAGTTTTCTCCCAGACTTAAGAACTTTCATAAATCAAGACTCACATCATTTAAACCCTGCAATAGTTATAAACGTAAGGGCTACCCTGTCCTTCCTTCTTTTAGGGTAAAAGAAGAATTGATTGAAGAAAATTATGACAAAATTCTGAGACTTGTAATTTCATTAAAGCTTGGATATACGACCTCAGAGCAAATTTTTAAACGATTGAACTCATACTCAGAACACAATCCATTATATGGAGCTCTTGTTGAACTAGGAAGAATTTCAAAAACTTTACACCTTCTTCAATATATGGATGACGAAACCTATAGATCAGATATTCAAATACAGCTGAACAAGGGAGAAAGCCTTAATAAGCTAGATAGAGCACTTGCTATTGGACGTCCTGATTACACTGAAGCCGACAAAGAAGACCAAAGCATAACGGAAACTTGCAAGCGGCTTATTAAAAACTGCTTGATTTGTTGGAACTATATATATCTATCGCAACGTCTATTGGATGCGAAAAATAAAAAGGAAAAACGTTTTCTTATTTCGAGAATAAAAGAAACCTCAGTTGTAAGTTGGGAACATTTTCAATTACAAGGAAAGTTTGATCTATCTGATCGAATACTTATAGACTCGAAAAACTTTGATTTAAGCAAAATGTTTGATCCGTCAATAGTTAATACAGATTGATTATTGAAACATAACACAAAAGGATTTGTGTTTCCTAAAAAAACAATAAATTTTATCGCTATTTCAGGAAAAAACAAAACACTTAATCTGTTGTTTTTATTTGAGTATTTTACTTTTCTACGCGCCAAAACAATTAAGTGTGGGAATAAACCCTAAGGAGATTAAATTAAAGTTACTAAATATAAAAAAGAATATTAAAAATACAAAAGAAATAGCCAATAACAGAATTAGTACGCAAGAGCGTGTAGCCAGTGAATATATAAGATTATCAGCCGAACTTTTCACAAAAGGTATGCTTTATAATGAATTTACGGATGTTATTGAAGCTATTGATATTCGTGAACACTATGGGAATGCTGTCGGCACCAGCTGCCATTATTCAAACTACAATAGAAAAAATTTGTACATGATTACAAAGAAAACCGTTAATTATTCGGAGTATATGTATGGCATAGAAGTGGATAAGGTTTCAAAGAAGATTACCAGGATAGGCTACTTTAAACCAAGATATGACATAACAAGAAGTAAATGTAGGGTTAGTTATGTTGGTGTACCCCTTAAAGATATAATACCTGGCAATCAAGAGGCCGCTTTTTAATCGCTAATTTTCGCCGTTTGGGGGCGTGACCCCATGACCAAACCGAACCCTAATTAATACCAATATTATTAACGTGCCAATACCCAATAAAGGCATTCACTGTTAGACCACCACAATGATTAACCTTTATCTTTTAGGCTGTGGCTAATTTGCTAGTAATCCAAAAATAACAATATTTAGTACAGATTGTGCGATTACGAAAATAAAATAGAAAATAAGCCTGTTAAAAAAATTGTTATATGATCCTTTAGAAATAATATCAAGAGCTAGCTTACTGCTTCCCCAATACATAATCGCTAATGATAGAAGGAACCCTATAGCCATGTCACCACCACCAACAGCTCCTTTAAAGGCGATCATGGTGATAGTAATAGCCAGCGATAGGTAGCCAAAAAACCTAATTGAATTTAAACGTCCGGCTTTAGTTTCCTTGTCCATGCTAATCTCTGTCATTCGTTGATTCCTTGTATTTCAACTTAGTTAACCGCTCTGCTTTATTCCAGGAACAAAAAAAGCGCTTAGTGCGCTTATCTTGATACCTAGTCTAATTAACCTTTATTTTTTAATTTTTGGTTGTGCTTGGTGCAGTCATACTGAACAGACACGCCATCCATGCTCACCGTAACTCCATTCTGAGTAACCCCAATACTAGACCTGTAACCAACAACAGCATTGCCTTTTTTATAGGCATCAGTCATTAGTTTGTTTTTCTTTTCCATTATAAATTTAGCAATTAGCTTATGGTTTTCCTTGGTGCCAGTTTTGTAACTAAGTATGTTTACAGGCCGAGAGCTAATCAGGTCGCAATAAGGCATAGGGTTGTCAGTTGTAAATACTCCGTATTTATTTGTGTCTTGAGCTTGCGCTAGAGCTGGCAAGCTACATAAGGCTACCAACATAAAACCACTGACTAAATTTTTGTCCATTCTATTTTCCCCGTAATAATTTACTCAGTAATTCCACATTCTGTTTTTAGTGATTTTATTCGGTTAAGCTGATCACCTGACAGGTCATCATTTACTAAAACCTGTAAGTTATCCTTGATAACCTCTAAAGAATTTTCTGCTCCAAATTCTTCAATCATCATTTCAGAAGCGTGTAAAATCTCGTCTGTCGTTAGTCGTGCATATTCCATGTCAAAATATTCCTTTAAGTTATTCTGGCATCGTTTTGGCGTGTTTAATTTATCGCCACGACTTCCCTTGTGCCTTTAGTGTATTTGGCCCACCCATAATTAATATTGCCCCTGTAAAGCCACTTACAATTGAGACAAAAGTTACGCAGTATATTAAGATCTCAACTAAACCAAGTAGACCTGTTTCAATGAAGACTGAGCTAACTGAAATTTGAGGCCAGCACATTGCGGCAATTGTAATAGGTAATGCTAAAAAAGCAGTTGCGTATTTGTCAGACCAACTCATAGAATCGTAATCATTCTTTGTTCGACTTAACCGACGCCCGAAAAGCCTAACCAGACTTCCAATAGTTATAAGTAACGCATAAAACAAACTGTATAATTCAATATCCATATCTGATTTTCCGATTAGTTAACAGGCTTTTTAAAATTTACTAATTAGGCTCTTAATTTTGGTTTATAAAATCGAGAGAATATAACTTAGGTTCCCGTACTTTTTCAGGGTTCTTGGAGCGATTTTTGTGGTTTAGGTTCTTACGAAACATATAGCCAACACCGTCAGAAAAAATTACTTCTCCTGATTTAACATCACCCAGTACAGCAAGAGCGGCCTTAGCTTTGGCGGCGTACTCTTCGTACTGCTCACCGCTGATGCGGTTTGGTGTACCCATGGAGATAAGACCAATGATTTTGTCGCCAGCGTCTATAGCTGCCCAATGCTTGCCTAGATTAAGAGCATTGACACCACCTGATATAGTGACGTGTTTTTCGTTTGCTGAATTACTCATTTTAACACTCCAAATTCTCTACCAAAGGCCACAGCAATAAAAATTATAGCTACCATTTTACTCTTCACAAATGGCCTCCTCGGCGTCTGACTTATCTGTCAAGCCAATTAGATTTTCAAGTTCAGCTTCATTAAGCTCAAGGTCAATATTAGATTTTCCGTTAGACAAGGTTAAAAAATATAAGCCATTAATCTTCTCTGAGTTCTCAAGCTTAAAAGGAGCCTTAGCTACTACAGCTTTTTTAGTATCCTTGTTATCTATTTTTTCGTGGGCTTCCTTAACCATTTTACGGATATTGATAATACCCTCGCCATCTTCGGTTTTTTTGTGTAAAGCCTTTACGATCCTACTAACTGCTTTAGGGTCTTTTTCTTCAAGTTTAACAGCGCTGTCAATCACTGTAATATCATCAGTGAAGCCGGCTAATTGTTTTGTTATACCCTCGTCATTTGAAAAAGCCTTATGAACAGATACCCAGCGGTAATATTCAGTCTTTTTCAAGCCTATTCTCGTAGAAGCATCAAGAACTTTCATGTCGGGGGTCTTATCGAGAATCATTTTCATGGCTTTATTATAGCCCGCTGCTGTTTCCTCAATAGTCATATTTTCACGCTTTATATTCTCCATTAACTGAGCAATAAAAACGTCATCACCTTGAATGCCCTTCTTGATGATAATTTGAATATTTATCCCCGCAAGAGTAGCCGCTCTCCAACGGCGCTCACCTGCAATAATTTGATATTTGCCACCCCCTAAATCTGAAGCAACAATAGGCTGTAACTGCCCATTTGCTTCTATGTTTTTTGCCAAGTCTTCAAGCCCTGCTTTATCGAAGTGCTTGCGAGGCTGGTCTGGGTCGGGTTGAACACAAGATGGGTCAACGGACAATAAACGATCCCCATTATTATTATCGCTAAGCTCACTTAATAAAGCGGTTTGTAATGTGTCGCTGTTATAATTTACGTCAGAGGGGGATTTATCCGCCCCTTCACTTTTTTGGAAACCTGCGCCCTTCATACTTATAAACCCTCAAGCTCTTCAAATACCGAAACTAGGAAATCATTCATGTTTTTAACTAGGTTCTTCTCAGACTTACTCAACCCTTTGAGTTCATCAAACAAGGTTTGACCAGTGCCACGCACTTGCTTGTGTAACTCGCCATCAAGGATGCGAACCGGAAACAGGGGAATATCGTACTGCTCAAGAGAATTGCCGATTGTACGAGATAAAATGGTTTGCTCTTTATCGCGGCAAATCAATATACGAGCTTTTAATTGAGGTCTATTCATCATCGTGGCTTCAGCCATTTTCAATATCTGGTCTGAGTCTTCAACGTCCATAGGCGATGGCTGAATGGGGATAAGGAATAGGTCTGCAATTGAGAATAACTGAGCTGGGATTAGCTCGTCAGATAGTGTGCCCGGGCTGTCCAGAATGATGTAGTCGAATGACTCAATCATGGTAAGTACATCTTCTTTAAACTTAGACTGCTCGATACCAACAACTGTAGGAATATATTTCATTCCAGCTCTTTGAGCTTTTTGCAGCCACTTCATAGCCGATCGCTGAATATCAAGGTCAACCAATAAAACCCTATTGCCTTCTCGTACAAGCCCAGTGGACAATGCAACCGAAACAGTAGTTTTACAGGTGCCACCTTTACCATTACCAACCGCTATAATTTTAGCTGCCATGCTTTTTCTCCTACCCCGAAATTGAGGTGCTGTTTTGTGGATCGTTAATTTGCTGTCTATCGAGTAACTGCAAATAATAATGCACTAAATTCAAATAAAAGTAAACTTTTATTGATCGGTAAATCTATTCGTATAAGACTCTATATCAATGTCTATGCGCTCAATGGACTTAAAACCTAATTTCTTAATATATGCGAACGCACGCTCAATCATAGTAAATTTCTTGGTAAGCCCATCTACCTTGTTAATTAAAGGACTTATAAGATCATTACGGTGATTGATCCAGATGCGCCAGTGACCATGATCTTCTTTGCCACCGCTTATATATTCCAGGATAACGCTCACTGGTATATTCGATTTTAACAAACTCTTAACAGTTGCAGTGTCGATAGGGAGATCATTTTGCTCTACTCCGCTCATTTGTGTAGCTCCTAAAACAGCCCTACTTCATATAGAAATTTTAACCAATAACGCAAAAAAAGTACATTGTACCCTAATAAAAATGGACTAAATTCGAATTCTAGTAAAAGAATATGAAAAATGACATTTTAATTGTACAATTAGCCATGTACAGAATAGACTGTAAGTGCTAGGTAAAACTCACACTTAAAGCTAATTCTGAGCGACTAAAATAAGGGATATAACATAATGGGATTTTTCATAGTATTAGCACTGTTCGCACTAATGGTGGTTTTCAGCCCTCGTGGCGTCAAACCTGGCAAAGCAGTACCGGACAATGTTTCACTGTCCAACAGATTAGATGACTCTCACAATGCCCACCTTGGCAGTGATCTATCTGAAATGGATTCAATGCTAAGTTCAGACCTATATAGCGACTAATCTTAGCCGTAATAATTCTAAACCTAACCAATGGTATTACCGTGGTCATAAAAACCACTTACAGCACCATTACCGTCCTAATCTTATCACTTTACTATGACAAACCCGCTTTCAAGAAGCGCAGCCCGATTAACCTTTATTTTTGTAATTTTTGTTATGCTTGGCACAATCGTACTGAACAGCAACGCCATTCATACTAACTGTAACGCCATTTCGAGTAACTCCAATAGCAACCCTGTAACCAACAACTGCATTGCCTTTTTTGTAGGCATCAGTCATTAGTTTGGCCTTCCTTTCCATTATAAATTCAGCAACTAGCTTATGATCTCCGCCAGTGCCCGTTCTGTAACCAAGCAAGTTCACAGGCCGTGAGCTTATTAGATCACAATAAGGCATTGGATTGTCAGTTGTGAAGACTCCGTAGCCATTTATTTCATTTCCATGGGTAAATACGGCCACACCACACATTGCAATTAATGTAAAACCACTGAACAGCTTTTTCATTTACATTCTCGTTCCATATTATAAGAACCTACTGACCACTAATTAGGAGAGTAGGCTCTTAGTTTTAGTTTATAGAGCTGTATCAGTTACCTTTTGCCTGCATATTCTTACTGAATTCATCATAGCTAGGCATATCATCTTCTTGGTTACGATTCAACTCAGGTACAGTATTTGGATTATTTAGTTCTCGTAATTCTTCCACCATAGCCCCATGGTCAATTTTCCCACTATCATCATAAATAGGATCAAGGTCTTTCCCGCTATTCCCATAAGTATTGAAATCATTACCCGCATCAAATAACTCAGCTTGATCCATTACATTTTTATTATGAAATGAATTGTCTATGGCTGAGCCAGAGCCCTCATAAGTTTCATTTACATCAATGGCATAATCGGTGTCTGTCATTCCTCCAAGATCACCCTCTATTAAATTATCTTTAACAGTGCCCTGAATATGATCCCCAGAATTACTTATCTTAGCCTCACCAGATTCAATACCGGCTTTTCCTTGATCCCTTAATTCCCCTGCTGTTTCTCTAATTTGATTGTTGTTGGCTACAATGCCTCCGGCAGAATTTAAGCTGCCATCGGCATCCATACCCTGCTCAACTTGTCCGAAGTCCTGGATACCTGCATTAGTCACTTCTTGGTTGCCAGCTTCTTTAAAGTCAGGGCTACTTTCTGAATACTCTGCTTTCAAATCACTCCCAGTTTTAGATTCAAAATCGTTCGACATATCACCAGAGTTTTTCAGGTCGCTTACGTTGTTGTCGGCTAGAGCATTAAATCTAGGCATGACCGTTTCATCTGTAAAGGTATCAAGGGCATCCTGCACTCTCTGACCACCTTCAGAATCAGGCGAATTATTGTAATCTCGTAAGTCGCTCATAGCATCGGCTTTACTACTCCAAACCCCGTCCTGAACACTTGAGGTTAAGAATTCATCTTGTAAATCTTTATCTGTGCTTGCAGTAATGCTTTCAGATCGGCTAAGTGCTTCTTGAGCTTGAGCTGTATTAGCTTGAGCAACGCTATTCTTTTCAGAAAAACTTTCCTGCTCTGTAACCTGGCTACCAATACTCTCATTGAATGCGCGAGAGGCGGAATCTGTTTTATCAGCAGAAAGCTGCTCTGTAACCTGAGCAACATCCTTAACCGCTTCAGTATATTTATCACTAGCAGCGTAAGATTGAACTGATTTATAAGCTTCCATTGCTCTGTCTTCGCTAGAAGTACTGCCCTCAACTCCGGCGGCACCAACTATACTCAATCCAGAAGCAGCCTCACCTAACATACCTAATACTTGATCCCCTGAATTAAACTGAACGCCAGCTTTAGCACTTGCCATCATTCTATCCATTGCCGTATCAGTAACGCCAAGTTCTTTAGCTGCCTGACTATCAAGGCTATTAACTTCCTGGACAGACTTATCAAAAGAAGTTGAACCAGAGTCAGTGGTAACATCCCTAGTTGAATCAGCTGTACTTAGCTGGTTTCCATAAGTTTGAGCTTCACTAAGGGTCGCTCCATTTGAAGACGCTAAATCCATTCCTGTTTGATTAGAATTAGAAACAGCCTGACTATAATTAGCCTCCGCTCTCTCACTAACCTGATCAGATATTTTAATACCAGTACCAATATTATCTTGGTTCACATTAACAGACTCAGTCCCACCAGAATTATCTGTAATTGAAGTGCCACTTGCAGAGGTGTTTTTAAGGAAGGCATCTGTATCTTCAATTGCGAGATTGGTCTTATTATTATTTGTGTTATCAGCGCTAGTATTTCCTAGATTGTAATTACCTAGAGCAGCATTGCCCGCTGCACCACCAACTGAACTTTCAAAGCCTTGCACCATACGGTTTGCCATACCCGCAGCAAGAGAGCCGCCTTGCTGTAAAAACATCCATGCAAACATAGGAATTGATAACGACATATAACCTACCATATCGGCAGCATCTTGCATTTCGCTAGCTAGACTATCTCGGTTTAACAATGATATTCCACTGCCCATATCGGGCAACCCTTGAACCGCTTGGGCACTATAAAAATTAGCGACAAAGTGTATTAACGCATAAAGAGGAATCCATAAGTTAATCCAAACAACAACCTTTATATAACCTAAACCCACTTTTGCAGCGGTAGGCAGCATCATCATCATCGCTACAATTGGGAATAATGCAATTATCAAAGCCTCATAAATATTTCTCATTTGAGGTAGCCGATCCCGCCCTATTTTAGCCAAGACACTCTGGGATATACTTCGTTCTCTCTCTGCAACCGCTAGTACATAGTCCTGACTTACATTTGCATAGTTACCTGAAAACCCGCCATCAATTGCGTTCATTAGCATAGTTTGTTTTATAATTTCTGATTCAGTTTGTGCTGAACCAGAAATATACTGCAAGCCAACAGGCAGTGAAGATTTCACTCTATCTAATATGGAGGCGTTGGCTGCCTTCCCCGTAGTAACTAACCGACCAACTACGCCCAGCTCCAAATCAACGGAAGCTGTAACCGTCTTATCAATGTTAGTCCATGCTTCCTCACACGTAACCAAGCTTGTCACACCAGCGTCATCTTCATAATCAACATAGAGCGTACTTGAGCTGGAATCTAAAAAAGTAGATATATCTTTTGAGGCTAAAATATCCTGGACGCCGTAACGTTCTAAAGCCAAGTCCATAACAATACAACTTTGAGAAAACCTAGAGATATTAGCCGAAGTTCTTGGGTCTGAAATATTGTGTTCGAGGGAAGCTTGCATAAGCTTATTCCCCCACAACATGCCACCGTCAGTATAATTTTGCCCATTTGGCAGCGAAAAAACCGTTTCCATTACCCTAGCTAACCAGTGACCAATTAAATTAAAGGTGCTAACACTTGCGGCCAAGGATAGTGGTACATTTGAAATCACCGTATTGTTCTCAGGAAAAATCTTATCATTTAGATACACATCAGCTTTTGGCATAATTAGCGCCATCAACACAAATACAATTATGATTAATGTTTTAGGGGTGAAATCACCTGCGCTAAATGCAGCCTGGAACATCCAGATACCCACACTCACTAAGGCTATAATTTGCATTAGTTTCCAAATTTCAGTCCCCCCAAATATCATGGCAATACCGTTGAATACAATTGTTAGTAAATCTGCATTACCGTAAGTCACTATCTCCCAAGTCATTTTTTCTTACCCCATTTCATAGTTGAAACCGTGGCCGCGCTTAGGCGCTTTTTAATTTCAGTGTCCAGCATAATCATGTGCTGAGATAAATTTTGTAAATCGTTAATTCTAAAAAGTACTTTTTCTTGCTCTTTAGTAATGGCATTAATCATCACATCGAGATTTTTCAAATATTTAACAACATCTTTTGACGCAACCACTTCAGTATTACCCAAGCGACTCCTAACAACTCCTACGGCTGTTAGAACCCCATTGTAAACGTGATTTAGGGCTAACTTTTCCATTATCTCACTGTCTACAGAAGCCGAGGATTTGTTTCTGCTATACGCCCTTTCTAATAAGATATAGCGGTAAACAGGGATAGGGGCTTGAGACAAAAATGCAAGGGCATCAGTAGGTAAAACGCTGTCATCTTTAATGCTATCATTGATTTTTGTAACTAAATCTTGAACATAACTATGCAAACCATCCCATTCAATATCTACATCGTCAGCAATGGCGAGTGTAAGGCAAGCTTCTTTAGCTAAGGTCTTATCTGTACAGTTTTTTAATTGAACTGTATCAGCACTCCCCTGCTTACCGTTTAATAACGCATGGATAATATTCTTACCTTTTGGCGTAAGACCATCGCTAGTAGCAGCCATTGGCATGATTGTTACAAATTTTCCAGAATCAGCACTAGCGTCTTTATATTGAACAATAACCGTACCTATCAAATTCATAATCAAGACAGCGTAATCAAGATTTTTACTATAAAATTCATCTTGCATCATATGCCACCAAGCAATGTTACCAGTGCTGAAATCAATTTTGTTTTCACCGCCAGTTTCCATTGTATTTCGTTTCCCCCCTCCTGTTCCGCAATGTTCTTTTGCTTCACTATAGTCATCACCTGAAGACTCCATGCGCCTAACAACGCAAGTATTAATATCATCACTGAGTTTTTCCATAGCGCCACCCACAAGGGCAGTAGCTGCCTCACAACTACTAAACTCTAAATCCATATATTTTTTTTGGAAGTCATTAATTTTATTCATTTGGTCTGCAATTGTAGGCGTTACCAATTGAAGCCCGAGCATAAAAGCCACCGACTTAGCGTTCTGTCCTATCATGCGCAAATTATCAATGAAAGCATCCGTATCAATCATACTGAAGCCACCCATTTGTAAGTCGATACCGCCACAACCAGCGCTAGCCTTAGGAGGGGTTATATTGACAAGCTTCAGCTTAATCTGTGTAACAGGGGTACGCTCACTATATGAGCCAAGACTGTAATATGAAGCACCCTGAGTTTTGTACTTGCCAGGATCGGTAGTGTTTGAGTACGAGGAATCAAACATAGATTTAACCTCATCATCAATGCCACCAAAAGCCAACAAAGAGAAGGTCATCAGTGTAAGGAGTGTGAAATATTTCCTCATTCTATATTCTCCAATTGTTCAACTGTTTTAACAATGCGGGTTACTAGCTGAGTCTCAGATACAATCCCATAGTGAACTGGTGTTACGGAGCGATCAGAGGGACTAGCTAAAAACAACGCTGGAACAGCGGTTACGTTTAAATTTTTGGCAAGATAATGATCTGATTTTGGGTATGGAAATTCTTCAGTTCCCTTGCTATCGAGTGATACAACATAAATAGTGAAACCATGCTTTTCTGCAAATTGCTTTAATATTGGTGAGTATCGCTTGCAATAAGGACAGTCGGAACGCATGAAGTATAACAAGCCAAACTTGTCTGATAGATCATCCATTTTTTTGACTATATCAATTTGAAATTGTGCGTTTTTAGCCAAAACAGCCTCTTTTGTACGGGCCTTTTTTAAGCCGTAATTTAATTCTGGGTCTGTCCAGCCAGCATGGCTATACGCCGTCGAAAAATCCTCAGACTGCACCATGATTTCTTCATTATATTTCATGTAGGCTTTTATATTTTCTGGCGTAGGGTAAACCGCAGCCTTCATTGATAAAAACTCATGGTAGGCGGCTTGTTGTGCTATCACCTCTCTAGGGTCAATAGGGTTATCCTGGTCTACAACGGGTTTAGCTGGTGGCGGTGTATCTGGTTTAAATTGATTCTCGGCCTCTTCAATTTTTTCAGGTGTAACAGGTGGTGCTTGATACCACCAATAGCCCCTTTCTTTCTCATTAAAATAATCCTTCGCTATCGCGTTAGCCGAAACAACGAGAAATAGAAGTACGGTTATTAATTTATTCATTTCACATCGCCTCCATTTGTGTCTGTAATCTCTCTTTCAAAGCTTCAACAGAAGGAGCACCAGCACCATCACTGGCTTCCATAACATCGTCCGTGAATTCTTGTAGATCAATGGCATCCCAATCTAGCTGGCCCAATTCAATCTCGGTCAACCCTCTACAATTAGGACTTTTTTCACCCATTACAACTATTCCCAATTGCTCATAGGCTTGTTTCATAATGATTCGAGAAAGCTTTGTGGGAAAAACACAAAATGACCTATAAGACCAACTCTCAACTGTCACACCTAGCGTTTTCTTTTTCCATGTCCAGTAATGAGTTTCAAAAGCCCTTTCGTCTTCCCTCGCAAAACCAAGTGTTTTTTCAGCACTTGAGCAGTTAGCAAATAATCCATTTGCCCAACCGTTGTCCTTACAGCAATCCTTAGTGCTGTACATTCTGTCTTTATCACATTTATAGTTTTGCCCAGTGAAGATAGTCAGATCATCTCCATAGGAGTCACCGACAGCATTAGCTGCTTCAAAGGTAGAGACAGCCTTTGCCATATCACTGGTTGAATCGGCCGATTCTTGATATTCACTACCACATTCACCCTCTGCGCAAATTAGAGTATCACCGCACATAGTGACGTATTGAGCGGCGTGAGTGTCATAACAAGTAAAATCATATTCACGTTTTTTGCAATAGCCTAGAGGGTCGAACTCGATACACGTTGATGAACTTGAAGTACAACCATTATTCCTTAGGTCTTCACATTTTTGGTCATCCACATAAACAGGGTCAGAGTTTCTTGTGTAGACCTTATCCCAACTCCAACAAGTTTTATAAAAAGGAAAGACACCAATATACTTTGTTGAATAGGCATCAGTACAATAATTTGAAACCAATACACCATCGTTGGTATTTTCACCAGGAGGGCAAGTAGTACTGTCTCCAAAAATTTCACCACAAGGCTCTAGCAATATAATTTCAATCTCTATACGAACTTTTCCCCCACCACCAACTAGGTTGGATAAATTAAAATAATTCCAACCGTTTCTTACTAACGGTAATAAATCAGATACTTTATCCGCAGGTAAAGGGTCTCCTTTTTGTTCGCATTTATATGAAGGATTAACAATATCATCGTTATATGTACGGCCAATACCACGAAACACGTAATTCCAATTGAAGCGAATATATAACCAATCGTCATAAACGCCGCCCTTTATTTTTATGGAGTGCACTTGTTCTTTGTCTTTTACATAAAATTTAATCTGATTGTAAAACCACTTACAATCTCCATGACGGTTCGTTCCTCCGGTTGTACCAAATATAAAATTATCACCTGCCTGTTTTATCACGCTTACCCCAGCATCACCCGTAACGGTGAAATCAGATGCAGTTAAAACTAGAGGTGCGCCAGCTTTTACATTTGAGCAGCTAACGCTTAACTTTCTTTCGCAAGTATATTCAATAACGTCATGACTCCCTATCCTCAAACAACTTTCAGGAATAGCATCTGTCACATCATCAGTGCCTACAGGTAACTGCACACACCCTGAATAACTATCTGTTAACGAATTTGCTTGCTCATTAATTTCATCAAACCGTTTGAAAAGAGGGTCATTTTCAGTGTTAAAGATATACTGCTCTCTAACATTAACTGTCTCTTCAATAAACTGCCCCGTCTCCCCTGTTGCAGTTTCAATTCTCGCTGCATCCTCCATATTGGAAAGGCTATTATCATCGGCAAACTCAGTACCAGGAACATCTGTACCCTCGTAATTTAGAGCGTTATCAGTAGACAAATTGCTTTTACTTGGCTTTATCCCTTCGGCAAACGACTTGCCTAAGTCCGTATAATCTTCAGCCCAAGATAGGCTGGCCAATAGCACCATAAGTGCTATTAAAGGATTTCTAACCATTGGACGGCTCTCTCTTTGTAAGCTTGGTTATCACTACTGATTACCTTCTCAAGAAAATAACTCACAGGCATTAACCCCTTAGCCGAAATATTTTCGGGTACAGGACAATTGTCGTTAGAGAAACAAGGGGAAATTCCATCTTTAGGAATAATATATACAGGCACTGAGGTGACGTTAAACCTCTCAAACATAGTAGGATCAACCATCACAGGTATGCTCTCACCAGACGTATTTATTAACTCGGATATTTTTTTAACCGTAGTTTGAGCGTCAACCAACAGCCCATTAAAAACTAAATGGCCGTTAAGTTTTGCGAGGTCTTTACCAAGATTTATTAAATCCTCGTCTTTCATTGAAAAAGTGGCAAATACCAGAATGTTACTAGAAAGCTGCTTAGGCTTGTCGGTATCTGGTTTTGTCATTAATTTCTTATAGTGGTCATCAATAAATTGATTAGGTAACTGCTTCTCACCTAAAACGCCTTGAGGCTGAGAGTAGTTGTAATCAGTAAAAAATTTTTTTGCCTTGCCTACTTCAGAATTAAATAAATCGGTCTTACCAGTAGGGTTATTTGCAATCTTTTTAGTCTCAACGGCCATAGCATCTATGTCAGTCTGCTTGGGTTCAACCCACTTATTAACTTGAATTTCAGGCTCTTGCCATTCTTCAGCTAACACAGGGCCAGTTATCGCTAACCACACGGTCACCACTATTAAAATGCGCAGCACATTCGTTTCCTCCATATTAAATAAGCGTAATCTTCACCCCTGTACGGAAATTCTTTACCAATACCCCAAGTAGCCGAAGTACTGCCAAAGCCAACACCCAAAAGTGGATTAGGAATTGGATAAACCATATTGTGCTTATATTGCCTTTTCCTCATAACTGGCTGAGGGACTGGAAAGCACATGGCCGCATAAGTACTGGTATCCATAGCCAAACCTGATCGATGGAGCTTGTAGGCGAACCTGTGAACTTCCAACGCGCTTGTTTCAACAGCACTGAAATTACCACTCACCTGCCCAGTAAGAGGAAATACAGGGCCAGCGCTACCGCTACACCAAAACAATGGGTCTAATCCAAAATTAGTAAATGCAGCTGTGACAGCATCAGCAGCGCAGGCCGCTATTGAGATAGGGTTTGCAAATAAAATAGCTTCAGGATTTAAAAAGAAAGTGAGTTCATCATCAGACCATGTTGGGTCTAATTCGCTCATAGCAGTTAGATCAAGAGTTTCAGTACTCAGACAGGCGCCGGAAACAATAGCCGCACCCACCCAAGATAGCAGTGGGTATGTGAACCAGTGGACGTGATAAAACGCCATAGTATCGTCAGAACCCGTACTAGCTTTAGAATTTGTACCGTTTTGGGCATTAAGACTGAAATTTCCTAATTGAATACCACCAAGACTAGGCGAACACATTGGTGTCCTTACAACTTCAGCCATCCTTGCAGGCTCCCAGAAAGATATTCCTACACCTACACGGATAAATGGGGGCGCTGCCATCGGACACGCGCAAACTAAAGGTGGGACTTCACCTGTGGGCACTTCACCATTAAGCATAGGTACTGGCCCGATAAACATTGGGAACATACACTTCCAACAAATATCAGTGACTGGATTAGGAAATTTTCCAGGACATATAACGGCGTTAGCCTGATACATCCCCCCAAAAAATAAAAGGCTAGTTAGTAGGATATTCTTCAACATAAATCTCATTTCCTATCTGACGAACAATTGAGGGCAGTCTTTTAATTTTAAATCTCTCAACCAATTTTCCGTATTGGTCAAAAAAGACGGGGAATTTTGCAATTTCAGCGTATTTCATATACTCGCCATCAACAGCGATAACTTTAGATTCAGCAATATTGGAACAATTAAGCTCTACCCATTTAATTTGCATTTCGTCATTCAAATCAAAGAAACAGTACTGCTTTAACATACGGCGGTAATCAGTAGGGCGGATTATGTCACCAGCCCTAGCTATCAACCTCCCCTCTTTGGTATAAATATCATTCTCTACTTGGTAAGTAGAATCCCAATGAATTTTTCTGTATTCCATAGCTTTTGGTAGTGAAGTACTTGGTGGATTCATAAGGTATTTTAAAATCTCACCTTTTTTACTTTCTTGAATTTCAGCCCATCTACCACTATCAACCATTTCCTGAGCTTTTTCTGTAATCATTACAAGGGGGCTAATCTCGCTAATTTTGTATAACCGTCCAAATTTCCCTAAGTCTTCAGAGAACGAATTATTAAAAAATAAACTTGCTAACACCAAAAATAGAGTCTTCATTGATTAATCCAATTGATTGGTAACGACTGTCATAACTGTCTTGATGTGGTGTCCACATAAAAAACATATTGGTTGGAATTATTTGATTTTCGATTGGAAATAACTCAACTCCATTTTTTGAATATTTCTTAACAGTCCCTCGAAATTTACCCGCCACAAAAAGCCCGCCATCTTTAACCATTACCGAGTCACCTTCGACTCCAATAATGATTTTCATAAACGGCACTCCCTTACTGGTAAACTGGTTTTCAGGTGGTTCAAATAAAACGGTATCCCCGATTTTTGGCTTCGCCCCCAAATCAGTTAATGCGATATAACCATCAAGTGAATCAGTGCCATTAAAGCCAAGCTTCATGCTCTTGTAATCTAGGGCCAAGCTACAACAGGTAATAAATATCACTGCGATAACACCAAACATAATCGCATTGCAGAAATTATTTATGTTTCTCTTATCAAATGTCATAGCTTATAACCCCTTGATTAATCTACGGTTTCTGTCTTTTCTGGCTGTTTAACATCTTGCATTTGGAGAGTTCCATTTTTAACATCATCGCCAAATATAAGGTATGCGCCGTTATTAACAGAAGCCATCAATGACGCTGCACTCAAAACACAGGACAAAGAAACCATCGCCATTAGCGCGATAAACTTTTTTTGATCACTCATTACCAATCTCACTTAAAATATGTGTGTAAACATCTTTTGTAATATCCACTCCCCCGCGAACTACCGCAGGTTTAACTAAAATAATCACATTATCTCTCTCCTTAAAATAATCTAGTGATGCTTCAAGCTGACTAGAGAAAGCCTCTGAATAAGCAGAAACTTCTTCTTCAGTCATTTTGAATTTTTTGCTTACCTTCTCAATATGCCTATCAACAATCATATCTATATCTACAAACACCATCGCTTTAGGCTGGGCTTTGCCCCCAAAAAACTTTTTAATATCTGTATCACCGCCAAGAAAACTAGCTGCAAATAAAAACACGAAAATACTAATAGGAAACCAGTTACCAATAAGGGCATTTTTCACCTTATTCATATCAAAAGTATTTTTTACTTTATCTGTTTCGGGTGTATCAACTGTCTCGTTATCGCTCATAATTACGCCTTTTTATGTATTTTTAAAAGTACACTAACATTAAATAAAAGTAAACGTTTATTGCTAAACTATCTACTTTTATCTAGCTGGGCCAATTGCACCAAAGCTTCCATAATCGGTACTCCATCTATTTGTTTATTTTTCAGGAATTGCACTTCTTCAGCTTTAGTTGAGTAGAGTTTTTCTGTCACCTTATCAACAATCAACCGACCCAATGCAATTCCCGCAGGAGAAATAAACGCTATTTCTGAATACATTCCTTTTTCAGTTTTCAGCGATTTAAGTAAAGTTCCTTGGCCACCACTGCCATCAATCTGCTTTTCTTCAATTGACTTTAATAACTGGCTGGCTTTTTGTCTTAATAGCCAAACGTGATCGGCGTTCGCATAAGCGGCCTGTGCCACTGGGGATTTATAGTAATCCGCTATACTTTGCGTAACGGTCATAAATGAACCACCGTATTTACGAACAACACGATAACCCTCTTCAATAAATTGGCCTGCATTACCTGTCAATAAACGCCACGCTTCATCTATGATGCACAATTTTTTTTGTGACCTATCGCTATGATAAAATGACTCGTTGATGTTGAGCATCAGGATTAGCAAGACCACTTCTTGAAGTTCCGGTTTTTTAGCTAAATCATCCAACTCCAAAACAACAAAACGGTTATCAAAATCCATGTTAGCTGGCCCTTCAAAATAGGCACCGTACATCCCGTCCCGTGTATATGGGTAGAGCATTTCTGCAAGTTCAAGACTTACTGGATTATTTGCCTGGATTAGCTGTTCAGCCACAAGCGTCATAGTTGAATCTCGCCCATGCGTCATAAATGACTTAGTAACAGCTTTTTCTATAGCAGTTTTTTGAACAGGGTTAAGGGGGGTATCTGGTGATGCACAGTTACAAATAATGATTATAAGTAATGGTAACTGTTCCGTTATGTCGTCAATATTCGTAAAAGGATTTAGGACAATTTGACGGGATTTATCACCAAAATCTAAATAAGTTCCATCAAGTAGCTGTACTGTCTGTTCATAACTACGGCCTGAGTCAATTACAAAAACCTTACCTTTCTGGCCCAATACAGAAAATATCATTTCATGAGTGAAGAATGATTTACCAGCACCCGAAGCAGCCGCACAAGCTATATTAAAATTACCTGCGCCGTTATCGTATGGATTTATATTTAAAACCTGCCCACGGCGACCATGCATTAATAGACAGGGGTTTTCGTCTCCTTTTGGCTCTCCAAATATTGGGGCCATGTTAATAGCATTCCAACTAAGCATTACTCGGAATCTTTTAAGCTTCTGTGTTAAATCTAATATATCCCGCCCAAAGCCCATAGGTAGGAATGTGAGCAATGATGGAACTGGAATCCAGCGGTCTTTTTGAAGCCTCCAACCATAACCGTCATACAATCCATCCAGCGCTTTCTCACAGCTTTCTTCTTTTCCTTGTGGTGCAAATAAAATTACCTGGTAAAGAGAATTAACAAGAGCGCTACCATTTTGAAGTTTGTCAGAAACAAACTGTAAATCTCTTGAACGCTCTTTCCATTGCGGAACAAACCTTGCCATCTGACTATCTGCCATTTTAGTCGCATGAAGAGATTTGTTTTTAATTCTACTTTTTGCATTTACAGCATCAGGAAATGAGATAGCTAAAGTAGTTACAAATGGGCAGGGAATTTGACGGATATTATCCATAAATGCCCCAATCAATTCTGCTGAAGCTGATCCCTTCCAGAACTTAGGAAACTGTCTAACACTCCAAGGCAAGATAGAAATGTTTTTATCTTTAGTAAGTAGGGACAATCCATCCCGATAAGGAAGCAATGCAATTTCACTCGAAACCATCTGGTCTTTGATTAGTCTATTTTCATCATACTCAATATGGGATTGCTTCGTGTTAGATGGGTGGAATAAGTTACTAACTAAATTTATTAGTCCTTCTGGCTCAAGCATTCGCGAAAACATCCCCGCAGTCTTCAATGATTGAACCACTGATTCACGTTTTTTCTCAAGTTCTTCAATATCAAATATTTCAAAATCAGACATTGTCCCACCAATTGGTGTGGGCACAGTGAAGCTAATAATCAACCTAAAATTTCTAACGAGATATGGAGAATTTTTAAATAGTTGTTCGTATTTACCCTTAGTTAAATAATCAATACGCCTATCAGCCAACCCTTTAAAAACCCCAAATGATGGATCATTACTGTTTTGTGTTCGGGCATGCTTCCAATTCTCATAAATACCCTCCACATTACTATCTGCAACCATAGTAAATTGAATAGTAGATTCCGGCACATGGGCACTAGATAATATCCCCTCCAAAACCTTGAAATCAGACTCAGTCATTGAGGTGGCAGGTGATGTTTCAATGCAAAAACCAATTGAGTCATCATTGAAATAGATACCATGTTCATCATCATAAGATTGGTAGGTAAGAAGATCGGAAAAATTATACCTATCCATATAACTTTTTTGTTTGTTCACTGTGGGCAGATCGTGACCTTTTTCAAAAGAATGTCCCGCAGTAGATACGGAAAATGATTTTGATATAGCTTTCTTAATTTTAAATCTAACCCTGTCTAATGTGGCTGCCATAATTTAATCCACCATAATCCATTGAGGTTCTGAAATTCTCATGAAAACGTAGCCACCTATAATCAAGTCCTTAGCTGAATCTTCATATGGAAAAATTAAACCACGTAAAATTCTCGGTTCCGTCAATATTGGATCGCCAGCGGCGATATAATTCAAAACATTATTGCTAGTTGAAATATTTATATTTAACTTTTCGTTTGAAGAGTCACTACTTTTTTTACCTTTCTCATTTTCTTCGCGGTAATCTGTAACTCCATCTGAGGTGTTGTTATAAACCCCCGAAATTGATCTACAGGGTGTATCAGGCACCCCACTGCAAGTGTAGTTAGTGGCACAACCTGACATTAATATTACTAAAGTGCTTAAAACTAATAATTTAATATTCATCATAGTATTCATCCTCATCATCCTGGTTAATTGCAGTGTCTAAAAAACTACCTTGAGTGAGAACCATCTCACCAATTCTTCCCGCACCCATTTCAATAATTGGGTAGAGTTCGTTTGCTCTTTTTAGGTAGTAATCTGCAATTTTTTCAAGGGAATTTGTAGCACCAGAAGCTAAACCGCTCTCAAAAACTTTGTCTGAATCTACTGTGGTGACGTTACCAAGAGCGCTAGTAGACACATCCTGATACTGAGTATTAATGCTACTACTCATGCCAGAAGCAAAACCAGAAAATAGGGATTTAGCAATTAATGAACCCTGCTTACTCCTTACTGTTCCGCGCAATCCATTTTTACCGTCTTCACCAGCTATATAACCCTTAACGGGGATTTCCAAAATATCGCCATTTGACCTGATACAGGTCATCACCTCTGTTCGAATCATTACGCGCTCAGAAGATAAATCACCTGTAGCTGCACCGATAACATGGCAACTATCCACGTCTGAACTGAATTCATTAGGCAGCACAGCGAGATCAATAATTTTCATCAGAATAGGAACAGGGTTAGACTCAGCCATACCGCCAGTGGGAGCATCTACCCCACCAACCATTAATATTTTTACAAATGTTCCGGCAGGTAAATAAGTTTCAGTATTTTTTTTCTTGCCCTCTTTATCCGCGCCAGAACCAATTGGTGTCAGGTCAACAAAACCGATCTCCTGTACTTTCTTTTTTTTCTTATTACCAGACAGGCTATCAATTGCTGAGCTTCGATAATTCGATACAGGCGAAACAGTAACCTCACTCGGTATTGGAGTGGGTAATGAAGTAGGCAGTGGTGTTTGAATAGATTTAGGCATAATGCTATTTTCAGCTTTGTTACCTGGATTAGGTTGATTGCTGTAACTTGAATCTTCATAAGCAGGAGAAGTACCAGCCAGATTGGCACCAGAGTATGGGCCGCTAGCTGCACTCATTTTTAATGCCGCCTCTAATTTGGCTAAACGCTCATTCAGCTCAATGTTATCTTTCTTTAAATCCCTAACATCATTATTAGATAGCTCCATCCATTCATCTTCAATTGAAACAGGGGTTGTTGGAGCGTTATATTTCTTTAAAATTTCAGAAGCTTTCTCTCTTTGATTTTGCCTCTGCTCTTCACGGCTAACCTCTTTTTCATCTGAATTACTATTTTTTATAGCAACCGCACCAAATACAACAGCACAAAGAATTGCAACGCCTATCAGGACAAATAATTTTTGCTTTTGCTTAGTCCCACCACTGGATTCAATAGTCATTTGCCTACCCCCCTAATAACATACAGTTGAGTAACTTCACCGGAATTTATTTGAAGTTTATCCAAGCCTACAAATAAAACCTTGTCACCAAACTCTTTGAATTCACTTTCAGTAAAAATTTGAACTACTTCAGATAGATTTTTAATAGAGTAGACTTCGCCGAAAAGTCTACGGCCTGTGTATGAAGCAATTAATTTTATTTCAATATCTTGCCAAAGCTCTACTTCTTCATCCTTATCTTGTCTTGCATATCTGTTTAACGACTCCGATAACGCCATAGCTTTTGCAAGTCGCTTTAGCTCACCAACATAGGACGATGATTTATTACGGCCTTTTCTATTTTTTGAAATAGGTTTTGATAATGGCTGTAAACTTATAGTTTCAGAGGGAATAGCATGTTGAATGGCTGTAATACTGTAGTTATTACCATATCCATCTTTTAGAAAAAAAGAGGAAACCGATTTAGAGCCCTCTTTTGGCCTAATGTAAATCTCTCCTTTAGCCCTGTCACTCTTGTAAGTAAAATTATCATCTAACCCGTAAACACCATCAATACGACCAGACTCCATTCGTATTCTAGTAAGGTCTTTTGCTGAAACCTTAACTTGAATAGAGTCATTGTTTGCAACAACAAACTTTTGTAGTGCAGAGGAATTAATTGAAAAAAACAGTGCCAAAATAAAAAATAACTTATTCATAATCTATGTACTCACCTTGTTCAGCTTTTTTTACCCTGCGAATACCATCAACAAAAAAACGGCTGTTAGCATATTTAAAATCAATTACGAAAGTAGCGTTTGTTTGCTCAAGGGCTTTACCAGCAATAATGTTTTGTAAAATACCTGTGAAAATTATTTGGTTTTTCTTGATATTTATTTCAGTGGGGAAAAACACACTCGCCAGTTTAGATTTTTTAATGCGAATAATATCTTTAACGAAAATAGCTTTAAGTACGCCATGAGATCGGGGGTTTATGTGTTTTAAAATTAAGTCAAAACGTCCATCAACATTATCAGGATGATAATTTGTGTAGAGTTCAATAAAGAAAATACCCATTTCTTCTAAGTATTGGGGGTCAACTTTATCTCCCTGAACCCAAAACTCTTTACTTGATCCAATGGGTTTAATAATAGTTTTCTCACTAGTGTCTGCATTTAATACAAACACCGCGAGAAGTAGGTTTGAAAAAATAGAAACAGATAGAATAATAGCGAAAAAGAGCCGCCCCATATTCGCACTGGTTAATTCGCTGCTATACGTAATATGTTTCATGTTAGTGGCCTATATATTCCCTGATATAGCTGGGATACCGTTTTGATAATTGTGCTGGGGTGTACCAGTACATAAATGAGCTGAACAACGAACTACCACCATTCTCCTTTAACCTTGCAAAGGACTTAGCGGCATAAACGCTTAAAATCACGCCCACAACAGGGAATTTCAAGATGACCCCAAAAATCATAATCACCCCAGCAAACACAATCACCACATCCGTTTCCCATATGAATATGAGAGGTGGGTCTTCTAAGGTTCGTGGAATCCAATAGTTTTCTGAATCACTCATAAGTTATAACCCTCAATTAAAGGCGACTTGAGCCGCCTTTATTCTGAAACTTTAAATAATTGCTGAGTTGAAAATTGCATCAATAATGGCGGGTGCCAGGGCTGCAATAATAGCTACACCAATACCAGCGAGAGAAACAACCATCTTCCCACCTAGCGCCGCATTACCAAGACCTATAATCGTGGCGATGATGGCAATGGCCATACCAAGGTAGCCAGATAAAGCGTCGTTCACCCAATCAAAAAGAGTTTTAAAGTCGGTGCCAGAGGTTGAAGCTGAGGCTACTGTGCTAAAAGTAAATACCGAAAAACCAAATAGCGTGTTTCTAATAGTGGCTACTTTTTTACGAGCAATAAGAGCTAGAGCAAGTAATTTATTTTTAATTTTAATTTTCATTTATAGTTTCCCTTCGGATAAATGTATTTCAGCACGTCTATTAACATGCTGTTTTTCTTTACCTTCATCATCAATCAAATAGCAGCAAGAACCCTCACCGACCATCTCATTAATAAAAAAGCCCGCTTTAGTTAAAAAACCAGCAACTGCCTGCGCCCGTTTCTTAGCCAAATTACTGTTGTACTTTTCAGTACCAAAATTATCGGTGTACCCAAACACGGATACTGTAGAAATATTCTTTTCTTTTAATTCAATGAATAAACCTAATAGTGCAGTCCGTGATTTAGTTGTAAGGGTGTGTGAGTCAAAATCAAAATTTACAATCCCTAATGGGAGTTCCGCATGCGGGGCCTCCGAATAAGAACTTTTGTTTTTTGGTGAATCACTAGCGGAAGTATCTAAGTAGGATTTTTTAACCGTTGGAGCAGCGCATTTAGATGGCCCATTTTTAGAGCAAAATACATACATAGGGTAGGCTGAATTTGCACCCTCTCTAAAGTTTACAGTTTGGTCTACATGCAACTCAGACTGCCCGCCATGCTTAGGGAGCACTGTGCATCCCGACAATGCCAGAATAATTAGAGAACACCCTGTTAATGTATTCCATTTTAAGCCTGACGCCTTTGGCATCCTTACGAGTCCCCACATTATATATCCCCACCGCATTCCAAGTTTTTCCATATCGTTTTATGTTGTCGGATAAAATCCAAGTTCCCACATCTACATTCACACAGGGATCAAAAAGCATCTGCTCGCTTATCCCCCAGACAGATAGCTTGTCTAGCCAGCTACTATTGATCTGCATTAAACCTATGTCATAGGTTCCGTCTGAGTTTAAAGGGCCTCTAGCATTTGCTTTCATGCCCGACTCTGTAACTGCCACAGCTCTAATAATGTTCGCCTCAACCCCATATTTTAATGAGGCGGTTTTGAAACAATTATTAAATGGCAGTGAAAACACTACCTGCGAAAACATTAATAAAGGTATAAATTTTGTTAAGTACATTACAATATTTATACACTAAAATAAAAGAAAAATAACGCTTTTGTTGAAAAAGTTAACGTTTGTTAAAATATGACGTGCAATGTCCCCAAAATCAGACGCTAAGTATTGACACGGAAGGAGAAGTGCATTAGGAGAAATGGCAAAAGATGAAGGGAAAAACAAACTAAATGGCTAAAATAAGCCACCTAGCTTAGTGACAAGACTACGAAATTTATAGCTCTACCAATATTCCCTCACTTCAAAAATAAAGGTTTTGGCAATACCCGCTAAGCTCTGAGTATCAAAATTATTCCTAACCTGGACTAATCGACCCGTCTTCGGATTGCGACTATACATAGGCCAAACAGGCTCATTAAAAACACCCTGATAATATTTACAAACCGCCTCATTATTAAATATATAACGCACACCCTTATAGTGACCGTCACGCATGTTTTGAATATGATTATAATAAGCAAAGAAAATCCGAGCTTTTGCTTTTCTTGTGCGCTCCAACTCTAACGCCCACCAAAAATTATTCCTTGAGTGCATCAATGCATCCGGCCTAGTGTGAGGCGGTATATCCAACTCACCGACTATATTGTTATCCCAAACAATTCCATCAATGCCCGATATAAATTTAAGAGCCATCTTCTGCACTGCAAGGTCGTGAGCTAGCTTTGTAGACCGCCCATAAGTTGAAACCCTAGTGTGCACATTAACCTCCCTACTAAGTAGCATCGAGATCATCTCACCGCCTTTAGGCGTGAGCATGAATAGCCTTGTCGGAATCATAGAGTTCTTAAACTGCCTAATAAACCCATCACTAATCAAGGAATTAAAAAACCTCACCCCCTGCTGAGAAGTCTGCCCAATTCTAGCCGCCATTATTTCAATGGTTGAAAACCTAAATTCAACCAACCAACTAAGGACAATAGTTGTCTTTTCTTTTTTTATGGCTACCGGATATTTCAACTCAGGATCACGATCTAATAATTCCAATTACCCTCTCCACTCATTTTAAAATTCTTTAGGCGTTCTTATAACGCCACCATGTTAAACCAATCTACGTCTAACCCTTTAGGGGTTAGATGCACAACTACACCACGACAAGTGGTTAGTGCCCCACCAGACTCTAGCCAAGAGGCTAGATGCCCCACCTAAATTCTCAGCCCTTTTCGCTTAGAAAAAACTAGAGCCTTAGCCATCTTCTCAACGACCCCACGCCCCAACCAGCACCTCAAAAAGGAACCAACCACACCAGCATGCAGCGAAGCTGGGCAACACCTTGCGCATACCCCGAAGGGCTTGCATGGCTCAACTAAAAACTTAAAAGTTTTAGCTGCCTTACTCACCCTGCGAAGCTGGGTAGTGTTTCGTGCATACCCCGAAGGGCTTGCATGCCTCAACTAAAATCTTAAAAGTTTTAGCTGCCTTACTCACCCTGCGAAGCTGGGTAGTGCTTCGTGTATGTCCCGAAGGGCTTACATGCCTTAACTAAAACCCCAAAGGTTTTAGCTGCTTTACTCACCCTGCGAAGCTGGGTAGTGCTTCGTGTATGTCCCGAAGGGCTTACATGTCTTAACTAAAACCCCAAAGGTTTTAGCTGCT
>Ga0209292_1000274_pt1 | contig 71033 bp, 52 predicted proteins | sample GOMGulsemesocosm_2_FD_184634 | JGI IMG/M metagenome (GOLD analysis project Ga0209292, IMG submission 184634) | Methane-oxidizing microbial communities from mesocosms in the Gulf of Mexico - GOM9C Gulf of Mexico (SPAdes) (version 2) | ecosystem: Environmental > Aquatic > Marine > Cold seeps... | reverse complement strand
CCGTGACTTGCAAGAGTCGGTGATGTCAATTCGCATGATGCCAATCAGTTTTGTTTTTGGTCGTTTCCCACGTGTTGTACGAGACCTGTCAAGTAAGCTTAAAAAGAAAATAGAGCTACGTATGGTGGGCGATGAAACTGAGCTTGATAAAGGTTTAGTTGAACAACTAGCCGATCCATTAACGCATCTGATTCGTAACAGTATCGACCATGGTATTGAAATGCCAGAACATCGTATTGCTAATGGTAAACCTGAAACGGGAACTATCACTTTGTTTGCTTTTTATGAAGGTGGCAACGTGGTGATAAATATTACTGATGATGGTGCTGGGTTAAATCGCGAAAAAATTCTCGATAAAGCGAAAGAGCGCGGTTTAGATGTTAGTGACAGCATGTCTGACAATGATGTTTATCAGCTTATTTTCTCTGCTGGTTTTTCAACCGCCGATCAAGTCACCGATGTTTCTGGTCGTGGTGTGGGCATGGATGTGGTGAAACGTAACATTCATGGTATGGGCGGGCAGGTTGATATCCACTCTGAAGCGGGTATTGGTTCCACTATATCAATTCGCCTACCACTGACGCTTGCGATTTTAGATGGCATGTCTATCTCCGTTGCGGGGCAAATATTCATTATTCCATTGACCTTAATCTCTGAGTCATTACAACCGTTAGCTGAAGACATTAAGAGTATTAATGGTAAAGGGGCTGTTGTTAAAGTACGCGGGGAATACATCCCGCTGGTTGCTTTACACAAACTATTTAATATTGATACTGAAATTACTCAAGCAAGCGACGGAATATTGGTGCTACTTGAGAGTAACAATAAAAAAATCGCATTGCTTGTAGACCAGTTAGAGGGGCAGCAACAGGTGGTTTTAAAAAGTTTAGAAACCAATTTTCATGCCATTCCTTGCATCTCTGGTGCAACTATCATGGGGGATGGCACGGTAGCACTGATTCTCGATGTCGCTGGGCTTATTAGTGAAAGTGATTGAGTTATAAGCAATTTATGTAGGAGTAAACAATGCAAGAAAATGAAACTGAAAAAGAGGCTGGGAGCTTTATCGCCGAAATGAGTAGCAGTGATGATAATGGCTATTTAACATTTACACTTGGCGATGAAGAATACGGAATTGATATTCTAACGGTGCAAGAGATACGTGGTTACGATGCGGTAACCACTATTGCTAACATGCCGGACTTTATCAAAGGAGTGATTAACTTACGTGGCATCATCGTACCCATTGTTGATATGCGCATTAAATTTAGCTTAGGTGATGTGACCTACGATGAGATGACCGTAGTTATTATATTAAATGTGGCGGATCGCGTTGTTGGTATGGTCGTTGATGGCGTTTCCGATGTTATATCGCTGAATGAATCACAAATAAAAGAAGCACCTGAATTTGGCTCAGTACTCGATACCCAGTACCTAAAAGGGCTCGGGGTTGTTGATGAACGAATGTTAATTTTGATTGATATAGAAAACCTAATGACCAGTAAAGAGATGGCATTAGTTGAAACATTAGCAGAGTAAAAATGATTTTTAGACCATCTTGTAAATAATATATTTTATTGAGTTTAAGGGTATCAACTATGCGAAATAACACGCCAGTAACAAATAACGAATACATTTTAACGGATAAAGATTTAATTGTTTCTAATACTGATATGCAGGGTAATATTACCTACATAAATGATGATTTTTTACGTATTAGTGGTTTCACGGAAGCAGAATTAATAGGGCAACCACAAAATATAGTGCGCCACCCTGATATGCCAGCTGAAGCCTTTGAAGATCTCTGGCGTGACTTAAAAGCCGGTAAACCTTGGACGGGTTTTGTTAAAAATCGCTGTAAAAATGGTGACTTTTATTGGGTAAAAGCCAATGCGACGCCCATTATTGAGAATGGTCAAGTTATTGGTTATATGTCTGTGCGTGAAGCGCCTTCTCGCTCAGATGTTGACGCCGTGAGTGCCGTGTATCGCTTATTTAAACAGGGTAAGCAAGGAAACATGAAAATCAGACACGGTGCAGTCGTAACACCAACGTTGTCTGAAAAGTTCTCCTTTTTTAAAAAAATGAATTTCAAGCAGCGTCTAAATACTTTGTATGCACTCGCAGTAACGGCAATTTTGGTTAGTTTAGGGGCTGGTTACGTTGTTAATTCACACACAAATGATGTGTTGGAGTCAGTTTATGTTGAATACGTAGATAACCTTAAACACGAACAAAAAATAACCCTAGTGTTACATGAGTTACAACAGTCTTTGAATGATAATGGCCAGCTATCGCCACAGGAGGTTGAACAGCTTAAATCTATGCCATTAGCCACTGAGGCGAGCCTTGCTGAGCATTTAGAGGCAAATATACAGCTTCACGATAATAATCAAAAAGGCCAATCAAATGAAGTTGTTGCGATGGCCGTGATTGGATTAATAGTCTTATTATTAGGTTTTATTTTTGTAAGAAAATTGAGTAATTTATTGTTGATTCCTGCAGATAAAGCACAAGGGTATTTACGTGAATTGTGTCAGGGGAATTACAGTTTTGATGTAGAAGTTGGCACGGAAGATGAACTCAGTGAAGTATTATTATTACTTAAAATGATGCAAATAAAGCTGGGTTTTGAAGTAGAAAATATGAAGCGCCTTGCTAATGAATCTACGCGTATAAAAATTGCTTTAGATAGTGTAAGCACCAATGTGATGATCGCTGATAATGGCCGTAATATTATCTATATGAATAAATCTATTGTACCCATGTTAAAAAATGCAGAGGAGGATTTACGTAAAGCATTGCCAAGCTTTGATGTTGATAAACTGATGGGTGGCAATATTGACCAATTCCATAAAAACCCTGAACACCAGAAAAAATTACTTGCAACGTTTACTAGTGAGTTTAAAACTGAAATCGTAGTAGGGGGGCGTACCTTCCTGTTAGTAGCAAACCCGGTTATTAACGAGCAAGGCGACCGTTTAGGTTCAGTGGTTGAGTGGACAGATAGAACATCTGAAGTGGCTGTAGAGAAAGAGGTTGAAAGTGTTGTAAATGGTGCAATAGCTGGTGACTTTACACGTCGCATGAGTTTAGAGGGTAAGAATAAATTCTTTAAACAATTAAGTGAGGCGATTAATAGTTTAATGGAAACCAGTGAAACAGGCTTAACAGAGGTTGTACGTATTCTTTCCGCTTTATCGAAAGGTGACTTAACCGACCGTATTACTAATGAATATCAGGGCACCTTTGGACAATTAAAAGATGATTCCAACTTAACCGCAGACAAACTAAAAGAGATCGTATTACAGATTCAAGAGGCAACCGATACCATTAATACCGCATCAAAAGAGATAGCAATGGGTAACAGCGACCTTTCTCAGCGTACCGAAGAGCAAGCTTCCAGCCTTGAAGAGACTGCATCAAGCATGGAGGAGTTAACCACCACCGTTAAACAAAATGCAGAAAATGCAAAAGAAGCGAATCAACTAGCAAACGGCGCGTCAGATATCGCAGTGAAGGGGGGAGATGTTGTTGGCAAAGTAGTGAAAACCATGAGTGATATTAATGAAAGCTCACGAGAAATTGTGGATATTATTTCTGTTATTGATGGCATTGCATTCCAAACTAACATTCTTGCTTTAAATGCTGCGGTTGAGGCTGCGAGGGCGGGTGAACAAGGCCGTGGTTTTGCGGTTGTTGCCTCTGAGGTGCGTAGTTTAGCGCAACGTTCGGCGGCGGCTGCGAAAGAGATTAAAACCTTAATCGGTGATTCAGTTGATAAGGTAGAGGTTGGCGCAAAACTGGTTGATGAAGCGGGTAATACCATGGATGAGATTGTGAATGCAGTTAAGAGCGTGACCGATATTATGGCTGAAATTGCAACCGCCTCTGAAGAGCAAAGCTCTGGTATTGATCAGGTAAGCCAAGCCATTACACAAATGGATGAAGTGACACAGCAAAATGCAGCATTAGTTGAGCAAGCCGCCGCAGCTGCTGAGTCTTTAGAAGAGCAAGCGAGTTCATTGAGTGTGTCGGTAAGTGTCTTTAATACCGGAGTAGGTAGCTCTTCTTCAAACATGAGCCCTAATATGAAAGCCATTGAAAGTAGTAAAGCAGGGGCTTCCTTTAATAAACCAGGTAAATCCGTTTCTAACGATGAATGGTCTGAGTTTTAACGTCCTATCCCCCTAGCAATAGGGGGCTCTAAAATACTGAAAATTTTATAGGATTTTTGTATGTCCAGTGATCGAGAGTTTGTTTTTACTGCCAATGATTTTGCTCATGTTCAAAAATTAATCTATGACAATGCAGGAATCTCACTAAGCGAACAAAAGAACGATTTAGTATATAGTCGCTTAGCGAAACGCTTACGTAAACATAAGATTCATCGTTTTGATACTTATTTACAGTTGCTTGAGGATGAAAAACATCCTGAATGGGAGGAGTTTATCAATGCGCTTACCACTAACTTAACCTCCTTTTTCCGAGAGAATCATCATTTCACCAGGTTATCGCATCATTTAAAAGATAATTTTTCGAGAGCAACAAAAGATAAGCCGGTAAAAATTTGGTGTGCAGCCAGTTCTACAGGTGAAGAGCCTTATAGCATTGCAATGACAGTCGCTAGTGCATTTGGCAAGATAAATCCTCCTGCTAGAATTCTTGCTACTGATCTGGATACAAAAGTATTAGATAAAGCCATACAAGGTATCTACCAACTTGATACTATTGAAAAATTATCTGCAGTACAAAAAGAACGTTTCTTTTTTAGGGGAAACGGTAAAAGTTCAGGCCAAGTGATGATGCGGCCTGAGCTTAAATCTATGGTCACCTTTAATCAGTTAAATTTATTATCTGATTGGCCGATGAAAGGCAAATTTGACCTGATTTTTTGTCGAAATGTGATGATCTATTTTGATAAACCAACACAATATAAGCTGCTTGATAAATTTTCAAAGCACCTCAACAAAGGTGGTTTGTTGTTTGTTGGTCACTCAGAAAGCTTTCCTGATGCAAGCCACATATTTAAGCTCGATAAACAAACCGTTTATATACGTTGTTAGGAAAACTATGGACAGAGAGCATTTAGCAACAACCATCTATTTCGATAAAAAATTCAAATGTGATGCCGTAAGAGTATTGCCTGGTGAATATTATATTAGTAAAAAAAATAGATTATTAATGACTATTTTAGGCTCCTGCGTGTCCGCCTGTATATGGGATAAAAACCGTGGTATCGGTGGTTTAAACCATTTCATGTTACCCGGTAAAGCCAGTGAAGACTTTAACAAATCCGCTCGTTATGGCAACTATGCGATGGAGATTTTAATTAATCACATCATTCAAGCTGGTGGAAAGCGTGAAGACTTAGTTGCCAAGGTTTTTGGTGGTGGCAAAGTGATGCACAACTTCACCTCCTTAGACATTGGTAATGATAATGCACTATTTATAATCAATTATTTAAAAAATGAATCGATTCCCGTGTTTGCATCGGATTTAGGTGATATATATCCGCGAAAAATCTATTTTTTTCCAGAGACTGGAAAAGTAATGGTACGTAAATTAACGGATACGCATGATCATAGCATTGAACAAGAGGAAGATAGTTACTTCAATAAAGTGAATAAAACCGAGATTGAAGGTGAAATTGAACTATTTGACTAATAAAGAATTTAATTTTAAGGAAATACAATATGGCGATTAAGGTATTAATTGTTGATGATTCCGCATTGATTAGGCGCATTTTAACTGAAGTTATTGATGCACAGGAAGATATGGTCGTGGTTGGTAGTGCGCCTGATCCCCTTGTTGCACGCACTATGATTAAATCATTAAACCCAGATGTACTGACTCTAGATGTAGAGATGCCTAAAATGAATGGCCTTGATTTTTTAGAGAAGCTGATGAAACTCAGGCCTATGCCGGTATTGATGATTTCAACACTCACAGAAAAAAGCTCTGCGGTAACTATTCAAGCCTTAAGCTTAGGTGCAGTCGATTTTATTACCAAGCCCAAAATGGACCAAATGCAGGAGATGCGTGCTTATGGCGATATGATTGCAGATAAAATAAGAGCTGCTGCTGTTGCCCAAATAAAGCATATGAAAGTGGTAAACGAAGCTCCTGCTCCTAAAAAAAACGCACTCATTGGCAATGCCACCATAAGTTCTCAAAAAGTGATTGCAGTAGGGGCGTCAACCGGTGGTACTGAGGCGATAAATAAATTTTTGTTAAGCATGCCTGAAGATTGTCCTCCTATTGTTATTACTCAACATATGCCAGCAGGGTTCACTGCATCATTTTCTGCTCGCTTAAATAATAATTGCGCAATTAATGTCAAAGAAGGTACGCATAATGAGTTAATAAAACCGGGCTGGGCATATATTGCTCCTGGTGGAAACCATATGTTGATTTCCAAGCGAGGGGGGAATTATTATACGCAATTGAATAAAGCTGAACCTGTTAATCGTCACCGTCCATCAGTAGATGTACTTTTTGACTCTGTGGCAATTTGTGTGGGAAAACAAGCGCTAGGCGTAATATTAACGGGAATGGGTAAGGATGGTGCCCAAGGATTATTAAAAATGAAACAAGCTGGATCTTATAATTTTTCTCAAAATGAAGATAGTTGTGTTGTTTATGGCATGCCCAAAGAGGCGGTTAATGTTGGTGCGGTTGATCAGGTAGAGGACTTAAGTAAAATCACTGGTGCGGTACTGCAAAAATTGAAGAAACCTTAGTTTTTAGCTTTCGTATCTTAGGCTCACTTCGAATAGCTGAACCTAATGCTAGCGCGTCTGCCAACTCCCTCAAATTTCAGGCATAAAAAAACCAGCTAATAAGCTGTTTTTTTTATTAACAATAGTGAAACACAAAGAGAGACTTGAGCTTTCACATCTTACGCTTACTTTGAATAGCTGAACCTAAATCTGGTGCATCCATTAGAACTTCAAATTTTAGACATAAAAAAACCAGCTAATAAGCTGGTTTAATTATTAAGACTAGTGAAACACAAAGAGAGACTTGAGCTTTCACATCTTACGCTTACTTCGAATAGTTGAACCTAAATCCAGTGCGTATAGTAATTACGTTACTTGTGCTAAGACGTTTACGAATGTAATTTATCACAAATTTTAGATATAAAAAAACCAGCTAAAAGCTGGTTTGATTATGGTAAGAATAGTGGTGCGGAAAGAGAGACTTGAACTCTCACATCTTACGATACTAGAACCTAAATCTAGCGCGTCTACCAATTCCGCCACTTCCGCATGACTATCCTACAGTTGTTATTTTTGAGTGTTTTCTTCACTTATTTTCAACTCACATTGCAAGTTAAAAGAATGTGGCTGGGATAAGAGGATTTGAACCTCTGAATCCCGAGATCAAAACCCGGTGCCTTACCGCTTGGCGATATCCCAACTGTAATTATTAAGTGTTATCTTCACTTTGAGTATCATGATTCAAAATCCCGAGATCCTATATTGAAACCTCGCGATACCTTACCATTTTCTGATATCCCAACTGTAATGTTTAAGTGTTATCTTCACTGTAATTGTTACGCGTTTTCTTCGCTATAGCATTCTTAACTAAGTTAAGAATGGTGGCTACACCTAGATTTGAACTAGGGACCCCATCATTATGAGTGATGTGCTCTAACCAACTGAGCTATGTAGCCATTTATATCTTATTGCTAAGGTATAAAAAAACCAGCAAATGGCTGGTTGTTTTATTACTCTAATAAAAGAGTAATGGTGCGGAAAGAGAGACTTGAACTCTCACATCTTACGATACTAGAACCTAAATCTAGCGCGTCTACCAATTCCGCCACTTCCGCGTGGCTGGGATAAGAGGATTTGAACCTCTGAATCCCGAGATCAAAACCCGGTGCCTTACCGCTTGGCGATATCCCAACTGTGTTTATTAAGCGTTGTCATCGCTAAGTTTAAACTTCTTCAAGTATCTATTAATTCGTTATATTGCAAACAAATTAAAAAATGTGGCTGGGATAAGAGGATTTGAACCTCTGAATCCCGAGATCAAAACCCGGTGCCTTACCGCTTGGCGATATCCCAACTGTATTTATTAAGCGTTGTCTTCGCTTCGGTTATCATGATTCGGAATCCCGAGATCCTGTATTAAAATCTCGCTCTGCCTTACCACTTATTGATATCCAAGTCGTAATTATCAAGCGTTGTCTTCGCTATGGCCTCTTAATTAGATTAAGAGTGGTGCGGAAAGAGAGACTTGAACTCTCACATCTTACGATACTAGAACCTAAATCTAGCGCGTCTACCAATTCCGCCACTTCCGCAAAAAGCAAATGGTGGCTACACCTAGATTTGAACTAGGGACCCCATCATTATGAGTGATGTGCTCTAACCAACTGAGCTATGTAGCCATTTTGCTTTATCTTAACTCGTTTCTGTTTAACCAGTCGTTGTCTCGATGTGGCGCATTATGCTGAGTTCGCCCACAATCGTCAACTGTTTTTTAATAAAAAATGTGCTTTTTATTTCGTTTGCTTATTTGTCAAACAAGTTGAACTTATTTCAAACTAAAACTGCTAATTTACTAAGCAACAGCTTGTTTAAATAAGTAAATAAAGTTTTCCTTAAATGAAGTTGTTAAACTATTGATTCAGTATATGAATGAGATTATCGATGAAAATATTACACACTTCGGATTGGCACTTAGGCCAACACTTCATGATGAAAAGCCGAGAGGCTGAACATTTTGCTTTTTTAAACTGGTTAGTGGAACTGGTTGAACAACAAAGTCTAGATGTAGTGATTGTTGCTGGTGATATATTCGATACGGCCTCACCTTCTTCTTATGCACGTAAATTGTACAGTGATTTCATTGTTAAATTACAAGTGACTTGCTGCGTACAACTGATCATTGTGTCGGGTAATCACGATAGTGTTGCGGTATTAAATGAGAGTAAAGGCTTATTAAAGGCATTAAATGTATCTGTGCTTGCGGGGTTAAGTGATGATTTGTCTGAGCATATTATTGAAGTTACTAATAAAGCTGACGAGCGCGCACTCATCTGCGCTTTGCCTTTTCTACGTGCAACAGATGTCATGAGCAGTGAGTTGGGCTTATCAGCTAAGCAAAAGCAAATGAACCTGCAACAGGGTATTCAGAAAACCTATCAAGATATTTATCAATTAGCGCAAGCTCAAAAACAAGAACATCAAGCCATTTTAGCTTCGGGCCATTTAACTGCAGTAGGTTGTAGTGTGACGGAATCAGTACGTGATATTTATATCGGTACGTTAAGCGCTTTTCCTGCTCAGCTATTTCCTGACTTTGATTATATTGCACTAGGTCACTTGCACCGTGCACAGAAAGTGCAAAAGTCTGACACTATTCGCTACAGCGGTTCGCCTATTCCATTAAGTTTCGATGAAAGCAAACATCAAAAGCAGATGTTTGTTATCGACACTGCGCAGCTACCCGTCGCCGTAGAGAGCGTTGATCTTCCTAATTTTCAGTGCTTACAAGTGATCAGCGGTGATATGGACCATGTAATTGAAACATTAAATACGCTTAAACAGGAGGATCCAACCAGAAGTATTTGGGTAGAAGTGAAGTTAAAACAAGCATATATACAAGCTGACTTGCAAGCCCGCTTAGACTTAGCGATTGAAGACAGCGAAATAGAGATATTAAAAGTGAGCAGTCCACAAGTAACTGAAAATGCACAATGGTCAGAGCAGCAAGGGATCACCCTTGAAGCATTAACACCGGAGCAACTTTTTGAACACCGCCTGAGTAATGAAACGAATGTAAGTGAGGCACAGGCTGAGCAACTAACTTTACTTTATAAACAAGTATTAAGTGATGTGCAGACAAATAACGTGGGCGCTAAAGCATGAAAATATTATCGTTACGCTTCAAAAATTTAAACTCATTAAAAGGTGATTGGAAAATAGATTTCCAAGAGCAAAGCTTTACTGATAACGGCTTGTTTGTGATAACAGGGCAAACGGGCGCGGGTAAAAGCACCATTTTAGACGCTATTTGTTTGGCGCTTTATCAGCAAACGCCACGTTTGGATAAAATAACACAAAGCAATAATGAATTAATGACACGTGGCACCGGTGACTGTGAAGCGGAAGTAGAGTTTGCCGTTAAAGATAAAAAGTATCGCGTTTTTTGGGGACAGAGCCGTGCGCGCAAAAGCCCTGAAGGAAAGCTACAGCCTCCTTTTGCAGAGCTAGCAAATGGGCAAGGTACTATTATTGCCAGTAAAGTGAGCGATGTATTAAAGCAAGTGATTGAGTTAACAGGCTTAGACTTTTCGCGTTTTACTAAATCGATGTTATTAGCACAAGGTAGTTTTGATGCGTTTTTAAATGCTGATGTTAAAGAGCGTAGCGGGCTGTTAGAAGAGCTAACCGGCACTGAAATTTATTGTGATATATCTAAACAGGTTTTTGAACAAAATAAAGCTGTGCAAGCAGAGCTGACTCTATTAAGTGCGCAGTCACAGGTATTAACCTTATTAAGCGCTGAGCAAGTGACGCAACTGCAAGCTAATATTGCGCAATTACAGTCTCAAAAAGAGGCGAATAACCAATCGGTCAAATCCCTTGAAGTTGCTATTCGCTGGCATCACCGTGCGCAAGAGTTAAGTACACGGCTTAAAGCACAACAATTGGCCTTTGAGCAGGCTAATACTGCGCTTGAACATTTTGCTAAGGATAAATTACGCATAGAGTTAGCTGAAAAAGCCCTGCTATTAAAACAAAGTTTTGAGCAGTTACAGGCATTAACGCAACAAAGTGTGAAATTAACAACAGACCTTGAGGCGAAAAGGCAACAAAGCAAAATATTAGTGGAACAATCGCTTAAGCAGCAACAAACACTCGCGCTATTAACGTCCTCTAAAGAAGACGTTTTTGCGAAGAGCGCCATCAAAACCGCAGAAATAAACAACCAACTTGTGCCACTTGATGTGAATATTAAGCAGAGCGAAGCGGTTGTTACATTACATGCAGATCAGTCAGCCACTTTGATTAAAAAAGTGGATAGCCAGAAAAGCCTAATAAATCAACAGTTGCAACAATGCAAAACGAATCAACAGCAACTGAATGAGCTTGAACAAAGTGATGAACAGCAACAAGCATTACTGCAACTGCAACAAAGTTTACCTTTAGTAGAGCACCAAGCTGAAGCGTTAACACCACATCAAGAGACACTGGCCAACTTGCAGAGTAAAGCAGGCGTTCTAACGACTGATAAACTCAATTTACAGTCGAAACAACAAGCTGAAGTCATTAAACTCGAACAGTTGCAGGTTAAGCAAATTAACGATCAACAACTGGCCGAACATTTACAAACACAGATACAGGAACAGTTAAGCGAGTTTCAGTTTACGGATGTTAATCAACTTAACGAAAAAATAACGCAACTATTTACTGAACAACAAGCCGTTAATCAGCATATTCAGTTGGCAGAGCAACTCACCACCATTGCTAAGGCCCTGAATGAGAAAACATTAGCACAGCAAAAATTGCAGTCTGTACATCAAGAAAATACCGCACAGCGACAATCCCTTAAAGAAAAAGGTCAAGCGTTAGGTCAAGATGTTGATGATTTAAAGCGTTTGTTAAAACAAGAGCAAATTATTGTGAGTTTAGCGGGGTTAAAGCAGCAAGTTCAGCCAGATCAGGCTTGTCCGTTATGCGGCTCATTAACGCACCCTGCATTAGAAAATTATCAGCCCCTCGATAGCACAGAAACAGAACACCGCTTAACGGCACAAGAACAGCATTTAGTGGCAGCGCGTGGCGAATATGCTGCGCTGACTGAACGCTGTAAATCGGAACAGCAACAATTACTCAGCATTGATAGCGAATTAGCTGAATTACAGCATCAACAACAGGTGTTACTAAGCCAATGGCAACTTACAAGTTTACCTGCGTTTGATCAGGTTAGCTTAACCACGTTAAAGAAAAGTAGCCTTAATATTGAAACAATGCAGAGTAAGTTTGGACAACTACAGTCATCGCTGCAGCTGACAACAAATGAAATGACAACCTTAAAAACGCAAGTGCAACAACAGATGCCGTTGCTTAACGCACAGCAGCAAGCGGTGAGTAATGGCTCACACCAGCTACAAACGATTGATGCAGATATTAAAGCTAATACGCATTTAATCACCCAACAAGAAGTTCAATTAAACAAACTGCAGGCAGGCATTGTAGAGCTACTTGGAGAACAAGTTGCAACACAGCTATTTTCTGCTCCCACACAATGGTTAGAAAAACAGAAAGCCTGTTTGGCAAATTTTGAGTTAACCAAACAAAAGATTGAAACATTAACTAAAAACACACAAGCGCTACAGCAGCAATTAGCGCTCGACGAACAACAGCTCAGCCAATTAAGTAATGTATTAACAGATACTAATACGCAATTAACGCTCGCTAAAGAAATGCTTGCGAGTGACAAACAAAAGCGTCAATTAAGCTTTGGTGAAAGCAGTGTCGAGCAGTTATTAGCCTTGATCAAAAATCAGCAAGATGTAGCAGAGAAAAAACGTGAACAAGCGCAGCTTGATTCTCATCAGTTAGCTAATCAACAAAACGAATTAGCGGGCGAAGTTGGGGCACTATCTACACAAGAAAATGAATTGAAGCTGAACTTTCAACAGCAACAACAATTATTCGATGACAAACTCAGCAGCAGTGATTTTAGCGATCAACAGGCTTTACAGGCTGCCTTGTTAAGTGAAGCTGATCTAGTGGCCTTACAATCAATGCAAGTGACCTTAAATGAACAGGAAATCAGTGAGAAAACCAAGCTGATGACGCTAACAGAAGAACAGTCATTGCATAAAAAGCAGCAACTCAATACGTTACCACCAACTGAGTTAGAAGCATCCTTAACGCTTTTATTAACACAAAATGAAACCATTAATGAGCAGTGGTTAGTGGATAAAGGTGCATTAGAAAATAATAAAAATAACCAAGCAACTCAAGCGGGTATTGTCGCAGAGTTAGAAAAGCGTAAAGAGCATGCAGAGTATTGGTTACAGCTTAATAAAATGATTGGGGCTGCTGACGGCAGTAAGTTTAGAAACTTTGTACAAGGTTTGACACTCGATAATTTAGTGTTGTTGGCGAATCAAGAAATGGCTAATTTACACCAACGTTATCAATTAAAGCGTAATAGTAAAGAGGTATTAGGGTTACAAGTGGTGGACTTATGGCAAGCTAATACTATTCGTGATGTGAGAACATTATCGGGTGGGGAAAGTTTTTTAGTGAGTTTAGGGTTAGCATTAGCATTATCAAACCTGGTCAGTCATAAAACACAAATAGAATCGTTATTTTTAGACGAAGGTTTTGGTACTTTAGATGAAAATACACTAGAAATGGCGCTTGATGCATTAGAGCGGTTAAATGCAACGGGTAAGTTAATTGGTATTATTTCGCATGTTGATGCACTTAAAGAGCGTATTAACCATCAAATCCACGTGCACAAAAAGAGTGGTGCAGGGTATAGTGTCTTAGATAAGCAATATATGAAGGGGGCGTAATGCTACAGCAAGAACGACATAATAAAATTCTAGATCTGCTTTGCCAGCAAGGCAGGGTTTATGCGGCAGAGTTAAGTCAGGTCTTAACTGTTTCGGAAGACACTATTAGACGAGACTTAAAACAGCTAGATGAAGATAAGCTGCTACGCCGGGTCCATGGTGGTGCGCTACCGCTACAACAAGAATCAGAAGCATACCGAGACAGGCAGAATGAAGTTGATCCACTTAAAAAGCGTATTGCATTGGCTGCTATCCAATTTATAAAACCAGATCAAACAATTTTAATTGATTCAGGTACTACTTGCTTGCAACTGGCAATGAATTTGCCTACGCATTTTAACTTTACCGTGGTGACCCCAAGCCCATTAGTGGCGACAAAATTAATGCATCATGATAACGTAGAGCTTATTTTATTAGGTGGTAAGATCTTAAAGTCAGCAGTAATGGCTTTAGGTGCGACAACCAATGCAATGTTACGTAAGATTCATTTTGATAGTTGTTTTTTAGGTGTTTGTGCTTTACATCCCAATAAAGGATTAAGTATTAATGAGTTAGATGAAGCTGAAACATTATCAACAATTATTGAACAATCAGAGCAAGTTATTGTCTTAGGCTCATCCCTCAAATTAGGTAAAATGGGCACTTATAAAGTCTGTGACAGTAATAAATTGAATTTACTAGTGACAGATTCACGTTCAGAGAATAAAATATTGCAACTATTAAAAGACCAAGGGGTGCAGATTGAATTATGCACCGATTAATTTAACCGACATTATCAAACGGAAGTGATAAAAAATGGCTAAAAGTACTCAAAAACAAGCGTTAGTAACCGAGAAACGCATTCACCAAGCAATTGTGGATATCTTTATGGAAAAAGGTTGGGAAGCAATAAGTTATGGTTCTATTGCTAAGCATACCGGGCTTTCTCGTGGTGGTGTACAACGCATCGTACCTAACAAAGATGCAATGATGGGCGCATTTCAAGGACAAGTTTCTGAGTTTGTTTCTGATCAGTTAGATTTCAGTAATGAAACATCCCTCACTGAAAGCTGGATAAGTGCGCTTGATAATTTGCAGTTTAGAAACTGTCTTAAGTTTTTCATTGGTGCAATTTCAAGTGACTCGCCCGGTAAAGCACTTGCTAAAAAAGGATTTGAAAACTTTTCTGAAAAAGTAGGGAAAGAAAAAATGCAATCACTAATCGGTTTATCAGTTTATCGTTTATTGGATGCTTAAATTACTTATCTTTAATAAATCAGTAACTTCAACTTATTAAAATCAAATAATAGTCTAAGCTTATTTTACATAAATAAGCTTGGGGTATTCGATGATTTTCAACACAAAAAATAATAACAGTGTTTTATTAATAAAGCTGTTATTTCTCCTTCTGTTTTTCTCTGCTAATTCAGCCTTTGCTAACCCACAAGCTAAACAAACAATTAAAGCGTTATATATTCCCCTTGCAGATCATTATGCGGCTTTAGTTGCCTATGAGCGCTATAGAGACAAAATGAAACATGCGAGTTTTGAAATCATCCAAATGAAAAACTGGGATCTACTGCGCGCATATTTTCAGACTGGTGAAGTAGATATGGCTTACGTAATGAGTCCATTAGCAATGGATATGTACAGTAAACAACCTGATTTTAAATGGATAGGTTTAATGCATCGTGATGGTAATGCGCTAGCCATTAATTCCTTAATTAATAACAATATTAACCTTGCCGTAAATAGAGTTGATCGCAAACCTAATGATCAAGTTGCTATCGCACTCACTAAGCTTCACCAAAAACGTAAAGTAAGTACCCAAATTGGCATGCCTCACCTACTTTCTACTCATAGCGTGGTGTTGTATCAGTACCTCAAAAATCATGGTGTTCAATTAACGCTTACTGAAAATGATAAAATAGCGGTACAAGCAATTGCAATTGCCCCCCCTAAAGCCCCTGCATATATTAAAGGAGAAAGTAATAGATTAACACCAGCGGCCTTTGAGCAGTCTCTTCCCTGGGCTGACATCGTTGAAACACAAGGATTTGGGCACGTTGCTTGGTATTCAAAAGATGTTCTTTCATGGGAACATGGGCATGTTGAATGCATCGCATTAGCTACCAATCATGCAATTGAGACTAAATATTTAGCCACTAAAGAGGTGATGGATTTTATAAAAATTGCCGGTGATGATATCGAAAAAGCGAGAAATGCAGGAGGTGTAGAGCTTAACGAGATTGTTCACATAGTTCAAAAGCATATTCCTGCACATACCAAAGAAGCAATAATTGCCAGCTTAGATCCCAAGCTAAGAGTGATCAATTATCAAGCGTTAGACATAGATAAAGCGGGCCTTAAGTTGGTTATGGATCTTGCAGTGGAAGCTGGAATATTGAAGCAACAGATTGATATTGACTCATTTTCAGCCCCTGAGTTTGACCGCTAATAAAGGGAGTCTATAGACTTTGAATACAAATAATAGCAGAAAGCAAAAATCACTGTTTAGCAGTTTGATATTTTGGTTTTTATTACTTTCACTTGTTCCTATGAGTATTACTTCATGGGTAAACTATCAACAAGCGAAGCAAAGTTTGATTTCAGAAACAGAAGATAAGCTTTATCAAAGCTCTGAGTCTAGCCATAAATTTATTACTAATTGGTTTGCTTACCGATTTATGGATATTAATGCCCAAGCTCGTGGTCAGGTCAATATTCAGTTAATGAGTAAAATAATAAGTGGCTGGCATAATAGTAACAAACCATTAAAAGAGTATGTTAATAGTTATGATTGGTTATTAAGGGTTGATGGTTTACAGGATGATCTGATAAACCTAAGTAATAATTACGATTACATTTATGACCTGTTTCTAATTGATACCAAAGGCAATATATTATTCACCACAAAAAATGAGCAAGACCTAGGGGATAACTTAATAAACGGTAGCTTATCTAACAGTAAATTTGCTAAAACGGTCTACTCCACTATTCAAAGTGGTTCGATTCTGTTTTCTGATATAGAGCGTTACCAGCCATCAGGTAATCAATTATCCGGATTTTTAACAGCCCCAATAATTGATGATAACGGTGATATTATTGGTGTGTTTGCTATGCAACTGTTGCTCGACCGAATTTTTGAACGAATGATGCATCAAGATGATATTAACTCCTCTAATACACACTATTTAGTGGCCACCGATGGGTTATTACGTACGCCGGTGTTACATGATTTACAATCGATTCTAAAGCAGAAAATAAACACTGAACAGTTTAAGTTATGGTTATCTGAGCATAATACTGGCGAGCAGCCAGATGATCAAAAAGAGGTCGTTTTTGAGTATGTTGGGCCAAGTGGTAATCAGGTTTTTGGCGTTCACCAATCGGTTATGATTAATAATGTTCGCTGGGTACTTATTAGTGAAGTGGATAGTGAGGAGGTATTTAAAACCAGTGAGGAGATGGCCACAACGGTATTAATTGTCTTATTGTTATCAATTATTGTTATAACCATCATCGTAATTATCCAAGCGAAACGTATTACCACACCCCTGAAAAAGCTTTCCCAAGCGAGTCACAATGTTGCTTTAGGTAAAGAAAACCAACAAGTTGATATAGAGGTTAATAATGAGATTGGTCAACTTGCGAGTGAGTTTAACAACATGCTCAACAAACAAAAACAAACCGAGTTGCAAATAAAGCAAAGCAATGAACAGCTACAAGGTGCACTCACTGAGTTATCGAGCCAGCAGTATGCACTAGATCAGCATGCTATTGTTGCTATTACAGATGCTGCAGGAACGATTTCATTTGTAAATGAGAAATTTTGTGAAATTAGTGGTTATCAACATGATCAACTCATTGGTGAAAACCACCGAATTCTTAATTCTGGGTATCACAGCAAGTCATTTTTTACTGAGATGTTCCAAATCATCAGCGCCGGTCAAGTTTGGCATGGACAAATTTGCAACCGTAATCAAAATGGAGAGTTATATTGGGTAGAAACAACCATTACGCCCTATAAAGATGAACATGGCACGGTACAACAATACATTGCAATTCGTACCGATATTACCGAGCAAAAGGATTTTGAGTTACAGCAGCAAAACTGGCTTAAAGTGGCTGCCTTAAAACTCGCTATTACTAACAGTTTCTCTCATAGAAAAGTATTTAATGAGCAGCTATCAGAGGGGCTGTCTCACCTTTTAAAATTGCCAGGATTTAAACTAAAAGAAAAAGCTTGTTTGTTTATTTTAGATAAAAGCAAACAATCTTTTGAGGTGGTGATAAAAGAGGGGGAGTTTGCAACTAATGAAAGCAGCATAGATAAAGAGTTATTTACTTTGTGTGAGCAGGGAATTCATAGTCAAGGAGTAACAATAGACTCATTTTGCAATATGACTGTTTGTGCAGAGCATGAAGCACATGGGCATTATGTTGTACCGTTAACAAGCGAACTTGATGATAGTAAATTGCATTATAACAATTTGGAGGGAGTCATTTTACTCTTCAGCGATAAAAATTCAGGTTTAGCTGACGATCAAGTACAACTGCTTTCAGAAGTCGCCACTATATTCACTAATGCTATTTTAGGTAATAAAGCGAATGGATTATTACGAGAGGCGAGTGAAGTAGCACAACAAAATGACCAATTAAAAGGAGAATTCTTAGCCAGCATGAGCCATGAGATCCGCACACCAATGAATGGTGTTTTAGGCATGTTAGGTTTATTACTTAATGGTGATTTAAATGCTGCCCAGACACATAAAGCAAGCTTAGCTAAATCAAGCGCAGAATCACTGCTTAGCTTAATTAATGATATTTTGGACTTTTCAAAGGTTGAAGCGGGGAAAATGGAGCTTGAAATCATCGATTTTAATTTACGTGAAATGCTTGGAGAGCTTTCAGAGTCGATGGCATTACGTGCACAAGAGAAAGGGGTTGAAATAATTTTAGATGTAACTGCTGTCGAGTACTCTATGGTAAAAGGTGACCCCGGTCGTATACGACAAATTACCACCAACCTTATTAGTAATGCGATAAAATTTACAGAGAATGGTGAGATAAAAGTTACCGTTGAGATGCAAGATAAAGGTCAGGGAAACTTATTGTTACAGTGCCATATTACTGACTCTGGTATCGGTATCCCGAAAGAAAAAATAGACAATTTATTTGAAATATTTACGCAAGTAGATGCATCTACTACACGTAAATACGGAGGCACAGGTTTAGGGCTGGCTATCTGTAAAAAATTATCTCAATTGATGGGAGGAGATGTCACTGCAAGCAGTGAGCTTGGTAAAGGCAGTACCTTTAGTTTTACAGCGCAACTGCAAAGTAGCCAACAGTCGCAACGTGTATTGCCCAGTGTCGATATTAGTAAATTAAACTTACTGATTGTAGACGATAACAGTACTAATTTAGAAGTATTACGTGGCCAATTAGAACATTGGGGGGCAAACGTAACAGAGGCGAAGGATGGTGTGCAGGCACTTGATATCTGTAAACAATATCTGGCTTCAGAGCAACAGATTTTTGATGTTGCTTTACTTGATATGCAGATGCCTGAGATGGATGGCGCTGAATTAGGCAAACGGCTACGTGAAAATAGTCAGTTTGATGATATGAAACTGGTGATAATGACCTCTATTTCGACGCAAAGTGAAAGTAAATTTTTTGCCAACCTTGGCTTTGATGGTTACTTTCCAAAGCCAGCCACCACTTCGGATCTATTTCAAGCGTTAAGTGTTGTAGTTGACAATAAGAGTCAGCTTAAAGAAGCTACACCGATAGTTACGCACGATTATTTAGCTTCTTTATCCCATGGTAAACCTTCTAATTCACCCCTTGAATTCGACAAGTCGTCGGTAAAAATACTACTTGTCGAAGATAATAAAGTAAACCAGATGGTGGCAACGGGCATTCTAGAGGTATATGGATTTACTGCTGATATAGCGGAAGATGGAGAGAAGGCAATTACTTGTTTAAATAATAGTGATCAAGAGTATCCATACCAGCTTATCTTTATGGATTGTCAAATGCCTGTGATGGATGGTTACCAGACGACAAAAAATATTCGTAACGGTATGGCTGGAGAGCGTTATAAAACCATTCCTATTATTGCGATGACAGCTAATGCAATGGAAGGTGATCGAGACAAATGTTTGCAGGTAGGTATGGATGATTACATTGGAAAACCAATTGAACCAGCGATATTAGAGAAAAAATTATACCAATGGTTAGCCAAGCACGTTGAAATATCTGCTCTAGGTGAACCTGATTCTACACAAAGTGCAACGCAAGCATTAATCGGTTGGGATCAAGAGGCTGCATTACAGCGTTTGGTGAATAAAAAATCGTTATTAATTATGTTAATAAATACTTTTATCGAAGAGATACCTGCAAAATTTGATCAATTAACATATGCTATTAGTAATGAAGATAAAAAAGAGGTCGCATTACTCGCCCATACAATTAAAGGGGCTGCTGCCAATTTAAGCGCAATAAAATTGGCTCATTATTGCTTTGAGTTAGAAAAAATAGGTAAGTCAGAGCAAGCTGAAGTTCAAGATTACCAACAGTTACTTGAACCATTAAAGCAAAGTTATACTGAGCTGTTTGATGAATTTCATGCATATTTAGAAAATGACAAATCAGTTAATCCGCAAGAAAACAGCTTGAGTATTGGGCAGGCTATACAGTTTTTGACCACCCTAAATAGTCGCTTAGCAGAGAGCGATTACATTGAAAGTGAAGAGATAGCACCATTGATTGAAAGTGGCTTTGTTGCCGCAGTTAATGAGCCATTAAAAGAGTTGCAACAACTTATTACTCTATTCGACTTAAGCGGCGCGCAGCAACTGACTGAGCGGGTTATTGTGTTGTTACAAAATATTGAAAAAGGAAATAATTAAATGTCAGATAAAGCATTGGTTCTCATTGTTGATGACTCTCCCACCAACTTACAAGTTTTGGCCGCCTGCGTCAAAGATAGCCATCGTGTTAAAGTTGCAACCAATGGCGAGCAATGTTTGAAAATAGCACAGGTTGACCCCCAACCTGATCTGATATTATTAGACGTTGAAATGCCTGGTATGGATGGTTATGAGGTATGTCAGCATCTAAAATCATCGCCACATACAGCTGATATACCGGTTATTTTTGTAACTGGGCTGCAGGGTGATAAAGATGAAGAAAAAGGGCTCGCACTTGGGGCTGTTGATTATATTACTAAACCTATTCGGCCAGCTATTGTTATTGCACGGGTGAAAACTCATGTAACGCTTAAATTACAACGTGATAAACTAAATAAAATGGCTTTTTTTGACCAGTTAACAGGGCTTTATAATCGTCACTATTTAATTGATATGGCAACTAAAAAAGTAGCTCGCGCTTTAAGGCATCAATATGACTTATGGGTATTAATGATTGATATTGACCATTTTAAAAACATTAATGATACACATGGTCACCCGATGGGAGATGAAATACTAAAAGAAGTTGCAACCACACTTACCTTAGACAATCGAAGTGAGGATATTGCCGCACGTCTGGGAGGGGAAGAGTTTCTTATTATGTTTGATCCCTGTGACAAAGACGATGCAATGCACAAGGCCACTCGAATTATTCGCAAAATAGAGGCGCTTAATCCGCATGATATAAAAGTGACAGTGAGTATAGGCATGGCAAAACTAATGCCTGAAGATGCTAACTTTGAACGCTTATTAAAACGTGCAGATGAAGCCTTGTATCATGCAAAAGAGAATGGGCGTAATAGAATTGAACTTGCTTCTTAGGGCGCTAGAAAATAAATGAATGATGAACAGATACAAAAAAGGCAACCGATTTGGTTGCCTTTTTGATGTGCAGTTTTAACTAAACGTTAAAGCGGAAGTGAATGACATCACCATCCTGAGTAATATATTTCTTACCTTCTAAACGCCATTTACCCGCGTCTTTTGCACCCGCTTCACCGTTGAATTCGATAAAGTCATCATAGCTTACAATTTCAGCACGGATAAAACCACGTTCGAAGTCTGTATGGATAACACCAGCAGCTTGTGGGGCAGTAGCGCCTATTTTAACTGTCCAGGCGCGTACTTCTTTAACACCAGCTGTAAAGTAAGTCTGTAGGTGTAATAATTGGTAACCACTGTAGATAACACGATCTAAGCCCGCTTCTTCCTGACCAATTGCTTCTAAGAAATCAGCTTTATCTTCTTCATCAAGCTCTGATATTTCAGACTCGATAGAAGCACAAACAGGTACCACAACTGCATTTTCTTTTTCTGCAATAGCGCGCACGATATCTAAGTATTCGTTATCTTCAAAACCATCTTCAGCAACATTTGCAATATACATGGTTGGTTTGCCCGTTAAGAAGTTTAAGTAAGCAATAGCTTCTTTCTCTTCTTTTTCTAAGTCAAGACCACGTACCATACCGTCATTTTCAAGGTGTGCTTTGATTTTTTCTAAAACAGGTAGCTCAAACTTAGCGTCTTTATCGCCACCTTTGGCTTTTTTAGCAATACGTAAAATACTACGATCACAGCTTTCTAAATCAGCGAGTGCCAATTCAGTATTAATAATTTCAATGTCATCTTTTGGATCAATTTTCCCAGAGACATGTACGATGTTTTCATCAACGAAACAACGCACAACATGGCCAATTGCATCGGTTTCACGGATATTTGCAAGGAATTTATTTCCTAAACCTTCACCTTTTGAAGCACCTTCAACTAAACCTGCAATATCAACAAATTCCATTGTGGTTGGGATAACACGCTCAGGGTTTACAATCTCTTCCAATTTATCTAAACGAGGATCTGGAACCGGAACAATGCCTGTATTAGGTTCGATAGTACAAAACGGGAAGTTAGCTGCTTCAATGCCCGCTTTAGTAAGTGCGTTAAAGAGAGTAGATTTACCTACATTTGGTAAACCGACGATGCCACATTTGAAACCCATGTTATAACCCTTTTGATTTGTTTTACTTATTACACCAGTTAGGTGTCTTACATTGCTTTGAAGCTATGCAAGCGATTCATCGCTTTTGCTAATCCGTCTTGCCCTAATATATGGGTACAACGTGCTGCTTCATCAATACTTTGGTCAATTAAATCTTGTTCCGACCTAGGTGCTTTTCCTAGTACAAAACCACTGACTCTATTTTTGTCACCTGGGTGACCAATGCCAATACGCAGACGGTGAAAATTTTTATTGTTACCAAGTTGGCTAATAATATCGCGTAAACCATTGTGACCACCATGACCACCACCTAATTTAAACTTCGCAACACCAGGAGCAAGATCAAGTTCGTCATGTGCAACGAGGATCTCTTCAGGTTTTATACGATAAAAATTCGCCATAGCAGAAACTGATTTTCCACTGAGGTTCATAAAGGTAGTTGGAACAAGAAGACGCAGATCATTACCTGCAAACTGAATACGGCCTGTTAAACCATAAAATTTAGCTTCAGCTTTAAGTTGAACATTTTCTTGTGAGGCGAGTTGGTTTAGATACCATTGACCGGCATTATGTCTGGTTTGAGCATATTCGGGGCCTGGATTAGCCAGGCCCACAAGCATTTTAATCGTTGTTGACACGATTATTCAGCAGCTGGTGCTTCTTCTGCTGTTGCTTCTTCTTCTACTGCAGCTTTCTTCGCAAGTGCGATAGATGCAACTGGTAGATCATGTGCAGAACCTTTAGAAAGTTCAACAGATTCAACACCTTTAGGAAGTACGATATCAGAGATATGTACTGTTGCGCCAAGCTCAACTTTAGCTAGGTCAACTTCTAGGAAAGATGGAAGGTCTGCTGGTAAACATGATACTTCAACTTCGTTAGCGATGTGAGAAACAACACCACCGTTTTTAACAGCTTCAGCTGTGTCAGCATTGATGAAGTGAACTGGTACAGTTGTGTGAAGTTTCTTAGTAGCATCAACACGTAGAAGGTCTAAATGTTGGATTTGCTCTTTGAATGCGTGACGTTGAACAGCTTTAAGTAAAACTTGCTCAGAAGCACCATCAATTTCAAGATCAAGGATTGAAGAGTAAAACGCTTCAACACATTCTACTTTACGTAATTCTTTTTGTTCAAAAGTAAGTGATACTGGCTCTTGGCCTGCACCGTATACGATTGCTGGTACTAAGTCTGCGTGACGTAGGCGGCGGCTCGAACCTTTCCCTAGGTCTGTACGTGTTTGTGCAACTAATTTAATAGACATTGTGTAACTCCAATAACGAGAAAACCAAATGTGTTTTCTCAAAAAAAATAGATTTTATCTTGCGACCAGATAAAACCACCTTTAAACCAAAAAATAGGCGTATAAAAAAGGCGCGCTATAATAACGCACCCTACAATTTTGTACAAACAAAAAGCAAAAAAAAACGCCTTTATAGGCGTTTTTATTTTTCAGTCATGTCACTTTGATTTAGTAGTGAAACATTGCCGAGATAGACTCTTCATTACTTACGCGACGAATAGCTTCAGCTAACATACCACTTAAAGTAAGTTGTTTAACTTTACCTGTTGCAACAATTTCATCTGAAAGCGGAATTGAATCAGTAACAATGAATTCATCAATGACAGAGTTTTTGATGTTTTCAGGTGCTTTACCAGAGAATACTGCATGCGTTGCATAAGCGTATACAGAAAGCGCACCACGTTCTTTAAGCGCAGCAGCGGCTTGACATAAAGTACCACCCGTATCGATCATATCATCTACGATAATACAGTGACGGCCTTCAACATCACCAATCAAGTGCATTACTTGCGCAACGTTTGCTTTAGGGCGACGTTTGTCAATGATTGCAAGATCTGCATCATCTAATAGTTTAGCGTGAGCACGGGCACGTACAACACCACCAATATCTGGAGAAACAATCATTGGATTATCTAATTTTTTCTCTAACATATCTTCAAGCAGTACTGAACTACCAAATACGTTATCAACAGGCACATCAAAGAAACCTTGAATTTGCTCTGCATGTAAGTCTACCGTTAATACACGGTCAACACCTACATTAGATAAGAAGTCTGCAACTACTTTTGCAGTAATTGGTACACGGCTAGAGCGCACTCGGCGGTCTTGGCGAGCATAACCAAAATAAGGGATAACGGCAGTAATACGGCCTGCAGAAGCACGACGCATTGCATCGATCATTACGATCAATTCCATTAAGTTATCATTGGTTGGTGCACAAGTTGATTGAACGATGAAAATATCATCGCCACGTACGTTTTCATTGATCTGTACGTGGATCTCTCCATCACTAAAGCGTCCAACTTCTGCGCTTCCTAGTTTAATGAAAAGACGATCAGCAATTTTTTGTGCTAATTCTGGTGTCGCGTTACCTGCAAATAGTTTCATATTTGGCACTGTGAGGACCTCTGTCATCCTGAGAGTTAATGTTTAACAGCAACATGCTGATTAACATGAGTATCTGATGGTTAAATCAGTTACAGTAAATTATTTTAGCTTAGATAAAAGTGTATTCACAGGGGAGGTATTTAAACCTTTGCAGGAAAAAACAGTCATCCATTCTGGACTTTTATCTAATACAACTTGTACTTCTTGGGCTGATGAAAATGTACTAAACACACATGCACCAGTGCCAGTTAAACGAGTCGGTGCGTATTCTACCAACCAGTCTATAACCTTGGCAACCTTAGGATAACTATTTTTTACAGTCGGTTCGCAATCATTTAGCCAATTTTGACTCAACAATTGTGTTAATGGCCGTTTTGCGGTATCACGAATAAGCGACTCATTTTGGAACACTGCTGGAGTAGATATATGACAGTCAGGTATAGCTACTAGATAGTGTTTCTCTGCGGGTTCAACGCTTGTAAGCAATTCACCAACTCCCTCTGCAACAGATGCTGTTCCATTTATAAATATGGGTAAGTCTGCACCTAAAGATAAACCAATTTCGGCAAGTTGCATTTTTGTTAAATTGAGATCCCAGTGATAATTTAATGCTAGCAAGGTCGTTGCTGCGTCGGATGACCCTCCGCCAAGACCACCACCCATGGGTAAGTTTTTTTCTAAATGGATATTTGCACCCAAGCTATCATCACCATATTGCTTAAGTATCATGGCTGCTTTATAAATAAGGTTATCCGTTATTGCTAACCCATCAATCTCAGGTGTAATAGATATTTCCCCAGAAAGGTTAGGGGTGATGGTTAAATAATCACAGAGGTCGATAAACTGAAACAGTGTTTGCAACTCATGATAACCATCTTCACGCTGTCCATTAATATAAAGAAATAGGTTAAGTTTAGCCGGAGCTGGCCAGCGAATAGCGTCGTTTTTTAGCATAATAATCTTCTGAGTTGAATTATTGTGAAGGTGGAATATTCCAGCTTGAAATTGCGAATTTTAAACGTAAGTCGCCCCGTGAAAGCTGTAGCCTGTGAGGAAGGTTGGTATTATTAATCGTGCGGTAATCACTGTAATTAATCGACCAAATGCCCGTTGATTGCTCCCCACCTTGTAAAGTTATGACCTGTTGGTTTTCATCTAATTGATAACTCGCCTTTGTAGGGTTACCTTTAATCCACTGTTGTAATTGCTGTATTGGCAATATCATGCCCGACAATTGGGTAATTAGTTGCTCGCTATTGTCTGAAGTATGTTGCTTACCATCTGCGTCGGTGATAACTGTTGTCTCGCCTGATTTTTGTATTTCTAATACAAAAAGACCAAGGAAATTTGTTAAACGAATATGAAAGTCTTCATCGGATTGCTGCCAATGTATATTGGCACTATTACGATCATCGGGGGTGATAACAGCAAGTTTCCCTGACAGTGACCAGTGAGTTAACGCAGCAAGTTGTGTTTGTTGTGTTTCCCATGAATTTTGTTGGTGAGGCGTTGTTTTTGGAAGTTGTGCGCAACCGGTAAATAAAAATGGCAGTAATAGACAAAGAATGCGAAGTTTCATGATTTCAACATCAACCTATATAAATATTAAATAGGCAATCATAACGGATTGTGGCAAATGATGGTATCGTAAACAAAAGTATATATGCTACCTTTCAAAAAAATTCTATTTCTGAATCGGTAATGTTTTCGTTTTGTGCGCTTACTTTTTTTTCTGCCACTAAGTTCTCGTAGAGGTGTACTTGGTTCCTACCATGTTGTTTCGCATAATAAAGTGCGATATCGGCGACCTCGATGATGTTACGAGGGTCGTTTTGATTTGTTATTTCTGTTCCACCAATGCTCACTGTTAATGATGATATTTTTGCATATTGATGTGTTGCGATAACTATGCGAATGCGCTCAAATGCTAGCAGAGCTTCATCTGCGTCAAAGGATTTAATTAAAATAACAAACTCTTCGCCACCAAAACGAAAAATCTTATCAAATTCTCTTACACTCTTTTCTAACAATCGTGCGACAAGAATCAATATTTCATCCCCATATATGTGGCCATATTCATCATTGATGGATTTAAAATAGTCAATATCTATTATGCATAGCCAATTTCTCAATGGGCCTTTATAGCGTCTAGCATCAGAAAAGTTGTTTGTTATGTTTTCTGCGGACTGTAGTTTTGCAGGGACATTATTATTAATTAGAATGCGAGTTATTTCAGACTCTAAGGTTTCTCGGTTTAATAAACCTGTTAATTTGTCACGTTTGGTTACTTCAATCATTTCTAGGTAGTTTGAATATATACGTAAAAATCCATGTACAAAGCGTTGCCTTTCGTAATCTGAACTTCTAGATGTTTGGATTAATATTGAAAAAATTTGATCATTAGCATCAAAGGCTGGATAGAGTATATGTATATCATGGTTGTTCTTTTGTGAGTCAATACAGAGTATCTGCCCTGTATTAATAACTTTATTAAGAGTGTGGGTTAAGTATTCAGGAAGTTCATACTGATTTACCTCTTCAGCGGTTATAATGTTATCGTTTGAAGCAAATGCAAGCATGCCCAGTTGTAATGATGGAACACGGTGTAAAACTTGATATAAACGAAAGCTACTTTCGGTTTCAAATTCAAGTAACGTTTTAAGCAAGCTTCGCTCAATAACCTCTCGATCACGGTAACGCGTGATCTCAGCTAAACAGTCAATGAACTTAATTGAATTTATTTTTTCCATTAAAACCCTATCTATTCAATCTAATTGGGGTACTTTTCTCGGATTATTAGGAATTTAGATAAATTATCCTTTAACAATGTCACAAGTATAGGATCGAAATGCACTCCCTGTTGCTCATCAAAGAATTCCATTATTTTCTCCAGGGACCATGCTTTTTTATAAACTCTATTACTGCCTAAAGCGTCAAAAACATCAGCAATAGCGGTGATTCTTCCATAAATATGGATGTTTTCAGCACTGAGCTGTTGTGGATAACCTGAGCCATCCCATTTCTCGTGATGTTGGTGTGCAATGATCGCTGCTGTCTTTAGCACTACCCTAGATGAATGGTTTAACATGTGGAAGCCTAGCTGCGCGTGTGTTTTCATTATCTCAAATTCAGCTTCGGTTAATTTTCCTGGTTTATTGAGAATTGAATCAGGAATACCTACTTTACCAATATCATGCATCGGAGAAGCAAGCTTTATTAATTCTGCTTCTTTTTCATCTAAGCCGGCAAGTAGTGCTAAAAGTTCTGAGTACTCCGCAACACGGCGAACATGATCCCCGGTTTCTTTTGAGCGGGTTTCACCAATCTCGCCCATGGTATATATGATCTCTTTCTGAGTATCTAATATCTCTTTATTTAGGCTAATTATTTCGCTGATATCGGATCCATATACAACCACACCATCGAGTTCAACGGAGCCTCGAATAATAAAGGAATAAACTTGGTTATTTTCTGTTGTTAGCGTGTGTGTTTCGATGCGTTCTTGGTTGATGATGTCATTAATGGGTGTATTAACTAATGCATTGAAGTGATTGGTTTCAGAAAATAGTCTTTTTGCCGGTTTATTTGAAAAAACGAGGTTATTATCAGCGCCAAAAATGAAAACAGGTTGTGGATTGTAGCGTGGTAGAAAGTTTACAAAAAGGTGTTCTTGTGCGTTTGGGCTTGGTTTATTTAATAGGTGGGTTAATGGACACTTGTATAACATGCCTGTAAATAACATGAAGATACCAAGCGGAAGCAGTATGAATGCAAAAATGTGTGTACCAAGAGATAGCAAAATAGTTGCTACAATTACTCTAATATTACTTTCACGTTTACTGAGGTTTATTAACATAACTTATTCTTTCTAAATGAGACTTTAAAAAGAATAAGCCCTAAGTTGTAAGTTGCAACTTATTGTTTATAAATGTATCACTTTTTTGTTAAATTGTGGTCACTAACAACTCTTGTGCATTTGCGAGAGTATGCGCGGTAATATTATCCCCTCCTAATAAGCGTGCTAATTCATTTAAACGATCTTTTTCAGTTAGCTTCACCATGTTTGTGTTAGTGTTTTTTCCATTACTCTGTTTAGTTACAAACATCTGCTGATGACCATTTCCTGCAACCTGAGGAAGGTGAGTAACACAAAAAATTTGCGTGTTTTCGCCTAAACTGCGTAACAGTTTCCCAACTACGGAAGCAGTGGCACCACTAATACCCACATCAACTTCATCAAAAATAAGGGTTGGGGTGGCAATTCGCTGGCTGATAATAACTTGCATCGCAAGGCCGATACGAGATAGCTCGCCACCTGACGCAACTTTAGCCAAGTTTTGCAGAGACTGTCCTGCATTGGTTTTAACTTGAAACTCAATATTATCAAGCCCTAGTGGGCTCAGTGATCGATTACTGGATTCACTAAGCTCAATATGAAAAATTCCCTCCTGCATATTAAGCTGTTGGATACTAGAGGTGATTTTTTTGCTTAACTCTTTGGCATATCTAACTCGGCTATGGCTTAATTTTTTTGCATGTTGGAAATAGTTTTTCTCTGCAACTTCAAGGTCTACACTGAGTTGCTCAATCTGTAATTCACAACTATTCAGTTGGTTAAACTCTTTACTTAATTTTTGGTGATGGGCGAACAGGAATTCGGGCTGTACTTGATGTTTACGAGCAAGAGAAAGTGCGTCACTCATGCGTGTCTCTAACTGTTCAAACTGCTCAGGATCTAGCTCTAGGTTCTCACTAAAATGGCGTAGTTCGTAGCTAGCATCTTCAATTTGAATGATCGCTTCTTGTAATGTGGTGATAATATTCTCTAGGTTTTTATCATTTTCGACTTGTGCTTCTAATGCACTCACACTGCTACGTAATAGGGTTAAAGCATCAACTTCGTCATTATCACTAATTTGATTTAAGGTAAGTTGGCAGCTTTCTAAAAGTGCGCCACTGTTTGCTAAGCGTTTATGTTCAGTTTCAATCTGTTGAAATTCATCTTCGGCTAAGTCAAATTCGTCTAGCTCTTGAATCTGATATTCAAGTAATTGTTTACGGGACTGTTTTTCGTGCTGATTTAATTGTTGTTGCTTAAGCTGTTTATTTAAGAAATGCCACCCTTGGTACGTATCTTTCACTTTTTGTAAGAGCTGATGATGGGCTGCATAGTCATCAATAATTGAAAGTTGAATATCACTCTTTAGCAGGCTTTGGTGTGCATGCTGGCCGTGGATGTTAATAAGTAACTGACCAAGGCTTTTAAGCTGAGAAACGGGAACAGGTGTGCCATTAATATATGCTCGAGATCGTCCTTCTTTATTAATAGTGCGTCGTAATAAACATTCGTTAATATCATCTTCACTCTCAAGATCATTATTAACTAACCACTGTTTAGCATGCGGGATATCAGTTAATGTAAAGCGTGCACTAATCTCAGCTTTATCGGTACCTACTCTTACCATGTTTGCTTCTGCACGAGAGCCGAGACATAACCCCAGCGCATCTATTGCAATAGATTTACCAGCGCCTGTTTCGCCGGTAATGGTAGTCATTCCACTGTTAAATTCTAATTCTAGAAATTGAACAATGGCAAAATGTTGTACGGTTAATTGATTTAGCATATTTTTCACACCTAAAAACTACTGTTTGTAAATACAGTTTAATACTGTTTTTTTAAACAGTAAAGTAAAGGTGTGACTTTTTTGTGAGTTGCGAACAGTTTTTATCGTTTATGGTGCTTAGAATTGCATAAACTCAAGCAGTAATGGAAAAAAAGTATAAGCACTAAAACAGAATAACCAAAACCATGCACTTAAGCTCAAGCGCTGTAATGATAATTCAATCTTCTCGGCTGTAGGCGATGCTGTATTGCCGAGTGTCGCGTAGGTAATTTTCTGATCTTGATAGAGTCTTACTCCACCTAGTTCTAATTGCATACTTAGCGCAAAACTTGCAAGCATTAGCCCAGATGAAAAGTGGTGCCATAATAAGCTTTGTCTGAATTTTGTTGGTAGGTTTTGTAGCGGTTTGTCATACAGAGAGAAAGTAAAGCTCACTAGTAGATGCACTGGAAATAGCATTACGGTGTAGAGAAAGCTTGGAATTGTAGTTAATACGGTAAACTCGCTCTTTTTAGCATTCCATTGTTGCGCACAAATTTGCACCGTTCGATAAAATAGCGCCCCATAAATACCGGTTAACAAATACCAAAAAATAACTGCAAACCAAGAACTACATAGTTGTAATACCATTGACTCAATAGTTGCTTTATTAACACCCATTAAGGATAAAGGTTTGGTTTCCCGCTCAATAATTGTATCTAATTTAAACTTCGCTTGTGCGAGGTTATTGCGCTTAAGTGCTGTAATTATCTGCTTGTATATTAGTTTTTTATCGTGCCATGAAAGCAGTACAAAAAGAATAATAATATCGATAGTAATAGGTTGAAAAACGATATTGTATAGTTGGCTAATAATTAGAATAGTGGGCAAGTAGATAAGGCAAATAGAAAGTAGGCTGGCTAAGCGTTTATAACCATCGCTACGCTCATCTAAATTTACTTTCACTGCTATTTGTTTAAAAATCAGTTCAACAGCAGAGAGTGGGTTAAGATCTTTAGGTAAGGATACAAAAAATGAGAGCAGGGCAACCGCTATAATAGAAAAATAGTTGCTGTACTGCTCTATAAATTCAATCAAATATTGCATTTAACTCAGTCTGTTAAGGATCGCTTCAACAAGTATAGAGGCATTTTTTGCTGCAATCGGTAAATACTGCTCAAATGAGAGCTCTGACTTTTTACCTGCAATATCAGAAAGAGATCGGATAATTACAAAAGGGACTTTGAATTGGAAACAAACCTGTGCAATTGATGCGGCTTCCATTTCACAAGCTGCCATCGTTGGGAAGTTGTTGCGTGCAATTTCTGCTTTTTGAGGGTCGGCCATAAAAATATCACCGGTGCAGATAAGGCCTTGAATAATTTTCAGGTCTTTAATTGTTTGTGCTGCATCTTGAGCGATATTGATTAGTTTTTCATCTGCTTCAAAAGCGGCTGGCAGTTGTGCCATCTGACCAATTTCATAGCCAAATGCGGTTAAGTCTACATCGTGAAAACGCACTTCAGTAGAGATAACAATATCACCTACGTTTAAATTTGTATCATATCCGCCCGCTGAACCGGTATTGATGATGCAATCAGGTTGAAAACGCTCTAATAACAGCGTTGTTGCAACGGCCGCCGCTACTTTACCAATGCCTGATTTGGTTAAAACAACCGACTTTCCGTTCAGTTCACCTTGATAAAATTCGCAACCCGCAATAACTGTTGTTTGTACGTTGTCCATTTTTGCTTTTAGAATGATTACTTCTTCATCCATCGCACCAATAATACCTATTTTCATCGTTTAACTCTCTGTAATATCATCATTAAAGCTTAATGTTAGCACAATCGACGCAACTTCTTCATACAATGGTTTTTTTGTTTCTATTAACTGTGTAAAATCGTCAACCATATTTATAAATGTAAAATAATTAGGGATCACCATGAATGCTTTACTTGAAGATTTAAAAGCGCGCGGTCTTGTTGCGCAAACAACTGCCGATGAAGAGTTACACGACCATTTATCAAGCGGCTGCCAAACGTTATATTGTGGTTTTGATCCAACTGCTGATAGCTTACATATTGGTAGCTTAGTACCGTTGCTTACTTTAAAGCGTTTTCAAGAAGCGGGGCATAAGCCACTTGCTTTGGTTGGTGGTGCGACTGGTTTAATTGGCGACCCGAGTTTTAAAGCCGCAGAACGTAAATTGAATACCGATGATGTAGTTGAAAATTGGGTAAGTAAAATAAAAGCACAAGTAAGTGCCTTTATTGAATTTGGCGAGCAAGAGAATGCTGCTGAAGTGGTTAATAACCTTGACTGGATCGGCGAAATGGATGCTATCTCGTTTTTGCGTGATGTCGGTAAACACTTCAGTGTTAACGCGATGATTCAAAAAGAGTCTGTAAAGCAGCGCATTGATCGTGAAGGCGCTGGTATCTCATTTACTGAATTCAGCTACATGTTGTTACAGTCTTATGACTTTGCAGCTTTAAACAAAATGAACGGTTGTTCTCTACAAATTGGTGGCTCTGACCAGTGGGGAAATATTACCGGCGGTATCGACCTGACTCGCCGTATGAACCAAGAGAAAGTATTTGGTTTAACACTACCGCTTGTCACTAAGTCTGACGGTACTAAATTCGGTAAAACGGAATCAGGTACTATCTGGTTAGATGAAACAAAAACATCTCCTTATGCATTCTTCCAATTTTGGATCACTACATTAGATGCTGATGTTTACAAGTTCTTACGCTACTTTACTTTCCTTTCAGTTGAAGAAATTGAAGCGATTGAAGCAAAAGATAAAGCCATTAAAGGGCGTCCTGAAGGCCAAGGAATTCTTGCTAAAGAGGTAACACGTTTAGTTCATGGTGAAGAGGGACTTGCCTCTGCTGAACGTATAACTGAAGCGCTATTCTCAGGTGATTTAAGTTCTTTAAGTGAATCGGATCTTGCACAGCTTGCACAGGATGGTTTGCCATCAACAGTCGTTGAAGAATCTGAAAAAAGTTTAGTTGAGTTATTAACCAGTTGTGAACTTGCTAAATCAAACAAAATGGCGCGTGAATTTACTAAAAATGGTGCGGTAAGCATCAATGGTGAAAAAGCAGTTGATAGCGAAATGTTATTACAAAAATCAGATGCTTTGTTTGGCAAGTACACTGTTATTAAACGTGGTAAACGTTTATTTAACCTATTCATTTGGAAGTAAGTGATGACAATCAAAAAACTAACTAACAACGGTTCAATTGCACTGCTTGCCTTCTTCTCAAGTTCGCTACTTGCAAATGCACCGGCAAGTAACGAGGAAACTTGGTATGACCTTAGTGACCCGAGAGCAGTGTATTCAGGCTTGAGTGTTGCAGCTGGAAAGGAAGGCGTCAATATTTCCGCAAATTATGGTGGATATCTAAACGGCCAATATAAGCATCAAGTTACCGTAGAAGCGATGAATGATCTTGAGTATTACAACGTTGACTATATGTTACTTAACGCTAATACTAAGTCAGGTTTTACGGTAGAAAGTACTTGGGATAGAGATGTCTGGGGGATCAACGATGTTAATGATACTTCGTTTGGTGTTTTTGCTAATATTCCTTTACTTAATAACAAGTTAAATATCTACCCAAAAATGAACCTTGGTATGCTTTGGGGAGATGAGGTGGATACAACAACTTATGTTAAGTTTGATGCGACGACGCGTTATAAATTTAACCGTATGTTTTGGGTAGGAGTAACGCCCACTTATACTTATGCAATGAAAGGGTATGACATTAACAAATGGCAAGGGACTTTAGATGCTGGAATGCAACTTTCTCCTGCTTTTGCGCTATCAGCTCATGTTAATGATGATGAAGAGTATTGGGTTAAAGTACTATTTACTTTCTAGAGAAGTAACGCATTGATAGTCAAATGAAGAAAGACCATTATTAATGGTCTTTTTTTTGCTTTAAATTCGAGGAAAAGTGTGAAGGTTAGCAAGTAACGTCTATTATCAAATTACCTTTCATTGAGCAGTAGGCTAAAATTATAGCTCTGCTCTATTTGGGAACTATTATAAATGTTTAAATTGCTTTCATATTTTGTTTTATTTTTCTGTGCCTCTGCACCTGCTTTAGCTAACTTAAATGAATCCACTAAACCAAGTAGTATTACCGTTTATTTAGAGAATAATTTACCCTATTCAGGTTTTAACTCCCATAAAAAAGCACAGGGGTTGTATGCTGATTACTGGCAGGCATGGTCTTTACAAACTGGCATTGCCGTTAAATTTATCCCCTATTTACAGCAGGATCTGCAAACTCTGTTATCAGAAAGTCAACCCGCACTATATAGTGGCCTGAATATTTCGGATTCGATGGTTAATCAATTAGCCAGAACCCCTTTGTTTAATATTAAGGCTAATTTTTATCACTTTTCTCCTATGAGCGAGAGGTTATCGCAAGCATTTATCAGTAGCAGTAATCGCATTGTTATTGGCGGCCTTTTTCCTGAAGCACAACAATTACCACTGCTTAAAGACAAAGATCATATTATTTATAAAGAGTACCCAGGTTTATTAGAGCTACTGCTTGCACTATATCATGAGCAAATAGATACACTGGCTATTTTTAGTATAGGAAGAGAAGGTGGGGGTTTATTAGACACGCTATTAAGTAGTGTATTAAAACGAACTTCTATTGATGCAAACAATTATCAATTATTTGCATATCTGCCCATTGAACAGGAATCATTGATTAAATGGGTTCAATGGGGCGGACAGTTTGAACAACTAAATGATGAAATGCGTACTGCTTTGGTAGCACAAAACCAACCTTGGTGGGGGGCATCTGCAACCATGGCTCGAAACATATTAGTTATTAGTTTCCTGTTGTTTATATTTATTATTATTAGCCGTTCAAAACGTAAAAAAGATCGTCAGTTCAAAGATGTGCTTGATTCCTCACCTTACCCGTTAGCAATTTTTGCATTAGACGGCAACACCATTTTTTATCTTAACGATGAAGTAAAATCACTTTTCCCCTTTAAAAATAAAAAAAAGAAATTTATCTTCGAAGAGGCTGAAAACCAACTACTTTTATCACGTTTTATTAATAAAGCCAGCCATCAAACCGTGATAGATAACGGCTTAGTACGTTTGTTAGTGAATGATACTTTTCATGATATTGAAATTTTTGCTAAGCGCATACACTATAAACGCCAGACAGCTTGGTTATGTCACCTTAAAGATGTGACCGCACTGCTTAGTGCAGAGCGAAAGTTAACCGAAGAGCGAGAGTTATTGCGTAAAGTTTTAGACACTATTCCAGAGCAAATTTCATTCAAATCACCTAAAGGCACGATTATTGGTTGTAACACTACATGGGCAGAAGCAAATAACACAACGGTCGCGCATGCAACAGGCAGAAGTGTTGCTGATATGATGGCAGTAGCTGAAATTAAAAAACAGAAACAGCAAGAAGCAACCGTTTGGACTGGTGAAACCTATAATACCCAAGAGTGGATTCAACAGAAAAAATCTGCAGATTTAAGTTTAGTGAATATTACTAAAGTACCCTTATATAATGATAAAGGGACAATATTTGCCATCTTGTCGATTGATAGTGATATTACTGCATTGCATAATTTAACCAAACAGTTAAAAGATGAAAACTTACAACGTAAAGAGACCGAAAAAGCGTTATCTAAACAGAGTGTGTTATTAAGTACTGTTTTTGCGGCCAGTTACGATCCTATTGGTTTATTAGATCATGAAGGACGAATATTAGGAGCAAATAATTCATTTGCTAAACTGATGGATGCACTCCCGGATGAGATTGTTGGTAGGTTGCAAAGTGAATTGTTGTCAGCGGATAAAGCTGATTGGGCTGAGCGTCAAAACAAGGAAGTGCTTGAATCGGGTGAGCCGATTATATTTGAGGAGTTACTTTTCGCTGCTAATAAGAAAACTTGGTATGAAGTACACAAAGCACCATTTAAAGACGAAGAGAGTCACTCTCAAGGTATTGTTATTATGGCGCGCGATATCACTGCGCGAAAATTAACTGAAGAAAAATTAAGCTCAGACGCTTCTGATTTTGAACAAAAAATGCTTAATGATCAACTTACTAATATCGCAAATCGACGCTCTTTTGATGCTCGTTTCGCGCAACTATGGCAAGAGTCGAGTGATGAGCAAGAGATGCTATCAATTGTGATGTGTGATATTGATTATTTCAAACCCTATAATGATAACTACGGCCACCCAAAAGGTGACGAGGCATTGAAGACAATTGCACTTGCATTGCAAACTGCCGCAAATGAGATGGGCTGTTTCGCTGCACGTTATGGGGGGGAAGAGTTTGTTGTCATTATTAAGGGAGGTAATGCAACTAAAGTGTTCCGTGCAGTTGAGAAGTTACGCGAGGCAATTAATCTAACCAAAGTTGAGCATTTATATTCTGATGTTAGCCGTTATGTAACGATGAGCATGGGCTTATCAAGTATATTCCCAAGTGATCTTAATACTCAGAAGATGTTAGTCGCAGAAGCTGATGCCGCTTTGTATGACGCTAAAATGTCAGGGAGAGATCAGATAAGTGTGCATGACTAATTAAATTTTTAAATATAAAAAGGGGGGCTCAATGAGCTCCCCTTTTTATTTGTTGCTTTGAAAGTAACAACTAAAGTTACTTAGGCTTGGTAGCCGCCATCAATACCTTTGGTGGTAATAGAAACTGCATCATGTGCGTGCAAGCTTTCGTAATGGTTAACACGTAACCAAAAGTCATCAATCTTCGTTTGTGGGTGAAGCGCGTATTGTAGCTGTCTCGCAGCATCTTCACAGAACATCAGGTTTTGACCATTTAAACGTGCAAATTCCTGCTCATCTTCACGTTTTACCGCTGCTTGAACGGGAGTTTTAAGGGTATCTTCAACCAAGTCAATCAGCTCAATCACTGGGAAGCTAGTATTCGCTTCATTTAGTTTTACTTTCACTTCCACGACGCTACGTTGGCTATGTGGTGTTGCAACAATGCCCTGTGTAGAGCCTAACCAAGAAAGGACCTCATCTTTTTCAATGTTGTCCTGTTGTGCATATTGCTGTGCAAACGTGTCTTGAATCAATTGACGTGCAAGTGCTGCTGAGCATGGGCAAGTTGATGAGTAAGGTACATTAACGTGCAACTCAAACTTAAACTCACCATTGATAAGCTGACCAATGATAACCACTGGGTAAGCTTTCCAGCCACGTTTCTCACTGATAAGAGATTTACGACGTAAATGGTAATCAAATGAAAACTTAACAAAGGCCTGTTGGCTTAAGTCACTGTGGCTTTCAATAAAACCTTCTAGCAGTGTTGTTAGTGTGTGTAGTGTTAACTCAGACTCAGTTGATAACTGATCCAGCTGTAGATACAAACGTGACATATGAATGCCTTTAGCTTGCGCATCACCCAGGTTTACAAACAGTTCAGCACTTGCGCTAACCTGTTGCGGTGCACAATCGTCCGTTTGTACCATAAGTGGTAGTTCAATGTTGCTCATTCCAACTCGGTCAAGTGTACCTTCGGTTTGAGCTTGCGCGCTATTTGCGATATCTGGCATTGCCATGAGGAAAAACCCCCTTCACAGGATAATAAAATTAGTCAATTTAGGCGGAGCATTATAGACGTGTTCGTCACAATTAAAAACCACCAAATGAAAAGGATTATCAGTGATTGATTAATTTGCTTGTTTATTAAGCAGTAATGATGTTTATTGTGCTGAAATGTGAAATTATTCGGAAAAATGTGTAATAACCTGAACAAATTCAAGGGAATATTTAATACAATTAACCTTTATTTTTGAATGAGATTCAAATGAGTATATTTAATCTAAAAACATGGGTGCATTATTATGTATCACTTTTAAAACGATTAGGCGCATTTCGATTCAGCCTGTTATTGGCATTAGCTATTATTAGCGCTGATGCTTTGCTACAGGTATTACTTGCAGCATATTTTCATGAGCCACTTGATATTACCGACATCTCTCGATCATTTATTCTCGGTTTAATGATAACGCCTTGGGCGGTCTATTTTTTAACTGTTGTTGTGGGTGACCTTGAAGAGGCGAGGCAACGTTTAGATAATACTGTTGCACGTTTACAGGTTATGCTTGCGAAAGATCAACAAAAAACCCGTCGACTTGAAAGTGAAATTGTTGAGCGTAAAAAAAGTCAGCTTTTATTAGAAGAGCATACCATTCTGTTACATTCTTTTTTAAATACCTCGCCAGATCTCTTTTTTCATCGTGACTTAAAAGGGGCTTTTGTTAGTTGCAACAAAGCGATGGAGCTTGTTACTGGACATAGCGAAGCTCAACTAATAGGGCTCACTCCTTTTGATATCTACTCTGAAGAGTATGCACAGGAGGTGGTAAAACGTGATCAAAAAGCACAGGAAACAGAGCTGGAGCAGATCCATGAGCATTGGTTACATTATCCTAATGGCAGACAAGCTTATTTTGAAGTGCGTGCCTTACCGCTTTACAACGCACAACATCAGTGTGTGGGCATCATCGGCTTTGGGCGAGATATCACAGAGCGTAAAAAACATCAGGAATCCCTGGAAAAAGCCAGCCGTGATAAAACTACATTTATATCAACTATTAGCCATGAATTACGTACTCCTCTTAATGGAATAGTTGGTTTGAGTCGTATGTTGCTTGATGAAAAGCTTACGCAGGGACAGACAAAACACCTTAAGACTATTCATATGAGTGCCATCACCTTGGGTAATATTTTTAACGATATTGTTGACCTTGATAAACTTGATCGCAGGCGGCTTAATTTGGTTACAAATCAGATTGATATGTTTGACTTTGTGAGTGACCTAAAAAGCCTCGCATTTATCCAGACAGAGCAAAAAGGGTTAAAGCTACATTTTAAGCAAGGTGCAGATTTACCTAATTGTATTGAAGCGGATGATACACGCTTGCGCCAAGTATTATGGAACCTTGTCACTAATGCGGTGAAATTTACAGATGATGGTGATGTTGTTATTCGCTGTTTTTGTGAACAGAACAATGAATATCAAACACGTCTCTGCTTTGAGGTAGAAGACTCAGGCATCGGTATACCAACAGATCAGCTAGATAAAATATTTGCCATGTATTATCAAGTGAAGGGTAATCGGCATGCGACAGGAACGGGTATTGGCCTTGCTGTTTCTAAACAAATTGTGGATGCAATGGGTGGTAAAATATCGGTTGTTAGTGAGCTTGGTAAGGGCAGTACTTTCAAACTTTGTTTGCCTGTGGAGTGTCATAAAAAAACAGAAAATGAATTAGTTGAACTGGAAAAACTACCCGCATTATCTATTTTGCTGGTGGAAGATATTGCACTTAATGTTGTTGTTGCCAAAGCGCTGCTTGAAAAGTTAGGGCATCAAATAGATGTCGCTGAAGATGGTGAACAAGCGTTACAAAAAGTAGCTAATAATAACTACCAGCTGATATTAATGGACATTCAACTGCCCGATATGGATGGATATCAGATAACTAAGCTATTACGTGAGCGCCATCATCAGTTACCACGCATCGTCGCGTTAACAGCAAATGTGTTTTCAGATAAAGCCTCGTTTATTGAAAAAGGCATGGATGATGCGCTAGGCAAGCCATTGACTGCGCAACCCTTTAACCAGATGGTGAAACAACTCTTTGTGCAGCACCAAGAAGTTGAAACAAAGCTGTTAATCGAAAGACCCGCTAATCTAATAGGGCCTGTTGAGTCACTTTTTGATGAGAATATGCTTAAAGAGTTATTAGAGTTTATACCTGCTTCGGTGATGTTAGATAACATTGCGTTGTTCGCAAAAATGATGCCCGATTATATGCACATATTAGAGTCAAATATGGTCGCAAAGGATAAAAAAGGCATTGTTAATGAAGCGCACAAAATTAAAGGAGCAGCTGGTTCAGTTGGCCTTAAACGACTTCAGGAACTTGCGCAAAAAGTACAATCTCCTGACCTACCTGCATGGTGGGATAATATTGATGATTGGGTTGAATTAATCAGAATTAATTATGAAAGTGATATTGCAGCATTGAAAAAATGGGTCGCACAGCAGGGAAATTAGGAATCACACTATTGCTTACGTATGAGAGCTAGGTAAATAGCTTAATTTAACGTATAACCAGGCTTAACAGTTATTAAGCCTGGTCTTCAAATTATACTTGCTCTCCAGCTATCAAGCTTTCAAACTTCTCATTACCCTTCAAGTTTTCAAAATCAGCTTCGTCAGCGGCTAACTCTTTAAGTGCATTTCGGCCATCAATCGCGCGTGTTAAATCATAAATTGCTTGCTCTTCTACACCTAAACAAGCATAGGCGCAGGCGCGTTGATAAAGTGCATTTTGATTATTATCATCGACCTCTAATACTCGGTTACAAATACTCAGTGCCCAGTGGTATTCACGCATCTCCATGACTGCATCTGCTTTTGAGGTGAGTGCTTCTAAATCGCCAGGGCGAATTTTTAAAATTTCGTCATAGGTTTCAATGCGTTGTTCCGGTGTTTGTGCTTTTTGCGCGCGTAACCATAAGTTATGTATCTCATTGATCTTTTCAATCTCAATATGATTATCAGCAATACGGCGTGTTTTACGGCGTAGGTCCTTCTCTAATACTTGGAACTGTTTCTCATATTGTTCGGAGATAAGTTTAATCTGTTGGTCGGCTGTCTTTTTGGTATTTTCTCGAATTTCACGCAGTGACTGCCAGCCTATCATTGCAATTAATGATGCAACACCAGCAATAATGTAGAAGAAATAGGTGACGGTATTAGAAGCGTAACCGAGTGACTTATCAGCGACAGAAAGTTCTCTGTCGGTAATTACAATGGTTAAGTTACGCTCTAAGTCTTGAAAATCGTGTCGAAGCGATTTAAGTTCGTCTAAAACATAACGCTCAACTAGCGGTTTGTCATGTAGACTTTTACCACCGTCCCCCGCTAATTCAGGGTTTGAATTCGCCCAAAGGATCGTTGTCATTAAACATAAGCTAATGAAAAATAGTAGTTTTTGAAGCATGATTTACCCTTGTTTTAGCACAGTTATATTGATAGTTTAATAACTCAAATTATAGATCAGGATAAAACAATGAGCGACACTAATAAAGCAGAAGATCAATGGGTTAAAGGAATAATTAAAGAAACCTTTGCTGAGCAAAAAAAAACGCGTCGTTGGGGGATTTTGTTCAAAAGCCTGACCTTTATTTATCTATTTGTTGCACTACTGCTTATTGTTAATTCAAATCCAACGGGTGATTCAAAAACACAAGAAGCACACACTGCAATGGTCTCTGTGAATGGTGTGATTGCTGCCGATCAAGAAGCAAATGCAAACAGCATTGTGACGGGTTTACGTGCTGCCTTTGAAAATGAGTACAGTAAAGCGGTTATGTTAGTGATCAATAGCCCGGGTGGTAGTCCAGTACAAGCAGGTTATGTTTATGATGAGATAAAACGGTTACGTGGTTTGCATCCAGAGAAAAAATTATATGCAGTGATTGCAGAGCTGGGTGCATCGGGCGGATATTATATGGCTGCAGGAGCAGATGAGATATATGCAGATAAAGCCAGCTTAGTCGGCTCAATTGGGGTAACTGCTTCAAGCTTTGGTTTTGTAGACTTAATGGAAAAGGTTGGGGTTAAACGTCGTCATTTCACATCTGGTGAGCACAAAGCCTTTTTAGACCCGTTCTCACCAGCAAAAGATGAAGAAGCACAGTTTTGGCAACAGGTGTTAGATGTGACTCACCAACAGTTTATTAAAGTCGTTCAAGAGGGGCGTGGCGATCGTATAACAGATGCAGAAAAGAGTGAGAAACTCTATTCAGGACTTATTTGGAATGGCGAGCAAGCACTGACTTTGGGGTTGATCGATGGTTTAGGTAGTCCGGGTTCTGTTGCTCGCGATATTATCAAAGCTGAAGATATTGTTGATTATTCAATTAAACCCTCGGCCTTTTCTAAGGTGATTGAAAAGTTGGGTGTATCTATTGGCAGTGGTTTAGCCAATAAATTTGTTACACAGGGTAATAGCTTAAATTTAAATTAGTTGTTAGAAAATTTCGAAGATTAATAATGAATTGGGAGTTTAAAAATGAGTAAAAAAGTAGCAGATTTTTCAGTACAGTTATTAATTGATAAAGCACTCGTTAAGCATCAACTTGCCTGCAAAGAGAAGTTATACGATTTTAACTTCTCTCGCCCGAGTGAGGCAGATAAACGTAAAGCTATCCTTGAATCACTGTTTGGCCAATATAGTAATACTCACATTGAGCCACCATTTCACTGCGATATGGGGGATAATATCTTTTTTGGTGAAGGTGGGTTTATTAATTGTGGGGTGAAAATATTAGATATTGCCCCGGTCACTATTGGTGAATATGTATTAATTGCACCAAATGTTGTCATTAGCACGGTTGATCACCCAGTTGATCTTGCAGAGCGGGTTAAACCTTATGCTTGTGCAGAGCCCGTTACCTTAGGTAATAATGTCTGGTTGGGTGCTGGCGCGATGGTCTTGGGCGGAGTAACGATTGGTGATAGAAGTGTTATTGGTGCAGGCAGTGTGGTAACAAAAGATATTCCAAGCGATGTGATAGCCGTTGGTAACCCATGTCGTGTGATAAAGAAAATAGAGCATGGCGAAATGCCATCGGAAGCGCAGTTAGAAGAATGGTGGGGTGAGTTAATGGAATAAACTCACCGAATAAACAACCAGAACTATAGCGACCACTCACCCTTACCAAAGCGGTAGATAATTGAACTGCTTAAGTGGTTCTCATTGGTTTCTGTACGGGTGCTGTAATAGCTACGCCAGTCAGTTTGCAGTGCCCAATTATTATTAAGTTTATAATGCAAACCTAAACCTGCATTTACCTGAAAGCGTTTTTGATCTCTATCCTCATCACTCATTGCCTCACCAAGACCCGCTGTGATAAATGGACGCAGATCAGAGTCAGTATTAAAGTAATATTGTGCATCAATACCGTAGTTTTCGTAAATGATACTGTCACCACCATTCTTATCATCAAGGGTTGCGCGACTATAGTTTAAACGCGTTGAAAAGCTACGTGTGAAATAGAGGCCCAATGACCACTGATAACCGTAGGCACTTTCTTTGCCCCACTTACTGTCTACATCAACCCAAACACCACCTGCTGAGATGCCGATGATTCCCGTATCAACCGGATCGTCAGTATGTGTTGCGTAACGAGATTGTGAAACACGTTTTCCACTGATACCGGGCAGTGCATAACTATCATCATCCCCAAAGATATAACTCACTTTCAAACCAATTTGATTTTCAGTTTCATTTCCGTAAGGCAGTGGTGCTTCATTGAAGGTGAAATAGCCGGTACCTGCTTTTATAATATCTCTGCCAAACAAGTAGTTAAAGTTTCGGCCTAATGAGTCTACTGGATCTAAAAAGAACAGCGCTGTATTACCCAAATACTCAGATCCTAAAACAGTACCGCCGTTTAACCAGATATCTTGCTCAGTAGTGTAAGCCCACTCACCGTATGCCCAGCCGAGTACGGGGGTTACCACTAAGTCTTGCAATGAAGGCACTTCCGCAAAGGCTTCAACACCGTATTCCCAGAAGAAAGTAGACATTGTTGCTGAGTAGATAAAAGCATCCCACTGACGGTAACCCGCTTTACGTGCAGATTGGTAATAAACACCACCAAAGTAAGGATGCATCATATAGTTTAAAACAACATCATCACGATCCCAAACAGGGCCTTCTTTTACATTTTCTAGCCATTTTTTTCCCAACTCAGCATCACTGGTTTCCCAATTCGTGATTGAGGTTGGCATCATTGCGAGTACACCAACGACACCAAGGCCTAGACCAAAAATAGAGTAGGTTTGTGATAAAAGGCGATCTGAATCTTCGCCATTTTGGGAATTAAAAAGGGATACTTGATAAGGGCTTTCATAGAAGGTTGGATCAATATCCTTCTCTTCCCAAGAAGAGTTGGTAGCAGGTATCTGATAGATTTCTATACTGTTTTCGCTTAACTCTGGCTCATCTAAGCCATTATTTGCGAAAACAGGTAATACCAATGAAAGGGAAAGAGCAATAACTGATTTTTGATAAATATTTAAAGACACATCAACACCAAATAGATTTATTGTAAACAACGCTATGGCGCGCAAATTTACAGTAAAAGTCGATCTTGATCAAAGATAACTTCCACTTTTGTGTTTTTATTAATCATCTTCAGGAAATTTTACACCTGTTAAGCGCCTTATTTCCGTAATAACAGCAGAAGTGACTTTCGCACGTAACATAGCTTCATAATTTATTTTGTTTTCTGTTATCTGCTTGGCAAAAAAGCTAGCTTCGTAGCTCATGCTATTGTCAACTTGATCAACTGTTAAATCAGTTTTGTTTTCTTGGCATAACAAAACGCTTTCACACAGTGCTACATGTTTTATGAGCAGTGAACCGTTTTCTCCCTGAATCTCATTGCTCAGTTGTGAGTTGCTTATTTTAGAGTGGTCAATAGTGACGGAGAAATCACCATAATCAAGCATTGCTGAGCCACAGCCATCTACGCCAGACTCAAGTAAGTGAGCGCTTGCCTGAATTTTGTTAGGTTTACCAAATAGCGCGACTGTGAAAGCGATGCAGTAATAACCGATATCCATGATTGAGCCACTAGAAAACTGTGGATTAAAGGTATTGGGTTTTTTACCCGCTACATAAGCTGGATAACGAGAAGAGTATTGGCAATAGTGAATGTTCGCTTTACGTAATTGACCTAATTTAGGCAGGTTGTCTTTTATCTGCTTAAAGTTTGGCAGGTGTGCAGTCATATAAGCTTCAAATAGAATAACGTTATTCTCTAATGCGGTTTGAAAAAGTAACTCGACCTGTTTGGCATTTGAGGCAAGTGGTTTTTCACAAATGACATGTTTGCCCGCTTTGAGCATTTTCATAGATTGTTCAAAATGCATTGAATTGGGGCTGGCAATATAAACCGCTTTAATATTTGTCTCTTGGGCAAGTGTGTCGAGGTTGTCAAAGCAACAATTAACTGCAAATTTATCAGCAAAAAGTTGTGCGCTTTGTAACGTACGCGAGTACACTGCGCTGAGTGAAAGCTCATTATTAATACGTGTTGCATTAACAAATTTTTCAGTTATCCAGTTTGTTCCAATAACGGCAAAGTTGATCATATTGAATTTTCTCATTGATATATGTCGTTACAATATAAGAATAATAAAATGAATATGCCAGTAATAAATAAACAACTTGCTCATGAGTTAACGATTTCAGAGCAACAGGTCAGTGCATTTATAAATTTATATGATGAAGGCAATACCGTGCCGTTTATCGCGCGTTATCGAAAAGAACAAACGAAAGGGCTTGATGATACACAACTGCGTTTGTTAGAAACACGTCTTACCTATTTAAGAGAGCTAGATACTCGCCGCAGTGCAATACTTAAATCATTAACTGAGGCTGGAAAATTAACCAGTCAACTCAACGCTCAGATATTACAAAGCAATAGTAAAACAGGTTTAGAGCAACTCTACTTACCTTTCAAAAGTAAACGTCTTAATAAAGCACACGCTGCCATCGAAGCTGGACTAGAACCCCTTGCTGATAAACTTTGGTTTCAGCCTGAAAGTGATAAACAACGTTTAAGTAAAAGTTATCTCTGCGTCTCTTTTAAAACCTGTGATGAAGCTTTAGAGGGTGCAATGCAGATTATTATTGAGCGTTTATCTACGGATATTAATCTAGTTAATAAATTGAAAAATCAACTCATTAATAATGGCAACATTAAAGTGACGGTTGTTAAAAGCAAACAACAGGATGCACTTAAATTTAAAGACTACTTTGATTATAACGAGCCACTTAAACGTATCCAACCACATCGCTTATTAGCTATTTTACGTGGTAAAAGTGAAGGTTTCTTACGTGTTAAATTTGATACTGATCCGCGCCAAGATAAAAGCATTAAAACATCCTATTGTGAGGTGATGATTGCTTCTCACCTTGGGTTTTCTTTAAAGGGGCTTAGTAGCAACAACTGGCGTGTTGAAGTGATCAATAAAGCCTGGAAATCGAAACTGTTAGGTTTGTTAGAAACGCAGATCATCAATGGTTTGAAAGAGAAAGCCTATGCAAATGCTATGGATCTGTTTGCAACTAATCTAAAAGACCTATTGATGAGCGCGCCAGCGGGGCGGAAAGTGGTACTTGGTTTTGACCCTGGATTTAAAAGTGGCTGTAAGCTTGCGATTATTAATGAAACAGGAAAGTACCTTTGCTGCGAAACCATCTATCCACATGCGCCGCAAAAACAGTGGGACAGCGCAAAACAAAAAGTAATGGCTTTGTTACAACAACATAAGGTGGATTTGGTTGCCATCGGCAACGGCACCGCATCACGAGAAAGCGAAACCTTTATTAGTGAGTGTGTTAAAGCGAGTCAACAAGAGGTTAAACAGCTGATTGTAAGCGAAGCGGGCGCCTCGGTCTATTCTGCTTCGGAGTTGGCAAGTAAGGAATTTCCCCAACTAGATGTATCGATTAGAGGGGCTGTTTCTATTGCAAGACGTTTGCAAGACCCATTAGCGGAGCTGGTAAAAATCGATGCTAAAGCAATTGGTGTTGGCCTTTATCAACATGATGTTAATCAAACTGAGCTGAGTAAGCGTTTACAGGCTGTTGTTGAAGATTGTGTAAATATGGTGGGCGTTGATCTGAACAACGCTTCTGTCTCACTACTGAGCTTTATTGCCGGTTTAAACAATACTATTGCACAAAATATTGTGACCTATCGTGAACAGAATGGTCTGTTTCATTCGCGTAATGAGCTGAAAAAAGTGCCTCGCTTGGGAAATAAAGCCTTCGAACAAAGTGCAGGTTTCCTACGTATTAGTGAAGCTAAAAATCCACTCGATAATAGTGCGGTTCACCCTGAGAGTTATTATTTAGTTAATAAGATGGCAAAACAGTTATCTGTGCCATTAAATACGTTACTGAGCAATAGTGCTTTGCTTGATAGGTTAGTGGCAGAACAATTGGTTGATGAGCAGTTCGGCTTACTGTCGGTACAGGCGATCAAACAAGAGTTATTACAGCCAAGTCGTGATCCTAGACCGGAATTTAAAACCGTGAGTTATGCGCAGGGCATTAATAAAATCGCCGATTTAGAAGTAGGGCTCCAGTTGCAGGGAGTTATCTCCAACGTCACTAATTTTGGTGCGTTTGTAGATATTGGTGTGCATCAAGATGGGCTGGTGCATATATCGCACCTCGCAGACAAATTTGTGGCTGATCCAACCCAAGTTGTAAAAGCTGGGCAGATTGTTTCTGTGAAAGTGCTTGAGGTTGATTTGCAACGCAAACGCATTGCTTTGAGTATGCGCAGTGAATGAGCTAAAAAAAGTAAATTTAGGTTGGCATTTACAGCACAAGTGTATTGTTTTGGGCATATGTAATGAGTGAGTTAAACAAAGTAAAATTAGGCAAACGTTTAAGCCATATCGAAGCAATGGTGGGACAAGGATACGATCATATCTGGGATTGCTGTTGTGATCATGGATTATTAGGGTTGTTGTTGCTTGAGAAGAGTAAAGCTACACATATTCATTTTGTTGATATTGTACCCAATTTACTGGTTGAGATTGAACAAAAGCTCAACAAGTATTACCAAGGAAAAGATAACTGGTTTGTGCACTGTCTCGATGTGGCAGAGTTGCCAATTACAGAGTATAAACAGGCAAAACACTTAGTGATAATTGCAGGGGTAGGTGGAGAATTACTCATTGAACTATTAACTAAGCTGTTGCCGTTAACCGCAACATTAAATATTGAGTTTATTCTTTCACCCGTACACCATAATTATCAACTTCGCTCTTTTCTTATTAAACAAAACTGCGCTTTATTAGATGAGAAATTGATTGAAGAGAATAATCGTTTCTATGAACTGTTGTTTATCAGTACTAGGCATGGAAGGCCTATTTCTCCGGTTGGTGATCGAATGTGGGATTTAGATAATATCAAACACCAAGACTACCTGCATAAGACTATTAGTCATTATCAACGTATCGCTAAAAACCCCAATATTGATGTTAGTGAGATAATTAAAAGCTATCAAAATCTTAGCTAGTAACAAACGTTGTCTGCTGTATAATCGCCTCTTTTTTCATCGGAGCTGTTTATGCGCTTATTAAAATCTACTGTTCACCCTGAAATAGCTGCGCTTGAAGGCAGTTTGTTTGAGCGCATCGCAACCCGAGCAATTGTTTTAAAAGGGGATAAAATCCTACTTTTATATACCCAGCGTTACGATGATTATACCCTCCCGGGTGGTGGTGTTGATGCAGGTGAAGATCTTATTGAAGGTTTCAAACGTGAACTTGTCGAAGAGACGGGTGCAACGAATATCCACAATATCAAAGAGTTTGGTTTGTATGAAGAGTTTCGTCCTTGGTACAAAGCGGATTTTGATATCATGAAAATGCAGTCGTACTGTTTTAGCTGTGAGATTGACGAACAACTAGGTGATACAAACTTTGAAGATTATGAGATAAAAAATGGTATGCAGGTAGTGTGGTTACCTGTGGCAGATGCAATCAAACACAATGAAAAAACAATCGCTGAAAGTGATAAAAAGGGAATGTCAGTGGAGCGTGAGCTGTTTCTATTAAAGCTGATTCAAAAAGAGCTAATTCACGCTACTCAATGTAGCTCTGTTTGTTAAGTACTGTTTCGATCCCATAGAGTGCCAATGCTTCATTGGTACTTCTATTCTGTTGCAGGCTCGCAATAATATTAATCTGTTGTGCTTGTGCCTGTGCTAAAAACGCCAGTAATACCTCTGAAGGATCAGTTAATAGCTGGTGGCTTAACCTCTCTGAAAGAATAACCTCTGAGATCGGAAAGTTCTTCAATATATCGGTTAACAGGTTATGCTCATTTTCCACTAACCAGTAAATTTTAGACTTTGATAAACGTGCCATCACTAATGCGGTGAAAAATATTGACGTCCGTTGAATGCGCTCTGGATGGTCGATACACAGGTCTATATGATAAATATCACAACTTAAGTCTGCCGCTAGTTGTTTACGCATCTCTCGCTTTATACCATCAGGAAACCACTCCTGTAAGCTACGTGCATTAATAACATGGCGCATATCTATGGGTTTTGGTAATGTCGAAATCTGCTCTTTACTCATGCCGTATAAACAAAAATAGCTACTAACCATCTGTGTGTCTAAATTATACAACGGGTATGCCCCAGTTTTAATTGTCTCTTCATTTACCCAGTGTTTTAGGTAGACTCTTGAGAATAGAGATGAAAACAGTTTTCTCCATTGGGCTCTGTCAGGAATAACGGTGAGGCTTGCTAAAATCGGAAAGCCAAAATGTTCAATCAGTGTATAGGTTGAACGACAGACATTCTCAGGCAGTTGCCCATAGATGATGATAATTGGGAAGCGATCAAGGTTTGATAAACGGTTCAAAATATCAACAAGGCGTAACTCAAAGGTGCTGATATCAATTATCAGTAATTTTTGATCATTGATATCAGTTAACGCGGCCTGTGCGGTAAAATATTCAACCTGTTGTAATCCAATAGCAGTCAGTGCATCTTGGTGTTCACTGGTTTTATCTTCATCTTCAGTAATAAATGCAACTGGATATTTTGCTAACCACTCAGCAAAAGTGCGAGTGATGTAGCCTTGCCATAACTCAACATTGTATTGTAAACGTTTTTCATTGATACAATGCACAAACGCGGATAAGTTGGTTTCCATACTGGGTAATTGGCCTAACCAGAAAACACGAATATCTGCACGGCGTGTTAAGAGCTTTAACAGTTTATTAAGGGTTGGTTCAGACTCTATAGTGTCGGGCAAAACAACCGCAACACCTCGAGGACTGGCGCCAAGCATTAAAATTAGTTGTTCTATAGAGTCTGAAGGATTTAATTGACAGTTTGCCAATGGCGTACGGTATTGGTAGCTGTATGCTTTAAACGTAGATGCTTGGCTTGTATTTGAATGTGATGCCAACAGTTGTAACTCTTGTTCAGATAAAATTGAACTTTGTTGTTTAATGGTTGGCATCAATAATTACTCTGCTATTGATTCATCAATCGGGAATTCTGGTAGTTTGTCACCATCGTTACTTGGGTAGATGATAAACTCACCATGGTATTTCACCTTTGATTTATAATCTGTTATTTTATGAAGCAGTAAATTTTGCTCAAATGCACCACTGACTAACTCTTGTAAGTCACCACGTAGGTAAAGCGAGATTGGTTTGATTAATCTGCCTTCTTCATCAAAACAGTCGAGCATTTGTTGTTCGCAGATAATAAGTGAAGCTGCACCACCACTATGACGATTAAGCTTGTTACCTACGATTAAATCGGTATTCACCATCCACTGCTGTGCTTCTAATTTTGTTACCAGCGCTTGCAGTTGTGCAAGGTTGACTGCTTGTACCTGTTTTGACTCATCTAGTACTTGGCTATAACACTTCTCAAGGTAGATAAACTGCTCTTTCAAACCTGCATTTTTACCTAAGCTACGAGCTTTGCTCTGCCACATTTTAAGTGTTGGTACGGTAATACCATCAAAGCGTTTTTGTTTTATCGCAGTTGTTACCCAAGCGCCTAAATAGTGTGCTTCATTAAGTGGGTTTTGAGGTGTACGGCCAGAGGCTTGAGAAGCCTGTAGTTCTGTTAATGCCGTTGAGATGAGTGTGTATATTTCTTGCGAGAAAAGAACCATAAAAAAGACCTGCTTTAAAAAATTATCGATAAATTACAGGCAGTATACAAGAATCGAGCGTAATTACATTATTGCTACAAAAGCTTTACACATTAACTTGCCCTAGTTGGTTAGGATCAATAAATAGTAGTTGAGGTTAATGGTAGGATATTAACTTTATAGATTCGAGCTAGGAGAAGCATGGATACATTAACCGGTTATACTATTGCGCGTGCATTACATATTTTTGCCGTTGTGCTGTGGATTGGTGGGGTGGCTTTTGTAACTACCGTGTTAATTCCTGCTCTTAAACAGATTCCTGATATTCATGATAGGTTGGCGTTGTTTGAAAAATTAGAGGGCAGGTTTGCTATCCAAGCTCGGATAACGACTGTCATTACATTTTTAACAGGGCTTTACCTCATTGATTTAATGCAGATTTGGGACCGTTTTTTACAGGTAGAGTTTTGGTGGATGCATGCAATGGTGATTGTATGGCTGCTATTTACGTTAGTTTTATTTGTTTTTGAACCACTGTTTTTACATAAGTGGTTTAGAAAGCAGGCTTTGATTGATAGTAAAAAAACATTTCAACGTGTGCATATTATGCATATTGTTTTATTAACGGTGAGCCTAATAACTATTATAGGTGCCATGTTAGGCGCTCATGGATTTCGATTTTAAATACAGGGGCTAGTACGCTTGTTTATCTGCTTCTTCATTATTACGTTTCACCCTGTCATCTATTTCCACTTTCACCAGTTCGCGCAGTTCATAGAGGTCTTCAAGAGAGATCTCTGTGATATGAATGGAGCCAAAGATACGTTTTTCTATTAGGTCTTCTTCTGCACAGTTAGAGTGAGCAATACCACGTTGCGCTAGAGAAATGGGGTTGCCTAATGAATCATCTTGATTAAGCACCTCTTTTTTACAGAACATACAACGCATAACCACTCCTCAATATTTATTCCGATACACCCATAAATTAAAAGTGTAGCTCTGAAACAAAAAAGGCGCTTGTAAAAAATTAACAAGCGCCTTTTTAATGATATTAAGTTTGAAACGTAACGGCTTATGGTTAAGCCATTAGTGGTTACATAATACGCTGACCTGGTTTTGCACCATCATCAGGGTTTAAGATGTGAATTTCTTTACCACCAGGGCCCGCTGCTAGTACCATACCTTCAGACAAGCCAAACTTCATTTGACGTGGTGCAAGATTTGCTACCATAACCGTTAGTTTACCTTGTAGATCTTCAGGATTATAAGCTGATTTAATACCTGCAAATACAGTGCGTGTTTCGCCACCTAAATCTAACGTTAGTTTAAGCAGTTTATTGGCTTTTGGCACATGTTCGGCTTTTGCAATTAACGCAACACGCAAATCCGTTTTAGCAAAAGTATCAAAATCGATTTCAGGTGCTAGTGGCTCTTTATCAAGCTCAGATTTAGAGGCTTCAAGTTCAGCAGCTGCCGCTTGTGCTTTAGCTGCTTTGTCCGCTTCAATACTGTCTTTAGAGCTTTCAACCATCGCTTGCACTTTCTTTGCATCAATACGTTGGAACAGTGCTTTAAACTTATTGATTTTATGACCAGAAAGAGGCGTTTGAATGACTTGCCAATCTAATGTTTCAGCCAAAAACTCTTCACTACGCTCAGCCAGTTTTGGCATGATAGGTTTTAGGTAAGTCATCAATACACGGAACAGGTTAATACCCATTGAGCAGATCTCTTGAACCTCTAACTCTTTACCTTCAACTTTAGCGAGTGCCCACGGTGCTTTATCATCGATATATTTGTTTGCAAGATCTGCAAGGCCCATGATTTCACGGATTGCACGTGCAAATTCTCGGCTTTCAAAAGACGCTGCGATTGAATCACTTGCATCAATAAACTGCTGATATAACTCAGGCTCAGCAACGGTTTCTGATAACTGACCATCGTATTTCTTAGCAATAAATCCAGCAGTACGTGAAGCTAGGTTAACCAGTTTATTAACCACGTCAGTATTGACACGTTGTGTAAAGTCTTCAAGGTTCAAATCTAAATCAGAAACACGCGAAGTTAGTTTAGCTGCGTAGTAGTAACGTAAACACTCAGGGTCTAAGTTCTCAAGGTAAGTACTTGCTTTGATGAAAGTGCCTTTAGATTTAGACATTTTCTCGCCGTTCACATTTACATAACCGTGTACATGCACGCCAGTAGGTTTACGGAAACCAGCACCTTCAAGCATCGCTGGCCAAAATAGACCGTGGAAGTTGATGATGTCTTTACCGATAAAGTGGTGAAGTTCAGCTTTGCTGTCTGTTTTCCAGTAATCATCGAAGTTCAGACCGTCAGTACGATCACATAGGTTTTTAAAACTACCCATGTAACCAATTGGGGCATCCATCCATACATAGAAGAATTTACCCGGAGCATCTGGAATCTCAAAACCAAAGTAAGGTGCATCACGGGTGATATCCCATGCCATTAGGCCACTTTCAAACCATTCAGCAAGTTTGTTGGCTACTTCACTCTGTAGTGCGCCAGACTTGGTCCACTCTTCTAACATCTCTTGGAACTGAGGTGCATCGAAGAATAGATTTTCAGTGTCTTTCATCACAGGTGTTGCATCTGAAACGACTGACGTAGGATTGATCATCTCAATTGGGCTATAAGTTGCACCACAAGCATCACAGTTATCGCCGTATTGATCTTCGACTTTACATTTAGGGCAAGTACCTTTTACAAAACGGTCTGCTAAAAACATCTCTTTTTCAGGATCGTATAAGCGAGAAACTACTTTTTTAGTGATATAACCGTTATCACGTAGTGCAAGATAGATTGCTGATGATAATTCTTTATTTTCTGCTGAGTGAGTTGAATGGTAGTTATCAAAGCTAATGTTAAACCCTTCAAAATCTTTTTCATGGTCAGCCTGAACACCAGCAATCAACTCTTCTGGTGTAATGCCCATCTCTTCTGCTTTAAGCATAATTGCGGTGCCGTGTGCATCATCTGCACAAACAAAATGGGTATTATTGCCACGTAACCGTTGGAAACGCACCCAGATGTCCGCTTGCACGTGCTCTAACATGTGACCTAAATGGATTGGACCATTTGCATAAGGCAGGGCACAGGTAACAAGGATATTACGATCTTGATTTGCCATTTTATTATTTATTCCTATTAGCGATAAACTATTTAATGGCGCAATTCTACCCCAATTTAAACAGTAAAGCCCATTTATAAATTATGGGTGAAATAGGGAGGGGATTTGATAAACTGATCTTCTGCTATTTTTCCTTTTAGGGTTATTATGTTATTTAAAAAAGCTAGTCAATTAAGCAAACTGATAAAGCTGTTGGACAAATCTGACAGTCGTGGTGTGGTTGATAAGTTGCAGCAAGAAAATAGAATCTCTTATGATGAACAATCAGCCGTTATTAGCGTTAACCTTCCCTTTTATGCCCCCAATTGGCTCAGTGAGTTACAACAAAATACTCGCTCTGAGGTCAATAAACTATTCGGAAAAAAAGCGACTTGGCAGGTAAGTCATGGTGTAGCTGCCATGCAAACCAGTAGTAGTAAAACATCGCTTGAAAAAATCAAAAACATTATTGTGGTAGCATCGGGTAAAGGCGGGGTTGGTAAATCAACGGTGAGCACCAACCTCGCACTTGCACTGGCAAAAAATGGTGCGCAAGTCGGTATGTTAGATGCGGATATTTATGGGCCTTCTATACCCACATTATTAGGTGTTAAAAACGCTAAACCAAGCAGTGCTGATGGCAAATTAATGTTGCCTATCGAAGCGCACGGTATCGTGTGCAATAGCATCGGATTTTTAGTGGCTGAAGAGGATGCCATGATTTGGCGTGGTCCAATGGCTAGTAAAGCATTGCAACAAGTCTTAAATGAAACCGATTGGCCACAACTTGATTATCTGATTGTTGATATGCCACCAGGTACTGGCGATATTCCGCTGACTATGTCGCAACATGTACCCGTTAGTAGTGCGGTGATAGTAACCACGCCACAGGATGTAGCCTTGATTGACGCTAAAAAAGGGGTAACTATGTTTAATAAGGTAGATACCCATATCTCAGGCATTATTGAAAATATGAGCCTGTTTACCTGCTCACAATGTGGCTTTGAAGAAGCGATATTTGGTACTGGAGGCGGTGAGCAATTAGCAAAGCAGTTTGATCTCCCATTCCTAGGCAAGTTGCCCTTACATGTTAACTACCGACAAGATAGTGATGAAGGAATACCAACGGTGAGTAAAAATGAGCAGAGCACATTGGTTGAACCTTATCTTAGTTTAGCGGAAACATTAGCGATAAATTTGTATCAAGATTTACAACCCGCGAGTCAACAGATAAATATCACTGAAGTTAAATAACAGTTGTCAGCCAATAGCGAATGCTTAAACTGACACTATTCATATTAATTACCATAAATGAGCATTAAATAATGGCCACTATCGAATTTACAAAAGAGCAAAAAATTAGGTTAGTTAGCGAGATTCAAAAATATTTTGATAAAGAGTTACACCAAGAGATCGGCGATTTTGATGCGGAGTTTTTGCTCGACTTCTTTAGCGAAAAAGTCGGTGGCCTTTATTACAACCAAGGCCTTAATGATGCCAGAAGCCTATTAGATGATAAGCTAGACACCATAACAGAGTCATTTTACGAACTTGAAAAGGTAACAGACTTTGATTAGTTGTTTACAAAGTTGATTTTTCATTAACATTGATTGTAAAATAGTTGACTGCACTGCTAATCAACGAATTTTATATGAAAAACATTAACTTAGAAAAAATATTTGAACACTTAAATGGCATATTTGTGATACTTACCATATTGGGGCTTATCACTGTATTCTCAATACAGATAACTCTTTTACCTTCTCTATCAATTTTTGCTTATATTAGTTGGGCGTTATTGTGTGTTGTGTTGTATACCCTTGCGAATCACTTAAAGCTAAAAAATAGCAGTGAATTTGATTTTTATAAAGTGTCAGAACCCGTCGGACGACAAACTAGGCGTAAAAAACAGAATATTGAAGAACGTGTTGCTATTCATATTGATGAAGAAGGGCTCGATCCGATGATTATGTTTAATGAGGAAAAGTCGGGTGTTGGTTGCATATTAAAGCTAACAGGGCTGAAACCTAAACATAAGCTTTCAATGTATCTATCTCAGTTGGAGATCACCGTAAAACAGGAAGGTCATCCCATTGCTGGTCAAACATTGGTGGAGATGAGCTTTCAAGGGCAGTCAGGCTATTATCGATTAAGTAGTGATGGAAAAATGGAGTCTGTTGAGTTTGCTTTCCCTAAACAAACTGAATTACTTTATGAGCAAGTCTCTCAGGCGATAGATCTCTTGCTTGAGTCAAACCCTTTGTTACCAGTGACTAAGATCGACGTTACTAACTTCCAGGCAATGCGCAAGTTTTACAACTATGTACAACGGCTTAGTGCCCCTGAAAACCGTTCTGTTGAATATCTTTCTTATTGTCAGGGCACCTTGAAAATTTGTAATTCATCCTATGTTGAATTATACGACTGTACGTTACAAAGCACGTTAACATCCTGGATAAATCAAGATGGTTTGATTCGTTCTGATAATGTTGATGAAGAGCTTGCAAAGAGTAACGTATTGCATTTGATGGATATTGAACTGCCATATCCAGAGTGTCGTTTAACCAACATTCAAATTGTTAAACTCGCCAATCCGCTAATAGCGGTAAAACTATATTTATCGTTGGCAGAACTTATTGATGGAGCAATGACAGAAAATGTAAGTACGCTTACCTTGCTAATGAAGGGTAGCAGTATCTCCATAAAGCGAGACGAGCAATTAAAAGATGAAAAGTTAAAAGATGAGCTTATCTCTGTCAAAGAGTATTTTGAACAAAAGAGTTACCCGAAGTTTTAGGGGAAGCGGTCAGTCGTTAACTATTATCTGTCAAAAAATCCAAATCATTTTACCCAAAGAAAAAGAAGAAAGCACAAAAGCTATTTAATATCTTTTAGTGTTCTCTGCGTAGCGTTTCATTGAGAGTTTTTTAACTGTCTAAGCTCTCATATATCATCGCCCATAACTAAAAAAGCCAAGTCGGAAAGACCGACTTGGCTTTTTGTTTTTAGCTGACCACTGATGACTAGTAGCTAATAACTTGCTCTCTATTTATCTTCATCAAGTAACACTGGTTTATCGTTTGGTGCTTTAGCGGCTTCACGCATTTTTTGCATCATTGCGTAGAAGATAGGCACCAATACCGTTGCTAGTATCACTGAAGCAACCATGCCACCTAATACTGCATAACCTAATGATTTACGACTTTCAGCACCAGCCCCAGTGGCTAATACCAGTGGAATAACTCCTAATACAAAAGAGAGGCCGGTCATCAATACCGCGCGAAAACGTAATCGACCTGCTTCAATCGCTGCATCCAACGTTGACTTTCCACCTTCACGCAACTCTTTGGCAAATTCAACAATCAAGATCGCACTCTTACTGGCTAAGCCAATTAATAGTACTAATCCGATTTGTGCGTATAAGTTAAGTTCAACTCCCATAATATTGAGGTAGATGAATGCACCTAGCATAGCAAGAGGTACCGATAACATCACCGCTAAAGGAATCGTCCAACTTTCATATTGCGCTACTAAAAACAGGTAGGTAAACAGGAATGCTAATGCAAAAATAAACGGCGCTAAATTACCCGCTTTTAGCTCTTGGAATGTTTGCCCTGTCCATTCATAGCTATAACCAGAAGGTAGCGTATTTACTGCTGCCTCAACGGCTGCAATGGCTTGGCCAGTACTGTAACCTGGTGCAGGGAAAATATTAATATCGGTGGAGCTAAACAGGTTATATTGTTTAACCGATTCCGGCCCAAGGATAGGGGTGATTTCCACTAAGGTACTTAGTGGCACCATATCTCCATTTTTCGTGCGTACATAAAAGCTATTAATATCTTTTTCACTATCTCTAAACTCATTATCAGCTTGCACCATCACGTTGAACACTTTACCAAAACGGTTAAAGTCATTAACGTAATAACCACCTAACTGTGTCTGTAGCGTATTAAAGATAACCGAAAGCGGAATACCTAAATCCTTGGCTTTTTTACGATTAATATCCACAAACATTTGTGGCACATTAGATCGGAAGTTACTAAACGAAAACGCAACTTCTGGCAGGCTATTGAGGTTAAGAATAAATGAACCCATCACCTGTGATAGTTGTTCAGGACTTCTACCTTGCGTATCTTGCAAAACAAAAGAAAGTCCACTGGTTGAACCAAGGCCTGGAATAGAGGGCAGGGCAAAGGCCATCACTTTAGCCGTTGGTAGTGTATTAAATTTAGCTTGTAAACGTGCAATGATCTGCATCTGATGCATGCTTTTATCGCTGCGTTCATCCCAATTATCAAGGGTGATAATTAATAAACCACCGTTTGAGGCAACTGAGCCAGTCATAATACTAAATCCACTCACGTGAATGACATCCTCAACACCGGGCTCATTACGTGCCATGGTGACTAATTCATCAATGACCTCTTCAGTTCGATTTAGTGACGCACCATCGGGCAGTTGAATATCAACCATGAATGACTTTTTATCCTCAAGTGGAATAAAGCCAGAAGGGGTATTGCCTGCTAATACTAATAACGCCCCCATCATCACCGCGAAACCAACACCTACGATCAATAAACGACGAACGAGTAAACTCACTAATGCAGTATAACGGTCGGTTAATTTATTGAAGTATTTATTAAACTGAAAGTGGAATCCTTTAGTGTGCTTTTTAGGTTTTCGTAAAACAGTGGCCGCTAGCGCAGGACTTAGCGTTAACGCATTTACCGAGGAGATAAGCACTGAAATACAGATAGTAATAGAGAACTGTGCGTACATTTGTCCGGTAATACCTGGCATAACAGCTGTAGGCGCAAATACGGCTAACAATACTAAGGTTGTTGCAATAATAGGCCCTGTTACCTCTTTCATTGCTTTTTCAGTGGCTTCAGTAGGTGAGAGACCTTCATCTTCCATTAAACGGGTTACGTTTTCGATAACAACAATGGCATCATCAACCACGATACCGATGGCGAGCACCAGTGCAAATAACGAGATAGTATTAATGCTCATGCCTATCGCCAGCATAAAGGCGAAGGTACCAATCAATGAAACAGGAATAGCAATGGCAGGAATAAGTGTTGAACGTACATCTTGTAAAAACAGATAAACGATAAATATTACTAATACTATCGCAACCAGTAATGTTTCAATTACTTCTGCAATAGAAGCACTTACTGACTCCGTTGTATCGTAAGCTACCACACTTTCAATATCGCTCGGGTAGTTCTGCGATAGCTTTTTAAGATCTTCTTTAATGGATTCAGCAACGTCAAGTGCATTTGCGCCCGGTGATTGGTACACAGCAATAATAGCGGATGGTTTATGGTTAAACTTACCCTCAGCATCATAGCTGCTTGAACCCAGTTCTAAACGCGCAACCGCATCTAAATAAACCTTAGAGCCATCAGGGTTAGCACGGATCATGATTTCTGAAAACTCTTCGGTCGTTTGAAAACGTCCTTTAGTTTGCAGGGTATATTGAAAACGTTGATCTTTTGACGAGGGTGAAGCACCTATACGACCCGCTGCAACTTGGATATTTTGCTCGCGAATTGATGCGATCACGTCTTCCGTTGTTACATTGAGGTTGGCCATCTTATTTGGATCAAGCCAGATACGCATCGCGTAATCCATTGCACCAATAATTTGTACTTCAGAAACACCGGGTTGGCGCGCAAGAGAGTCTTTAATATTGATGTTGGCGTAGTTACTTAAAAACAGAGAATCAAACGTTTCATTGGGTGAGTTTAAGTTCACCACCAATAACATATTAGGTGATTTTTTCTTAACGGAAACACCCGATTGTTGTACCTCGGGAGGCAGTTTTGCCATCACCTTAGTCACACGGTTTTGAACATTGACCTGTGCCATATCGGCATCGGTGCCCACTTCAAAGGTAATGCTCAGTGAATAACTACCATCATTGGCGCTGCTTGAAGACATATATAACATATCCTCAACACCATTTACTGATGATTCAATCGCTTGTGCTACGGTGGACTTGACGGTTTCTGCATTTGCTCCACGGTAGCTGGTGGTGACACTGACTTGAGGCGGTGCAATTTCAGGGAATTCGGCAACCGATAATATTGGAATCGATAATAGGCCCGCGAGTGTTAAAATAATGGAAATAACAAAGGCGAACTTTGGTCGATGAATAAAAAACTTACTGATCATATTATCAACCTACTTTTCAGATTTAGAGGTAAAAGGAGTTTCTGTTTGTTCGCTTGTATCAACCACAATGCCAACACGTACTTTTTGTAATCCCTCAACCACGATTTTTTCGCCTATCTCCAATCCTTTTAATACTTCCCAGCGAACATCATAACGTCCACCGAGGGTCACCATACGTTTTTCAATTTTATTTTCTTTATTGACCACTAACACAAAACGGCCCTGTTGCTCCTCTTGTACCGATGCTTGCGATATCAGCATAACCTGTTTTTCATCGGGAAGTGCTAACGATAAGCTTGTATATTGACCCGGTAATAGCATGGTTTCTGGGTTGATAAATTTGGCGCGAATAGCGAGTGTGCCTGTACTTTGGTCTACACGGTTATCAACAAAGTCAATTTCACCAATATGCTCATAATTAACCGTATCAGTTAATGCAATAGTGACGGTAATATCATCAGTTTCAATACGTGCGCCATCATTAAACGCTTGACGGGTTTTAGATAACGCTTTTTCTGAAATCTGGAAGTTAACCCAAATAGGGTCAAGTTGTACTAAGGTCGCAAGCTCTAGATTATTTGCTGTGATGAGGTCACCGGTACTCACCGCTGAACGGCTTACTCTTCCTGAGATTGGCGCTACAATTTTAGTATAAGAGAGATCTAATAAAGCTGTATCCAGTGCCGCTTGCTTAATCGCTACATCGGCTTCGGTTTGATTCATACTGGCGGTTAACTCATCAATGTCCATCTCCGACATTGCCCCCGTTTTACTCAGTTTTTTACCGCGTTGCCAGCGATTAGTCGCAATTTTAAAAGCAGACTGTGCGTGTTTTAGAGAAGCTTCCTGTTGATTAACCGTTGTTTGATATGGCGCTGAATCAATTTCAAATAGCAGATCGCCTTTTTCTACATCATCGCCACCAGTAAAATGACGTTTTAGTAAAACACCTTCCACTTGCGCGCGTATAGAAACATCTTCCGTAGCTTCGGTTCGACCAATAAATCCAATTTGTGGTCGAATGTTACTCTCTTTAATTGTTTCAATGACAACATGTGGTGCAGGAGGGGCTTTTTTTATAGCGGTTGAGTCATTACATGCAAAAAGAATAAAGGGCAGAAATACGAGGGCAATATTACGTAGTGAAAATAGTTTCATTATAAACCTTATACAAAATTAAGTTTTTGTTAGATTACAGTTTATTAGACTAGTTCAATGAATACGACTTAAATATTATATTATTCATATTGTTGTGATGAAAGGGGGGGGAGTAGCTGTTAGTTACTAAAGGCTAGTAACCAACAGCGAAAACTTGTTAGAGCTTGCTATCTACTGAGCCGCTTCACGTGCTGCAATAAACTCAAGTGCACGTGTAATACGTGGTACTGCACGATCTTTACCAATTAAACGTAAAGTCACATCTAATGAAGGTGATTGGCCAGCACCCGTGATAGCTACACGTAGAGGCATGCCTACTTTACCCATGCCTACTTCTAACTCAGTCGCAGTATCGTTGATGATTTGTTGCAGTGTTGCATCAGTCCAATCTTCACAAGCCGCAAGCTTAGTTTGTACAAGAGCAAGTGCATCTTTTGCAACTGGGCGAAGGTGTTTTTTCGCTGCGTTGGCATCAAAGGCTTCATACTCTTCATAGAAGTAACGGCTTGAAGACGCTAGTTCAACTAAGGTTTTCACTTTTTCAGAAAGCGCTGTAATAACGTCAGTTAATGCAGGGCCAGTTGTCATATCAATTTTTTGCTCATCCATGTGCCACTGTAGGTAACCGGCAACATACTCTGGATCAGATGTTTTGATGTAATGGTTGTTTAACCAAAGTAGTTTGTCTGTGTTAAATGCAGAAGCAGATTTGCTTACATTGTTTAAGCTAAATAGGTCAATCATCTCTTGCTCAGAGAAAACCTCTTGGTCGCCGTGTGACCAACCTAAACGTACTAAGTAGTTGTTTAATGCGTTTGGTAGGTAACCTTCGTCGCGGTATTGCATAACAGAAACAGCACCATGGCGTTTAGAAAGTTTTGCGCCATCATCACCTAAAATCATTGCACAGTGTGCAAACGTTGGCACTGGTGCGCCTAATGCTTCATAGATATTGATTTGGCGAGGTGTATTATTGATATGATCTTCACCACGAACAACGTGTGTAATGCCCATGTCCCAGTCATCAACCACAACACAGAAGTTGTAAGTTGGCGAACCATCGGTACGACGAATAATAAGGTCATCTAACTGCTCATTAGCAATTTCAATATCACCACGGATATCATCTTTAAAAACAACCGTGCCGTCTTTAGGGTTACGGAAACGGATAACTGAAGGTGTGTCTTCAGTAGCAGCTTCATTTACAGCAACAATTTTAGGATGGTTAGCATCGTAACGCGCCATCTCTTTATTCGCTTCTTGTTCTGCGCGAATTTCATCAAGCAAGTCTTTAGGTGCGTAACATTTATAAGCTTTATCTTCTGCTAACAGTTTTTCAACCATCTCGTTGTAACGGTCAAAACGTTTTGTTTGGTAATAAGGACCTTCATCCCAATCAAGACCTAACCAGCTCATGCCTTCTAAAATTGCATCAACCGCTTCCTGCGTTGAACGCTCAACATCAGTATCTTCGATACGTAATACAAATTCACCACCTTGGCTTTTTGCATATAACCAAGAGTAAAGTGCAGTACGTGCACCACCTACGTGTAAAAATCCAGTTGGGCTTGGGGCAAAACGAGTCTTAACTGTCATTCGGGAAGTTCCTTTATATAAGCAGTTGGAAAATAAAAACGTATTTTAACCAATACCCATATCAATACCAACGTAATTACATTAATTATTTACATTTATTAACAAACGGTATTGTTGAGCAACTGTTGAGATGGGGGAATCAGCTTAGTTGACTACGCTATACCCTTAGAAAATGGGGGGAGGGGATTAAAATTCTGTCTAGCCTGTTGCTAAACCGTCCATAGTAATAATCTTAATAACACCAAGAATTCACAGAAAAGTAGATAATTGAATTGTTAGTTAGTTGTTAATGATTTGTCTCTCTTTACACATCCAGTATTGTAATCTACTTATATGCTTCCGATTGACGTTAATATACCTATTGTTACTTTATGACTGTAATCTATTGATATTAAGTGGTTTAATTGATTTATTAGGACTTGTTTTTATCAGCTTAATCACAAATGATTCTATGTTATAGCATTCTAGCCTCAATAATCAGGCCTGATCTTATTAACTAAGTTGTTGCATTAAGGCATAATTATTGTCAACTACATCATGTATAACGAAGGAAAGTCATGAACAAAAATAGATTAACTCATCTAAAAGCCTTGGAGGCTGAGTCAATTCAAATTATGCGCGAAGTAGCTGCAGAATTTGATAATCCAGTAATGCTTTATTCAGTTGGTAAAGATTCTTCAGTTCTATTGCATTTAGCACGTAAAGCATTCTACCCAGGTAAAATTCCTTTTCCTTTGATGCATGTTGATACTAACTGGAAGTTCAAAGAGATGATTGAATTCCGTGACACAGTTGCGGAAAAATACGGCTTTGAATTACTTGTTCATAAAAATCCTGAAGGCATGGCAATGGGCATTAGCCCATTTGAACATGGCTCTGCAACACACACTGATGTGATGAAGACTCAAGGTCTAAAACAAGCTTTAGACAAACATGGCTTTGATGCTGCATTTGGTGGCGCACGTCGTGATGAAGAGAAATCTCGTGCGAAAGAGCGTGTTTATTCTTTCCGTGATAAGAAGCACCGTTGGGATCCTAAAAACCAACGTCCAGAGCTTTGGAATATCTACAATTCAAAAGTAGATCGTGGCGAAAGTATTCGTGTATTCCCGCTGTCTAACTGGACTGAGTTGGATATCTGGCAGTACATCTACCAAGAAGATATCGAAATGGTGCCACTGTATTTTGCAGAAGAACGTCCAGTTGTTGAGCGTGATGGTTCTTTAATCATGGTTGATGATGAGCGTATGCCACTGGAAGAGGGTGAAGTACCTGAAATGAAAAGTGTTCGTTTCCGTACATTAGGTTGTTACCCATTAACTGGTGCCATTGAGTCAACGGCTAAAACATTACCTGAAATCATCCAAGAGATGCTATTAACGACCACATCTGAACGTCAAGGCCGTGTAATCGATAACGATTCTGCTGGCTCGATGGAAAAGAAAAAGATGGAAGGTTATTTCTAAACTATTTTCTTTTAAACCTAGATTTAGAAAATGTTAGAAAATTTAAAGTAGAAAGCGTGAAGCAACACTAAGACTTCAGTATTAAAAGGCTTTCTCGGCTTTATTTAAAGGAATTTAAAATGTCGAATGATCAAAATTTATTAGCGACGGATATCGAAGGGTATCTTCGTGCACACGAAAACAAAGATATGATGCGTTTTATCACTTGTGGTAGCGTAGATGATGGTAAATCAACACTGATTGGCCGTCTGTTATACGATAGCAAGATGATCTTTGAAGATCACATGGCTGCTATCGAAAAAGATTCAAAGAAATTCAATACAACTGATGAATCATTTGATTTAGCGTTATTAGTAGATGGCCTGCAATCTGAGCGTGAGCAAGGTATTACAATTGATGTTGCATACCGTTACTTTGCAACAGAAAAGCGTAAGTTCATCATTGCTGATACGCCTGGACATGAGCAATACACTCGTAACATGGCAACCGGTGCTTCTACTTGTGACTTAGCGATTATCTTAATCGATGCGCGTCACGGTGTACAAGTTCAAACACGTCGCCACTCTTACATTTGTTCTCTGCTAGGCATTAAGCACGTGGTTATCGCAGTAAACAAGATGGATGCAGTTGACTACGACCAAGAAGTTTACAAAAAAATCAAAGATGATTACCGTGAATTTGCTAAGCAATTAAACATTGCAGACGTTCGTTTTGTGCCAATTTCTGCACTAAAAGGCGATAACGTAGTAAACCAAAGTGAAAACATGACTTGGTACCCGGGCTCTCCGTTAATGCGTTTATTAGATACAGTACAAATTAATAACGATACTAACGAGCAGTTCCGTTTAGGTGTTCAATACGTTAATCGCCCTAACTTAAATTTCCGTGGTTTTGCAGGTACGATTGCATCGGGTGAAATTCGTGTTGGTGATACGATTGAAGCATTACCTTCTGGTAAACAAAGCAAAGTAAAAGAGATTGTTACGTTTGACGGTAATATTGAGTCGGCATTTGAAGGCATGGCAATCACGCTAACGCTGGAAGATGAAATCGATATTAGCCGTGGCGACATGATTGTACGTCCGCATGAGAAACCAGAATCAAGCAAAAACTTTGTTGCTGATGTGGTTTGGATGGATGAGAAAGCATTACATGTTGACCGTGAATACATCATTAAAGTGGGTACTAACTCAACAGTTGGATCTGTAGTTGCTATCAACTCAAAAACTGATGTAAACACCATGGAGCAAACGGCTGCAAGCCAACTTGATTTGAATGAGATTGGTAGCTGTAACTTTGAAGTATCTAAAGAAGTACAGTTCGATGCATACAATGAAAACCGTGGAACGGGTGCCTTCATTGTTATCGACCGTTTAACGAATGCAACAGTAGGCGCGGGAATGATTCGTGGCTCTATTGAAACGGTTAAAAAAGAACAAGAGCATGCATACAGCGCGTTCGAAGTTGAATTTAACACGTTAGTTCGTAAGCATTTCCCACATTGGGAAGCAAAAGATATCCTTAAAGGATAATTGCTAAAAAGCTTCAGTTGCCGGCGTTACGCTGTCAGCTGAAGCTGTTAGCCGGTGGCTTATTCATGACTCTTCAATCTTATTTTGTACTTGCTGTTTTCCTCTCTACCATTATCGGTTTAATCAAGCTTCAACAACGCCCAAGCTTAGTCTTTGGTATTGCGTTATTGGTGTTATTTGCCACACAAATGGTCTCTACTGAGCAAGTTATTAAAAGCATTTCTAATCAAGGCTTACTCACTTTAATCCTATTAATGTTGTGTTCTATTGCCTTAGAAAAAACACGCTTATTGCGCCTTGTTGCTATGAAGGTGATCAAACCCAATTATAAAAGTACCTGGACACGTCTATTTGGTTTTACGGTACTTTCATCTGCGTTGTTAAATAACACCGCGGTTGTTTCAACGATGCTTGCGCCGATTCGTAATAATCCGCACCACCCTGCGAGCAAGTTATTAATCCCACTCTCTTATGCCGCGATTTTAGGTGGTACATTAACTTTAGTGGGCACATCAACCAATTTAATCGTCAACAGCTTAGTCTTAGATGCCAATTTACCCTCACTGGGATTTTTTGACTTTACCTTAGTGGGTCTTTGTTTAGTGGTTGTTTGTGGTATCACCTTGTGTCTATTTAGTTATCTATTGCCTGACAGAGATATGAATAGCGCAACGGCAGAATCCTATTTTATCGAAACTGAAATTAGCCCAGCGTCAAGTTTAGTGGGTAAAACCGTTGAGCAAAATGGTTTACGTCATCTGCAATCACTGTTTCTCGTTGAAATAATGCGTGGTGACTGTTTATTAAGAGCGGTTGCCCCGACTGAAGTCATACAAGCCAACGACAAACTGATTTTTAGTGGTGATATTTCCAAAGTTAGCCAATTATATCTGTTTGATGGTCTGTCTATTTTTGCTGAAAATAGTGGGTTGTCGATGGATAATTTACGCGAAGTAGTGGTGCGCCCTGAAAGTGTATTAACCGGAAAAACACTTAAATCTGTTGGTTTTCGTTCACTGTTTGATGCGGCTGTGGTTGCTGTGAAACGAGATGGTGAAAAAGTATCGGGCAAGATTGGCCGATTAAAAATACAACCTGGTGATTTTTTAGTATTAGCGGTGGGTGAAGACTTTAAATCTCGCCGTAATATACGTAAAAACTTTATTCTCTTGTCAGATGTTGAGCTAGATTCTCGTCTTTCAGGTAAAAAAGAGTGGATTGCCGTGTTAGGTTTCTTAGCTGCTATCGTTTTTGCCGCTGTTGGCCTCATTCCTCTGTTTAAATCTGTGGTGTTATTGCTGGGGGTTTTATTATTAACGGGGTGCTTTAGTACTAATGAGCTATTACGGCGTTTTCCTATTGATATTTGGGTCATTATATCTTCTGCAATAGGACTTTCTTACGCCTTACAAAATAGTGGGGTTATTGATTCTTTTAATCACTTAATCAGTGAAAATAGTGCCACATTTAGTCCCTTGTTAGCGTTAATTGCTGTTTACATTGTCACTTGGTTATTAACTGAACTAGTGACTAACAATGCGGCGGCTGCTTTAGTGTTCCCAATAGCCTACGGCCTAGCTAATAGCCTTGATGCAAATCCAACTGCATTTATTATGGCGGTTGCGTTTGGTGCAAGCGCAAGTTTCATTAGCCCCTATGGCTACCAAACCAACTTAATGGTGTTTAATGCAGGACAATATAAGTTAAATGATTTTATTAAAATAGGTGTGCCCGTGAGTATTGCATACAGTATTACCGCAGTGACCATGATTGTTTTGGTTTTTGGATTGTAGAAATAAAGAAGCTGTCAGCGGTTAGCTTTCAGCTGTTAGAGTGTTGCTCCGGTGGAGTAAATGGTTTTAACTGAAAGCTGATAACCGACAGCTAATATTAAGAGAATATTATGAATACCCCTTATGTAGAAAAAGAAGTAGACGGCGATAAATCATCAGATGTAGTTTGGCACCAAGCGAGTGTTTCTCATGACGATCATGTAAAACTTAATGGCCATAAACCAGCAGTACTTTGGTTTACGGGGTTAAGTGGTTCAGGTAAATCAACCGTTGCAAATGCCGTTGATCTTATGTTGCATCAGCTAAACGCTAAAACTTATGTTTTAGATGGTGATAACGTGCGTCATGGTTTAAATGGTGATTTAGGCTTCTCTGATGTGGATAGAGTTGAAAATATCCGCCGTATCGGTGAAGTTTCCAAACTATTTGTAGATGCGGGTTTATTAGTTTCAACCGCATTTATCTCTCCATTCATAGCAGATCGTGAAATGGTACGTGAGCAACTTGCTGAAGGGCAGTTTGTTGAAGTGTTTGTTGATACACCAATAGAGGTGTGTGAATCACGTGACCCTAAAGGTTTATACAAAAAAGCACGTGCGGGTGAAATCAAAAACTTTACCGGTATCGACTCAGCTTATGAAGTGCCTGTTAAACCAGAAGTGCATGTAGAGACTGCTAACAAATCAATTGAAGCTTGCGCTGCACAAGTGGTTAGTTATTTGCAAACGAACGGGTATCTGTAAAAACTTCAAAGAAGCTGACAGCTATCAGATTATAGCTGTCAGCTAGTTCAAACCTTTAAAACCTACTCCCTTTCTTTGTGCCTTCATGGTGAGTTTTTTGATACATTCATCTATTTGATTAAGGTAATAATAATGAATTACGATATTTTTAATGGTGATGCGGATGGCATTATCGCGTTATTACAGTTACGTCTTGCAAATCCTCTCGATAGTCAATTGGTCACAGGTGTTAAACGTGACATTATGCTCGTACAGAACATAACTGTGAATAGTAGTGATAACGTTACGATTTTAGACATATCAATGGAAAAAAATATTGAGGCTTTAAATGAGGTATTAGAGAGGGGGGCCTGTGTTTTTTATGCTGACCATCATCGTTGTGGTGATATTCCCGAGCATAGTAACTTAAACACTAATATCGATTTAGATGCCAATACCTGCACAGGGTTAATCATAGATAAGTTATTAGAGGGTAAATACCATGCTTGGGCTATCACAGCTGCTTACGGCGATAACTTATTTGCTAAAGCTGATGAGCTTTGTAAAAAAGCGGGTTATTCAGCAGAGCAGGCTGAACAACTAAAAGAGCTAGGTACGCTTATCAATTATAATGGTTACGGGGCAACGGTTGCTGATCTTCACTTTGATCCGGCAACATTATATCAAGCTTTATTAGCTTACCCTTCGCCATTTGATCTGATGAGTGATTTGAACTCTCCCTTTTATAAGTTACAAGCCGCTTATAAAGAGGATATAGAGAAAGCATTGGCTATATCGGCTCTGCATAAGAGTGAACTGTTATCAGTATTTGAGCTACCCGATGAAACATGGTCACGTCGCATTAGTGGTGTTTATGGAAATTTATTAGCAAACCAAAAGCCTAATTCGGCACACGCGGTATTAACTAAAAATAGAGATGATAGTTACCTTGTTTCATTACGTGCACCATTAAATAATAAACAGGGAGCAGGAGATATTTGCAGTCAGTTTGATACTGGTGGTGGGCGAGCTGCTGCTGCAGGTATTAATGCGCTTAATAATGGTGCATTAAATGAGTTTATTGAGTTGGTTGAAACTCATTACAGCCAATAAATGTTGCCATTCATTATTCGGTCGTAACCTATTGAGGATTACGGAACAAAAATTCTATTATAGGACTGTGATAAATTGGACTTAAGTTGTTCGAACAGTGACCTTTCTGCAGGCATAATAGTCATGTTGCTTAAGAGTTAGGCAGTCAAAAAAAAGATTGAAACAAAGTGCTTGCAACAACCAATTAGGTTCTATATTATTCGCCTCGTCTTCAGGGCTTAGGCCGAAAGAGACAAGGTTACAATGAATTGGGCGATTAGCTCAGTTGGGAGAGCACCGCCCTTACAAGGCGGGGGTCACTGGTTCAAGCCCAGTATCGCCCACCAATTCATTTTCCGGTTCTTTATAGCAAGAACTAAAAGAGTTATAAATTTAATCATGGGCGATTAGCTCAGTTGGGAGAGCACCGCCCTTACAAGGCGGGGGTCACTGGTTCAAGCCCAGTATCGCCCACCATGATTAACTTCTCTTATGTCAAGAAGTAAAAATGCTATTGCTTTAGTTAAGGGTGGTTAGCCTTTAGTTATGAAAGGTGGGAGAGCGTTGCTTGACTACTGCTTCGATGATAATAAGAAGTAAAAGTATTATTACTTTAGTTATGGGCGATTAGCTCAGTTGGGAGAGCACCGCCCTTACAAGGCGGGGGTCACTGGTTCAAGCCCAGTATCGCCCACCATAACTAACTTCTTGATAACAAGAAGTAAAAACGTTATTGTTTTAATTATGGGCGATTAGCTCAGTTGGGAGAGCACCGCCCTTACAAGGCGGGGGTCACTGGTTCAAGCCCAGTATCGCCCACCATAATTAAAACGTTTAGTATCATGTAATGTGGGCGATTAGCTCAGTTGGGAGAGCACCGCCCTTACAAGGCGGGGGTCACTGGTTCAAGCCCAGTATCGCCCACCACATTGCTTGCTAGATCTTCTGTTGTATTTCGAAGTAAAATTACTACAATTTATATCATGGGCGATTAGCTCAGTTGGGAGAGCACCGCCCTTACAAGGCGGGGGTCACTGGTTCAAGCCCAGTATCGCCCA
>Ga0209292_1000270_pt1 | contig 71700 bp, 60 predicted proteins | sample GOMGulsemesocosm_2_FD_184634 | JGI IMG/M metagenome (GOLD analysis project Ga0209292, IMG submission 184634) | Methane-oxidizing microbial communities from mesocosms in the Gulf of Mexico - GOM9C Gulf of Mexico (SPAdes) (version 2) | ecosystem: Environmental > Aquatic > Marine > Cold seeps... | reverse complement strand
AGTGCCGCTATTAACCATGCGTTTATTCTCTGAGGAAAAGTCCAGCGGCACGATGGAATTTCTCATGACCGCACCCATTAGTAATACGGCCATCGTATTAGGAAAGTATTTCGGCATCTTACTTTTGTTCAGCGTCGTGATCGCGATGACCAGTGTGTATTATTTCATCATGGATTATTTTGGCCAACCCGATCGTTTAACCACCGCGATGGGTTTTTTGGGTATTTGGCTGGAAGGCGCATTGTTTATTGCCATTGGCATGATGACTTCGGCATGGACCCGTAATCAAATTGTCGCCGCCATGAGTTCTTATGGCATATTGTTTTTTCTGTATTTTTCAATCACCTTTTCTCAGTATATAAATGGCACTGCGAAAATTTTAATCCAGCAATTAAGCACGATGAAACATCTAGAAAACTTTGTTGCCGGGATTATTCATCCCGCGGATATTACTTATTATTTAACCGGAATTATTTTTTGCCTGTTGATCACCCGCCTCAGTATTGAAAACAGGTTGTGGAATAAATGAAAAATTTCATGCTGAAAAATCGCTCTGCTGTTTTTCTAATCGCCATGGCTTTTCTGACGTCTGGTTTGCTAGGTGCTTATATAGAACAAACTTTTACCGGTATCAGTATCGGGCTGAGCATATGCGGTGGTATCTTTTTGCTGGCTTGTTTGACGTCCAATCTATGGCTTAGGGATAAACAAGCCGGCTCTGCCTTCAATAGCCGACGGTGGAAGGCCATGTCTGTGGTTTTTACGATCATTACTTTGTCGGCGATCACTCTTGTGGCCATTAATTATATTGCCTATCAGTCATCCATTCGGTGGGATGTAACTGCCGCACAGCAGCATACCCTTAATGCCAATACTGTGGAGATTATCCATGATCTGACCCAGCCAGTGAAGCTGACCGCCTTGACAGTGGGTATCCCAGCGAAATATTTAGAGGATATGTTTAAGGAATATGAGCGACAGTCTAGCGGCAGAATTACAACTGAGATCATAGATCCCATCGAGCAAATTGCCTACGCTGCTAAATTTGAAACCGTTATTCGCGGTGATGAAAGCAAGGTGATTGTACAAGCCGGTGATCAGCGCAAGGTGGTGGATTTTTCTGACGGTTCGCTATCAGAAGAGGCATTAAGCAATGCGATCGTGCGCACCATACGCCCGCAACGCCAGGTTTATTTTCTGGTAGGTCATGGTGAATACTCCATCGTCAGCGAAGAACTTCGCGGTTTAAGCACCTTAGTAACGTTATTAGAAGACAATAATATCCTCAGCTCAGAGTTGCTGTTGGGTACTGCGGAAAAGATCCCCGACGATTGTGACGTGTTGATCATCGCCGGGCCTAGCACTGAACTCAATGAGCATGAACAGGGGCTGATTACCGCGTATTTAGATCAGGGCGGTGATGCGCTTATTTTGATAGAGCATCTGCTGGTTACTCACGCCGATAAACCTTTGACGGCGGCACAGCAAGATAAAAACCCCAGCTTGAATACGCTACTCAACCCATGGGGCATTCATGTTAATAACGACATTGTGGTTGATCTGGCCAGTCATATGGGGGGTGATGCTGGCAGTCCCGCCACGCGTAATTACGGCGACCACAAGGCCCTTACCGAAGGGCTAGATTACACCTTCTATATACGGCCTAGATCCATCTCTGTGCTGAAAAATTATCCACCTAGTCTTAAGCTGGCCCCCATCGTGATGACCAGCAGCAAAGATAAAAGCTGGGGGGAAACCGATAGGAACCTGAATGTGCACTTCGATGAAGGCATCGATAATCCCGGACCTGTCGCTATGTCGTATGTTATTTGGAAAGGAAAATCCAGCGAAGAGTCGACGGATACCCGTTTGATTGTTTTCAGCGATGCAGACTTTTTAAGCAATGCCTATATCAAGCAATACAGCAATGCGGCGATGGGACTTAATGTGGTCAACTGGGTATCTGAGCTGGATTATCGGATTTTTATCGATCAAAAAACTATCCGTGTTGAACGTTTGGATTTAACCAGTCAGCAGAAACGCATGATTATCGCTCTGCTTTTTCTGGTGCCATTTATGATCTTTGTTTGGGGTGTTTGGGTCTGGATGAGGCGTTAAACGGCTATTAATAAAAATCACTTCGTTGGCCATGATGTTTCGATGGCATCAGAAATCAATCGATGTGCTTGTTCGGCAAGAAAAGTCGACTTAGATTTCAAAAAAAGAAGTGTCTGATAAACAGTTTAAGATAATTCTAGCTATCTTTATTTCCGTTCGAGACTTGAGCTATTTTAATACCTTTGCATAGTTTTTATGACTGATATTAAGCCTTTTGAGTTTCAAATAATTCCTATCGGTGTTGATGCTTATGTAAGGGTTGTTATAAGTTTTATAATGGTTTTTATTATCTTATGCGAATTTCAAAAAGGTATTGTCTCTAAGTATCGAGATGCTGTGATGAGCTAAAAATAACTTTATTTTTAGCTCATTTATTTTGTGAATTAGTTCTCATTTTATCCGTGTAACCCGTTTAATGATCGTCTTCCTAATACTAATGACTTCATTGCCCTCTTGATAAAATACTTATAAATCAATAAGATGCGCGCTCTGATGTCGGGGCTAATACTTTTTTCGTATGTCCGTTAATGTTATTTTTTAACGCAATGTTTTGAATTTCGAACTGGCAATCGGCCACTCGTAGTGTGCATCCCGACATTCAGTCATGTTCCAATCTGAGATCTATTTAAGGTGATGTATGAATAAATTAATAATAACTGGCTTGCTTCTATGTGCCAGCTTGTTCACCAGTACGGGTGCTTTTGCATCGGATGCTGCTTGGGTATTTGCCCACCGTGTTAACAGCCTAGGGGCTGTGAATGCGGCGAGTAATGACGCAGGCGTTAACGCGATTGAAATCGACGTTACTCACCGTGATGACGTTCCCGCTAAGAAAACCTGTGTTGAAACTTGGTGTGCGTACCACGATGGCGATAAAGTTGCGGTAAACCTTTCCGAGATTTTAGACGCAGCTCAGGTTCACTCGCAAATTAAAGCGGTATGGTTTGATGTTAAATCAACCACTAAAACAGATTCTGATTACGCTAACATCAGACAGACAGTAAAAACTACTGTGGGTGAAGGCGATGGTAGTATGCGTAAATTCTGGGGTGTTTATCCGGCAACAGAATTAAATACGCCATACGTTACTGCTATTCAGCAAAACCTAATTCAGTTGGGTGGCCATGATGAAAATCTATTGATTATCGATATCGATAATAATTCTGATTCTGATGCGGCAAATGCTAAGTGTGCTGAGTGGGGCATTCAGTGTGGTTTATCTGTTGGTGGTCCGTTTATCGGTACGTTTGGCCTAATCAATGATATGAAAGACTTTAATTCTATCAGTGGTGATATCCAGCATTTGTCGAATATCAATTCGACCTTTATGTGGACCTTTAACTGGATGGGTTTGTATGAAGACGACATGATGCGTTTGTTGTTTGGCGATCGTAGTTCTTGGGAATACCTAGCCGGTGCAGAATGGCAGTGTGGCCAAGAAGGTAATGGTGTAATTGTGGGTGCTATGAACGGCCTGTATTACGATAAGTTCTGTGAAAATGGCAGTAATAGCGATGCCTGTGCGGTAGCGAATCAGTCGATTGATAACGGTCCGAATACTCAAGGTGATCGTTATAGCAATGTGAGCTTGCCTCGCAATAGCTATCAGTCAACGTCTGCTTATGACTGCGATAAGCACTATTAATTAGTCGAGTTTTATTTGTACGTTGAGTAACGGGCGGTCTTAGTTCGCCCGTTACTTTATTTTCTATTTCTATTTCTATTTCTATTTCTATTTCTATTTCTATTTCTATTTCTATTTCTATTTCTATTTCTATTTCTATTTCTATTTCTATTTCTATTTCTAGCTAGGGTTTGAAGTAAGTGTATTCGCATTATGCATATTGTGATGTGTTCTTCCCTGTGTTTGTTGCAAATTGCGAATAAAAGGGCTCGGAAATGATTTTTTATCGTTGATGGATTCGCTATCTTATTTATCATCTGTTTTCATCTTTCTCTTATTAAACAGATACTTGCTATCTCCGCGTTTATTTTCTTAACCTCTAACTCATTGCTCTATTTCAGTTGGCGTAATCATTGCTACTTTTAGATTGGAAGTGTCATTGAAGATTGCCAAGAGGATAGAGATTAATGGGTAATTTAACTCGATTGATAATACAGGGCAGTACTGTTTTGTTGATGATGGTTTTGCTGGGGTGTACTAAACCAGAAGAAGAACCGAATTTATCAGGACCGTCTAATGAGCCTATTCAAGATGGTGAGCCGGCTCTAGACAGTGAGCTAGATTCATTGCCGAAGGTCGCGAGTACATTTGACGAGCTGGTCATTGCAGATGGTTTTACGTTTGCGATGCAAAGAACGGTGAATGTTGAAATTTCTTTTAGTCAAAAGCAAACCTTTACTGAAATTTCAATTTTTACAGCAATAGATCCGGATACTAATACGCCGATTAATCTGTTGGAAAAAGCAGAGCTTACCAATGCGCTGAAATTCTCTACTTCATTGCCTGTCCCCAGTTATACCGAATCCATGGTCTTGATTATTAATGGCGATAGTTATGCTGAACTTGAGCTGCCTATCGATAACTCTAATCGTATTCACTATCTAGTTGAGTAAACGCTATGCCTAATCTAAAAAAATATTCAGACGTACGGTTATTCATCTTATTGCTAGTGACAAGTATTGGCTCTGTTACTATCAATGCTGCTCCGGTATTACAAAATCAGCTTGCAGAAGGGTCGAACAAAGCTTTTTCTAATTTTGGTACTGCGGTGGCGGTTACTGAGTCTTTTACCCTTGTGGGCACGCCGGGCAAGACAAGTGCTCACGGAGAAGCCTGTCTCTTTTTTCGTAACCAATCTAGCTGGACTATGACGTCTTGCTTAGCCCCAGTCTCGGATATTCAAGCAACCATCAAACAATTTGGTAGTGCTGTTGCTGCATCAGATCAAAGCGTGATTGTCGCTGCGCGCCATCAAGGTGGGCAGACAGGCGCTGTCTATATTTTCAATTATGAAAATGAAGTTTGGACTCAGCAAAATGAATTAACCAAGCCAGGAGAGGTGGTTAATAATTTCTTTGGTCAGGCCGTTAGCATATCAGGGGATTTTGCCGCTGTGGGTTCACCCGGAGGGGCGAATGATGATGGCGCTGTTTATATTTATAAACGCAGCGATTCTAATTGGATTTTAAATTACACCATTACTCCTGATTCTGATGTCAGAAGCAAAAAGTTTGGCGCAGCCGTTAGTCTATCTCAAGGCTATTTGATTATTGGTGATGGCGAGTTTGGTAAAACCAAAGAAGGCTCTGCTTATATTTATAATTACGATGATAGCTGGAATAAGCAAGCAACCCTTAAAGGCGGTTTAGTTACGCGCAGTGCTAAGTACGCATCTTCCGTCGCTATCTCTAAAGATTACGCGATTGTGGGGGCGCCGTTAGAAAATGAGCCCCATGGTAATAAGGCTTCTGCAAAAGGTGCGGTGTATGTCTATAAGCGCAGAGACAGTGTATGGACTAATCAAGCTAAGTTGACTGTTACTGACGGGGTTGCCGGTGAGCAATTGGGTAACTCGGTGGCGATAGTGGATGATCATATTATTGTGGGTGCTGAAAATACTGATTCATCTGCTGGCAAAGCGGTTTTGTTTAAACTGGTGGATGATGTGTGGGTAGAGCAATTGTCATTGGTCGCTATCGATGGTTCATCACAGGATAACTTTGGCCATGCGGTGGGAATTTCTGAAAGTTATGTCACTGTGGGCGCCTATAATAAAAGAATTAAGCAAAGTGTATCTGGAGAGGTTTATGTTTACGCCTTGAATGAACAAACGCCTGTAGATCCGGCTGCAGTAACGTTGGCGAATACCTTGGCAGGGTTGGATAATCCGACTGCGGAGGCGATTGTGAATCCTAATGATCTTGATGGTGATGGCTTAATTAATAGTGACGAAACGGATATATTAAATACATCACCGACGGATGCCGATACTGATAATGACGGCTTAACTGATTTTGAAGAAGTGACTATTTACCAATCAGATCCGCTGTTAAGTGATACCGATCAAGATACTTTAACCGATTTAGAAGAAGTTATATTTTATAATTCAGATCCGACGTCGCCCGATACCGATGGTGATGGTTTTACAGATGAAGTAGAGGTGAACAACCACCAGACAGATCCGACCTTGGTTGATACTGATAGCGACGGATTATCGGATGCCGTTGAAATAAATGAGTTAGCAACCAGCCCGTCTTTGGCCGATACCGATGGCGATGGTCTAACCGATAATGAAGAGCTTAACCTACACCTTACCGATCCACTTGATGCTGACAGTGATAATGATACCTTTAGTGATGGCCTTGAAGTTAATCAGTATGATACTGCCCCGTTGGAAGTCGCTGATGTACCTGAAACCTTAGTTTCTAGCACCGAGTTTTCACCGGCGGATAATCAGATGGGCACTATGGCGTTTGAAGATTTTTGGCCCGATAAAGGTGACTATGATTTTAACGATGTCGTAATTAATTACAGTGCCACAGAGACAAAGGTTGATGGCCAAATAAGTAAGTTGATCCTTAAGTTACAGCCTGTTGCGAGGGGCGCATCGTATAAAAATGCGCTTCAGGTCAGTATCAATACTCCGATTTCGAATATTGCGTCTGCAACCCTAGGGAAAAATTCTCATGCTGTACCTTTAAGCCCCGTTGAAGATGGTAATCAGACGATGTTTGTTATTATCGATAATATTGAAACGGAGTTACCCGCGCCCAATGGTTTTAAATTTGCTAATACAGAATCTAATAGTCCTAAAGTGACGGGTGCCATGCTTACTTTGACCATTAATTTTAAAAACCCTGTGGATGAAAATACTTTTGGCTCAGCGCCTTACAATACTTTTATTTCACGAAAACTTGGTAATGGCGAAGTTATAGAAGTGCATTTTCCTGGTTACCGTCCAACGAAATTTGCCTCTAAAAGGAAGTTTGGTACCGGTCTTGATGATACCGATAAAGGCACGGATAAATATTATCAAACGGCAGATAACTTACCTTGGGCGATGATCATTCCGCAATTGTGGGAGCATCCAAAAGAGAAGGTCGATTTATCAGAGGATTACCCTGAGATATTAGATTGGGCTTCAAGCCGCGGTAAACAGAAAAAAGAATGGTATAAGAATAAAAAGGGGAAGGGGAAGGGCAATTAGCTTTCCCTATTGGTTGTTTTAGCGTCTAGTAATAGGGCAGTGCCAATATCCAGTATCAATATACGGTACTAATATAACACCTCCCAACTCGACAGCGGTTCTTGAGCGTTAGGCTTATATTGTCTACAATAGGGCACTTTTATTTATATATGTCAGGCCAAACATGAACGACACTAATTCGCTTCCCGCTTTACCAGATCGCCTTTCAGGTAATCCTCGTAGCCCACACCATGTGGAAGAAATTTTCGAGAACAATGTTGGTATTCGTCTTAACGGTAAAGAGCGTTTTGATATCGAAGAATATTGCATCAGTGAAGGTTGGGTAAAAGTCCCTTCGCCTAAGGCGTTAGATCGTCGTGGTCAGCCTCTTATGATGAAACTTAAAGGAACGGTTGAAGCTTTTTATAAGTAAGATTGCTTCAATGAATAACCAGTAACTTAGTTAGTGGCTATTCCTGTTAATCGTTAAGTCGAGGGTTGCAGCATCTTGTTTGCAACCTTTGCTGAAATGAAATCCCCCCAAACTTCTGGCTGCTCTCATTTAGTCCCTTACTTTTATATCCCCACTTTACCTAATACAAGCCCATTTTATAAAATGAGACGTGCCGAATTGCAGTGTTTGGCGTAATGTAAGCTCGTGTTGACAATATGAATGATATGTTCGAATATCATTGGCGATATTGCTGTCAATATTATAACGCTCAAAATCAGGGTGTGTTAGGCGAATCTGCCTATTAACTAATGGAGTAGTGAACATGAAAGGTAGTATTCTAGAGTTTAACGAAGAAAGTCGTAGTGGTGTTATTTCTGGAGAAGATGGAAAACGCTATGCTATCGATATTACTGAATGGAAAAGTACGGCATTACCAAAAGCAGGTAATAAAGTAGATTTTTCTACAAATGGAGAAAAAGCAGAAGCTGTATATGCTGAAGCGCGTAGTTCAGATGGGGTTTCTAAGAAACTGACAGCAGCGTTATTCGCTTTTTTCCTTGGTGCATTTGGTGCCCATAAGTTCTATCTTGGTTACACTAAGCAAGGTGTGATTATGCTTCTTGTTTTCATCTTTGGATTTATTCTACTTGGCTTTCCATCGATGATTATTGGAATAATCGCATTTATTGAATTTATTTTATATCTAGTGAAATCAGATGAAGAGTTCGAAGAAACCTATGTTGTAGGCCAGAAGCTGTGGTTCTAAATACCTAGCGCATAAGGGTAGGTTGCGCTAAATTGCGGCCTATCCTGTTGTTGAGGACGCCTGAAGTGTTAAAACGGATGTATTTCCTATCTAAATAGTATTTATCTTTGTCTAAATCTTAATACAGGTTCTTTCTTTATTCCTATTAATGGTATTTCTAGGGATTCATGTTATTTTAGCGCCTTAATTATTTACCCTATGAAGTAGACCCTGATGAAACAAGTATTTATCAATAAAGAACCTGTTGAACTGTATAAAATCCTTAAGTTTGAAGGTCTTCGTGCTAGCGGTGCTGAAGCGAAAGCGGCGGTTGCAGACGGTCAGGTTAAGCTGAACGGTGAGTTCGAAACGCAAAAGCGTAAGCAAATTGTTGCGGGTGATGTGATTGAGTTTGAAGGCGAAGCGTATCAGGTTCAGTTAGAAGGTTAACGATCCGTTGAATAGCTCACGATATGGTTAGCTATTAAGCAGTGCTTTTGCGTACTGCTGTTCATATTGTTGCATGAGTTGATGTTTCTTCGTTTGCTTGTGCAATGCTTTGTCGCTGGCCGATACGAATGGCCCAGCCTTACACATTCCGCAATAATCCTCACCCTGATGGCTTTTCGCCTCTAATGCTTCTAGTAGCGCCTTATCGTGGCCTTCTACATCATCTTTTGAATTCTCTACTCGCTTGGCCTTAGGGCTCCAGACATAAGTAATGCCGTGTGTGTTTTTAACGTGCTTATCACGATCGACATTTCTGATTTTATAGCCTGGAAATCTGCTTATCTCAAACGGCATTGAGCCAAGATACTGGATGTGATTAAGATCTTGGTTAAGGCTGTTTTCGATATTCCATTCGTTATAGGGTTTCACGTCTTTTGAGGTGATATAGCACAGCTGCTTACCCTTGGGATCGAGAAAATATTCTGCACAATGAAGCAAATATTGGCGCAATAATAAGCGGTTAAGGGTATTAATACTGATATCGCCTTTATTATGAAAATACTGGGTATCTGCAAAAGCAGGCACTAGCGGGAATTGAAAGATAACGAGGTCAAATTTTTGCTGCTTGAGTTCTGACCAATGATTTGGCCAAGAGGCGGGGTTGGTTACATCAAAGCTGAATAGGATTTGTTGGTTAGGGTCTGTTTTTAATGGCTCAATCGCATGCTGCTGATATTTATCTTCTAGGGTTTTCTGGCTATCGAATACCGTGGCGGTGAGTTGCTTGGGACTGAAGGCTTTCCAAAGAGCGGCGGAAAAGGAAAGGTCACCATCGCCGATGGTGAGAATGCGCCAGTTGGGTTTTAAGTACATAAAAGAATTAGCTGCATCGGGTGGCCAGTGTGAAATCTGGATGAAAATAGATTTCGCGTATCGATATTGAGTGTGGCATTTAAGGCCGTCCCTCCCCGTGGATGGGGAGGCCGAGCCTACAGGGACAAAACTGCAGGAGCATGTTTTGCACTGCGAAGCAGCCCGTAGGGAAAAATACACGGATGTATTTTGTACCTATTCACGGCGTGCCGTAAAAGGACATACTCAATATCGATAGCAAGCGAAATCGGCAATCAAACAACGCTATAAAATTTGATCTAAAACAGATTCTAAGTTAGCAACAGTACGATCAACATTGTGCAACTTATCTAAGCCGAATAAGCCTAAACGGAACGTCTTGTAGTCTGGACCTTCATCACATTGCAATGGAACGCCAGCCGCTGCTTGCATGCCTTGGGCAGCAAACTTCTTACCGTTTTGCATGTCAGAATCAGCGGTGTAGTTAACCACTACGCCTGGAGCTTTAAAGCCTTCAGCTGCAACACTCTTAATGCCTTTGCTTTCTAATAAAGCACGAACCTTTTGACCCAATTCGATTTGCTCGTTGCGTACTTTCTCGAAACCGTATTCTTTAGTTTCTAGCATCGCATCGCGGAACTTAGTTAGCGCATCGGTCGGAAGCGTTGCGTGATAGGCATGGCCGCCATTTACATAGGCTTGCATGATTATGTGCCATTGCTTTAGGTTGCAGGCAAAGCTAGAGCTGGTGGTTTTATCCATTTCAGCCAACGCGTTGTCATTCAACATAACCAATGCCGCACAAGGTGAAGCACTCCAGCCTTTCTGCGGTGCGCTGATTAAAATATCGATACCGATATCTTTCATATCAACCCAGAGCGTACCGGAAGCGACGCAATCCAATACGAACAAACCGCCAACAGAATGAACCGCTTCGGCAACCGCTTTTAGGTAGTCGTTTGGCAAGATCATGCCAGAAGCCGTTTCTACGTGTGGGGCGAAAACCATTTGCGGCTTTTCGCTCAAAATAGTCGCTACTACTTCATCGATTGGCGCAGGAGCGAAAGGCGCTTGTGGGCCTTCTTCGATTTTACGCGCTTTCATGACGATGCTTTCAGCGGGGATGTTGCCCATTTCGAAGATTTGCGTCCAGCGGTAGCTGAACCAGCCATTACGAATCACTAAGCATTTTTTGTCTTGAGCGAACTGGCGAGCAACCGCTTCCATACCGTAAGTGCCGCCGCCTGGAACAACAATCGTTGCATCCGCGTTATAGACATCTTTTAGGTTGCTGGAAATGTCGTTCATTACGCCTTGGAAGGCTTGTGACATGTGGTTAAGAGAGCGGTCGGTAAAGACAACTGAATATTCTAATAACCCTTGTGGATCGATATCGGGTAATAAACCGGCCATGATGTTCTCCTGGAACTAGTTAAAGTGATAATTAAGGTGCTATTTAAAGTCAGATTTAATGATTATCTAATTACCGCCTATTAGAAAATAATGGGCCGAGAGTGTAAAGGCTCTTTTAGAAATGCTGGAAAAAAGTAACTATTCAGTAGATTCTAAAACGATCCACTATCGGGTAATTATTCCACAAACCGGCGTAAATACTTACTCGATACGTCCTGTATCTCGCCCTTCGGGCAGCAAGCTGTTCAAAACATGCTCCTGCAGTTTTGTCCCTGTAGCCTTAGTTCGGCTCCATGCCTCGCATATTTGCTCCACAATTATCCAATAATGAATCTTCTCTGTTTTAATCTGAAACAGTTGTATTAAAAAGGGCAGTCGCAGACCGCAATAATACGCTCACCGCTGATTGGGTGGTGAAATTCTAACTGGGTAGCGTGCAGCATTAAGCGCTCTGCCATATGCTCGGTTGAGCCATCGGGACTGGGATAGAGGTCGCAGCCTAGTATTGGGTGGCCAAGTTGTTGGCTGTGAATTCGCAGTTGATGAGTGCGGCCGGTATGCGGGCGATAAATAACTCGGCTAGTAGGGTGTTTTTGTCCGTTTTTCTGCTGATGTTGTTGATAGTCTTCGTGACCTAATAGCTGATATTCAGTTAATGCCGGCTTGCCAGTATCAGCGCAAATCTTCTGATAAGGAAATTCACCTTTAGCAATCGGCAGTTCAATTTGGCCTTGCTCGTTTGCAAGATGCCCTGCTAATAACGCGGTATAGGTTTTATTCACTAAACGTTCGCTGAATTGGCGATTGAGCTTGGCGCTGATTTCTTTGCTAAGGGCCAATACCATGATGCCAGATGTGCCCAGATCAAGGCGATGAATCATTAATGCACTAGGGAAGTCTTGTCGTATGCGGTAATGAACCGAATCGAGATTGGCCGGATTTTTACCCGATAAGCTGAGTAATTTTGTTGGCTTGTTGATGAGTAATATATGCTCATCTTGAAATAAAATGTCAATGTCTTCATGGCACGGCGGCGCAATGAAGTCGTCGGGATTAGGTCGTTGCATGTCTAGTTAGAAATCGTCTTGCCTATTTCGAAGTCGGCTTGCCGAGGGTTTTGCCATTGATATCCGCGGCGGTTAAATCTATTTGATAGGTTTGGCCGTCTTTTTGTTTTTGCTTGAGTCGAACGAGTAGGTAGTCGTAATCTTTAGCAAACCAAATGTAGGTTTTTTTCTTATCTTTCTTCTTTTCTATTTGTTCGACTTTAACGGTGCGTAATGTACCTACGTTGGTTTTTAAGGCTTCAAAACCAATCAGCTGAAACTTAAAGTTTTTTACTTTCTTACGATCAAACACTGGGTAGGTGAATTGGGTTTTTCCTGATTTTAAATCGATGCTGGCTTGCAGGTTGTAGCTCAGGTTATCTTGAACTTGGTTATGCCAGTGGCCTTCAAATGTTTTCTGATTATCACCGTTCACAATCTGTTTATTCTGCCAATCAAATAGCTGGTTGCGATCAGGTTCTTTAAATAGCCCGGTGCGCAGGTAGCGATATTGCAGCGGTTGAATGACAGTGTCTAAAAAGCGGAAAGTACTGGTTTCTTTAAGGCCGGCAATGGCTGAATCGGCTTCGAAGGTTAAGATTGCAGAGCCATCTTGTTGATAGCGAAGTGAGCGCTGAGCATCGACGTTGATGGGGAACCAGCCGCCAGTCCAGGTTGCGTTGTAATTAGCAGTGAATTCGGGGTAAGGCTGTTCTGCATCGTTGCTGGCATGGCTGGTTAGGCCGCTGAGTATGAGTGAAAGCAGTAAGAATAATCGGATAAGGGCCATGAATACGTCATTTTGCTAGCGATGAGAGGATTCAGTATATCGACAGTGCTTGAAATGACAATAGAGGAGGGGATTAGAAAGTCACGACCAAGGTGGCGGTGACTTTCTTCAGTGCTACAGATTGCAAGTGCTGTTAGCTTTCTAGCTGAATGCCTGACGTCGGTAGTTCTTTACCATCGAGCAAGGCTTTGGTGCCTTGCATGGTTAAGCGACCGTCACAAAACCATTTAACCGCGATCGGGTAAATGATGTGCTCTTGCACATGAACACGCTGCTGTAATTGCTGGGCGTTATCGATATCAAGAATCGGTACGACCGCTTGAATAGCATTGGGGCCGCCATCAAGTTCTTCGGTCACGAAATGTACGGTTACGCCGTGTTTATCATCACTTGCATCCAATGCACGCTGGTGGGTATTTAAACCTTGGTATTTCGGCAATAGTGAAGGGTGAATGTTTAATAAGCGCCCTTCGTAATAGCGCGTAAAATCCGCGGTTAAAATACGCATGAAGCCCGCAAGTACCACTAGATCAGGCTTAAGATCTTCGATCATGCGGATTAACGCATGATCGAATTCTTCGCGACTGGCGTAAAGCGTATGGTCGATGAGGTCAGTATGCAGCCCCATTGCTTGGGCTTTTTCTAAGCCACCGGCGGTAGGACGATTACTGATCACGCCAACGATTTCAGCGTCAATTGCTGAATCTGAGTCTTCGGCTTGTACGGCATCGGCAATAGCAACCATGTTGCTACCGGTGCCAGAGATCAGAATGACAATGCGTGGCTTATCGGCTTCGCTCGCTTGCATGACTTATAGGCCCTGCAAATCTACTTGTTCTTCACCTTCAACCGCATCTTCGATGTGGCCTATGATCCAAGCTTGTTCGCCTTCAGCATTTAGCAGAGCAATCGCTGCATCGGCTTTATCCGCGGGAACGCAGGCAATCATGCCAACACCGCAGTTGAACGTGCGGTACATTTCGAAAGCATCAACGTTGCCATTTTCTTGTAACCACTTAAAAACAGGAGGTAGATCCCAGCTCTTAGTATTGATTACGGCCTTCGCGGTTGCTGGCAATACACGTGGGATGTTTTCTTGAAAACCACCGCCAGTGATGTGGCAAAGTGCATTAACGTCGCTGGCGTTAATCAGTTTAAGTACTGATTTAACGTAGATCTTAGTCGGAGCGATCAAGGCATCTTTCAATGGCTGGCCATTGAGGTCTTGCTCTAGATCGGCATTTGATACTTCGAGGATCTTACGGATCAAAGAGTAACCGTTTGAGTGTGGGCCAGAAGAGGCTAGGGCGATTAAGGTATCGCCAGTCGCTACTTTAGAACCATCAATAATTTCTTCTTTTTCTGCGATGCCTACGCAGAAGCCGGCTAGATCGTAATCTTCGCCTTCGTACATGCCTGGCATTTCAGCTGTTTCGCCGCCAACCAAAGCAATGCCTGACAATTCACAACCATCGCCGATGCCGCTAACAACGTCTGCTGCAATATCAACGTTTAGCTTGCCGGTGGCGTAATAATCTAGGAAGAATAATGGCTCAGCGCCGCCAACGATTAAGTCGTTAACGCACATCGCAACCAAGTCGATACCGATGGTATCGTGCTTGTTCATGTCCATGGCTAGACGTAATTTTGTACCAACACCGTCAGTACCGGAAACCAATACCGGTTGCTTATAGCCCTGAGGTAGTTCGAATAAAGAAGCGAACCCACCCAAACCCGTCATGACTTCTGGGCGGCGAGTACGTTTGGCGACGCCTTTGATTCGTTCAATTAGGGCGTTGCCAGCATCAATATCTACGCCAGCATCTTTGTAACTTAAGGATTTTTGATCGCTCATCGGTTTACGTCTCGTCGTTCGCTTTGTGGCAATTAGTCGAATTTTCAGAGTATTGAAAATCTGACTAAATGTGGGAATTTTAGGCGCCATATTCTACCGCGTTGTGCGACTCGGTGCACGGATATTGTGTAGTAAATGTGTGACGATGGCGTTAGGGGTATGGTTTGGCTGGCTCATACGGGTTGGGAGTGGCACAATGGCGCCTTATTATTTATCTCAAAGCAGGGATTTTGTGTGCGTTTTTTCGTCTTATGTCTGTGTTTACTAAGTTTTAACGCGTTTGCGGTGAATGTGTCGGATCTCTATCGTATTAGTGTGGCGGTGGATGATCAGACTGAAGAAAGCCGTAAATTAGGTGTGCAGTGGGCATTCCAACAATTATTGATCAAGGTTTCTGGCTATCAAGAGGTATTGTCGAATCCTACTCTTGTGGCGGCGAGTAACAATGCTAATCGTTATATGCAGGGCTTTAGTTACCATCAAGATAATGTGGATGATCAGGTTTATTTGCAGGCCTGGTTTAGTAAGGCGTTGCTAATTCCCTTAATGAGACGTGCTAATGCACCGATTTGGGGTGAAAACCGTCCTTTATTATTAAATTGGTTAGCGGTCGAATCATCTGAGGTTACCGTTGAGCCTATTGGTAATTTAGACGACGGGGTTGTGTTTGAATCGGATGTTAATGCAGTCGCTTCAACTCAGGCTGATGGCAATGGCGGGCGCTTATTGATTTCTGAGCAGGTGCCTGAATGGCAGACTCGTTTAGGACGTGCTTTTTCTGAACGTGGCTTACCGATTTTGTGGCCGATGAATGATCTTGAGGATCAACTTGAATTACCGCTAAATCAATTATGGTGGTTGGTTTCTGAACCTATCATTAAGGCTTCGGAACGTTATCAGGCCGATGCGGTATTGGCGGGAAAACTTAATCAATCTGCGGCAGGCGCTTGGCAGTATGAAGGCGTATTGTTTCGAGGTGAGCAGCGTTTACCCATTTTAACTGAGGGTGATTCGCCGTTAGCGGCTTTAACTAATGTATCAACTCAGGTAGGACGATTTTTTGCCGATCAATTTGCGATTAAGTCTGACCCGATGAATGGACGGTCGGGCATTCGTATTTTAGTGAAGAAGGTAAAAGACTTTAGTGATTATTCGAAAGTTTTAGCGTATTTGCAGAGTATTTCTGGAGTACGATTAGTTGAGGTTGCGCAAGTAGATAGGGATAATCTGCAGTTATATTTAAACCTAGAAGGAAGCTGGGATAAGGTGCAGCGTATCATTCGGTTGGATAATAAGTTATCCAGTTTACAAGAAAAAGAATTTGAATGGGCGCAGTAGTGTCTAGGAGTGCTTTTAATGGCGATTGAAGCCCAAGCGCAGCAGTTAACGTTATCGGTGTCGGTGAGAGATGACGCACGTTTCGCTAATTATTTTGCTGGCCCCAATGCTCAGGTTGTTTATTCGGTTCAAGATCAGTGGCGTGAAGGCGGCGAGCCGTTTATTTATTTGTGGGGTGCAGAAGGTGTTGGCTGCAGTCATTTATTGCAAGCCGCTTGTCATTACGCTGAAGGTTTAGGCCATAAAGCAGTGTATTTGCCATTGGATGAATTGGTCGCGTACGATCCGGCAGTCTTTGAAGATTTGGAAGTTTTGCAGTTAGTGGCTTTGGATAATATCGAAGCGATTGCGGGTAAGCCCGAGTGGGAAGAGGCGTTATTCCATTTGTTTAACCGTCTTCGTGATGCGGGTTCGCGCATGCTGGTGGCGGCTACTGAAAGCCCAAGAAATAACGGCATTGTGCTACCGGATTTAACCTCACGTTTAAGCTGGGGTATTACCTATCAGCTTGAGCCGATGGAAGATGAAGATAAATTGAAGGCGTTGCTATTACGCGCACGTGTTCGCGGTTTGAATATGAGTGAAGAGGTGGCGCGTTATATTTTGACACGTGGCCCACGTGATATGGCAGGCTTGTTTGATTTATTAGCCGAGCTTGATCAAGCTTCATTATCGGCGCAGCGTAAGTTGACGAAGCCGTTTGTGAAAGAACTGATGGATTGGTAGTTCTTCTTAGTAGAAGGCTGCAATCCTAAGATTGTCTCAGCAGTAATCTCTATATCACTGCTGGCTGCTCCAGTAATTCCACGTTTCCGGCCTATCGCTGCGCGCTAGTCGCTCGCTGAGCTGCGATGCTCCGCATCGTTCACGCGAGCCCACATTTCCAACATCATGCGGACATTGTCTTCGCAACGATAAGGACTCAGTTCAAGGTCGCTGCGTATGTCCTCCATCATCTGGTAGCGTTCTTCCGTTTCACTCTTGTGCCATTCATGAATGCCGATTAGATCAGAACCGGGTTCTTTATCGTAAGCGTCGTACATGCGCTCTAATAGCTCCATAGTACGTTCAGCATCTTGCACTAGGTAAATTGAATTTTCACAATCAAATTCAAACTCTTTTACTGCTTCCCAAACCGGTTCGCCGGATTGAATCAAAATCTCTTGCGTCATGCCATGCAAGTCTTCTAAGCCTGCATCCCACTCATGCCATGTTTCTTCAGGCTGCAGTAGAGTATTTTTGATCGTACCGTCGGTTAAAGACCAGGAAATCGCAATGGGATGTCCGTCTAGTTCGTAAGAACTGGCATCAATAACTAAAAATTGAGGATATACCATAACAATTACCTAACGCTGAAACGTTGCTGAAGAATTTTCTATTGTTGAAAACATGCTGCTCTGCAAAGCAGGCAGCGCGCTAAGATAATCTGCTTGGCGTGGGTTATCAACTAGGAGGGGGGAATTAGATAATAAATTTAGAACAGATCAGATCTATTATTGGGTGTTTGTGGAGCAAATATGCGAGGCAGGAGCCGAACTAAGGCTACAGGGAAGTATTTACGCCGTTTTGTGGAATAAATACTCAATCATGGATCGTTTTTAAAGCCCGCTGAAATAGTTACATCTCCGCTAGCATGGATGCAACTGAACTAGGCTTGGGCCGTTTGCATAGATTGCTCGTGGCCCATTGTTCTTAGATGCCTAATATGCCCCAAGATAGCTTGGCTTACGCTCGGGTATTCACGATGTAGAACCCCTTGCTGTGTACACACCTCACGGACTATTTTATGCAGTTCGGGATAGTGAGTATGGCTAATTCTAGGGAATAAATGGTGCTCAACCTGAAAATTCAATCCGCCCACACACCAGGTTGTAATCTTGCTATTAGGCGCAAAGTCAGCCGTCGTCGCGAGTTGATGCGCGGCCCATTCATAAGGCAGGTTGCCATGTTCATCCGGCTGCGGGAATTCTGTTTTATCAACCACGTGGGCAAGTTGGAATACTACGGCGAACAAAACCCCCATCACTGCGTGCAGGCATAAGAAGCCGATAATCACCGTTTCCCAGCCTAAGAAGGTGCTGGGTATTATTAAGTAGAGCGTGATGTAGAAAGCCTTGCTTAGCCAAAATATCGCGGAATCTTTTGCTTGATATTTCTGAGAGAATTCTTGCTCAACAATTTTCTGATTGAAGTAAGCCAAAAAGTCTAAAACAAAAAACCAAAATAAACTGGTTAATGGGTACAGTGCCCAAACATAAATGTGCTGCCAGCGATGAAACCAATAGCGGGGTTTGTCAGGGCTCATACGCAACAAACCAAAGGCCTCAATATCTTCATCGGCGCTAGCGACATTGGTATAAGGATGGTGATTTAAGTTGTGTTTTTGCTTCCAATAAAAGGCATTGCTACCGATCATGTTAAACGTGTGGGCGGCTAAAGCATTGATCTTTTTATTCTTGGTAAAGCTGCCGTGAGCACCATCGTGCATGATGTTGAAGCCGATTAAGGCGGTAGTGAAACCATGAAATGCCCAAGCTATCCAGGTATAAGGCTCAGCAAAAATAAAGAAACAGGCATACGAACTGATGTGCATGAACAGGATGATAATAGCTTTGCGATAAAGCGCGGTATCCCCGGTTTTGGCAAGCGTGTTTTGTTGGAAATAGCCGTTGACGGCTTCTCCTAGCGCGGTTTGTAATGGGCGCTGAGCATTATTGTGGCTTAGACTGGTCATCGGATGTCGGTGCTATTTTATTATGATTGGAATTTAGCTACGAATATCATCCTACTGATTGCGGCTTAAAAGTAAACCTTGGTACGGCTAAAAATCAGTTGTTTTCTAGCTCTTTACGAAATGCGCGTGGACTTTTACCGAGCCAGCGGCGAAAAGCACGGCCAAAATTGGAGGGGTCGTTATAACCCAGTTGAATGGCGATTTGTTCGATGTTGGTTTTCGAATAGCTGAGTAAGTCGATCGCTTTCTCACGCCGAGCATCATCTAAAATATGCTGATAAGTGGTATTGAGTTGGGATAGCTGGCGGTTAACGGTTCGTGGGCTGCTATTCATTGTATTAGCCATGATCGGTAGCGTTGGAAAAGCATTCATCTTTTCGAGCTGATTACGAATTTGTATGACCAAATCTTGTCCTTGATCGAGCTGAGTTAATAGCTTTTCGCACTCGCTTTCGGCCAAACCTCGGGAGATGGTATTGGCGGTAGAGACCGGAACTTCTAATAAATATTCAGGGAAGCAGACTTGGTTAAAGGGCTGGTTGAACAATACCGGCACGCCTAATAAACGCTCGTATTCGCTAGGGTGAGCTTGTGGGGAATAACTTAACTTAACGACGGCTGACATCTCATCTTGCTGGTTAATCAAAAAACGTGCGACACCAATAAAGCTAGAAATGATGTTTTCAACAACAAAAGGAAAGGTACTGGGCATAGACGCTAGGCGGTTGATTTGTATCACGGCACTGTCGTCTTCTTTGTGAAACCGAATATCGGCTAGCAGGGTGCGGGTGCGGGCATAGCGTATGGCCAAAGATAACGCATGATCTAGGTCGTCCGCCGCCATTGCTGCAAAACCCAGAAAGCCATGGCTCGCAATATTCAATCCCTGGCCGTGCTTGATGCCTAAAAGAGGGTCCTGGCTCAGCGCCAGAGCATTTTCCACAACGGTATGATACTGCATCGGTGAAATGCGGGTATTGTGTTGCATGATCTGTTCATTTAGCGGTGTATTAGCTAATACTTGTTCAGAATTAAAACCTTTCTGTTTCATGAGGGTAATTAGCTGGACAAGATAGTCTGTGGTTAAAAAAGGCCGCTGCTGAGAATAGGTAGATGTCATAAAATTGTCTTTGGCGTGATATGACTGAAATCCTGTCACGAATAGTACTTCAATTCAAGCCAAAATTACGTCATAGTGTCGATACGAATATAAATAATAAACAATTTCAAGTTACATGCTGTTCATCAAAATCAAAATGTTTTTGTCGGTGTGACTTACTATTTAGCGATTATTGCTAGGGGAATAATGTGGAAGCTTCTTTCTGGGACGGCAAACGTGCACCGGGTGTTCAGGATACCATCGATTTATCACAGTATGACTCTGTTGTTGAAGTCATTGAAAACTCATTCAAACGTTATGCAGATCGTCCTGCATTTACCAGCATTGGTTATACGCTAACGTATCGTCAAATCGACGAATACAGTGCCGCGTTTGCTAGCTATCTACAAAATCATACGACCTTAAAACCGGGTGATTCAATTGCTATTCAAATGCCAAACATTTTGCAATATCCAATTGCTATGTATGGCGCTTTACGTGCTGGTTTACGAGTGGTGAATACGAATCCACTGTATACCGAACGTGAAATGCTACACCAATTCAACGATTCTGGCGCTAAAGCGCTTCTTTGTATGGATGTTTTTGCTAAGTCTGTACAAAGTGTTAAGGATCAAACAGGCATTAAACACATTATCGTTACTAGCCTAGCGGATATGTTGCCTGGTCTTAAGCGTGTATTGATTAACGCCGCAGCTAAGCATATCAAAAAGATGGTACCTGCTTATAGTCTTCCTGAAGCGGTTTCTTTCCGTAAGGCTTTGAAGCTAGGTAAAGCTCAAAGCTTCCAAGCAAATCACATGAAGAACCCGCACGATACTATCGTATTGCAATATACCGGTGGTACAACAGGTGTTGCTAAGGGCGCTGAATTAACCAACCGTAATCTAGTCGCTAACATGTTGCAATCTGCTGCTGCGTTGGGTCAAACGACTGCCGATGGCAAGCCAATGAAGGGTGAGGGGCAGGCAGTAATCGTTGCACCTTTACCGCTATACCACATCTATTCTTTCACGGTTCACTTGATGGCCTTGTTTGAACTGGGTGATCACAGCATCTTGATTGCTAACCCACGCGATACTGAAACGTTTATTCGTTTCATGAAGCCTTGGAAGTTAACCGGTGTAGTAGGTCTGAATACTTTATTCGTTTCGCTAATGGCAAGCCCACGCTTTAAAGAGATTGATTTCAGTGAAATGAAGTTAACCCTTTCCGGTGGTACTGCATTGCCGGATGATACGGCTAAGCGTTGGAAAGAAATTACTGGTACCGGTGTTTCTGAAGCATACGGTTTAACCGAGTGCTCGCCAGCGGTAACGATGAATCCAGCGAATGGCTTAGAGCGTATGGGTACGGTGGGTCAGGCTATGCCGGGCACTGCACTTATGTGTATCGACGATAATGGCGACGAAGTGGCTGTTGGTGAGCGTGGTGAGCTTTGTGTTCGCGGTCCTCAGGTAATGAAAGGCTACTGGAATCGCCCTGAAGCGACGAAAGATACCTTTACTCCAGATGGTGAGTGGTTACGTACCGGTGATGTTGCCGTTATTGACGAAACTGGTTTTGTTAAGATCGTCGACCGTATTAAAGATTTGATCTTGGTTTCAGGCTTTAACGTTTATCCAAACGAAATTGAAGACGTTGTTGCGGGTCATCCAGGTGTTGAAAACTGCGCAGTCATTGGTATTCCTGATGAGAAAACAGGCGAAGCGGCTAAGCTTTTCATTGTTGCAGCGGATCAGAACCTAACGGCTGAAGACATTAAAGCGTTCTGTAAAGACAAGCTAACGGCTTATAAAATGCCACGCCAAATTGAGTTCCGTGATGAGTTGCCAATGACTCCAGTGGGCAAGATTTTGCGTCGTGAATTGAAAGACGAAGAAAAAGCTAAGCGCGAAGCCAGTGCTGCTTAAGTTTTAACGTGTTTTAGTTTTTGCATTAGCTTCTTATCTTAAAGAAGTGTTTTAAAAAGAACCCGACTCAAGTGATGAGTTGGGTTTTTTTATGTCTGCTTGAAAATAAAATAGAATATCAATAAAGCACTAAAAGCATTTCACCACAGAGGACGCAGAGGCGCTTCGCTGCACAGAGAAAAGATAAGGGGTTAGGGTACTCTGTCGGATAATAAAGGGTGGTCAGGGCTTTCATAAGGAGGCATTATATTTCGCTATATCGAGTTGATTGCATCGAACAGCTCAAGTTGAAAAGGATTCAGGCATGTCGATTGAGATTCAAGACATCATTACTTTTGTTAGCGCACATGAGCCCTTTGATAGTTTGCCGGTAGAGGAAATTTCTGCGCTGTGTGGCCAAGTTGAAGTGAGTTACTATCAAGCGCAAAGCCAAATTCTGAAACATGGTGCGTCGATTGATGCGCTGTATATGATTCGCTCTGGCTCGGTGGAGGTATTTCGTCGCACCGGCGAACTTTATAATCGCCTTGAGTCTGGGGATGTGTTTGGTCAGTTAGGAATTCTTTTGAACGGCCATGTTCGGTATCCCGTACGGGCTTTGGAAGATACGCTGATTTATCGCATACCGTCAGAAAAGTTTTTCGCCCTGTGTGATTTGTTTGATGAGTTTGGCGACTATTTTGAGGTTAATGAACACTCCACGTTGCAGCAGGTGGTACAGAGCGAAGACAGCGAAAATGATATGGCGACGGTACGTGTTCGCGATATTATTCAAAGCGAGCCGGCTTATTTATCGGCCGATGCTACGGTGCGTGAGTGTGCTCAACAAATGACGGAGCAGAGTGTGTCGTCGGTGGTTATTTTTGATCGGGTTAGTACTGATTTGGATGGTAATGACAGTGCTTCATATCCGCTGGGGATCATTACCGATCGTGATTTTCGTGTACGCGTATTGGCGGAAGGGCTGTCGTTTGATACGCCGTTGCGTGATGTTATGTCGACCGATTTAATTACCATCGTCCATGATGCTTATGTGTATGAAGCCAAGCTGATGATGCTAAGGCACAACGTTCATCATCTACCGCTGATGCGCCATGATAAGGTTGCCGGCATCGTCGCGCTCACCGATATTGTGCAATATGAATCCCAGAGCAGTCTTTTGCTGGTGCGTGGAATTCTCGTGCAAGAGACGATAGAAGGGTTGGCTGAACAATCAGCTCAAGTCGCGTCTGTTATGGTGAGGATGCAGCATGAGGGGGCGAGTTCGCATATGATCGGCAGTGCAATGTCGGCGATTGGGCGGACATTTAAACAGCGTTTATTGCAACTCGCGGAAGAAAAGCTAGGTGCTCCCCCCGTCCCTTATTGTTTCCTTGCGTTAGGGTCGATGGCACGAGAAGAACAATTGCTGGTGACTGATCAGGATAATGCGCTGATATTATCAATCGATTATGACGAAACTCTCCATGGTGATTACTTTAAGCAACTAGCCGATTTTGTCTGCGACGGGCTTGATGCTTGCGGGTATAGCTATTGCGATGGCGGTATTATGGCGTCTAACCCCAGATGGCGTATGACCTTGAAAGATTGGAAGCAGCAATTCAGTGAGTGGATTGAAAAGCCCAATCCGCAAGCACTGCTGAATGCCTCAATCTTTTTTGATTTAGAGGGGGTTGACGGTAAAGTCGCTTGGGCAGAACAATTGACCCGTTTTATTGTCGGCAAAGCTAAAAATAATCCGGCCTTTCTCGCGGCCTTATCTCGCAACGCCATGAATCGTACTCCACCACTGGGCTTCTTTAAAGATTTTGTGCTGGAAAAGGATGGGCGTCAGCGTTATAGCCTCAATTTAAAGCGTCGTGGAACAGCGCCTTTGGTTGATGTGATTCGAGTGCATGCGCTAGCAGAAGGCTCTTTATCGCAGAACTCATTCGATCGTTTAGAGGATCTCGCTAAATCTTCATTATTGCCCGAAGGTAAGCAAGCTGAGCTATCGGACGCTTTGGAGTATCTGTCTATGATTCGAATACGTCAGCAAGTGGCTGCTCTTGAGGCGGGTGAATATGCCGATAATACGGTTGAGCCGGAAACCCTATCGAGTAAAGAACGACGTGGCTTGAAAGAAGCTTTTCAGGTGCTGAGCAGTGCGCAGAAGTTCCTGAAATTCCGCTATACCGCACATCAGAAAGGTTAATGGCGATGGCCTTGCTCCCTTATAAAGTAATTCCTGATGACTGGGATCAGTTTTACTCAAGTCAGGAACAGAACGAGTTGCCTGGCTGCTTGGCGTCTTTTTATCAACAGCCATTATTCAATACCCGACAAACGATGCAGCAGACAAATTTTGTGGCATTGGATATAGAAACAACCGGTTTGGATGCTCAGAAAGATGACATCGTCAGTATTGGTTTGGTGCCTTTCGACCATCAGCGCATTTACTTGGCCAAAGCTAAGCATTGGATTGTGAGCAGTCGACGTTTAACGTCAGAGTCGGTGGTGGTGCACGGTATAACACATACTGAGGTCGCGGAAGCGCCGGCGTTGGATTCGATCTTGTCAGAGTTGATGGCGAGTTTACAAGGTAAGCAAGTGGTGGTGCACTACCGATATATGGAGCGGGAATTTTTTCGTACCGCCATGGCTGAAATATTGCAGAAAAACTTCTTGTTTCCGGTTATTGATACACTTGAATTGGAAGCGCGCTATGTGCGGCGTAAACAGTCTTTGGTAGGGCGCTTCTTACAAAAACAGCTGCCTTCTTTGCGCTTACTTTATGCGCGTGAGCGTTATCATTTACCCGCCTATGAAAATCATAATGCATTGGTTGATGCGCTAGCCACGGCTGAGCTGCTGCAGGCGCAAATTGCTAAGCATAAGTTAGCGCAAATACCGGCTAGAAAGCTTTGGTATTGATGAAAAAAAGCAAAAAAAAGCGCCCGTGAATAGGGCGCTGATCTAAAACTTCTTGTATCTATCTAGCGTTCAAACTTTTATTTTTTAGCTTCCGTACGCATTCCCATTATTAGCGAAACACACATCAACAATAATACAAACGTGAAGGGCAGGCCTGTCGAGATGGTGGCCGCCTGTAACGCTTGAATAGCTTCTGTCCCGCCGATCCATAGCAGTGCGATGGCGATAGCCCCTTCTACGGTAGCCCAGAATATGCGCTGGGGTACCGGCGCATCAATCTTGCCCCCCGAAGTAATACTGTCAATCACCAGCGATCCTGAGTCGGATGAGGTGATGAAGAAAACCAGTACTAATAGAATGGCAATACAGGACAGTATTGAGCCCAGTGCCATTTCATCAAACATCTGGAACATCGCGAGCGGAACAGAGGTTAGTCCGTCGGTTCCTAAAGCACCGATACCATTTTGCACCTGCTCAATCGCAATGCCGCCATAAACTGACATCCAAACGGTTGTAACAAGGGTAGGAACCAATAGTACCGCGGTAATAAATTCACGGACGCTACGGCCTTTAGAAATACGCGCGATGAACATACCTACGAATGGCGACCAAGAAATCCACCAAGCCCAATAAAATACGGTCCAGCCTTGGAACCAAGCTTCGTCTGGACGTCCATGAGGATTGGATAATGGAATAATGTTCTGTACGTAAGCCATGATCGTTTGTGGAATAGTCCCCAGTGATACGGCAAAGGCGAGGGCGATGACAAACATCAATAATAGGAAAGCAATGATCATATTAACGTTGGATAAGACCTTAACGCCACCTTCTAAACCGCGTACTACCGAGGCGGTCGCGAGTAAGGTGATGACGATAATGATGATGATCTGCAAGCTGATACCATCAGAAATACCAAAGACATGACTGATACCGGCTGCTGCCTGCTGTGCACCTAAGCCTAATGATGTGGCTAAGCCAAACAAGGTCGCGAGTACGGCTAGAATATCGATGATGTGTCCAGGCCAGCCCCACGTACGGTCTCCAAGAATCGGATAAAATACCGAGCGCATGGACAGTGGTAGACCTTTGTTATAGGCGAAAAATGCCAGTGATAATGCAACCACGCCATAAATAGCCCATGGGTGAAGTCCCCAGTGATACATGGTTGCGCCTAATGCCATATCGGCGGCTTCTGGAGTATTAGCGGTAACGCCGAGTGGTGTCTCGTACCAGCCGGTGAAATAGGCTACAGGCTCAGCAACGCCCCAAAACATCAGTCCAATCCCCATGCCGGCAGAAAATAGCATGGCTAACCAAGATAGGGTTGAGTGTTCGGCTTTGGCTTCGAGGCCGCCAAGGCGAATTTTACCCCAAGGCGATAACGCAAGTACTAAGCAAAAAACCACAAAGAAGTTGGCAGACCACATAAAGAAGGCATCGAATGTCTTAATAATGTCCCACTTTAGGCCGTCGAGTAGTGCTTTGGCGGCTGCCGGATCACTCACTAGGGTGGCAATTAAAAAGATTAAAATCAGACCTGCGCTGATACCAAATACGGAGTTGTGAACATCAAACCCCCATTTCTGAACGTTGTCCTGGCCGACGGTATAGTCCGTGTTTTCAATACTGTACTTATCATTATTAGTCATTATGAATACTCATTATATTCTCCGGATGCATTGGTAGGGCCTTCACCATAGGGAGTATGCGGATCAATTACAACCGACCTTGCTCTGGTGACAGCCTAGCTGGGCTAGCTAGCCAATGCCTTTATGTAACATTCTGTAATAATTCACGTGATCATTCGTTCGCTAGGTTTTATCGAATAGTGCTTTTAGAGAGCGCTGCTAAATCGTTTTATGAGTCGTTCGCGCGAACAGTTTTAATCTATTTTTTATTCAGCTTATTTAATTTAAAAGGTTCTTCCATGGTTCAGTACAAGGCTCCTGTTAAAGACATCAAGTTCTTAATGAACGATGTTTACGATTTCCAAAAGCATTACCAAACAATTCCAGGTGGCGAAGAAGCGACCCCTGATATGGTGGATATGATTCTAGAAGCTGCCGCTTCTTTCTCTGAAGACGTGATTGCACCTTTATACCAAAGTGGGGATGAAGGCTGTCGTTTCGATAACGGTAAAGTTTATACGCCTAAAGGTTTTAAAGAAGCTTATGACCAGTACGTTGAGGGCGGATGGCAGTCAATGGCAACGCCCGTAGAATACGGCGGTCAGGGTCTTCCTATGTCGTTGGCACTGGCTAAGTCTGAAATGATTGGTACGGCTAACTGGTCTTGGGGTATGTATCCAGGTTTATCTTTGGGTGCGATGAATACCATCTGGATGCACGGTACTGAAGAACAGAAACAAGAGTACTTTGTGCCACTGTCTGACGGTCGCTGGATGGGCACTATGTGTCTGACTGAGCCTCAGTGTGGTACGGATTTGGGCCAAGTTAAAACCAAGGCTGTGCCTAATGGCGATGGTTCTTATGATGTCACCGGCACTAAGATTTTTATCTCGTCGGGTGAGCACGATCTGACGGATAACATCATTCACATCGTATTAGCGCGTCTGCCTGGTGCTCCAGAAGGGACACGTGGTATTTCATTATTCATCGTGCCTAAATTCAACGTGAATGCCGATGGCTCTTTGGGTGATCGTAACCCAGTGACCTGTGGTTCGATTGAAGAAAAAATGGGTATTCATGCTTCTTCTACCTGTGTAATGAACTTTGATAACGCCAAAGGTTATTTAATTGGCCCTGAAAATAAGGGTTTAATGTGCATGTTTACCTTTATGAATACCGCGCGTATCGGTACTTCGATTCAAGGTGTTGCCTCGGCTGAGTTGTCTTTTCAAGGCGCATTACCGTATGCCAAAGATCGTCGCTCCATGCGCGCTTTGACCGGTAAAAAAGATCCCGATAAAGTGGCTGATACCTTGATGGTTCACCCTGATGTTCGTCGTATGTTATTAACTCAAAAAGCGATCGCTGAAGGCGGTCGTGCGATGGTTTATAACGCGGCGCGTATTGCTGATCTAATGACAGCGGCTCATTCTAAAGGTGATACTGAGCTGTATGAACAGTATGATGATGAGTTAGGTTTCTTAACGCCTATCTTAAAAGCGTTCTTAACTGAATTGGGTTATGAAGCAGCGAATCATGGTGTGCAGGTTTATGGCGGCCACGGTTATATTAAAGAGTGGGGCATGGAGCAAATCGTTCGTGATTCTCAGATATCTAAGTTGTATGAAGGGACTACCGGTGTTCAGGCTCTCGATCTATTAGGCCGTAAGGTACTATTAGGTAAGTTTAAATCGTTTAATACCTTTGCTGATAAGGTCGCTGTTTTCACTAAGGCGACTAAGCGCCCTGAAATGAAAAAGTTCATCAAAACCTTGAAGCGCAGCATGTTGGCGTGGAAAGTTTATAACTACCGCATTGCGTTTAAAGCGTCGAAAAATCGTGACATGGTCGGTTCAGCTTCGGTAGATTACCTAATGTACTCGGGCTATGTTTGCTTAGCGTATTACTGGGCTATGATGGCAGAAACGGCCTACAGAAAAATCGAAGCGGGCGAAGGTGATTTGGCTTTTTACAAAGCTAAAATCCAAACGGCTGAGTTCTATTTTGAGCGTATGCTGCCGCGTACTAAAGGCCACGCGAAAATGATGGTTCAAGATCCTAAGAGCTTGATGCAAATGAAAGAAGAAGACTTCTCCTTTCTAGATTGATCGATTTTTCTTAGAATAAGAGTTCTATTGAACTCAGTGTTATAGTTTAAGGTCATAACTTTTAAGTTATGGCCTTTTTTTTGGAGAGAACCTTTTATGAATACTATGCCTCATGCATCAGCCCACTTTGTTAATGGTAAAAATGTCGATGTGTTACCTGCAGGAATGGAATATGCCATGTTTGGTTTAGGCTGTTTTTGGGGTGCTGAGCGTAAGTTTTGGCAACTAGAAGGTGTCTCTGTTACTTCCGTTGGTTATACCGGTGGCAATAATGAACATCCAACGTATCAGCAAGTCTGTTCCGGTATTAGTAATCATAATGAAATCGTGCGTCTTGTTTATAATCCAGCCGTGATTAGTTACCAGCAGCTATTAGAGCATTTTTGGCAAGCGCACAACCCGACCCAAGGCGACCGCCAGGGAAATGATAAGGGCACGCAATATCGCAGTGGTATTTATACGTTTTCTGAATCGCAGCTTAAATTGGCGAATGAATCTAAGGAGTCCTTTCAGCAGGTACTCTCTCAAGCGGGTTTTGGTGCGATTACGACAGAGATTATGACGGCACCAATTTTCTATTTTGCTGAGGACTATCATCAGCAATATTTAGCCAAAGAACCGAATGGGTATTGCGGCTTAGGTGGACTTGGCCTTACTTATTGAGTATTCACTTGTGGATTTTACTGAACTGGACTTTTTTGCTTGCGGGTAGGCTAGATGCAGTGCCCAGGCAATAGCAGTGGCATAAGATAGGTTTGTTGCGAGCTCTAAATGAGGCTGCTTGAGGAATTCACGCTGCGATGCGAGGCCGCGAATTTTACTTGCCAGCTCAGAATTAAAAGCGAGGTATTTATCCCAGACTCTTTGATGGCTTGGCACATCAATTTGGAAGATGCCGTAAGCTTTGCCATTGGTTGCTTCAAGACGATTCATATTCTCTTGTTTAACTAAGGCTATCGCCATTAGTAAGTTTTCTGCGGCTTGAGAATGTTTATCAAGAGCGATGAGGGTAGGTCTAATAACCATCTCCCTTAGCTCTTTTGGGCTGAGATCCATTCGTTGCTCCGGCTTCCATTTTCCACCACAATAAACCAATCATGCTATTAATTACTAGGGCCAAATATGCCTTTCTCTGTTGAATCAGAAGATTTTATTGGAAGTTCTAAAGGCCGCCATTGGATTGACTCTCATTGCCACTTTGATTTTGACAATTTTCATTCTGATCGCGAATCTCACTGGCAGTTATTGCAACGCTTTGGCTGTGCTGGGCTCGTTATTCCTGGGGTGGTAGCCGAGACTTGGCAGTCCTTAATCGAGCTTTGTGCTGATAAGCCTTGGGGTTATGCTTTAGGGTTGCATCCATATTTTCTTGAGCAGCACCACGAGGATGATTTGCAGCATTTAGAAAGTATGTGCTTTGAGCAAATAGCCAAGGCTCATCCGGTCTCTACTCTAGGTTCTAGTCGAGAGTCTAATGGGGGTTCTAAATTAGTCGCCATGGGTGAGTTTGGTCTTGATCTGATGCTGGCTGAATCTGGGCATAAACAACAAGCTGAGTTATGCCGACAGCAATTTTTAATCGCCCAAAAATTGAATCTACCTGTCATCCTTCATATTCGTAAAGCTTACGACGAAGTCGCGGCGATGATTCGGCGTATAGGTTTTGATCAAGGCGGTATTGTGCATGGTTTTAGCGGCAGTTATCAGCAAGGTATGGTTATGGTAGGTCTTGGGTTTAAATTGGGTGTTGGCGGCGCTATGAGCCACCCTAGGGCCAAAAAGTTACGGGCGACGATTACACGCTTGCCTTTGTCATCACTGGTATTGGAAACTGATGCGCCGGATATGAAACCTGCTTTTTGGCAAGGGCCCGATAATTCCCCATTAAGTTTATTGCTATTGGCCCAAATTGTTGCAAGTTTGCATCGTTGTCATCTTGATGACGTTATTTTTTCCAGTAATAACAATGTGTTAAAGACTATGCCAAGACTTAAATCCGTTCTCACTAATCGTCAATACAGTATTTAACAGAGTGAATTAGACTGTCAGAGCGTCGTGCTCGCTTGCCATTTTGCCTTTTTGTAGCTAGTTATTAACTATGGGTAATACATTTTGTATTGCCCAGTGCTGTAACAAGAGGGGGACGACTATGTTTACTGCACATATGTTTGGACTGTTATACCATCCTAAAAATGAGTGGTCATTTATAAGGCGTGAAAAATATAGCCTGATGCAGGTGTATTTACGTTACGCGATTTTTTTGGCAATGATTCCGCCGGTTAGTTTGTTTATTGGCACAACCCAATATGGCTGGAGTGTCGCGGGTAGTGACGTGATGAAGTTAACTGTCGAAAGTGCGCTGCCCATTGCGATCTTGTTTTATATTTCACTTTTGGTGGGGTTGGCTTTCGTATCTTATTGTACCTTTTGGATGGAGAAAACGTTTGGTGCCGATGCTAGTTTTGAGCGTTGCCTGATTTTCACAACGTTTACTGCTACGCCCATGTTTCTGTCAGGCTTCATTGGTTTATTGCCTATTCTTTGGTTGGATGTATTTGTGGTATTGGGGGCAGTTAGTTATTCCTTATATTTGTTGTATGTTGGGATTCCAATCTTTATGAATATACCTGAAGAGCGCGGATTTATTTTCGCTAGTTCAATTTTGACCGTAGGGATGTGCTCCCTGGTTGGCTTGATGGCCGCAACAGCGATTTTATGGGGAAGTGGTTTGGCTCCGCAGTTTATGAATTAAATCTTTTTTGAAACCCATCATTGAGGGCTGCTTCCTTCGTTGGAAGTAGCCCTTTTAGATTTCTATTCGCTCTGGTCATTGTAACAAGTTGTAGTGATTGGTATCGAAGAGTAACTCCCTCTTGTTCAAATAATGCCCAAGCATTAGCCTGCGCCCTCTAAATATAACTAATGGAAAAAACAATGCTAAAGACCGTCCTATCTTTACTATTTATGAGCTTTGTCTTTACGGCTCAAGCTAGTGAGCCAGATGTGCGCCGCTTAGCTAAAGATTTGACACCGGTTGGTGCAGAGCGAGTTGGGAATGGTAAAGATATTCCTTCTTGGAAGGGTGGGTTGAAATCATCTAAAAGCCATCAGTCAGGACAATTTCATAGTAATCCTTATTTCCGTGAAAAGCCGTTGTATACGATCACTCAAGCGAATATGGAAAAATTTAAAAACCGCTTGAGCCCAGGTAGTCAAAAACTACTGCAGCAATTCCCGAGTATGGTATTGCCCGTGTATAAATCCCATCGATCGGCTTCGTACCCTGATTATGTTTATGAGGGTATTAAACAAAATGTCAGTAATGCCTCGCTAATGAAATATGGTGCAGGTGTGAGCGGTTCGCGTATCAGTTCGCCCTTTCCAATTCCGCAAAATGGATTGGAAGTATTATGGAATCATACATTACGCTTTCGTGGTCAATCGATAAGCTATCAAGCGTCAACAGTGCATGTGAATGCTGCGGGCAGTCGTGCAGTGACGTTGCGAGATTATAAGTATTACTTTGGATACAGTGATCCTGAATTATCGACCGGCGAATTAAATAATAAAATTTTCTTTTTAAAGCGTAAAACGTTGGCTCCAGCGACTCAGGCAGGTGGAATCACCCTTGTGCATGAAACACTGGATCAGGTTAGGTCGCCTCGTAAATCGTGGATTTACGTACCAGGTCAGCGTCGTGTTCGCCGCACTCCTGATTTGAATCATGATACACCTGATGCTGCGACTGACTCTCTAAGAACCATTGATCAGGTGGATATGTTCAATGGCGCCCCTACTTATTACAACTGGGAGTTAGTGGGTAAGCAAGAGATGTATATTCCTTACAATTCGTATTTGTTGCATGCTGCGGATTTAACGGTTGAAGATATCACGGGTCCCGCTCACTTAAACCCTAAGTTGCTTCGTTATGAAGCTCACCGTGTCTGGGTTGTTGAAGCAACCTTACGTACAGGGCTGCAACATCGCTATGCCAAGCGACGTTATTATTTTGATGAAGACAGTTGGTCAATTGTCTATGCTGAAGAATACGATGAAGAAGGTGAGTTATGGCAGTTTAGCGAGTCGCACTTGATTAATTACTTTGAAATTCCTTTGATGTTTTCAACCTTAGAAAATACTTATGACTTTAAAGATGGCCGTTATTTTGTTGAAGGTATCGATAATGATCGAGGCGCGACCTATGACTACAGTGTTGAGTATTCTAAAAGAGATTTCACAACGTCAGCAGTTAGGCGTGAGGCGAAGCGCTAAGCTGACAATTTTCTAGATATTTAGTATGATGCCTGCTCTGGGGAGGCATCATGATACGCTTTAAACATACTCTTATATTTTTTCTATGGGCATCTACTTGGATGCCTTTCCTGTCTTGTCGAGCCGCATTACCCGAAAATTTTATTGAGTTGTCGGATGATGTTCAGGCCATGCTGCTTGAAATTGAATTTTTTTCTGAGCAGGGTTATTCCCATTGGGGAGATGATTTTGTCGCCCCTTCTCGTCAGTCTTATGTCAAATATCTAGATGACTACGCCAGTCGTGCCCAAGTAGATTTTAATATTGGTCGGATTCGTGTAGAAACACAAAAGGTAGAGAATTATCAGCAAGTATTGGCTCATGCGATAACGTCGACGTTATTGACCCCTGCTGATCCGCAACAGGTTGATATCTACACCGCCCAAGATGTCGGTTTAACTGGGCAGCCTTTCTTATTCAATAAAGTAAAAGATCATGACGGTAAAAGCATCGCTTTTTTATGGCGAGCTCAGCGCTATGCCCAGTATTTGGTCGACCGCCAATTAAAGATGAGTTGGATCAATGGGCATAAGACTTACTGGGTTGATATCCCTTTGGTTCGCCAATTTAAGCAAGTCGCGGTTCGGCAATATTTGCCCTATGTTACTCAGTCTGCCTTGCGTTACGGTATCGACGAAGCCTTAATATTTGCATTGATTGAAACTGAAAGCAGTTTTAATCCGTTTGCTGTCAGTCGTTCTCAAGCCTATGGTTTGATGCAGATAATGTCGAATACGGCAGGGCGAGATTATTTTCAACGGATTAAGAAAAATGATCATAGGCCCAGTCGCCAATATTTATTTAACGCGAAAAATAATATTGAAGTAGGCAGTGGTTATTTATCAATATTAAGAGATGTTTATTTACGCGGTATTCATAATTCATTAGCTCAAGAGTATTGTATGATTGCTGCTTATAACGGTGGCGCAGGGCAATTGTTACGCAGCTTTGATGGCAATAGAAAGAAGGCTGTGGCGAAAATAAACCGTATGTCAGCAGCGCAAGTTTACCAATATATTATTAATCAGCACCCTAAGTTAGAATCACGAAATTATTTGAAGAAAGTCATTCGCTTCAAAAAGAAATATACCTTGTGAGAAAGTACTTATGAATTATCTGGCTCAGCAATTATCCGAATTATTGCCGGGTGCCCATTTGGAGTGGCAATCACTCAACTGTGGCAGTCAGGCGATTGAGCTTTCATTGCTCGCCTTGAATAGCGAAGGCCTTACTTTAGACAGCCAGCAGATAGGACAGTTTTGGCAGGGTTTACCGTATTGGGCTTTTGCCTGGGCTGCGGGCCAAGGCTTAGCCCAATATATTCTGGCTAATCCGGAACTGGTGAGGGGGAAGAGGGTATTGGATTTTGGTTGCGGTTCTGGTTTGGTCGGAATTGCTGCCGCAAAAGCCGGTGCGAACTCGGTTCTGTGCTGCGACTCTGATCCTTTGGCACTGATCGCGTGTCAGGCTAATGCTGAGCGTAATAATGTTGAAGTCACAATTACAGAGGCGTGGGCTGGGGAGGCAGGTGGCTTAGACTGCTTATTAGCGGCGGATATCTTGTATGACTTGACCAGTGCGGGTGATTTAGCGACACAGTGCGCTGCTATTCCTAGCTGGCTGGTGGCAGAAACTCAATATCAACTCCCTCCTTGGTCATCCCTGGCGGTAGTAAAGCAGTATCGGGTGAGTACATTACCCAAGTTAGAGGACTTTGATCAAGATTTGGCGGTCTCTATCTATTGCTATAATAAGTGAATTTAGCCTTGGTAATACGTGAACAGGGGCTATAGTTAAAGTATTAATATCGTTTTTTCCTATTGTAAAATGGTGAAGGCGAGTCACTTAAATTAGGTGTCCATATGAGTTTCAAAACGGTCCGCGATGTACTTCAGCTCAGTCAAGATATTCATTCGAATGCCGCAATTTTATATGAGCAGCTACGCGAACAAACCCAGCGTGAACGCATTGATATGATGCTGAAATTTTTAAGTCGCCATGAAGAGGCGCTAGCGTTGACCTTGGCTAAAGTCCAGAGTGAGATGAATGAGCGTATTCTAGATGAATGGCATCAGACAGAGTTAATGTCCATTGCGACAGTGCTCGACGGCTGTAAGCAGTGTCATCCAGATATTAGCTTGGAAGAACTGGTTGATTTAGCCTTGAAGGTCGATGACGCATTGATTAGTTTGTATCGACATATGGCCAGTGAAGCGTCTACCGATGCTGCACGACAATTGTTTAATAACCTAGTGGTATTAGAAGAGAACGAAAAGATAAAGACGGCTCGTGCCGCCTTATCGGCTAATGACTGGTGATTACTTAGGCTTCTTCTGGTTGGCTTAGGTTCGCTTTCCAGTATTTATGATAGGCCGATGGGGTTTTCCCACTCCACTGTTTAAAAGCTCTTTCAAATCCACGACGATCGGCAAAGCCGAGTTCATGGGCCAGCTCTTGCAAATCCACCGATCCAGTTTCTAATTTTCTCTCTGCTTTCTCCATTCGCACATCTCTTAAAAGATGTGAGAATTGTGAATTTTCTTCTTGTAAACGTCGAGTCAGAGTACGTGGGCTGGTATTAAGTAGCTCTGCGACAGACTCTTTATTTGCCGTTTGTTGATTCGGCCATTGCTGTAATACGTGACGAACCTTTGAACTACTTGACGCTAGCGTTTGATAGCCGTCGAGTACACTCTCGGCTTGTTGTCGCAGGGCGTTAAATAAGCTGGGGTTAGAATACTGTAATGGTTGATCGATATGCTCTGCGGCAAAGCTAATCCAGCATTCAGCTTGATTGTAAGCGATATCGACGGCAAAGAAATCGGCCAGCTGATCATGATATTTGGGCTTGCTATGCTTAAATCCCATTTTTAGGGGGTGATAAAGACTCCCCCCTAAAGAGCGACCTAATGAGTGAATACCGGTCACGATTAACTCTGCACGGGCGCGCATCGCGAGTTCATTGCCTGCTGAAATATGGTAGATCACCTTAATTTCATTTTTAGTAATGAAAATTTCTGGGGCTGGAGTATCACTGAGTAGCATGTAATAACGCCGCATAGTAACCAGTGCATCACGCCCTGTTTCGCAACTGCTCAGCAAAAATCCGAGCAGGCTGAAAGACTGCAGTTCTAATGCTTGGCCAGTAATAAATCCGATATCATCACTTTGCGTGAGGCGTGCGACATTATTCAATAGCTGGTCGAAGCTAGAGATTGGCAGTCGTTCGCTTCTGAGCGAGCTCTCGTTGATAAGGGTATCTTGTAATATGTCATTCAAGGGAATGTCATAGGTTTCTATTAACCGCAAGAGCGGCCTGACAGCGGTAGCCGTCATGGTTTGCTGCTGGCTGATTGGCATGGCTTTGACTGTTTTTTATAATTATAATTATTGTTTGTTATTGGGTCTTTTTTAGACTCAATATGACATTAACATTGTCATAATTGCTAGGCTAGTATTTGCTTACGAAATTTTTACATAAACACCTGTCACTTCTCTAATTTAGTAAAAAGTATAAGTTTAACAGTATGTTAGCTTGACATAGACTCGCCTCAGGCATATTATTCGCCACGTTGTCGCGGGGTGGAGCAGTCTGGTAGCTCGTCGGGCTCATAACCCGAAGGTCGTTGGTTCGAATCCGGCCCCCGCAACCAACTTAAAATTGGTTGATAGTGATATCAACAAGTTTAGATATGCTTTAAAATATCTGTATGTCGCGGGGTGGAGCAGTCTGGTAGCTCGTCGGGCTCATAACCCGAAGGTCGTTGGTTCGAATCCGGCCCCCGCAACCATTTAACATTATGTTAAATATTCGTAAAATCTCTTATTTAAGAGTAGCCCAGATAAGCTTTAACTATCTTATGTCGCGGGGTGGAGCAGTCTGGTAGCTCGTCGGGCTCATAACCCGAAGGTCGTTGGTTCGAATCCGGCCCCCGCAACCAAATTCTTAAAGAAAGGTCAGCTTAATGCTGGCCTTTTTTTTGCTCTAAAGAAAAGTAAATAACAGAGGGTATCTATCGCTTAATTATTCGAAGAATCTTTCTTAAGCGCGTATGAGGTATTTTTCGAACATCTTCAGTAAGGATGCTGGCTCAATTGGTTTGGTTAAATAATCATTCATTCCAGACTCTTTTGCCAAGTCAAAATCATCTTTCATTGCATTAGCCGATAAGCCACAAATAACCAGATCGTTTAAACCGGCTGCTCTAATTATCCTGGTCGCTTCGTATCCCCCCATAATCGGCATTTGTACATCCATCAGGATTAGATCATAGTTTGAATTCTGCATTATTTTGTCTACGGCATCCTGACCATTTTCAGCAATATCACAGTTTAAACCCAATTGTGCGGCCATCGTTTCTGCGACGATTTGATTAATAGCATTGTCTTCGACGATTAGAATATTCCCTTTAAATAGGTGCTTTTCATGCTCGAGAGATTTAATTTCAGATGCAGTATCTTGTCCGGATAAAGAAACAAAAAACTCATAATATTGAGAAGGTGTATGGGGGTGGGATAAAATATTTGCCTGAATTTTATCTTGTAGTATAGATGATGAGCTATCCAATTTACCGTCGATTATTAGCCCTATTTGTATTGTAAGATCTTTGATATGTATCAAAGTATCAGAGTTGATGTCTAAACAATTAAGCTGGGACTCATCAATCAGAAGAGTACTTAGCGCTTGAGAGTTCACCTTTAATGCGTAAAGGTCCTCTCGAGTAATCATGATTGGAGAAATATTTAAACTCTCGAGGTTGAGATCGTTTAGGTAGGGTGCACTGTCGGCCAAGTAAAAAATCTCACCTTTGTAATCGAGTACTTCAATCGCTTTAGTCGCGTTAGTTGTTTTGGTTTGAAGGGTAACGCTAAAATGACTACCCTGTCCTTCAGTAGAGCTTACCGAGACATCACCCCCCATCAATAGGCTTAACTCCTTCACGATTGTTAAGCCTAAACCCGTGCCGCCATACTTACGACTGGTCGAACCGTCGGCTTGAGTGAATGAATTGAAGATCGTTTCTACTTGCGCCTGACTCATACCAATACCGGTATCAGAGACTTCAATTAATAAATGATCTTGTTCTGCAGATTTGAAGTCGATAGATACTTCAACTAAGCCCTGTTGAGTGAATTTTATTGCATTGTTGCATAAGTTTAATAAGATTTGACTGATGCGCAGTGGGTCTCCAAATAAAAACTTAGGCAGGGAGGGGGAGGTTATAACTCGAAATTTTATTTCTTTTTCTTCTAGCAGAGACGATACGGCAGAAATAATATTTTCAATTAATTCATTGATATTAAATTCAACAAACTCAACTTCCATTTTACCGGCTTCGATTTTTGAAAAATCTAGAATGTCATTAATTACATTCATCATAACGCGCCCAGAATAGGCGGCCATTTTTAGATGATGAGTTTGTTGCTCGGTTAGTTCGGTATTGCGGGTGAGTTCAATCAACCCGATGATGCCATTCATTGGGGTGCGGATTTCATGACTCATATTGGCTAAAAACATACTTTTACTTTCTGCGGCTAATTCAGCCTTTTGTTTCGCTATCTTAAGCTCTTTATTTAAGGCTATCTGTACGTTATTCATTTCTTGTGCGGAAGATAATAACTCCGAAGTTTGCATATTTTTATCATGAAAAACATTGGCTGATTTTGCTAAATTACCGATTTCATCTTTGCGTTTAATGCCGGGTATTTCTATAATATCTTCCCCGTTTACTAGTTTAGTAAATACATCGGTGATGCTTCGTATGGGCTTAATCATTTTTTCAAATATAATAAGTGCCACTAGTAAAGTCATTGCGATGCTAAAAAACGCAACGATCCCCGTTCTTATTTGTGCTTTCTCTGCACTAAGTTTGGCTTTCTCTATCAGGTATAGTTGTTCATCTAATACCGTTTTTCGTAATTTTTTAGTTAGATATAAAAATTCATTAGCGGAGCCTGCCATTACAACATTAACGAGAAATATATAACCTCGTGTTATTTGGCTTAAGCGGAAAATATCTTTTTTGAGCCCTTTAATTAGCGTATTAGCTTGCTGGCTTTCAGTGAAATCGATGGGGATTACTGATTTTGTGTTTGCGAGCTGCTGATTGATTTGTGCGGTGTGTTCAGAATCGGGGGAGATTACATATTGATTGATATATTTATCTACCTTGGCTAAGTGATATTTCATCGCCAAAATCGGTGACTTGCTAATTCCAAGTTTCTTCTGTTCGTACTCTGTAATTAATTGGTTGAGGCGATTGAATTTTAGTCGGAGCTTTACATTAAAAATATGCTCACGCTCGCTTCTACCATCGATTACACTGGAGAAGTTTTCCTTGTAGTCGTTTAAATGTCCACGCATTCGATCTAATAAACCGGTTTCTACGGTTATATTTGAATTTTTTTCAAACAACGATAGTTTTTTTTCCACCTGAGTCATTAGCTCATAAAAGCGAGAGTTTGAGGTGGTGCTGGCGGTTTCTTTATATATGAGAAGATTGCGTTGTAGGTCTATGACATCGCGTTCCAGTTCATAAACTAAGCCAACATTGTCATAAGAGTGATTGAGCGTTTCCTGACTCTGAATTAACGTTGATTGTGTGGTGCGCGAAAAAAATGCCTGTATTACTAAAATAGAAATAAGGGCAGCTAATACAAAAATTATTTGGCTCTTTAATGAATGAAACATAAAAACTATCCCAGCTTATACGCTGATGAATTCATACCATTTTTGCAGGCTGTATTCATAAGTCGGCATCACCGTATTCCAAACTGCCACATTACTGAATCGTTTTTCATAACTACCGCCTCGGCGAATATCACCTGCGTTAACGGATACTCGGCCATCGGTACCTTTCAATGCATGAGCTGCTGCTTTTCCCCCATACCAGTAATCCCACTCGGCTTGGGTTAATTCTAGCTTTGAGCGTTGAGGATTCGAAATATAATACCCTTGGCGTGCAATGAAGGCTCCAGGCCAGCCAGACAGCCACCAATTCATATATTCATAGGCTGCATCTTTTTGTCGACCCTGAGTCGCTGAAGATAAACACATCACACCATGCCAACCGCGATAGCCTTCTTTGGGCGCGGCATAGGTTACGGGAATATTTTTCCCATTCAGAGCGGATACCGCCGGAGAAAACATACTTTCAATCACCACCCGTTTATTCGCCATAAAATCAACCGATTCGGGAACGGAAGTCCAAAAACCACTAAAGTGTCCGCGTTTTTTCATGCTAATTAAAATATCGAACAAGTTATCCAATTCTAGTTTTGTCATTGCACCAATGTCGCCAAAGGTCATTAACCCCTTAGCTTGAGCGGCTAACGCCAAATCAAATAAACCGATAGTCGGCGCATTTACAATACCCACTTTGCCGGCGTAGCGTTCATCCAGTAGCCAGCCCCAGCTTTCGGTTTCATAAGGCTTACCTGCGGGGATAATATCGGTATTGTAACCAAAGGAATCAACATTATGAACATAGGGTAAAAAGCTCACTCGATCGGTATGATTTAGACCAAGTTCATCATTGTCTTGTACATGTAAAATCTTATAAGGAGCATCGCCCGCCCCTAATTTAGCGGTATCGGTTAAGCGACCCGTTTTGGTTAGGTTATTAATTTCACCCCAATGTTTTATTCGTTTTTTTTCAATGGCTTGTATGGAGCCTGAGCGCCAAAGTACATTGATGCTATTTGACCACTGCTCGTACAGATCAAAAGATCCCGGAGACATCGATGCTTTTTGTAGTACAGCGGCGCTACCTTTTGGCTCAAACTCTAATTCGATACCTAAATCCACCATGGCTTTTTGGCGTAGCTCTTCTTGCAAGGTAACATGTGTTCCAAGCACTCTAATTTTGGTTTTAGTGCGAGCGAATACATAGGGAGATTTAGCCGCGATACAGCCGGATATTGCTGTTTTTGCGATGGTCGTGAAGGTGTCTCTTTTTTGAGGATCGATAGGCCCTATATTATCTTTGTCGTTAGACATATTTAATCGTCCTTCATTAACAGGTTTCATTTAGAGGTTCTGCTAGTTCAGTATAGTCACGAATAAGTTAAAGGTATTTTAGTGTGTTATGAAGCATTGAGGTCGTTATTCGTCTGGTGGGCAGCAAGGGGAGGGGATGTGCAGGCAAAAAAGCCTCGATGGCTACGAGGCTTTTATGTTTATTCGTTGTTATTATTAATGCTTATGATTTACTCTGATGAAATTGCTCTTCTATCTTACCTTTCATGGGGGCGTAGATCGCTTTGATATGATTCATGTCGACTTCAATGTCACCGGTGGTCATATAGCTCCCTGCAATTCCACTAGCCTTGCGTTTATAGTCTAAAAATCCCATTAAAATAGGCACCCCAGCGCCTTGTGCAATATGGTAGAAACCTGTCTTCCAGTAAGTTACTTTACTGCGCGTACCTTCAGGAGGGACGATTAAAAATAAGCGATCATTGCCTTGTATGGCATCAATTGAAGCTTGTACCATGTTGTTTGATCTAGATCGGTCAACGGGGATGCCACCCATCCACATCATTATTCCACGATAGGGTGATTTGAAAATACGTTCTTTACCCATCCAATATACTTTTGCATCTAACGCGAAAGCTGTCATGAGCGTAAAGGGTAGGTCCCAATTACTGGTATGAGGGGCGGCGATCATGACGCACTTTTTTAGATCTCGGGGTATCTCGCCTTCGGTTTTCCAGCCTAGTAGCTTTAGAGTGATTATTGAAACCCAGCGTAACAGTGTTTTTAAAATCGGGGTATCAAACATGGTGCGATGCATTATGCGATGCCTATCTCTGTGAGCGCTATTCAAATTGAACAATAATTATAGCAAACTATGGTCTTTATAGGGTGGTACTAATGGCAGTTAGAGTACAGTAAATAGAGTATATAAACGAGTACTCTTGTCTGACTTATCACTTGAGGGAGTTGCAGGGAATTAATATGTCTGAGAAAAACAATACGCAGTGTCCCACTATATTTATTACGGGGGCAGGCCGCCGCTTAGGTCTTCATTTGGTTGAACATTATTTAGTGGCAGGTTGGCGGGTTATTGCTCATTATCACTCCGCTAATGAATTGAGCGCTAGTAAACAGAAGCAATATGGGAATCAAGACTTGTATTATTGCGTGCAAGCCAACTTGGCCAACGTAGAGAGTGTTGAACGCTTAACCGAGGAGGTTATTGATTTACTTAAAAATCTCAATGTGAAGCTGGATGGGCTTATCCATAATGCTTCCTGTTTTTATCCTGATGACTTATCCGCACCGGCTGAGCAACAATGGCAAAATGCGCAGGCGATGACGGCAGTACACCTTGCGGCGCCTCAACTCATTAGCCTGAAATTAGCCGATTTGATGGTGGAGAGCTCATCAATCATAGCGATGAGTGATATCTATGCTGATTTGCCTAATGAACAGTTTGCTAGTTATTGTGCGGCCAAAGCGGGCTTGCAAAATTTAGCGTTGAGCCTAGCCCAGCGTTTAGCGCCCCATGTTCGAGTTAATGTCATTCAGCCAGGCCCGGTAAAATTTTTGCCTGAACATTCAGCGGAATATCGCCAGAAAGTACTGTCACAGAGTTTGATAAAAAAAGAACTGGGCTATCAGGCGATTCAGCAAGGAATTGATTATCTGTTAGCAGCGCAAGCGGTTACCGGAACAATATTGCGTATTGATGGTGGGCGCTCATGTGCCAATCGTTATCAGCAGACATTTATCGACTAATCTTTTATCAACGGGATTTCATCAAAACGGTATTTAGCTAGCAGGTGCTATTAAGTAATCAATTTCAGGCCATAGGGTCATTATTTTACGATTATAGTCTTCTTCGAGAGGGGTGCTGAAAAGCGCTCTGATGGTCTTGCCAGCGCTAATAATATCAATATCTATGGTTCTATCATTGAGCTTTCGGGCAGGGGTTTTAGCTTCTCTGCCCAATGTCAGTTCGATCTGTTCAAGTCTTTTTTTCAGAGTATCTTTTAATAATGGGCTCTGAAGCAATAATAATTGATTATGAAATACAAAGTGGAAGCTATCACCGCAAGGCGGATTAACCAGTACCGGGGATTGGGCTAGAACATCCACTTCCATTTGAGCATTCAAAGATCGAATGGCATCTATTAGATGCTTTTGAGGTTGGATATTACTTCCTAGGCCCATTAAATAATAAAACATACGTAAAAAATTAATATTCTATGTTGGATTAGTAGATATACTTATAGCAGAGTTTAGTGATTGAAAATACTCACACTATAAATTTTCGGAGAAATGGCTGATGTTTAAACGAATATGGCTTGTTGCCAGTATTCTTGTCTCTAGTGGTAGTCTTTATGCGCAGGATCAGCTTGTACTGGATGCTCCAGCGGTGGCTGACGCTAGCGAAGATAGTACTGAAGATAGTACTGAAGATAGTACTGAAGATAGTACTGAAGATAGTACTGAAGAGAGTATCAAAACAGAGACGAAGACGTTTGATATCATTGCCGATGAAGAATTTTCTGAGTCAATGCATCAATATCCGGGTTTGATCGAAAAAATACAAACAGAGCGTCTGGCTGCCAATAATCCCTATGTATTATTGCCTCACAAGCCTAACTATTTTATGCCGTTTACCTATCAGTCAAAAATCAACCAAGATGAGCAAGAAAGTTTTTATGGTGCGCGTAATGTCGAAGAAGATACAGAATATGACAACGCTGAATTTGAACACTATGAGTTTGTTTTTCAGCTAAGTGTGAAATACATAGTCGCGGAAAATATTCTAGGTAAATTCAGTACGCTAGCCGTTGCTTATACCAATAAGTCATTTTGGCAATCGTATAACAAGAGTGTTTCAGCCATCTTTCGTGAGACCAATCATGAGCCGGAAGTTATTCTGGGATTTAAGCCCAACGTGAAGTGGAGCGACCATATGACGCTGTCATTTAATCATCAGTCAAATGGCCAAGTAGGCAATCTTTCGAGAAGCTGGAATCGAATAATTATGTCTACGGCTAAGGTTTGGCCAAATCGTATTTTGAACGTTCGCGCTTGGTATCGTATGCCAGAAACGGCAAAAGCGGACCCTAATGATCCGAGTGATAATGACAATCCAGATATTGATGACTTCTTAGGTTATGGCGATGTGTTTTATTTAAGAAAGTTTGGTGAACACAGTTTCGCCGCGACAGTGCGTAATAATTTTAATTTTGACGAGAATAAAGGCGCTATTGAGTTGGATTGGACTTTTCCTTTACCGGGTAAGTTGAAAGGCTTTGTGCAGTATTTTAATGGTTATGGTGAAAGCTTAATCGATTATAATCAATATCAAGAACGCATTGGCATTGGTATTAAAATAGCGGATTGGCTATAGCCCAAATAGATTGGAGAGAGTCGTGTTAACTCTAGGTTTGATTATTAATCCCCTTGCGGGCATCGGTGGCCGTGTTGGATTAAAAGGCAGTGATGGTCCTGAAATTGTGAAAGAAGCATTCTCTCGGGGTGCGCAATGCCAAGCAGCCATGCGGGCTGGTTTAGCCTTAGACGTATTGTCGAAAATTAAACATAAGGTGAACATTGTTACTTGCCAAAATTCTATGGGCGAAGATTTAGTGCAAGCCTTAGGATTTCAATATGAAGTCTTACCTCGTCTTGCTAACCCCGATGATACTAATCAAGGCTTGTCCCTAGCAACCTCCGCGAAAGATACGTGTGAAGCGGCGGAGCAGTTATTAAGCAAAAAAGTGGATATCATTTTGTTTGCCGGAGGTGATGGCACTGCGCGTGATATTTGCAGTGTTGTGAGCGATCAAATACCGGTGCTGGGAATCCCCGCCGGTGTGAAAATTCATTCTGCCGTTTATGCAGTTACCCCAAAAGCCGCCGGTGAAGTGATAGCACAGCTCGCTAATGGACAGCTGATTGATGTTAAGGCGCATGATGTCCGTGATATTGATGAAGAGGCTTTTCGTAATAACATCGTGCGAGCAAAACTGTATGGTGAAATGCGGGTACCGCAGGCGGGTCAATTTATACAGAGTGTGAAGCAGGGGGGGATCGAAGTTGAAGAGCTAGTGTTACAGGATATTGCTGCCGATGTGGTGCAGGGGATGGAGGACGATGTTTTGTATTTTATCGGCTCAGGTAAAACAACCTTAGCGATAATGGATGAATTAAGTCTTGATAATACCTTGTTAGGCATCGACGCGGTATTGAATCATCAGCTAGTAAAAAATGATGTTAGCGAGACTGATATTCTTAACTACCTTGAGCAATACTCTTGTCGTGCAGTGATCAGTATTATCGGTGGTCAAGGGCATATTATCGGTCGCGGTAATCAGCAGTTCAGTCCTGAAGTACTAAGATCCTTAGGCAAAGAAAATATACGGGTCATTTCAACGAAGGCGAAAATTAGTGCGTTAGAAGGAAGGCCGTTGATTGTTGATTCTGGAGATAACGAACTTGATGAAGCATTTAACGGCACGATTGAAGTAACGACAGGCTATCAGGATCAAATTATATACCCCGTCGGTTTTTGATGAGTCCCGGCGCACTATTATTTAGTCTGACCACCGCATTATTTTTTAGTGTCCAGGTCTTGGCTGTTAATTTAGATGCTGGTCACCACACTCACCCCTATAGCTTGGGTGAGTGTGGTGATGATAAGCATAAAAGTTTTCAGCTAATTAGTGATGTTCAAGGCACAAAATTTACGTCACCATTATTAAAACGTTGGGTGGTTGTTGAGGGTCTTGTGACGGTGTCTTTACAAGGACGTGATCAATATCGTGGTTTCTGGCTACAACAAACCAGCGTATCAGTACATGCTAAAAATTCTTCTCGTGGCATCTTTGTTTATCATTATCGGCAGCCAGTAAAATCGGGACAAATAGTTCGTCTTTTCGCTCAAGTAGCGGAATACAAAGGGCTGACAGAATTAAAAAAAGTGCGTGCGATAAAAATTTGTGATGAGGGTATTGAGCTTCCTGAAGTAGAAACACTGTCGTTGCCAGTTAACTCGCTGCTTGAATTAGAAGCTAAAGAAGGTATGCGGGTCAGCCTCTCACAGGACTTGGTCGTCAGTGATTTATACGGTGCGGGTTATGGCTTAGGCAACTATGGTCAGTTTGCGCTGTCATCAAAGCTACACCATCAGCCGACTGAGTTATGGACTGCGGCTCAATTGCGGCAAGGAAAGGGGAAAGATAAGCTAATAGCCCCAAGAGAACTGGACTATTTACTCATCGATGATGCCAGTGCCAAAGCTTTTCCTAAGCATATTCCTTATCCGTTGATTTTTAATTCGGACTTGGGCTTGGATCCGGCTTCAGGATTTTCTGCTGATAATCCTTTAAGAATCACTGACCGCGTAAGTCATATCGTCGGTATCCTACATGCCTATGATGAGCACTATGTGGTTATCCCCGAAGATATTCCTGCCATCACTATACAATCGCCTTTCCCAAGAACTAAAATGCCGACTGTTGAAAAAGATTCAAACCTAGTGATTGCGAGTATGAACTTAGGTAATTATTTCAATGGCGATGCTGATAACTCGAACAAAAACCGAGGATTTCCAACTCAGCGGGGAGCGAGCAGTTATGCCGGGTTTTTATTACAGACAGATAAAATAGTTTCTGCCCTGGCGGCGATGGATGCTGATGTTATTGCTTTAATGGAAGTGGAGAATGATGGCTATGGTGAAAATTCTGCGATTCAATACTTAACCACCGCGCTGAATGAAAAAAATATGGGTAAGCGACAGTACCGCTACATTCAGCCTGCGGATAGTGAACTGATGCAAGGTAGGCTAGGTCATGATGTGATTTCAGTAGCTTTGTTATATCGGCCAGAGAAAGTAAGGTTGAATAGCCCTGCTAGGATATTAAATTCCCGAACGGCAAGTAATTCATTATTTGATGATCAGCGTAATAGACCCAGTTTAATTCAAGCGTTTTCATTTAGAGGTCATGATTTTGTAATTGCCGTCAATCACTTCAAGTCAAAAGGGCGGCCTTGCGACGAGGTAGAAGTAGATGAGTTACAAGGCAATTGTAATAAAACGCGTTATCGCGCAGCGCTGGCACTGATTAATTTTTTAAAAAAAGATGATCAAAGCAAGTCATTAAAATCATCTTCTAATAAACAGAAATCCGCTAAATCACTGCCGACATTAATTTTAGGTGATCTCAATAGCTACAGCCAGGAAGAACCCTTATTAGCCTTATACGATGCCGGTTTTATAAATCTAAAATATCATGATGATTCGAAATCAGCGAGCTTCTCTTATAGTTTTCAGGGTTTGTTAGGGAATCTCGATCATGCGTTAGCCAATTCAGAATTTTTACCTTTTATTAAAAGTGCAGACAGTTGGCATATTAATTCGATAGAAGATGTTTTATTGGATTACAACAAGGAAGGTAACGGCCATAAGCACCCTTCAATAGATACTTATGGCCAGCCAGATATGTATCGCTCATCGGACCACGATCCTGTGGTATTGGGCTTACAGTTTCCGGATGCTAGTCGTTAAAAAAGGTTAGTCATTAAAGAAGGTCGTAAGTGAGTTCTTATAGCACTGCTCTAAAACCGCTTCGACACTTAATCCTTTCACTTCCGCAATTTTCTCTGCAATAAAAGGCAAATAGCACGGTGCGTTTTCTTTACCGCGATAAGGCATGGGCGTTAAGAAAGGGGAGTCAGTCTCTAATAATAATTTTTCGATGGCAGTGTCCGCGACAACTTCACGCACGTTGTCGGCTTTACCGAATGTCACTATGCCATTAATGCCTAGATTGAAGCCTTGGCCAACGCAGTAGCGTGCTAAATCAATGCCGGAAGTAAAGCTATGGATAACCCCTTTGTTGGTACTCATTAAAGGCGCAAAGTTGCTTAGGATCGCTTGCGTATCTTCATCGGCTTCGCGGGTATGAATCACTACCGGTAATTGAAAATCAACGGCAATTTGTAATTGACGTTCAAATACATCGCGTTGGATTTTACGATCGGCGTTGTCGTAGAAATAATCTAAGCCAATCTCACCGACAGCTCTTAGCTTAAGGCTGCGATTTTCGGGTGCTAGGTGTTGGCGAATAAAAGCTTCAGTTTCATCGGTATACAATTCAGCATCGTGAGGGTGAATGCCTAGCGTGCCATAAACGTCGTCATGGTTCTCAGTCAGCGAAATGACTTTTTCTAGATTATCGGGGGAGACGGCAATGGTCATGAAGCGTTCGACACCGATGGCGCGTGCTTTCTCTAAAATCTCTTCAGTGCTGCCTTCTTTCAAATAGTCTAGGTGAAAGTGGGTTTCAATGATCGGCAGCTGAAAATTTGGGATGTCGCGCTTAGTTTTGGCCATAATGCTATTTTGCTAAAGAAGCAGTCTCAGTAAATCTAAAACCCCATTCTAGCAAAAATAGGTGCTAGCAAAAATAGCTTCGGAAAAAATAGCGGTTATAAAAAAGAAGCTTAAATAAGTGCGAGTGTGCAGAAACCACCTATTTAAGCCTCATGTACCTATGCCTTAAAGGCTAGTGCTCAAGGACTTATGCTTCATGTCCCCTATGGGACAACGATATTGAAATCTCCCATTGGGCGGTCAAATAAGCTTAAGAAGCCCAGTAGATCAAGTTTGCTGCCATCAATGCTTAGGTCATCAGAGAACAGGGTCTTCTTCAATCCTGCGCGACCGATGAGCATATCGATAAAGAGTTCATGTTTTACATTCAGAGTGGCGTTAATTGGGCCAGCCGTTTTGTTCTGCCAAGACTCCGCGCTCTGGTGATACAGTACTGAATTTTCTAAATTCAGCACATAGCTTAGGTCTTTATCGGTGAAGTTGATCTTAATCGCATAATCTTTGCCTTCTGCTTTCGGACCGTTTAAACGAATCGATAAGGTATCAAAGAAACGCTCTACCGGAGTTTCGAGCAGGACTTCACGCATTAATGAGATATCGATGCCTTTCTCAGGACCACCATGGCGCAGCTCATACGCAGCACTTAAGTACACATCACGCCAAGGCGCAGATTCAGCTTGATAGCCAAGTTGATCGTAGGTTTTTGCCAATAAGGCTTTAGCTTCCTTATGGTCAGGGTCGGCAAAGACCGCTTTATTCAACAGTTCCGCAACCCAGCGGTAGGCACCAGCATCGTCTTCTGCCTGATCAAAAGCGATTTGCGCCTGTGCTACGACTTGCTCAATGCCGCCCATTAACTTGATATAACGCTGGGCGCTATTTTTTGGTGGTAATGGATCAAGATTAGCGGGGTTAGCGTCGTACCAGCCTAAGTAGTTTTGGTACACGGCTTTGGCATTATGTTTAAGCGTGCCGTAATAACCTCGGTTCGGAAATGACGTGCGTAAGGTTTCAGGTAAGGTGATTTGCTCTGCCACTTCATTGGGCGTGGCGCCGCCATTAAATAAACGCACGCTTTGATCGTGAATGTATTTATAGCCATCGCGCTGCAGCTTCAAGAAGTTTTGAATGTTCTCTTGCCCCCACATAGGCCAGTGATGGCTACCGAAATAAGACTCTGCACTGGAAAATTGTAAGCGAGCCTCATCAATGTAGCTGCTCCATTTCAACGCATCACGTACTTTAGCGCCACGTAATGTGTAGAGGTTGTGCATGTTACGAGAGACAACTTCTGCCCCGCAAAAAGCTTTGTGATCGGGTAGGTAAAAAGTGAATTCGGCGGGGGCTTCAGAACCTGGGGTATATTGAAATTCAAAACGAATACCATCCACTTCAACCTCAGAGGTGGCTGAATTGACCAGTTCGGTCGGCTCTAAAATACTAAACGAACCAAACGCTGGCCCTTTACCGAGGCCAGTACCTACGTGTCCGCGTTCGGTACGCGCGAGTCGTTTACCGTACATCAACATGGCGCGGCGGCTCATGGCAGTACCGGCAATGATATTTTCACTGGTGGCTTCTTCCATAAAGCCTTCCGGTGCAATAACCCGAATACCCTGTTGCTTTACTTGCTCGGAGGTTACTAAACCTAACGCGCCGCCAAAATGATCTAGGTGGCTATGGGTAAATAAGATAGCGGTAATGGGCTTAGTACCCAGATGTTTTTGAGCGAAAGCGAAAGCGGCTTTAGAGGTTTCTTTTGCGGTTAACGGATCAATAACGATCCAGCCTTTGTCACCTTCAATCAGCGTCATATTCGCCAAATCGAAACCGCGCAGTTGATAAATGCCTTCGCTGACCTTAAACAGGCCGTGTATGTTGTTCAGGCTAGCCTGACGCCATAAGCTGGGGTTAACACTGTCTGGAGATTGGCCGTCGACGCCTTTATATTCGATGAATTTGTAGGCATCCATATCCCAGATGCTTTCGCCGGCGGCATTTTTAGTCACCAGAGAATCTAGACTGGCAATGAGTCCGCGATTGGCATCTTTAAAATCCTGTTGATTGCTAAACGGCAGTTGTTCTAGCACACTTTTATTGGCTTTTATCGTCGCAGCGGTAGGCGCGGTATGGCCTTGTTGGTCAGCGCCTGGCGCAGTGACTAAAGCATCGTTATTACTGCAGGCCGAAGTGAGCGCAACAAGAGAAATAAACGCAACTTTGGGCAGAGCAGAGGAATTAATTATTAATGATTTTATTTTCATAAATTCGTCCGTTTACTATTCAATATGTCAGCACGATTGTACGGAGATATAGCTGGGAATACCTGTTCAAACCGGACAAGAACTAGTCTGAATTGGCCAATGTAGTATCTTGCCTTGGGTCATAGAAGGAATATTGACTGCGTCCATGATCCTTGGCGTGATACATGGCGATATCAGCATGCTTGTTTAGCGCGATGGCTTCTGTGCCATGTTGGGGGTAGATAGCAATACCAATGCTAGCACCGATTTGCAGGGTGATGCCATCGATGACAATATCTTCACTGAGTTTGTTAATGATTTTTTCGGCAATAAGACCCACCGCAATTTTATCGTAATGGCTGTCGAACCCAGGCAGTATGACGGTGAATTCATCTCCGCCTAAGCGCGCGACGGTATCCGATTTACGCACGCAGTGGGTTAAAACTTCAGCCACACGCACTAATAATTTATCACCCACCTCATGGCCGTAGTTATCATTTACAAATTTGAACTTATCTAGATCTAAAAAGAAAATTGAGAAGTGTGATTTTTGTCGCTCAGCGAGGGCAATGGTTTGGTTTAAGCGGTCGTGATAGAGCATTCTATTCGGCAGCTGAGTTAGCTGATCAAAGTAAGCCAGTTGCTCAAGCTTTTCTTCGGCTTGCAGTTGTTTACTGATATCAAATGCGATGCCTAAAAATCCTGAGATATGCCCATGTGAATCATAGAGGGCGGTAACGGATAATCGAACAGGAATTTTGCTTCCATTCTTATGGATGTAGGTCCAGTTGTTTTCGTCGATTTTCCCTTGGCGAGCTTTAGCAACAAAAGTTTCGAAGCCGGGGCGAATTTTAATACCGAGTTCTTTTGAAATTATGTCATTACGTGCGAGGACTTCTGGAATGTCGTGGAAAATTTCGGGGCTTTTTGAATTTATTAACTCGTATTTATCATAGCCTAAAAGTTTCTCTGCTGATGAATTAAAGGTGGTGATAATACCCTGAGTATCGGTCGCGATAATACTGTAATTAGCGCTTTGGATAATTGCATCGTTCACTTGCTGATTAAATATTAATGATTTTTCATCGCTAGCAAACTGTGTGACCAGTGAATTTGTTATGTTAGCAATTTCAACCAATTCGTCTTTTCCAGATAACATAATCTGAGCACTGCGATCTCCTTTCGCCCATGAATTTAGCATGTTTTTAATTTTTAATACTCGTCGAGTGATTCTTAGATGAAGAACGATTACCAGTAGCAGTGCCGCAATACTACTGCCGAAAGCGATGTAAATCGACTGTTTGAAAAGCCAGCCCCGGGCTTGCTGTTGACGGTAAGAAACATCAAGTTGATAATAGAGGAAGCCGCAAGAAAGGCTGCGTAATCCTAGAGAAAGATCCCGTACGCAGAGACTGACGTAGCCATCTAAAAATTTTCTATTCTCTGAGAATTCAGTTTGGCTTTGAGTTGATTTTAGTGTTTTTTCCACTTGTTGTGCTGAAATTTCAAATTGACTTGTGGTCCAGTGGTTCAGTAAATCACGTTGATTACTTGAGGCTACCACTTCGTTTTTCTCGTTAACAATGAGCATGGCCGTATTGTCGAGCTCTGAGGCTTTAAAAGCTTGTAACGATTTAATGGCTCGAATATCTTTTTTCGCTAACAGAGGTTCGATAAGCGATTGCATCTTGCTCAGCTCTATATTCATATAACGTAAGCTTTGTTGTTCAATATCCGCGGTTAAATCAGTACGAATAATTGAATAACCAATTAACGTTAATAATAGAGTGAATGCGATTAGCAATATCGGGATTAAAAATCTCAGTGACATCAGGATCTATTAATCCTTTGGTAAAAATTGATTGTTAGTGGTGGTTAATGACGAAAAAGTGGGTGCTATCAAAAGATTATTTTTCATGTGTTGGGTTAAACGTTTGAACGTTTCAACTAAAGGGGCAGGAGTGCCCGATAATAATTCTTTATTCTTCTTTAAGTTGGGTAGGCTCAAACCGAAATAACTTTCTTTTGCTTCTCTTGCGCTCACTTTCATTCTAGCGGCAATAAATTGATATGCACTAACCGGCTCATTATCGATGTATTTTAGAGCTTTGAACCAGCCTTGAGTGACGTCAAATAGCTCACTTTCATGGCTTTGAACGATGTCTTTATGTACCGCTAATACATCAATGATCTCACCTGGAATTTCACTGGAATTGAATATCTCGATAGCCCCTGAATTTAATAGTTGCGTACGCACGGGTTCATAGGTGACGATCGCATCGGCTTGATTTGATTCATAGGATTGTTTATGACTGCTATTTTCGACATTCACCAAGTGGATTGTGCTGATATCAATACCATGAACTTCTAATGCCCGGGTGAGAACATAGGCTCCTACGGCGGTACTTTCGACGGCGACCCTAGCACCTTTAAGTCCTTGTATATTTTTAAGCTCAGGTTTGGCCATTATGACGTCGGCGCCTGCTGAAATATCAAGTACTAAGATAATTTCAACCTCAATACCGGCTTCTTCCAAAGACACTATTTCATCTAATGTTAGCGCAGCTGCTTCTAAGGTTTTATTTTTAAAAGCTCGCAGTACCTCGCTGGTGGAAGGGTAGTGGAGTATTCGAATATCTTCTTTATAAGCTTTAATCTCTTGGGCGAGGTAAAGAGGCTCATAACCGGGCCATAATGTGGTGCCAATTCTTAGGGATTGAGCGGACGACAGGCTGCTGAAAAATAGAGCGACTAGCATTAAAAAAGTGCTGTTCAGCATGGATAAGGGCATGTTTTTTCCTTGAAGGTTAGGTAAAGAGTAAAAAGACACCTTCCTTCAAGTTTAGATTAAGTTATTCGGTTTGCACCTTGTGCTTTAAAAAGAGGGCTTTTAAAAGAGGGCTTTTAAAAGGGGGACTGAAAAAAAAGCCCTACTATTTTCATAGCAGGGCTTGTGGGTATTCTTTAGGGATCAATCGTTAATGCTTATGCACCGACTAAAGACTGACCACAAACACGCACTACGTTACCGGTAACACCCGATGACGCTGGATTAGCAAAGAAAGCGATCGTTTCAGCAACATCGACAGGCTTACCGCCTTGAGACAATGAGTTTAAACGACGGCCTATTTCACGAGTCATCATTGGAATCGCATCGGTCATGGCTGTTTCAATGAAGCCAGGCGCAACGGCATTAATCGTGATGTTCTTTGCTGCAAGTTCGTCAGCCATGTATTGAACATAACCAATCACACCGGCTTTAGACGCGGCATAGTTAGTCTGGCCCATTTGACCGGCAATACCGTTCATCGACGATACGCAGATGATGCTGCCACCGGCATTGATCGCATCCGTTTTGAATAATTCGTTATTGATGTGCTCTTCGGCAGACAAGTTGATCGCGATGGTCATGTTCCACCAGTGCTCAGGCATGTTTGCTAACGTCTTATCACGAGTAATACCGGCGTTGTGAACCACAATATCAGCGCCACCCATCTCTTTAAGCTTGGCAGCAATAAGAGCAGGGGCTTCTTTAGAAGAGATGTCTGCTAAAAGACATTCGCCACCGATTTCAGCCATGACCTTATTAAGGTCAGATTCTGCAGGTGGGATGTCTAAACCTAGAACGGTTGCGCCATCACGAGAAAGTGTACGCGCGATTGACTCACCAATACCACGAGAAGCGCCCGTTACTAAGGCTACTTTGCCGGCTAAAGGCTTATGCCAATCAGGGTATTGAACGTCTGAGCCTTTGCGTACATGAATTACCTGGCCTGCGACATAGGCAGACTTAGCTGAGGCTAGGAAGCGAACAGTCGAGTCCATTTGCTTTTCAGCGCCTTCTTCAATGTAAGCAACTTGAGAAGTAGAGCTCTTTTTACCAATTTCTTTTGCTACCGAGCGAGTGAAGCCTTCAAGTGCGCGCATCGCGGCGGCTTTTTCACCATTTTTGGCTTTCATGTGCGGACGGCCAATCACAATAACGCGAGCGTTAGAGGTTAGGCTGCGCATGATTGGATTAAAAAAGGTATATAGCTGCGATAAGCCTTCACCGTCTTCAATGCCAGAAGCATCAAAAATAACCGCGTTGAATTTTTCGGTCATGCCTTTAGCGCATTCAACCTGAGTCACTTTGACGGAGTGATCAGCGCCTGCTTTAACGATTTCGTTGGCGGTGGCCGCCGCGGATGGGAAATAGATAGTCGCGTCAGATTCGCCTAGATTACGCACGATATCCGAAATCAGTTCACCATTTTTAGCGGTACCGACTAAAATGTTACCTTCTAAGAAAGTCGCCTGGCTGGCGCTATAGCGGTTTAGTTCAATCGGCGTTGGCAGGCCAACAGTACTTAATACTTTGCGGCCCATGCCTGAATTCAACATGCTTTCGTAAAAATTGCCCATGATATCGTTCCACTCTTCTTAAGATAGTCGCTTAATGGTTTGAATTTAAGCTGTACTAAGTTTGTATATTAGGTTGGTATGTACTCACTCTAAGTGAGTAAGGTAGCGAGTAAACCGTATCGAGCACAACACGCTGGATACATTGCTACCAAGGTAAACAGATTAGAGCAGCTATCCTACAACAAATAATTGACCGTTTGAATGCATCTTGCGTCAGTTCAGCCAATGCCAGAACCTGTCTAACAGGTAGACTCAAGCTCTAAAGTTTTATTCGTGGTGATGAGGCCTGTACATCTAGGCCCAAGCCCAGTGTTTGTAGTCGCTAATGGTCGTTAGATGTTATTAGCTTTAGTTAGCCTTTGGTTAGCATTAGATAGCCCAAATTAAATAGGAACAAAACATGACTCAGCAAATTCGTCGAGTAGCCATCATTGGTGGTAACCGTATCCCTTTCGCACGTTCGAATACTGTTTATTCATACGCGTCTAACCAAGACATGCTGACAGCTGCATTGAATGGTTTAATCAATCGTTATGATCTGCAAGGTAAAAAAATCGGTGAAGTGGTTGCCGGTGCCGTTATCAAGCACAGCCGTGATTTCAACCTAGCGCGTGAATGTGTTTTAAGCACGTCATTGCACCCAATGACGCCAGCGACTGATATTCAGCAAGCTTGTGGTACTGGCCTTCAGGCGTGTATGCAGGTTGCTAACAAAATAGCATTAGGCCACATCGATTGTGGTATTGCCGGTGGTTCTGATACCACGTCTGATGCACCGATTGGTGTTTCTGAAGGACTGCGTAAAATTCTGTTAGATGTTAACCGTGCTAAAACGACGGGTCAGCGTTTGAAGTTGCTTTCTAAGATTCGTCCTAAGCACCTAGCACCTTCATTGCCTCGTAACGGTGAGCCACGCACGAACAAGTCGATGGGTGAGCATACTGAAATTACAGTTAAAGAGTGGGGCATTACGCGCGAAGAGCAGGACGAAATTGGTTTTAACAGCCACAAGAATCTTTTAGCTGCTTATGAACGTGGTTTCTTTGATGATCTGGTAACGCCTTTCCAAGGTTTAGAAAAAGATAATCTTGCACGCGAACCTAATTTAGAAAAGATGGCATCACTAAAGCCAGCGTTTGATAAGAAGTCAGGTAAAGGTACATTAACGGCAGCGAACTCTTCTGCATTAACCGACGGTGCTTCTTGTGTATTACTAGCATCAGAAGAATGGGCAAAAGAAAATAACTTGCCAGTACGTGCTTATCTTTCTTTTTATGAGACTGCCGCGGTTGATTTCGTAAGCCAAGATGCTGAAGGTCTATTAATGGCACCTGCGTATGCGGTATCGAACATGTTAGATCGTGCAGGTTTAACTCTGCAAGATTTCGACTTCTACGAAATTCACGAAGCGTTCGCAGGTGTTGTTTCTTCAACACTGAAAGCGTGGGAAGACGAGACTTTCTGTAAAGAGAAGCTAGGCCGTGATGGCGCAATGGGATCGATCGATCGCAGTAAATTGAACGTTAATGGTTCTTCTATTGCTACGGGTCACCCATTTGCAGCAACCGGTGGCCGTCTTGTTTCATCTTTGGCTAAAATGCTAGAAGAGAAGGGATCAGGCCGTGGTCTTATCTCTATCTGTGCGGCTGGTGGCCAGGGTGTTGTTGCTATCTTAGAAGCTAAATAGTTGAAGCTAAGTAGCAGACGCTACCAAGAAGTAAATTAAAAAAGAAGCTTATATCAATAAGTCGCGCATTCTCACCGATGCATTAAAACCCGCTCCGATTTATCGGTTGCGGGTTTTTTTATGTCTATTTATTTTATGCATTTATTCTAAATACTTAGTTTGCCAGCCACTCGGCGCTTTCCAACCAGGCTTTTTTATTCATATTCTTTTTAAAGAAACCAAAATGATCAATCGCTTTCATTCCATAATCTTCAGGATGAAACGTTTGAATATCGGTTGCAGCATTGTGATATAGCTTTTCTAGTTCACGCACGCAATTAGGCGGCGCAAAACGTTTATCATCCGCCATGCTGTATAAGCGCATTTTACCTTTATAAGCACTGAAACCTTCTCGTAATGGTTGACCATTCGCATCCGCAATGTAGGCTTTTTTACGACCAAAGCGGCTCCAATCTCGCGCGACCTGTTTCGGTAAATATTCTGCGCCTAATACCCAAGAAGGCAGACCACCGGTTAGCTTGTAGAAAAGAGGCAAGATGGCGAAGAAGAAAACGATACTTAGAGGCCTATCTTTTAATGGCCAGTTCTTCCAATAAATATGCTGAGAGGCAATATTAAGGAAGCTTTGGTAACGGTTATTATCCGGCATTATGCCCAGTAATTGGCCGCCGATAGAATGACCGATGCCTTTGACATTCAGTTCAGGATGGCGATCAATAAAGAAGCTCAGAACGGCGTCCATATCATGCTGGCCCCAATGGATCATTGATGGGGCTAGAGCGTTGTCAGAAGCTTGAGTGCTTTCACCGATACCTCTAAATTCATAGGTTAAAACCGTGAAACCTTGCTCGCTTAGAAATTCGGCAAAGGCTTGATAATACTTTCGAATAACACCGGTAGCACCATTAATGATAAGCCCAATGCCATTGCTGTTAATGGGAGTGAACTCGCTGGCTTTTAACTGGTAACCATCTGCCGTGGTGATGGTTAAATTTTGAATGGTCATATAATCACCTTATCTATTTACATGCTGAAACTTATGAAACTGGCTCCTTCTCAAAACGAGAGCCTAGATAGGTTGTATAACGTAAATCTTAAAATTCCTAGAATAATATTCTATTTGTATGTTTCGATTACCATATTGTAAGGAATAGGCATCAAGTTTAAGAATCACTACATCATTCTCCATTCAGAAGAATGATGGGATGATTCTTTGAAAGTTAGATTGCTTGCTCTGTAAGCCAGTCAGCACATTCTTGCCATGCTTTTTGATTCATCGTCTTTTGGAAAAATCCAAAATGATCAATGCGTTTCATTCCATAGTGCTTGGGCTCGATTAAAAGCAGCTCGCCGTCCGCGTTTTTATAGATATTCTCTTTGAGCGATTTCACCGCATTGGGTGGGGCAAAAGCATGGTCGTCGGCAATGGCTAAAAAACGCATTTTCCCTTGGTAATTTAAAAATCCTTGTTTTAAATCTTTGCCATCAATATCGCTATAAAATGCTTTGCGGCCAAAACGCGACCAATCTTTAGTCACTTGTTTTGGTAGTGCTTCGCAGCCTAATACCCATTTTGGAAACTGCTTAGCGGCAAAGCCAAACACGGGCAGCAGGCCATGAAAGAAAACAAAACTTTGAGCTTTAAACTTTCCTCGCCAGTTTCGCCAGTGAGCATGCTGTGATGCAATATTTAAATAGGCTGTAATTCTATGATTATCGGGCAATAACCCTAATAGCTGGCCACCGATTGAATGACCCGTACCGAGTATTTTATGTTCAGGATAGTGAGCTTCAACCCAATCGACGATACCTCGATAGTCTTCACGGCCCCAATTCACCATACTTAAAGCTTTATCCGTCGTGCTTCGGGTGCGACTGCCACCAATGCCGCGGTAATCATAACTAATCACTTGTAAGCCTTGCTCCGCGAGAAAGCGAGCGAAGCCATTGTAATATTGGCGTAGAACCCCTGTTGCACTATTGATGATAACAGTGGCTTTAGGATCGCCATAAGGAATGAATAAGCTGGCAGCAACTTGATAGCCGTCAGCTGTTTTAATATGAAGTTCTTGGGTCTGCATAACTGAGCTCAAGGTTAATAATTATGAGCTCAGTGTACCTGAAGGAAATGCGAGGGTTAAGGGGCTAATAATCCGCAGGAACGGATTCAGCAAGTAGCTTATTGGTTAATGATTTAGGTAGAATTCTCGCGAGACGAATTAAATTAGCGGTCATAAAAGGAAATAAATAATCCGCTTTCTCTTTTTCTAAAGCACGCACGACATGTTTAGCGGCATCGACTTCACTGATTTCAAAAGGCGAGGGTATGCCGTCACCTTTAACTCGTGCTGTCGCAACAAAACCTGGATAAATGGAGACAAACTTCAATCCAAAGGGTTTCAATTCGATGCGACAGCTGTCCATAAGGATGCGACCAGCGGCTTTCGCAGCAGAATACGGTCCTTGCATGGGTAAGCCGAGAAAGCCTGCTAGAGAGTTTGTGTGGGCGATTAAACCATGGCCTTGTTGTTTCATCTGAGCAATTAACGGCACTAGGAAGTTAACTTGAGTACCGTAATTCAACTGAGTATTGTAATGTATTTCATCCACAGTCGCTTTGCTCATATTAAAGGCAGGGCCATCACCAATATTTAACAAAGCGATATCCAGTATAATAAAAGTATCAATCGCTTGCTGTACACAGGCTTGCGCTTGCTGTGGAGACAATGCGTCGCACGGCACCGCAATCGCTTGTGAACCGTTGGCGATAATCTCTTCACGTAAACTTTCAAGTTCTTGTGGGCGGCGTGCGCTGACAATAAGTCGATTATTGTGATGGCTTAATAATAAGGCCACTTGGCGGCCAATGCCGGAGGAAGCTCCGGCAATTAAAATGGTTTTATTACTGATCATTTTATTGCACCAATATAAAGCTAGGTGCCAACTAAACTTCGGCTGACATTGGCAACGATAATGCCTAAGTAATTTCCTACGGCATAACCGAGGATGGCCGCAGCAAAACCAGGTAGTAAGATTTCACGATTTTTTAATGCACCGGCAATCACTGGAATAAAAGGCACCGACATAATTGCAGCAGAAGAGGTGATTAAGAAAGTATCGGTATCAACCTTGAATATCTTACAAAGAATCGCCTGCATAATCAGTGAACCAAGCAAAATGAAACTGATATAGCCCGCCAGACCCATATCGATATTGGTAAAAATACTGGTATCGGTCATGGTGCCCATGGTGAAACAGAACACCAAAATCAAATACATGCCCAACTGAAAGCTATTGGCGAGATCACGAATTTGAGGAATAAATGAAGCCGCTAATCCTAAGCTGGTTATACCGATAATGGTGGTGGTCGATTTGTACGTTTCAGGCACTAGGCTAGCAATAAATAATGCAAAACCCACGACAATACCAGAGCTTACTAATGCGGCTAGGGTTTGAGGTAATAGTTTAACTTGAGTGAGTTTCTTATAGCCGTTAGCGGTTTCATCCGCTAGATGCTCCATACCGGCATAATCAATTTCAGCGGATTCATTCTTAACTTCATACTTACGTAAAAATAAACCAAAAACGCGCTGGCCTAGGGTCATTACAAACACTAAATAAATAGCCGAGAATAATATGTCGTAAGTCACCATGCTAATAAATATCGATTCTTTTCCATCAATGGCTGTTTTGATCGCCGCCATGTTTGGGCCGCCACCGGTATAAGCCCCCACCGACATGCCTGCAACCTGCCATACGTCTGCGACTTGATCGGCAAAAATAACCGCGCCTGCTGTACTGATGACGATAACTGAAAGTAAAGCCAGTGCCATGCCTTTCATGGTATCGCCTGCCATGTTTAAGGCACTTTTAACATTGATTGAAAAAAGTAATAACGGCAGAGCGATAGCAATGGTTATTTCAGAAACATCTTTTTGTACCGCTTTAATCGTATCGGCTTCAAATAAGAGTGTTAGATCTAAACCCGCAGCAATAGCGATGCCGAGGCCAAATGATAAAACTACGACACCTGCTTTATCAAACAAGGAAAATTTTTGACAGGCAATCACAATGAGCGCCGGAATTAATAAGTAAGCAAGTACGAGTATCATGCGATTTCCTTATGATTATTTTTGTCTTCGCATTTTATTTTTTCTGAATGGAAAATAGGCCACCAGTCGATGATGCTACCTTCTTCAAATACGGCAATCTCGCCAAATTGTAAAAATACGGATTCACTTTGAGTCGGGCGAAAGAAAAGGTAATCATCTATTTTTATAACGTTATTATCTTTAAGCTCATACATTTCTTGATTACTGGAATGGCCAAAGATATTCGCACGCTTGCTGCCCTCAGGATAACAAGGGGATGCGAGCCAATTGCCGCCATAAATAAAGCAGCCTTGCTTCGGCAGTAGGCCAACGGTGCGCAAAAATGCAGAAAGTCCTTTCAACATAGGAATTTCAGGTTTGCCTACTAGCTTTAGGACGGGCGCTGCAATAAAACACGCAGGTTTATGGTGCTCTAAGGTATGGACATCAAAATCGATAGGTTTTACTAATGCAGAGGCTGTTGCAATTTCATTGATAAACGATGACTGCCCCTCGGATTTTTTATACAAAGGATAAGTACTGCTACCGCCAGCATTTAAAATTAATGAATCACAGAAATCTTGGCCAAAGGTATTAATGACCTGCTGAAGGCTCGCTTGATAAGACTGCATCGCCAGTTTAAACGCTTTATCCGTGCCGCCGAGTAATTTAGGGATTTTACTGGCATGCGCTTCGTAGCCCATGAGCCCCGTCAGTACTAAGCGCTTATCAGCATTTAATATTTCTAATGCGTGATTTAATTCTGATTGCTGATTTTGGTTGTCAGCATTAAAGCCGCCTCGGTGCAAACCCACATCAAGTTCTAAGTTGATGTTCAGAGAGCAATTAAGCTCTTTTGCTAAAGCTTGATATTGCTGTAAACGTTCAACGCTATCGACTAACCAATGCAATTGCTTTTGGGGGTTAAAACTAGAACCGTCAAGTGAGTGCTGCCATTGATAAAATTGGCGTGCTGCGGCAACAGGCATTGGCTTGCCTAGTAGCACATCTGCGTGAGGTAAGTGTTTAGCCACATGGAATAAAAAAGGCAGGTGAAAACTCATCAGGCGATTACTGCCAGAGCGCTGCATTATGTATTTTAATAACGGAATGGATGGCAGAGACTTTGCCACAATACGATATTCGAAACCGCGCTGCATCACGGCTAAGAGATGATCGAGGTTTTCATCAAGTCGAGTTTTATCCACCACCAGCGTGGGGCGGAAAGCCCCAGCATCTTTTAAAGCTTGGCTAATGCTGTGAAAATATTCTGTCGATAATGTAGTAGCTGTTGTCATTATTATAAGCGCTAAAAATTAAGTATGTACGTTTGTACCACATTAAGTGCGCCTAGGCTAGTGCAAGGAACTAAGCGCTAGACCAGTTTTGGAGCCATTAGCACGCTTCAGTTTTTGGCTTATCCAATTACCGGTATTAATCAGACTCTTGAATTCAATGCCCGTTTCAATTTTCATACCTTCTAGCATATAGAGCACATCTTCCGTCGCGACATTGCCTGAGGCCCCTTCAGCATACGGGCAGCCACCCAAACCGGCGATCGAGCAGTCGATGGTCGCAATGCCGTTTTGCAGTGCGATTAAAATATTGCTCAGTGCTTGGCCATAGGTATCATGAAAGTGTACGGCGAGCTGATGGCTTGGAATGTCTTCTAATAATGTCTGTAAAAGTTGCTCGGTAAACTTCGGCGTGCCCGTACCGATGGTATCGCCCAGAGAGACTTCATAGCAGCCCATCTCTAGCAATTTCTGGCTAACCTGTTTTACCTTAGCAAAATGAGTTTCTGCGTTCTGTTCGGTTATGGGGCCTTCGTAAGGGCAGCCCAATATACAAGAAACATAACCCCGTACAGGAATGTTATTGGCCTTTGCGGAGGCCATAATTTCTTCAAAGCGCTCTAAGCTTTCGGCAATTGAGCAGTTAATGTTTTTCTGGCTGAAACTTTCAGAAGCGGCGGCAAAGATAGCAACTTCATTCGCTTTCGCTTCAATAGCCTGATCGAATCCACGTTTGTTCGGAGTCAGTGCGGCATAACGTACAGTGGCATTGCGCTCAATACCTTGCATTACGGCTAATGAGTCGGCCATTTGAGGCACCCATTTAGGGGATACAAAACTGCCAGCTTCAATATGAGAAATCCCTGCTTGAGCTAAGCGCTGGATCAGTTCGATTTTATCCACGGTAGAAATAGGCTGCTGTTCATTTTGCAAACCATCCCTTGGGCCGACTTCGACAATGCGTACTGAATTTGGATACTTCATCTTCTTTCCTTAATCATTTGTAACTATTCAGCAGGTTTTAAAAACGATCCATCATTGGGTATTTATTCCACAAAACGGCGTAAATACGATCCCTGTAGCCTTAGTTCGGCTCCCTGCCTCGCATATTTGCTCCACAAACACCCAATAATGGATCTGGCTCTGTCTTAATTTGGATTACCTGAATAGTTACAATCATTCTTCACTCTCATCTATGAAAGAAAGAATCTCACGACCTTCGTCAATAAGATCACCTTGCTTGAAAAATATCTCGGCGATGGTGCCGTCATGGGGTGCCTTGATCGTATGCTCCATTTTCATCGCTTCCATGATGACGAGAATATCTCCGCTGTTAACGATATCACCGCTTTTAATACGTACTTCCGTAAGGCAGCCATTCATGGGTGCATGTAATCCATGATCATTATCTTCTTCGCTCTGGCTGATGGTTAAGCGTGCAGGCTTAATAAAATCACTGCTACCATAATGGCTGTGCACTTGGATTTTATCGCCAGTGAATAAAACTTGTGCCTTGATGGATTGCTCTAAATTGTTTTGGTCAGTGCTGCTGTGACTTGTGCCGTTTTGATTAGTATCGTTGAGATTAGAACTTTTAACCATCAAGCTTAGATTCGTTGGATTAGACTGAGCACATAACTCTGCAGGCGCTTGAAGGGTATAGCGATGTTCGCCAAGCAAGACCGAATAATTACCAGACGGCAGAGGCTGAAACTGAATCGTTGTTTCTTCAGGTGCTAATAAAATTATCGGGTCGCTATGGCCACTATTCAGTCGCCAGCCGTTTTTCATTTTCCACGGAGAGTGAACATCATTCGACTGAATTTTATTCTGGCTATTATCATTGTTGCTTTCATCTGAACGCTGTTGATACAGCGTCCAAGCGGCAAAGATCTGATGCAAGGGCAGTTGTTGGACAGATAATATTCCACTGGCTTTTATCGCCTCAGCATTATCTTCAACAAAGTGAGTATCAAGCTTGGCTTCTCCAAACGACTCAAGACCGATTAGTTTTTCTAAATAACGTATGTTGTTAGTTAAGCCCGTGATATGAGTATGATGTAGGGCATTCTTGAGTTTGCGAATAGCAGTACTACGATCTTTGCCCCAAACAATTAACTTAGCAATCATCGGATCATAAAAAGGCGAAACTTCATCGCCTGAAACAACTCCCGTATCCATACGAATACCGTGTTCATAATCTAATTCGAAATGGCTAGAAACTGGGTAAATGAAATCGTCAATTTTACCGGCAGTCGGTAAAAAATTATTATCGGGATCTTCAGCGTATAAACGCACTTCAATCGCATGACCATGAATCTTAAGATCATCTTGGGTAACCGGTAGTGGTTCGCCCGCAGCGACCTTAATTTGCCAAGCGACTAAATCTTGGCCTGTAATGTATTCAGAAATAGGGTGTTCGACTTGCAGGCGCGTGTTCATTTCCATGAAATAAAATTCGCCATTTTCATACAAAAACTCTACCGTTCCAGCACCGACATAACCAATAGCATGGGCTGCTTTCAGTGCGGATTCCCCCATTGCTTTACGAACTGATTCAGGAAAGTTGGGTGCGGGTGCTTCTTCAACGATCTTTTGATGACGACGTTGAATAGAGCAATCCCGTTCAAATAAATATACGCCATTGCCTTGCTGATCACAGAATAATTGAATTTCAATATGACGCGGTCTTGCAAGATATTTTTCAGCTAATAAATGGCTATCACCAAAAGAATTTAAGCCTTCGCGTTGCGCGCCGGCAATATCATCTTCAATGCCCTCTAACGATTCAACAACTCGCATGCCTTTACCACCACCACCGGCGGAAGCTTTCAATAACACAGGAAAGCCAATATCCACACAGGCTTGTTTAATTCTTGCAACCGATTGATCTTCACCATGATAGCCAGGCACAAGTGGAACGTCCGCCGCTTCCATGCGTATTTTGGCTTGGGCTTTCAATCCCATAGCTTCCATTGCGCTGGCCGGTGGGCCAATAAAAATGAGCTGGTTATCTTCACAAAGTTTTGAGAAAGGCGCATTCTCAGATAAAAAACCATAGCCTGGGTGAATCGCTTGGGCCCCCGTTTTTTTAGCCGCCTGAATAATGTTTTCGCCACGTAAATAACTATCTTTAGGTGCGGCTTCACCAATCCAAATAGCTTCATCGGCAAGCTGAACGTGCTTTGATTGCGCATCGGCAGTCGAATACACGGCAACGGTTAGGATGCCCATCTTTTTTGCCGTATGAATAATACGGCAAGCAATTTCACCGCGATTAGCAATCAGGATTTTAGTGATCGCAACTTTCTTTATGGGCGATGTATTTATAGTTGATGTTTTAATAGCTGAAGAATTCATTTTGAGTTCGCCTTTATCCAGTTAGCAGGGCGTTTTTCTAAAAAGGCGGATAAGCCTTCTTGGCCTTCTTCGGAAACACGAACTTGAGCAATGAGATCACGAGTATGATGGTTAAGGTTATCGTCTAGCTTTTCATTCGCTACTTTCTGTACCAGCGCCTTACTAATGCCCATTGCCTTGGGACCGTTATTGAGCATGGAAGAAACTATTTCATCGACTCGGGAATTGAGTTCTTCTGCAGGTACGACTTCGTGTACCAGATTTAAATTCAATGCTTGCTCTGACTTGATCACTTCTGCCGTAATAAAGAAACGACGAGCTTGGCGTTCTCCGATTGCTTTTACCACATAAGGACTGATAACCGCGGGTATTAATCCAATCTTAACTTCACTCAAACAAAAGATACTTTTCTCACTGGCGATGGCAATGTCACAGCAAGCGATAAGTCCAATAGCACCGCCATAAGAAGCGCCACTGATTTGTGCAATCGTCGGTTTATTTAAATGGTAAAGGGTGCTCATTAAGCGAGCGAGTTGACCGGCATCTTCGCGGTTTTCACTGTAATTAAGATCGGCCATGCGGCGCATCCAATTAAGATCGGCTCCGGCAGAAAAATGTTTTCCAGCTCCCGTTAGTTTAACCACTTTGACATCATCGTTAAGGCTACAGTCGTCTAACGCCATAATCATTAAGCTTATGATTTCATCATCGAAGGCATTATTAATTACTGGACGATTGAGAGTCAGGGTCGTTACGCCGTTATCATGCTCTACTAATAAAGGAGAGGTTATTGAAGCTTGTTCTGTTGAGGATGGAGCTGTCATTTTATCATCTCCTACATTCTAAAGACGCCAAACTGCGTCTCTTCGATAGGTGCATTTAAACAAGCTGAAAGGGCGAGACCTAATACTTCACGGCTCTGGGCAGGATCAATAATGCCATCGTCCCATAGGCGCGCACTGGCGTAATAGGGGTGGCCTTCGTCTTCATATTTTTTAAGCAGGGGTTGCTTAAATTCTTTTTCTTCTTCAGCTGACCAAGTTTCACCACGCTTCTCTTTTGCATCACGGGTCACTTGAGCCATAACACTGGCCGCTTGTTCGCCACCCATAACGGAGATGCGAGCATTAGGCCACATGAACATAAAGTTCGGATCGTATGCTCGACCGCACATACCATAGTTTCCAGCGCCAAAGCTGCCACCAAAGACGAGTGTTAGTTTAGGAACTTTTGCACAAGCAACAGCGTTCACCATTTTAGCGCCATGCTTAGCGATGCCTTCTTGCTCGTACTTCTGGCCAACCATAAAGCCGGTAATGTTTTGCAAAAATAATAGTGGGATCTTTCGTTGGCAGCATAGCTCAATAAAGTTAGCGCCTTTTTGTGCAGACTCAGAAAACAAAATACCGTTATTAGCAACGATGCCGACGGGGTAGCCATACAGAGAACCAAAACCACAGACTAATGTTGTACCAAAGCGTGCTTTGTATTCATCAAATTCAGAACCATCTAATAAACGCGCAATGAGTTCACGAGCATCAAAAGGTTTTTTTAAATCAGTCGGTACTAAACCGTATAAATCTTCCGCAGGATAAAGCGGTTCATTAACTTGGCTTGCAAGATTCATCGCTACCGGCTTTTGCCAATTGAGATTATTAACTGCTTGACGAACGAGGGCAAGGGCATGCTCATCATCTTCTGCAAGGTGATCAACAACGCCAGAGATGCGGGTATGCATATCGCCGCCACCTAAATCTTCCGAACTTACTTCTTCACCGGTAGCGGCTTTAACGAGAGGAGGCCCCGCAAGAAAGATAGTGCCTTGTTCTTTCACTATTATAGATTCGTCGCTCATCGCAGGGACATAAGCGCCACCTGCAGTACAAGATCCCATTACTGCGGCAATTTGTGGAATTCCACGAGCTGACATGTTGGCTTGATTGAAAAATATACGACCAAAATGATCTCGGTCTGGGAATACTTCCGCTTGCTGCGGTAAATTAGCACCGCCAGAATCTACTAAATAGATGCACGGCAAGCGATTTTTGGCAGCAATTTCTTGTGCTCTCAAATGCTTTTTAACCGACAGAGGGTAATACGTACCGCCTTTTACAGTCGCGTCGTTGACGACGATCATGCACTCAACACCAGAGACTCGGCCAATGCCTGCAATCACTCCCGCGCCAGGAATATTGTCAGCATAAACGCCTAATGCGGCGAGCTGACCAATTTCTAAAAACGGTGCGCCTTCATCGAGCAATTTATTCACTCGTTCACGCGGTGGTAACTTGCCACGGCTAATATGACGGGCAAGTGACTTTTCACCACCGCCTTGCTTGATGATTTCAATGTGCTGATAAAGGTCATCAACAAGATCAAGGTTGTTTTGTTTATTCTTTTTAAACTCTTCGCTATTAGCATTCGCGGAAGTTTTTAATACTGGCATGAGTCAGATCACTCTTGTTATTCGGTGCTGTTTATTCAATGCACTATTTGTCCGTGCTTACTTGGTTTCCGCGAAAATTTCACGACCAATTAGCATGCGACGAATTTCGCTGGTACCTGCCCCGATTTCATATAACTTGGCGTCGCGCAATAATCGGCCCGTAGCAAAGTCATTGATGTAACCATTACCACCGAGTAATTGAATGGCGTCGAGAGCTGCTTGGGTGGCTTTTTCTGCACAGTATAAAATTACTCCAGCGGCATCTTTACGCGCTGTTTCTCCACGATCGCAAGCGGCGGCTACGGCATACAAATAAGATTTACAGGCATTCATACTGGAATACATGTCCGCGATTTTTCCTTGTACCAATTGGAACTCACCGATACTTTTACCAAATTGCTCGCGGTCGTGAATATAAGGAATCACAATATCCATACAAGCCTGCATGATGCCTGTTGGACCGCCCGATAAAACGACGCGCTCATAATCGAGGCCGCTCATTAAAACTTTTACACCTTGGTTTAAACCACCCAGAATATTTTCTTCTGGTACTTCGCAATCTTGGAAAATAAGCTCGCAAGTATTGGAACCGCGCATGCCTAATTTATCCAGCTTTTCGCCTTGAGTAAAACCTTTGGAATCACGCTCAACAATAAATGCCGTGATGCCGTGTGCACCTTTTTCTAAATCAGTTTTAGCATAAATGACATAGGTATTAGCATCAGGACCGTTGGTGATCCACATCTTATTGCCGTTTAAAATGTACTTGTCGCCTTTTTTATCTGCACGGATTTTCATGCTGACAACATCAGAGCCAGCATTCGCTTCGCTCATGGCTAGCGCGCCAATGTGTTCACCTGAAACTAACTTAGGTAAATATTTTTCTTTTTGCGCTTGGCTGCCGTTACGGAAAATCTGATTGACGCATAAGTTTGAAAACGCACCATAACTTAAACCGATCGAAGCAGAGGCGCGACTGATCTCTTCCACCGCGATGGTATGAGCCAAATACCCCATATCAGTACCACCAAACTCTTCACTTACCGTCATGCCGAGCAAGCCCATGTCGCCGAATTTTTTCCACAACTGATTCGGAAAGGCATTTTCTTTATCAGTTTGATCCGCTAGTGGAACGATTTCTTTTGCCGCAAACGCATTCACACTGGCGCGTAGCATGTCGATCGTTTCGCCATGGCCAAAATTGAGTTCTTGGTACGACGACTTATTAGGAGTAGATGTGTAGTTCATGGGATACCTCAAGAAATTATTTTTATTGTGTTCTTAGTTAGGTTTTGTTTACGCTTTCATTGAAAGCTTATTTCATGTCTGCTTTGATTCTATTTTCGTGTTCTTCAAGTTCAAGTAACATTATTTCAATATCTGTTTTTTGCTGTAATAAACGCTCACGACTGGCATTAACTTGTTCTAAAACTCGGACATGCTGCGTTCGGTTATCACCTTCGGTATTGTACAAATCGATCAGCTCTTTACTCTCTGCAAGAGAAAAACCTAACCGTTTACCGCGCATGATTAGTTTGATTGTAATGCGATCGGCGGCGCTATAAATTCGCTTTTGTCCTTCGCGTAGAGGGCTAATTAAGCCCTGATCCTCATAGAAGCGGATGGCGCGAGTTGTTGTATCAAACTCTTGGGCAAGCTCACCAATTGTAAATATTTGGGCAGTCATGTGTGCTGTCATTTATGTAAGTTGGATTAATCTTAGACGAATATGAATCTTCATTACCTTTACGTTAACGTAAACTTCGACGGAGGTCTAGAGTGGGAATGAGTTCCGCTAAGAATCCATGATTACCAGCTGGATATGAGTGCGACGGCAGCGTCTTTTTGAGCGTTCAGTACTTTTTCAGGAGCATTGGCTCGAGCTAGGCTGATTTGTGACTGCGATTGTGCTAATAGAAGCTGTACAGCAATATCGACACGGTAAGGGAGGTTGAGTGATGATCGGTTAATGCAGGCAGAGAACAGTTGATATTGCTGTTTCCAAAGGTCGATGCCGAGTTGTTGGACTAGCTTATTGTGGCTAATACCTTCTTTCTGGCTATTCTGGATCAAGCAGCCGTAGGCGCCATATTTACCTTTTAAAAGCACATTCAGTTGAATGAAGAACTCTATGAGGGCATTAATAGAAGGGTTTTCTTGGGTTAATGGTGCCAACATTCGCGCTATTACGTGCTTTTGATAATATTCTAAGGCTTGTTCAAATAGCGCTTCTTTATCCCCAAAGCCTTTATAGAGGCTATAGCGATTCAAAGAGGTGGCGGTTTCTAAGTCAGATAATGAGGTCTCAGCAAAGCCTGATTGCCAAAACTGTAGCATGGCCTTTTTTAATACTTGCTCGTGATCGTAACTCTTAGGTCTGCCCATGGAAATTATTATGCTCATTGAGGCGGGTTTATTGTAAGAGCTTATCATTGATTCAATAAGTTGTTGACCAATCAGTTTTAAAAAGATAGTTTTTTACCTATCGGTAAAGTACTTTGGCTAATAGAGATAATAAAATGAAGTTATACGATTTTAAAATGGCTCCAAATCCACGTCGCGTGCGAATATTTTTAGCGGAAAAAGGGGTTTCTTACGAAGAAGCGGGCATTGAAGTCGTGAATGTTGATATGTCTAAAGGCGAAACGTTCACTAAAGAATTTCGTGAGATAAGCCCTTATGGTGGTTTGCCCGTTTTAGAGCTAGATGATGGCGAACGAATCAGTGAGTCGATGGCGATCAGTCGCTATTTTGAAGAGCTTTACCCAGAGAACCCATTAATGGGTACGGATGCAAAATCTAAAGCTTTGATTGAGATGTGGAATCGACGCATGGAGTTGGGACTGTATACCTCTATCGCGCTTTCATTCCGTCACGGCAATCCTATGTGGAAAGCGGTAACGACTCAGGTTGCGGATTTTTCTGAAGTGAGCGCTATCGATGCCGATAAGCAAATTCATAAATTAAATAAGCGCTTAGCCGAATCTGAATATGTTGCGGGTGATACTTTCTCAGTGGCTGATATTACGGCCTTGTGCGCGATAGACTTTGCCAAAGTGATTAAGCGTCGCATTGATGAGGAAAAGCATCCTCATCTTGCGCGTTGGTATAAGTTGGTGAGTGTTAGGGAGAGCGCTAAAGTTTAATTCATTAGGAAGTAAAATGTAGGATGGTACTATTTTCGTATTTCCTATCTAATTTAAGAAAAATATAAAGGTTTCTCTATCTTGTACGATGGTTTCAATTAGACTTGTCCGGCAAAATTTCTAGTCTTTGTTTGTAGGAATTAATAAAAATAAAACGATAAAGGAGATCGTGTTATGAGATTAAAAACCATTATATTTTCCATTTCAGCATTGTGTGTTGCAAGTGGAATTTCACAGGCAGCTCTACCAGAATTTAAATCTGCTTTACCAATACAAACCTATGATGTGGGTGAAAATAAAGCAGATACCAGCATTCATGTGATGAATCATAATAAGGCAAAGCAAGTTTTATTGATTCGCTTAAGTGATGAAAATGAAATGGGTGGTTTCTCTATTGCTGATATGAGTATAAATATTGCAGTAGTTGAGGCAATCTCCCACCTTAATGAGAAATATTTAACAGGAGATAACTCTGGTTTCTTGGACCGTTACCCTAATGCCCCCGTTAACTTGGCAACATATACCTCTTTAGGGTTTGATTCTAGTTCAGATCACGAAGATTTTAATATAACGGCTAAAAGATTGATCTCGGAATCAACAGGTTATTTATGGGTCTTCCCCAGTTAGTGTGGGTGCGGTTTTAGATCCAGCCCTCCGAGGTGAAATAATATAGCTACTTTAAAACGCTCTACTGATCTAAAGCCTTTAGCTCTGACTTTCAATGTTTTAATTTTCGC